>Ga0207667_10001900_pt1 | contig 26214 bp, 24 predicted proteins | sample KBSCornC52_FD_184301 | JGI IMG/M metagenome (GOLD analysis project Ga0207667, IMG submission 184301) | Corn rhizosphere microbial communities from Kellogg Biological Station, Michigan, USA - KBS Corn C5-2 (SPAdes) (version 2) | ecosystem: Host-associated > Plants > Roots > Rhizosphere > Soil ...
GGTCTCCGCGTCGTTCCAAGCCGCGTCGCGCAGCCCGAATTCTTACACCTTCACCGACACGCGCGGCAGCGCGGCCAACGCGCGAAGTCCTCGGGTGCGGGTTCCGGATGGATCAACAGCCGACGCCGGCCTAACGTCCACGAATGATGTCGGATCGGGAGGTCGTATAAACGACACCCGACGCATCGAAATGAACGTTGAAGAACGCGTCACCCGACGCCCCGCCCTCCTGCCACTTCCAGCTCCAAACGGTTTCGGGTTTGAGTCGATAAACGGCAACCTCCCCCGGCTTTCCGAGTCGTTGCCGCACTTCGTCCTCCGTCATACCGATGCGTATCTTGGCGAAGTTTTCGGCGGTCAACACTTGCGTGACGGCGATCAGCTTGCCGTGTGGATCGATGTCGACCCTATAAGTGGCGGTGCCCTGCGGGCCGCGCGGATATTCGAAGCTTTTAGAGCCGTCCTCGCGCATACGTTCGGTCTCCGGCCGCCCCATTTGCTCGCGAATCTGCGCTTCGGTCGACACACCCGGCGTCAGCCCCTTAAGCAGCAGGGAATCCGGTTTGATCGCGTTGAAAAAATCCTTGAGTTTTCCCATGACCCGCTCGCCATCTCGGTCGTCGCAGCCGGCTAGCGCAATCGTCGCGCCCACACAAACGCAAACGACGGTAACCAGTTCGAATCGCTTCTTCAGCATCTCTATTCAAGGTGACCCGAAGGATACGCGACATCGGGTTAGGAATCGACACGCAAGCATAACGCAGGTTTGGTCCGACAGCGATGCAACGTGCCGCACGCGCACACCGTATTGCGAACAGCCTTCGCGAGGTGCTCACAATCAGCGCGCCGCGAATGCCGTCGCACAGTTCGAGAGCGCATCGGGTCCGTCGAGTGGTCATACGCAATTTATTGCCGTCACCGACATCCGCCATCCTCCATTAGCGCTGATTACTCCGGGAGCGTTAGAAGCGTTTGTCACAGCGCTTACCTTTTGTCACCAGGGCGCGGTCAACTCTCGTCATCGTGCCGGCGTTAAACCGGCAGCGCTGAACTTTTTCGGCCGCCCTGATAGGAGTCACACATGAAGACGATGTTCGCTGCTCTCGCTTCCGCCCTGCTCGTTTCGACGGCCTTCGCACAAACCGCGGCACCGGCGCCGTCCGCCAATGCAACCCCATCGGTTCAAGCCGGCCAAGCCAATCTGAAGGCCAGCACGGCAGCGCAAAGCGGCGCGGCCAAAGCCGACGCGACAACGAACGAAGCCGGCACGGCACAGGAAAAGGCGACGACGGAAGGCAAAGCCACGAAGAAGCCGACCGCGCACATTAAGAAGACCCATGCGCATAAGGTCAGCACGAAGACCGAGAAGGAAAGCGCCGCGAGTGCCGACAAGCAACCGGTCGCAGCAAAGGCTAACGCGAAGACCGACGTGAAGACCGGCTCTGACGCAGACGTTCACGCAAACGCGAAGACCGGTACCGCAACGAAGACGCAATAACCCCGTCGGTTTTTTAGGCAGATACCGGCCTGTTGTTTATAAAGCCGGATTGCCGTTTCGGGCGGGCCTTCGGGCTCGCCCGTTTTTGCCACTGCCGAAAGCCCGAGCTCACTGTTAGGCCGTACCTCCAACCTCGCGGATGGGGATAACGGTAGGGCCGCCGCAGTTGCGCAGGACGTCGCGCAAATCGTTGATGACCGGAAAGACTTCGTGGTTCCAATCGGCGCCCTGCTTGTCATGCGCCTGCTGCTCGAGCTCGACGATCCAGCGGTCCTCTTTGAAGATGCCTTCGGTGAACCAAACCAGCAGCGGCCATGCCAGGTCGAGCGCAAAAGGAAAACTAGGCTTGCGGATAGACAGCAGGCCAAATGTGCGATTGGTACGCTGCTGCGCATCGAGCGGCACATAGACGATCCAAAGGTCCATCACCAATGTACCTTCGGGCGAGCGGATCTGCAGCGTTTGATAAGGATAGCCCGTGCGTATCGTCATCACGTCTTTATCCTGTTCGCGACGCGCTTTGCTTGCGCCGAATACGAGGGCTTCGCCGACAGGCTGTTTGCCTTCCATGCGCGCAAACGTGTAATCGACCTCAACCCAGTCCTCGCCCCGCCGGCGGCCCAGCGAACGCGTGCGCATGCTGCCCATCAACCGCCGGTGCAGGAATTGATGGTTCATGTCCATCAGGTTCTCGTGCATGAACGAGTAGTGGCACTTGACCTCGCGACCGAAACGACGCGTCTTGTAGGCCTTATCGTCCACCGAGGCCAAACCAGGCAGCGGCCGCGTTTGCGCAAGCGCCGCATCGCCGGGAAAGACGAAAATCAGGCCGTGGGCCTCGCGGCAGGGATAGGCGCGCACGCCGTTGGGCAAACGCTCCTTCCCGAGATAAGGCACTTCGACACAGTGTCCCGTGCAGTCATAGGTCCAGCCGTGATAGCCGCAACGAATGGATTCTCCTTTCACCACACCCGCATGCAGCGGCACTTGCCGATGTGCGCAGCGATCTTCGAGCGCAAATACCGCGCCCGACTCGGTGCGCACGAGCACGATCGGATCGCCGGCAAAGTGCGTGCCGTAGGTTTTGCCGCGCTTAACCTCCTTGGACCACGCGAGGGGATACCAATGATCAGGGTGGATAGGCACACGGCGCAGGTCGCGGACGGGTGCGCCGGCACGCGAATCGCGCGAATCGATCGTACTGCTATTGCTATCCACCAAAGGCACTGAACTCATGCGTGACGCCTCCTTCTGTCAGGGAGCTTCAACCGTCGCCGCTCATGGGGAGCCAGCCAACGGAGATCTAGCGCAGTTTACGTGAACTTCGGCACGCGCTCATCACAATCGCGTTCTTTGCGATCCTACCCTCAAAAACGCCGACATCGGCCGTAGCGACTTGTATATACTCCCCGGTAGTACCTGATCGGAGTGCGCATGCCCCATTCACCGCAAGAAAAGAAGCTCGTGCTCGCGCGCGTGCGCCGTCTGCGCGGGCAGATCGACGCATTGGAAAGAGCCCTCGAGGCAGGAACCGGCTGCGCACCGGTCTTACAGCAAATTGCCGCCGTACGAGGCGCGGTCAACGGCTTGATGGCGGGTGTCCTCGAAAGCCATTTGCGCGAGGAGTTTTCCAGCGCCGCCGGCACCAATCAAGCGACGTCGTCGATCGATGACGTCATCGGCCTCGTCCGTACCTACTTGCGATGATGCAGTCCAGCCGCGGGCACTTTACTGTCCGCATTCTCTGTCTTTGTCGACCAGCCCAGTGAGCCTTCAAATGAAATCACGTGCCGCAGTTGCATTCGGTCCAGGAAAACCCCTTGAAATCGTCGAAATCGACGTCGCACCGCCGAAGAAAGGCGAAGTGCTGATCAAAATCACTCACACGGGTGTCTGCCATACGGACGCTTTCACACTGTCGGGCGACGACCCCGAAGGCCTGTTCCCTTGCGTGCTCGGCCATGAAGGCGCCGGCGTCGTCGTCGAAATCGGCGCAGGCGTCACCTCGGTCAAGCCCGGCGATCACGTCATTCCGCTCTACACGGCCGAATGCGGCGAGTGCCTATTCTGCAAATCCGGCAAGACGAATTTGTGCGTGGCGGTGCGCGCCACACAGGGAAAAGGCGTCATGCCCGACGGCACGTCGCGCTTTTCCTACAACGGCCAGCCCGTCTATCACTACATGGGCTGCTCGACGTTCAGCGAATACACGGTGGTGGCCGAAGTCTCGCTGGCTAAGGTCAATCCGGCCGCGAATCACGAGGAAGTCTGTCTATTGGGCTGTGGCGTCACCACCGGTATCGGTGCAGTGCATAACACCGCGAAAGTGCAGCCCGGCGACAGCGTCGCGGTCTTCGGTCTGGGCGGAATCGGCCTTGCCGTCATCCAAGGCGCTCGGCAGGCCAAAGCCGGCCGGATCATCGCCGTCGATATGAATCCGTCGAAATTCGAACTGGCAAAGGTGTTCGGCGCAACCGACTTCGTGAATCCGAAAGATCACGAAAAGCCGATTCAACAAGTGATCGTCGAGATGACCGGCTGGGGTGTCGATCACTCTTTCGAATGCATCGGCAACGTCAACGTGATGCGCGCGGCGCTCGAATGCGCACACCGCGGCTGGGGCCAGTCGATCATCATCGGCGTCGCAGGCGCCGGACAAGAGATCTCGACACGCCCGTTCCAACTCGTGACGGGCCGCACTTGGAAGGGCACGGCATTCGGCGGCGTCAAGGGCCGCTCGCAGCTGCCAGGCATGGTGGAGGACGCGATGCGCGGCGAGATCCAGCTCGCTCCGTTTGTCACGCATAAGCTGCCGCTCGATGAGATCAACGAAGCATTCGATCTCATGCACGAAGGGAAGTCGATTCGTACCGTCATTCATTATTGAAAAAAAACGGCGGGCCGCGTCGACGACGCGCCCGCCCAAGTACGACGAGGAGTCAAATCAAAACGAGTGCCGCATGCCGATTCGCAGGTCGGCCTGCGTCGTGCTGGTCGAAGGCGTGAAGCTATATCCGATCACCGCGTCGACACCGCTCGAGGCTTTCAGGTAGTCGCCCGAGATATAGACATCGGTACGCTTGGAAAGCAGATAATGCAGCGCCGCCGAAACCTGATTCCAATGGTGACCTTCGAAACGCGTGTACTGGTAGCCGCCGATCGCGCTGAACGCCGGCGTCACGTTCCATGCAGCGCCGCCCTCGCCGACCTGCATATGCGACGATTGCCCGAACGCCTTGATCGTCGTATACGAGTAATTGCCCATCAACGTTACAGGCCCGAGCGCATAGCTCGCGCCCACGCCGAACGTACCTTGCTTATCGACGGGGAATGACGTGCTCGAATAAAGATCGGTGATCGCACCTGTTGTCGGGTCCACACTGACTGTCGGCCGGCCAAGGAATGTATGCGTGCCGATCATCGCGTACGGATCGAACGCATAGATTCCGCTAGGGTTGTTCAATTGCGTATAGGCGGTGCCCATCGTGAAGTTGCCGTGCGCATAATGGGCGCCGACACTATATGCGCTGCCCTGATGAAAGTTGCCGGCCACGTTGCCGAACGACCACATGCCGCCGAACTTGAAGCCATCGATGTCCTTCGACAAGAACTTCACTGAGTTGGGCAGGCGGTCGCCGTTGAAGCGGTCGAAATCGCCTTGATGAATCGCATAGCCGCTCGCCCATGCCGAAACGTTGTACAGCAACAGCATTTCGTTGGTCATATCGAGCTGGTTGCCGAACGACAGCGTACCCCAGGGGTTCGACAGACCCACGTATGCTTGGCGGCCGAACTGCGAACCACCGAACGTGAGCCGCCCGGTGCCGAGCTTGAATCCACTTTCGAGTGCGAATATGGCGGACAGTCCGCCTCCGAGATCTTCGGTGCCTTTCAGGCCCCAACGGTTTCCGTAGGCAATGCCGTCATCGAACTTGACGACGTGCGAGCCGCCCGTATTGCTGGCGTAAGTAATGCCCGCATCGAGAATGCCGTACAGCGTGACGCTGCTTTGTGCGTGGCTGAGGGCCGGCACGCTGGCTAGCGCCAGCGCCAAGCCCAATTGGATTGGGGCGCGTAATGCTTTCATGATAGGTCTCGCTGTGCTTTGTCTGGTTTTCGTTTAGTGGCCGGCAAGCGCGCTATTGACTGCCTGCAAGCCATTCGCCCCGCTCGCTGTCGTCACCCCATCGAGCCAAGCGCTGAGTAAATCGGGGTGGGCCTTCAACGCATCCCGTGCCGCCGCATTAACATTGACTTTGTCTTGCAGCACGCTCGCGATGATGTGATTTTCAAGGTCGACATTGAACGTCATCTGTTTGAACAGCCGGCCGAGATTCGTGCACTGCTGCGAGAAGCCCGAACGCGTAACCGTGTTGACAGTCGCGCCGCCATAGTTCGGACCAAAGTAAGCATCGCCGCCCGACAAGTACGTCAAATGAAACTTCGTGTTCATGACATGCGGCTCCCATGCGAGAAACACGATCCATCGCTTATCGCGCACGGCGCGCTCGACCTGCGTCAGCATCGCGGTTTCGCTCGATGCCACTAAGGTCCAGCTACCTAGACCGAAAGCCTTGTCCCCGATCATCTTCGAGATGTTTTGATTTGCCGGCGCACCGGGCTCGATGCCGTAGATCCGGTCGCCGAATTTGTCGCCGTACTTCGCGAGATCGGCAAACGAATGAACACCGGCCGCTGCGACATAATCGGGGACTGCGAGCGTGAACTTCGCGTTCGATAGATTGGCGTGCAGCACCTCGATCGAGTGGCTCTCGACGAACGGCTTCACTAGCGGTCCCTGTGCCGGCATCCAATTGCCGAGGAATACATCGATCTGCCCTTTCTTTAGTCCTTCGTAAGTGATAGGCACCGAGAGATTGGCGACGTTCTGCCGATAACCGAGCGCCGTGAGTACGACACCGGTGATGGCATTCGTCGCGTCGATATCGGTCCAGCCGGGATCGGCCATGCGCACTTGCGTGCAGGTGGTCGGCTCTGCCGCATTTGCCGCGTCCGTCACCGCCAGCGTTGCCATGGAGGCCGCGATTAATAGGGCGGCGCATACGAAGCGCCGTGCCGGAAAAAGCTTGTTTCGATTCATTCCCGCTCCTGATGAGTCAACTTCGTGTGGATCGATCTCGCTCGTCGATAACCGGTCATTCGTGGATGACTCTCGGATAGCGCGCCATCGCCTCGAGCGTGTCGAGCTCGATGTGATTGCGCATGTAGCGCTGACTGGCATCGTTGAACGGTTGCCAATCCCACGCTTGGAGTCGTCCTTGCGTAGTCGCCGCATAGTGGAAACGCCGGCGGCGCTGGCTGGCCAATACGTCCTCATGCAACGTGTCCAGATTCCAACGAGCGTCGACCTCGGCGATAAAGTGCGCGACGGTGTTCGCATACGCCGGATCGCCTGCAAGATTCACGAGTTCTTGCGGGTCTGCCTCCAGATCGAACAATTGATCGGGATCGACCGGCGTATGAATGAATTTGTACCGCCCGCGACGAATCATCACGATGGGTGCGAGCGCGCCTTCCGCCAGATATTCACCAAGGGTTTCGTCATGCCCACCGTCCCCGTTCAGATGGGGGACCAGGCTGCGGCCATCGATGGGGTCGGGCCACGCCGTTTCGCGCTTGCCGGTCGCGAGTTCGACGAGCGTCGGCAACAAGTCGATCGTCGACACCGATTCGGTCACGCGGCGCGGCATAAATTGCTTTGGCGCGTGCACGATCAACGGCACACGGGCAGCATGCTCGAAGAATGTCATCTTGTACCAAAGCCCGCGTTCGCCCAGCATATCGCCGTGATCGGACGTAACGATCACGATGGTGTCGTCGGCGAGGCCTGTCGTCTGCAGCGCGTCGAGGATCGATCCGAATTGCGCGTCGACGTAGGACAGCGCCCCGTAGTATGCGCGTCGCGCATTGCGCACTTGCTGCTCGGTCGGCGGCGTGCGGTCATTCTCGCAAACGTGCCGCAGCCGCTTCGAGTGAGGATCGCTCTCGTCATAGCTCAGCGTCGTGCGGGGCAGATCGACTGCCTCGTCGGAATAGAGATTCCAGTATTCGGGCGGAATCGCATACGGGTCGTGCGGATGCGTGAGCGAAGCGACGACCAGGAACGGCCGTGCGTCGGTGCCGGCCTCGCGCTCGCGCACAATGTCGTAGAGCTTTTGCCGCACGGTAAAGGTGACTTCGTCGTCGAAGTCGAGCTGATTGGTGCGCACACACGGGCCTGCGTCGAGCACCGAGCTCATATTGTGGTACCAACTCGGCCGGACGTCCGGTTGCGCCCAATCGGGCACCCAACCGAAATCGGCCGGGTAGATGTCGGTCGTCAGCCGCTCTTCGAAACCGTGTAACTGATCCGGCCCGCAGAAATGCATTTTGCCCGACAGCACCGTGCGATACCCCGCGGCCCGTAGGTAGTGAGCGAAAGTCAGGGTTTGCGCGGGTAATTCTGCCGCGTTATCGTAGGCCCCGATCTTCGACGGCAGCTTGCCGGCCATGAACGCGAAGCGCGACGGCGCGCAGAGCGGGCTCGCGCAATAAGCCGAGTCGAATACCACACCCTCGCGGGCAAGCGCATCGATGCGCGGCGTTTTCGATACCGTGTTGCCGTAGGGGCGCAGCGACGAAGGCGTCATCTGGTCGGCCATCAAGACGAGAATATTCTTTTCGATGTTGGGCTTCATGAACGGATGTTTACAATGCGTTGGATTCGGTGGAACGTGTGAGGCATGGGCGACGCAACGTACGGCGAGTCCGTCTTCGCTGCATTGCACGATGGCGATGGCCCGAGCGCGTGACACCAATATGTGGGCCCACAATTCGCGTGTGAAGACGGCCGTTAGTTATGGCCCCATAAGGCGTGCTTATGTCTGAGCAAGATCGTTTGCCACCGCTTCAAATGTTGTCGGTGTTCGAATCCGCGGCTCGTTTGGCCAGCTTCACGGCGGCCGCACGTGAGCTCGGGTCGACGCAGCCAGCCGTCAGTCAGCGCATTGTGCAGTTGGAGGCGCAATTGGGCGCGCCGCTGTTCGAGCGCGGACACCGCGGCGTCACGCTTACGGCCGACGGCCAGCGTCTTTACGAAGCGGTGCGCCAAAGCATGGCAACGATTCGCGACGCCGTCACCGATATTCGTGCCGCGCGCGCCAAGGGCGCATTGACGATCGTGACCGACGCCGGCTTTGCAACGTATTGGCTCGTGCCGCGCCTCATGGACTTGCGGCGCCTGTTGCCCGACATCAACGTGAAGGTCGTGACCTCGCAGCTAGCGTTCGATCCGCGCCGCGACCATGCCGACGTGGCGATCGCATTCGGCGACGGCAATTGGTCGCCCTGCACGGCCACGCGACTTTTTCCGGAGCAGGTGGTGCCCGTTTGCTCGCCCGCGTTTCGCCGTGCGCATCCCGAGATCGTCGAGCCGGCCGATCTCTGCGCCGCACCGCTGCTGCATGTGCAGCCCGCGGAACCGGAGCGCTGGCTCGGTTGGAATGGGTGGTTCGCCGTGCATGGCTTGTCGGCGCCGCCCGACGAACACGGGTCGACCTTCAACAGCTACGCGCTCGTCATGAATGCGGCCGCCGCCCATCAAGGCGTTGCGCTCGGATGGATGCCGCTCGTCGATGAACTCATTGCGAGCGGCCAACTCGTGGCGCTTTTCGACAAGCCGGTGACGACACCGCGAGGGTACTTTTTGGTGTGCCCGCCGGCGCGTCCCGAGACACCCGCCGCCCCCGCGTTCAGACGGTGGTTGTTTTCCGCTTGCGCAAGCAGCGCCTAGCGGGTCTGCCCTTCAGCATCCAAGGCGCTGCCCCCTCACAGCGCTTCGACCAGATCGCGCCGCTTGGTCCGACAATAAGCGGAGCAAGCAAGATGCGCCGCGCTCGCCGCCGCGTTGACCATCGCACTCGAATTCGTGGGCTTGCAAACGGACACGACGATCGGCGGCGGAACGGGTTTGAGTGAAAGCTCGACGAATTCGCCTGTTTGCAGTTCGTCGGTAACGAATAGGCTCGGAATACACGCTACGCCGTAGCCGTCGCGCACGAGCTGCACGATGGCGGCCACCGAAGGCGAGCACGTGATACGCGTTTGCTCGGGCCGGATCTGCTCTTGCCGTGCAAGCGCCGATACGATGCTTTGCAAAGCGACCTGCGGCGCGGTACCACGACCGAACGTCAAGATCGGCCGCTGCAGCACGCGCGATGCGAGTCCCGTTGCGCGGCGCGAGAGCAAGCCGCGTCGCGCAATCCAGCGCACCGGGTAGCTCGCGATCGCACTCGACGCGATCTTCGTGCTGTCGATGCCTTCCACACGGATCACGAGATCGAGCTCGCCCGCAAGCAGCCGCTGCTGAAGCACCGCGCTGGAATCGACCGTCAGGTCGACATCGAGCTGCGGAAACTTTGCGTTCAGATGGGTGACGTAATGCGAGAGCCACGAATGAACGACCGTCTCGATCACGCCTAGCTTGAGCTTGCCGCCGACGACGACTTCCTGCCCGGCGGCCTCGCGCAACGCGCGCGCGGCATCGACAATGTTGCGCGCCAACCCGAGCAAGCTTTCGCCGGCGGGAGTCAGGCGAAATTGCGTCGTCGACCGATCGATCAGCTCGGTGCGCAAATCGTCCTCGAGCGATTTGATTCTCAAGGAGATCGTCGCCGGCGTGGCATGCAGCACCCGGGCGGTCGCTCGGAAGCTTTCCAACTCCGCCAGCATGACAAATGTTTCGACGAAGCGTGTGTTCATCGCATTGCCGCGTGTGAGGTACCGGCCGCCACGCGAAACACGTCCATCGCGTCGCCGAGTTGCTGCGCCTGTTCGTTGAGCGACCTGGCAGCGGCGGCGGCTTGTTCGACGAGCGTGGCGTTTTGCTGTGTCGCCCCATCCATCTGCGCGATGGCGCGGTTGACTTCTTCGATTCCCATGCTTTGCTGGCTAGATGCCGTTGCGATTTCGCCGACGATCGTCGTCACGCGCTTGACTGCCGCGACGATACCGTCCATTGCCTCGCCCGCGCTCTCCGCCAGCGTGGCGCCGCTTTCGACCTGCGTGATCGACGTATCGACGAGCACGCGAATCTCTTTGGCCGCGGCAGCACTGCGTTGAGCGAGGCTGCGAACTTCGCTCGCCACGACGGCGAAGCCGCGGCCGTTTTCACCGGCGCGGGCTGCCTCCACCGCAGCGTTCAGCGCCAGGATGTTCGTTTGGAAAGCGATGCTGTCGATGACGGAAGTAATATCGGCGACTTTCTTCGAGCTTTCGGCAATCGCACGCACCTTGCTGACGACGCCGCCCACCACGCCGCCGCCACGCTCGGCTTCCGACGAAGCGCTTGCCGCTACTTCGGTTGCGCGGGAAGCGTTCTCGGCGTTCTGCTTGACGGTCGAGGTCAGTTCGTCCATGGCCGCAGCCGTTTCTTCAAGCGACGCGGCTTGCTGCTCCGTACGGGTCGATAGATCGCCGTTGCCCGTTGCGATCTCAGCTGCCGCGGTGCGTATTGTCTCCGCCGCCGACTTCACACGCGAAACGGTGCCGGCCAGCGTATCGCGCGTATAAGCGATAGCCGACACGATACTGTCGTCGTCCCCGCGCGCAACCTCGATGCGTCCCGTCAAATCGCCCGATGCGATTTGGCGTGCCAGCTCAGCGGCCTTCGCGGGCTCGCCGCCCACCGAGCGTCGTACGCTCTTGACCGCCAGGGAAGTCAGCAACGAAATCGCCGCGCCGAGGCCGATCAGGACCGCGAACGACGTAACGAGCGTGTGATAGAACGCCGTTTGAATGTCGTCTTGGTAAACCCCCGCTACCAAGTCCCAATTCCAAGGCTTATAGCGCTCGACGAAGCCGAGCTTCGAACTGGGTTCTTTCTCGCCGGGCTTCGGCCACCAGTATTCGACGTAGCCCATCGCGCTCGGCGATGCACCCGCCGCGGCAATAGCCTTATAGAGCAGATTGCCTTTGGCGTCCTGCCACGCCGACATGTCCTTGCCGTCGAGTTTCGGCGACATAGGATGCATGACAACCACCGAATCCGCACCGACGACCGTAACGTAACCGTTGCCGCTATAACGCAAGTCTGCGATGCGCGCGAGCGCTTGCTGTTTGGCGGCATCGGCGCCGATCTTTCCCGCCTGTGCGTCCCGGTCGAGGCCCGCCGCGATCGAGGAGGCCATTTCCGTGATATCGGCCAGCGCATGTTTGCGCTCGTTTAGCTGCATCTCGCGCATCTGCAATGCATGCCAGAGCGTCAGTGTCAGCAGCCCGACCCACGTGAGGAGCAGGGGTATCCAAAGCTTTTGTCGCAGAGTCAAGTGGGACATGATGTGTCATCCGACGAATACGGTTGGTTTAAATAAGGCTTGTTCTCATTGCTGATGTGCCACGCGAAGGCACCCGGGCACCCATCCCTTTTATCGACATCCATGCGTGGATGTTAAGCAGAATAAAAAGAGGCCGCCTGACTTTTCGATGTGCTTCCTCGATCGTTTCGTGCGGGGTCAGTCAACCCTGGAAACAGCCTCGATAGGTGTGAATATTACGATCAACCGCTTGTACCATAAGGCAGTCATTGTTTTATAGATAGGTTTACTTCATCGCATCGCTCGGGAAAACCCGAACCAAACCGTTAAGGAAAAATTGACAGCAGCGCGCGGAATAACTTGCTGGCGCTAACTTTCTGTCAACCCTAATCTCCACTCAAGCCATCTTCATCGAGGAATGCCGTCATGCCCCATCGCTTTCGCGAGCTAGTGCGTCGGAAGGACTTCAAAGGTCCGACCGCCGGCCACTGCGGCGAGTACGCTCAAGCCAATCTCGTCATCATCCCGAGCGCCTATGCCGAGGACTTCCTGCGGTTCTGTGTAAGGAATCCGAAGGCCTGCCCGCTGTTAGGCGTCGGCGAGCGCGGCCAATGGAACGTGCCCTCGCTCGGGCGCGATCTCGATGTCCGTACCGACGCGCCCGGCTACAACGTCTATCGCGACGGCGTGCTCAGCGAACAGCCCGACGACATCGTTGCACTGTGGAACGACGATCTCGTCGCATTCGCGATCGGCTGCTCGTTCTCATTCGAGCAAATGCTGACGCACGAACGCATTCCGCTTCGGCATGTGGACGAGCGCGTCAACGTGCCCATGTTTCGCACCGACGTCCCCAACGTGCAAGCCGGGCCGTTCGGCGGGCATCTCGTCGTATCCATGCGGCCGATGACGGGCGCGCACGCGATCCGCGCCGTTCAAGTCACGAGCCGCTTTCCTTCCGTCCATGGTGCTCCCGTGCATCTGGGCAGCCCCAGCGCGATCGGGATCGCCGATCTATCGCGCCCCGACTACGGCGACGCCGTGACGATTCGCGAAGACGAAGTGCCCGTGTTCTGGGCCTGCGGGGTCACACCGCAAAGCGCGATCGAATCCGCACGCCTGCCGTTCGTGATTGCACATCGCCCCGGCCACATGCTCGTGACGGACATCCCCAACGCATCGCTTGCCGTACTCTGACACACGGCTCGCTTAATACACGCACGGGTAGCAAGGAGACCCTAACAATGAATACCGAAGCCCATTACCCAGATTTGGAACACACCGACGACGTAGCCGGCACACCCGACACGGGCCGCGATAGCGGCGGAATGTTCGGTTGGTACGGACACCTTAGGGCGAACGAGCGCCGCGCGTTTTGGAGCTGCAAGATCGGCTACGCGCTCGACGCGATGGACACGCAATTCTTAAGCTTCGTCATTCCGGCGTTGATCGCGACGTGGGGCTTGAGCAAAGGCGAGGCAGGGCTCATCGGCACTGTCACGCTGCTGATGTCGGCGGTGGGCGGCTGGCTCGCCGGCATCTTGTCGGACCGGTTCGGGCGTGTGCGTACGCTGCAGATCACGATCGTGTGGTTCGCCGTCTTCACGTTGGCTTGCGCGTTCGCGCAGAACTTCACGCAGTTGCTGGTCGCACGCGGCTTGATGGGGCTCGGCTTCGGCGGCGAATGGACCGCCGGCGCCGTGCTGATGGGCGAAGTCATCCGCCCCCGCGATCGCGGCAAGGCCGTCGGTATGGTTCAGGCGGGCTGGGCGATCGGCTGGGCCGTATCGGCCGGGCTCTATACGCTCGTGTTTTCGCTGCTGCCGCATGACATCGCTTGGCGTGCGCTGTTCGCGCTCGGTATTTTGCCGGCACCCTTCGTCATCTTCATTCGCCGCTTCGTCGAAGAGCCCGCCGTGCATCGCTTGGCTAAACAGCAAGAGCGCGAAACGCATGTGACGCACTCCTTCCTGGAAATTTTCAGCGGCGGCATGTGGTTGACGACGCTGCGCACCGCCCTGCTCGCCACGGGCGCGCAAGGCGGCTATTACGCGATCACGACTTGGCTGCCGACGTACCTCAAGACCGAGCAGCACTTGAGCGTCATCGGTACGGGCGGCTACCTGGCGGTGATCATCGCGGGTTCGTACACCGGCTACCTGTTCGGTGCATGGGTATCCGATCGAATTGGCCGCAAATTCGGCTTCATCAGCTTCGCGCTCGCATCGATGGTCATCGCACTGGCCTATACGCACGTCTCGCTCGACAACACTTTGCTGCTCATTCTCGGCTTCCCCCTCGGTTTCTGCGCATCGGGCATCTTCTCCGGCATGGGCGCATTCATGTCCGAGTTGTTCCCCACGCGAATCCGCGGCTCGGGCCAAGGCTTTTGCTACAACTTCGGTCGAGCCGTCGGCGCGGCATTCCCGTTCCTCATCGGCTACGTCGCTCAACAAATGTCGCTCGGCTCCGCGATTGGCGCTTTCGCCGCGGGCGCTTACGGCATCGTGATTCTCGCCGCCCTGACGCTGCCCGAGACGCGTGGCGCCAAGCTGAAGCTTTAATTAAGTCACCCTCGTTTTCTGTTATCTGTTATCTCCGGTCAAAAAATGACTTACGAAACCCCTACCGAAATCGCTTCGGATTCCAAACGGTGGCAATTCTGGATCGATCGGGGCGGCACGTTCACCGACATCGTCGCACGGCGCCCCGACGGCATGCTCGTCACGCACAAGGTGCTGTCGGAAAATCCAGAACGCTATCGCGATTCCGCCGTGCAGGGCATCCGCGATTTGCTCGGCGTGCCGAGCGGTGCACCAGTGCCCGCACAGTTGATCGAATGCGTGCGCATGGGCACGACGGTCGCGACCAATGCACTGCTCGAACGCAAGGGCGAGCGCACGGTGCTCGCGATCACGCAGGGCTTCGCCGATGCGCTGCGTATCGCCTATCAGAACCGCCCGAAGCTGTTCGTGCGCAACATCGAGCTGCCGACGCTGCTTTACGAACGCGTCGTGGAAATCGATGAACGTATCGGCGCGCGCGGCGAAGCTGTGCGCGCGCTCGATGAAGCGAGCGCGCGCGCCGCACTGCAGCGCGCTTACGACGACGGTATTCGCGCTTGCGCGATCGTACTGATGCATGCGTATCGACATCCGGAGCACGAGCGCACGCTGAAGGCCATCGCGCAGGAGGTCGGTTTCACGCAGATTTCCGTGAGTCATGAAGTCAGCCCGTTGATGAAGCTCATCTCGCGTGGCGATACCACCGTCGTCGATGCTTATCTTTCGCCCGTGCTGCGCCACTATGTGCGGCAAGTCGAAAGCGAGCTCGGGCCTGTTCCGCTGCAGTTCATGCAGAGCAACGGCGGTTTGACCGATGCGCATCGTTTCCAAGGCAAGGATGCAATCTTGTCGGGACCGGCGGGCGGCATCGTCGGAGCGGCACAGGTGGCCGCCTTGGCCGGCTTCGATCGCATCATCGGCTTCGATATGGGCGGCACGTCCACGGACGTCACGCACTATGCGGGCGAATACGAGCGCGAGTTCATTACCGAAGTGGCCGGCGTACGCATTCGCGCCCCGATGATGAAAATCCATACCGTCGCTGCCGGCGGCGGCTCGATCTGCAGTTTCGACGGCGCGCGCTTTCGCGTGGGACCGGAAAGCGCGGGCGCGAACCCGGGCCCGGCGTCCTATCGCCGCGGCGGCCCGTTGACCGTTACCGACTGCAACGTGATGACGGGCAAGCTCGACCCGCAATGGTTTCCGACCGTGTTTGGTCCCGACGGCAACGAGCCGCTCGACGATGCGATCGTGCGCCAGCGCTTCACGGCGCTCGCGGGCGACGTGGCAGCCGCGACCGGCATCGAGCGCAAACCGGAGGAAATCGCCGAAGGCTTCCTGAAGATCGCCGTGGAAAACATGGCCAACGCTATCAAGCAGATCTCCGTGCAGCGCGGCTACGACGTGACGCAATACACGCTCGCGTGCTTCGGCGGGGCAGGCGGTCAACACGCGTGTCTGGTGGCTGATGCGCTCGGCATGACGCGCGTGTTCATTCATCCGCTTGCCGGCGTGCTGTCCGCCTATGGCATGGGTCTCGCCGATGTGCGTGCGTTGCGTCAGCGCGCACTCGAAGTGCCGCTCGGCGATCGCGCGCTGGCGTCGTGTCAGACGGCATTCGCCGAGCTAGCCGAGGCGGCACGCGGCGAAGTGGCCGAGCAGCGAATCAGCGAGGACCGTATTGCGCTCTGCTACAAGCTGCACGTGAAGTACGATGGCACCGACACGTCGCTCGAAGTCGACTTCGACCATGACGTTGCGACCGTGATCGCGCAATTCGAGGCCCTCTACCGTACGCGTTATGGCTTCTTGATGCCCAATCGCGCGTTGATCGTCGAAGCGGTTGCCGTCGAAGCCATCGGCCGCACCCAGCAGGCCGACGACGAGCGCTGGCCGCTCGCCGACGCTGCTTCGGCCGAACCCACCCCCCTCGCGGCAACCCGCATCTACACCGACGGCCAATGGCGCGAGACACCCGTCTACGATCGCGACACCATGGCGCCGGGTGCCACGATCGAGGGTCCCGCGATCATCAAAGAACGCACGGGCACGACGATCGTCGAGCCGGGCTGGCAGCTCGTCGTAACGCGCCACAATCATATGGTCGCGGAACGCACCGTGCCGCTCGAAGCCCGCCACGCGGCCGGCACTCAGGCCGATCCCGTGCTGCTCGAAGTTTTTAACAACTTGTTTATGTCGATCGCCGAGCAGATGGGCGTGACGCTCGCGAATACCTCGTACTCGGTCAACATCAAGGAACGCCTCGACTTCTCCTGCGCATTGTTCGATGGCGACGGCAACCTGATTGCGAACGCGCCGCACATGCCGGTTCATCTTGGCTCGATGGGCGAAAGCGTGCGGACGGTGATCGAGCGCCGTATCGGTACCATGCGCCCCGGCGACGCCTTCGCACTGAACGCACCGTATGCGGGCGGCACGCACCTGCCGGACGTGACCGTCATCATGCCGGTATTTGCGACCGGCTCCACGGAACCGATGTTCTACGTCGCGGCACGCGGGCACCATGCCGACATCGGCGGTGTTACGCCGGGATCGATGCCCCCCGATTCAGTCCATGTCGACGAAGAAGGCGTGCTGCTCGACAACGTTCATCTCGTGGACGCAGGCCGCTTCCTCGAAGGACGGGTTCGCGACAAGCTGCTTTCGGGCCGCTGGCCGGTGCGCAACGTCGAACAGAATCTTGCCGATCTGCGCGCGCAAGTGGCTGCCTGCACCAAGGGTGCACAAGAGCTCGACCGCATGTGCGGGCAGTTCGGCGTCGATACCGTTCGCGCGTACATGCAGCATGTCCAGGACAACGCCGAGGAAGTCGTGCGCCGTACGCTGTCCGTGCTCAAGGACGGACGCTTTGAATATGCGTTCGACGACGGGGCGAAGATCGTTGTCAGCGTCTCGATCGACAAGGTCCAGCGTTCGGCCGTCATCGATTTCACCGGGACGAGCGAGCAGCAGCCCAACAACTTCAACGCGCCGTCTGCGATTTGCAAGGCCGCCGTGCTGTATGTTTTCCGCACGCTCGTTGACGAGGATATTCCGCTCAATGCCGGCTGCTTGAAGCCGCTCGACATTCGGATTCCCGAAGGTTCGATGCTGAACCCGCGCTATCCCGCCGCCGTCGTGGCGGGGAACGTCGAGACATCGCAGGTCGTGACGGATGCGCTTTACGGCGCGTTGGGCGTCATGGCGGGCGCGCAGGGCACGATGAACAACTTCACGTTCGGCGACGACGATCACCAGTACTACGAGACCATCTGCGGCGGAGCGGGTGCCGGGCCGACGTTCGACGGTTGCAGCGCCGTGCAGACGCATATGACGAACTCGCGTTTGACGGATCCCGAAGTGCTCGAATGGCGCTTTCCCGTCCGGCTCGATGCATTCGGCGTTCGTCGCGGCAGCGGCGGCGCGGGACGCCATCGCGGCGGCGACGGCACCGAGCGGCGCGTGCGCTTTCTCGAACCGATGACCGCAGTGATGCTTGCAAACCGACGTGCTGTGCCACCCTTCGGGCTTGAGGGCGGAGCACCGGGCGCGTGCGGCGCGAATTGGATCGAGCGCAGCGATGGAACGCGCGAGGACTTCGGCGCACGCCATAAGATGCAAGTGACCGAAGACGACGTCGTCGTGATTCAAACGCCCGGCGGAGGCGGGTACGGCGCAGTCTAACGCCACTGACTAGATTGACGCGTTGTTTGACGCGTTGTTCATCAACGCCAACGCATCAGCGCCGGCGGCGATCCTGATCGGGCTCGATGGATCGTTCGCCGCGCGCCATATCGCTTCGGTTACGTCGATCGAGTACGTGATCTCGCCCTCGGTCGATTGCTCCATTCCTGCGAAAAAGCGCTGCGCCAATTCGGCGTAGGGCTCGGGAACCCCTGCTTTCATGCGCGCACGAGCGTTCTCGCCGAAGCGCGTTTCCGGCGCCCGCCCGGGCAACACCACGTTCACGCGGACATTGAATTGCTGCAATTCCAATGCGAGCGTTTCGGTGAACGCATTCACGGCTGCTTTACTCGCCGTGTACACCGAAAGGAGCGGTAGCCCCTTCAGTGTCACGCTCGACGTGACGTTCACGATCACGCCCGCCCTTCGCTCCCTGAATTGAGGCAGCACGGCCTGCGTCATTGCAATCGTGCCGAACGTATTCGTTTCGAAGATTTCACGCACTGCTTCCATCGACATGCCCTCGAGCGCATTCAGCACGCCGATGCCTGCGTTATTGACCAGGACATCGATGGGACCCGCAGCGTCCACCGCATGCCGAATGCTTTCCGGATCGGTGACATCGAGGGCAAGCACCCGTAGATGCGCGGAGCGCGGCAGCAGGTCCTCGCGCGGCGTGCGCATCGTGGCAATGACATTCCATTCGCGATCGAGGAAGTGCCGGGCGGTATCAAGGCCGAATCCGGAAGAGCAGCCGGTGATAAGGATCGTTTTCATCCAAGACTCCTGAAAGTGTTGCGATGTAGAGACGATAGCGTCGCACGCCCGGATTTACTACAATCAAAAGTCCGCCTTTCATTCGCGAGAGTCCGCCGTGATCGATCCCCTGTCCGAGGTTGTCACCCTCCTCCAACCTACCGTGACGTTCTCAAAAGTCGTCGGTGGTGCGGGCCGCTGGCGAGTTCGCCGGTCGGCGTCCGGGCAGCCGTTCTACTGCGTGGTGCTCGAGGGTTCATGCCGCCTTGCAGTGGAGGGATGCGCACCGGTCACGCTTCAGGTCGACGATTTCGTGCTGATCCCTTCCGGATATGCCCGCTCAGTATCGAGCCTTGATCCTCCGACATCGAAAGACGCCGATTCCGCGCCCGTCCAGTTGAGTAGTGGAGAATTCAGGCTTGGGTCGCTGAGTGGCCCGCCTGACGTTCGGTTTCTGATCGGCCACTGCATTTTTGCGTCGCCCGACGCGGCCTTGCTGGTTTCCTTGCTGCCGCAACTCGTGCATGTTCGCGGCGACCGGCGGCTCGCGACGATCGTGCAACTCGTCGGGGACGAATCGCGCGCATCGCGGCCGGCCCGTGAGGTTATCCTCGCCCGCCTTTTGGAAGTGCTCCTCATTGAATCGCTTCGATCGACTGCGGGCACTGGCGCATCGCCGGGACTCTTGCGCGGGCTTGCCGATGAACGGCTGGCGGCCGCGATACGGTGCATGCATAGGAGTCCCACGCAGCCTTGGACCGTCGCGCAACTCGCAAAAGAAGCCGCCCTCTCGCGCTCGGCATTCTTCGAGCGATTCAGCCGCGCAGTCGGCGTACCGCCGATGGAATACCTGCTCGCTTGGCGCATGGCGATGGCCAAGAACATGCTCGTGCGCAAAGAAGGCAATGTGGCGGAAGTGGCCGAACGCGTGGGATACCGTTCTGCCAGTGCGTTTAGCGTTGCGTTTGCGCGCTTCGTCGGCGTGCCGCCGACGCGTTATACGCGTGAACAGGCGCAAGACCATCAAACGGAAGTCGAGCCCCTTGCATCGCCCCCTGAGCCGTCCCCTGCCGATACCTTGGAAGATGCGGCCTTGCTACGCCGGTTGCTGCGCGCGAAAGACCGCATGGATTCGGCTTCGCACGAGGCCTGGCCGATCAAGCGTCTCGCTAAAGTCAGCGGTGTATCGGAGGCTCATTTCGCGCGCTCGTTCAAACGTGCCTTCGGTGTGCCGCCGCATCGCTATCTGCTGACTCGGCGCATCGAACAGGCCGCCACGTTGCTGCGCGATACCGACATGAGCGTTACGGACATTGCATTCGCCACCGGCTGGTCGAGCCTGGGCACCTTCGGCCGTATCTTCCGCGACATCACCGGGTACAGTCCCGGCTCGCTTCGTGGTCATGCGCCGGTCGATACGCCTGAGCTCGCGAGCGTGCCTGCGTGCGTTGTGAAGGCCGTGCAGCGTCCTCTTCTCACCATCGCAGTTTCGGAGAAGCGGCGCCGGGCAACCGGCGATACATTGCGCTCACCAACCAAGGAGGTGTTATGAGCGAAGGAATCAATGTCGTCGGGTTGTACGTTGACAATCAAGACGAGGCACTCGCGTTTTACGTCGATAAACTCGGTTTTCGCGTCCATACGGACGTGCGCAACGGCAATTACCGCTGGCTCACGGTTCAGCATCCCGATCAACCGTCGTTTCAGCTTGGCCTGTTCATGCCCGGGCCGCCGATGCACGACGAAGCCACGGCGCAAACACTGCGCGCAATGGTTGCGAAAGGCGCGATGCCGCCGCTCGTTCTGTCCGTCGACAACTGCCGCGCGTCTTATGAGCGGCTCCACGCCGCGGGTGTCGAATTCACGCAAGAACCCGTCGACCGTTACGGTAGTATCGATGCGGGTTTTCGCGACCCGGCCGGCAATGGCTGGAAAATGATCGAGGCGCCGAAGGGTAAGGGGTAAATCGCGGCTCTAACCTCGATGGCAGGTTCGTCCGACGGTTACGGACCTGTCGCCACCGTTGAAAAAGACTCCAGCGCCGTCCAATCTATGCCTCGTTCGAGTTCAAATCGGCACGTGCGTCTGCGCATCGATATTTGAGTCCAAATGGCCCGCTCCGTGGCTTCTGTGTGGCCCTGCGGTACAACGTCCATACCCTGAACATCGAAAGCCGATCCATATAGGAAAGCGATCGTCTTCGAATTCAAGTTGCATGTTATGCATGGAACACCTTGACACTTTGATTGGCGTCGTTGCACGTAGGGAGCGGGACGAGGTCTCGCTCTCCCCATCGGGTTAACGATCTGCCCTTGTCGAGGCAGGCTGCGGGCGCAGACGGCTCACCAGGCCGATTGCAGTCCGATCCGAGGCAGGAACGCGACTGTGCGCCATGCACCAACGCTAATATCGAAATGACGCCCACTTTCATTCGCCAACTGATCATCCACACAGTCTGCAACGTGACCGGCGAGGACCCAAAGCATATCGTTGCCCTCAACGAGGTTGTATTAAGTACCCGTGACTGGGAACAGGTCTTCAGCCGACTGGAAGCGAGCCTCGACATTGATACCGGCATGTTGACGTCGAGCGAGCGATCAATCGCCATCGACCTATTAACACGTGTACTGCACGCCAAGCTCGCTGACCATGTCATCTTCTAACCGAGCGCGCACACACTCGAACCGGTTGTCGGTCTGCCACGCTTGGCTCGTCGTCGTCATGATTTACGGAATGGTTTGACTCGTCTGAAAGTGCCGAAGCTGTTCATGCCAGATCCCCCGATCCATGGTGAACCGTCGTTGCGCAGCAATTGCACCGAGATCAACTTGCCGACAAAGTCTTTCGGGTCGAGCTGGGCGTTATCGGACAGCAGCTCGATCACGAATCGGAAATCGGGAGAAAGCGATTCCTCGCCTTCGAGGCGATTGACCCACAGAATCTTGTACGGCGCATCACCCTCCGGAAGCGAGAGCGTCAATAGCCGATTATTCTGCATTCCGATGGCGATCTTCCGGAGATGAAACAAGAGCGCTGACCACCGACTGGCTCGCCATGAGCGCAACCCATCTCGCTCCCCGTGGCCTGCCTTAGAATGAGCGTCGTCTCCTACACCCCAAATCCGTGATGACTGCACCCATTCGACCGGCCCGTTCCGGCGACTACGCCGCGATCCGTGCGTTGTTAGCCGACCAAGGCTTACCCTACGACGACATCACCGCGCAAGGCGGGCCACGCTTTTACGTAGCGACCGCGGCCGACGGCTCGTTACTCGGATGCGTAGCCATCGAGCCGTACGCCGCCGATGCATTGCTCCGGTCCGTTGCCGTGGCGCCCAGCAGCCGCGGAAAACGGCTAGGCGCCACGCTCGTCCAGCGCGCAGAATCCGAAGCCGCAGTCAGCGGCGCACGGCGGCTATTTTTGCTCACCACATCCGCCAGCGGTTATTTCGCGAACATGGGTTACCGCAGCATGCCAAGAAACGATGCACCGAGCGCAATACAGCGTACATCGCAGTTCGCAACGCTATGTCCGGCATCGGCAGTCTGCATGGTGAAGGAACTGTAGTTGAAACGCAGTGCGGACCGCCGATCTACGGCCGACCACGCCACGTCCCACACCGCTAGTAATTAGCCACAACAAACTGCGCCGCCACGCTGCGCGAAAGCACGAGGTCCGCATTGAGGAGATCGTTATCGTCGAGCTTCGCACGCACGCCGGCCTCGTCCATCCCGTACCCGCGCCAACGGGCGACGAGACGGTCGACTAATACCTCACGCGGGACGTCGAGCATGACGGTCACGTCGAAGTACGCCCGCAGCGGCGCCCATGCGGGATCGTCGAGTAACAGATAATTGCCTTCGATTAAAACGAGTCGTGCGGACGCTGGAATGATTTCAGCGCCCGCGCGGGCAATTTCAAGCGACCGATCGAATACCGGAACGGCGATCTCCTGACCATCATCCGCTTTCAGCCGCTCGAGCATTGCCGCGAGACCGCCGACATCGAACGTATGCGGCGCCCCCTTGCGTGCCCGATGGCCGCGCGCATCGAGCACACGATCGTCAAAGTGAAAGCCGTCCATCGCAAGGACGCTGGCCACGCCCGGCCGATCATCGTTCAAGCCATCGCAAAGCGACTGAACAAAGGTGCTTTTGCCGGACCCCGGCGCACCTGCAATCGCAATCAGTCTGCGCGGCATGCCTTCCATGCGGCGCAGATAGTCGATCAAATGGGGCAAATCGATACGGTTCTCTTCCGGCGGTGCAATATTCACGGCAAACGGCTCCGTTGGGGACTTTCCGATGCATGGCTCCGACGCACACTCTGCCTGTTTCGTCGACCGCATGCAGCGGTCACACCCGCGCACGCGACGCTAGATCGTATCAGTCTTCCCCAATCTCGCAACGTTTCCGGTATTTGCCGCGGAGCCGCGCTTTGCGAGAGTTCTCGCAACAAAGGTGGTGGGCGTCATGCCGCACATGCGCTTGAAGTGCCGGCCGAAATGGCTTTGATCGAAGAAACCGACCTCGGTCGCCACCGCCACGCTCGGCACGCCCGCCAGCAGCAGCGATTGCGCATGTTTGATACGCAAGCCGCAAAGATAACGATAAGGCGACGAGCCGAAACGCTCTCGAAATGCAGTCGCGAAACGCGAAATACTCAGCGCGGCCGGGACGGCCATCTGCTTGAGTGTGAGCGGCTCGTCGAAATGGGCTTCGATGAACGCCCGTGCCTGATCAAGCCCTTCCGCTCGCGTCATGTCGCACCCATTTTCTTTTTTGCCACCATCCCCGGCGAGCGGAAGCGACCCACCGAGAAGGTGCATTGCTTACGCCCGCGCTCGGCGCCGAGCACAAACCGCGTAGTCATGCCGCGCCTCGCACCGGCTGAAGCAGCTTCAACTCATCGGCAGACCGATGACAGAGGATTTGCGCACCCGAGGGCAGTCGGATCAAAGGAGGAGGCGCCGTGTTGCACTTGCCTTCGACACGCGCCGGGCACCGCGCTCTGAAACTGCACAATTCGCCGCTGGCCGAGCCCTCCGACAACGGAGGAAGCGCGCACATGCCGACGTTGCGGTGCGCGTCGAGCCAGCCGCGTTTGAGCGCCGGCACGGAATCGACGAGCAAGCCCGTGTACGGATGATGCGGCGGTTGATCCAACAACTGCCGCTGCCCCGCCTCTACCCGCTTTCCCGCATACAGCACGATGACTTCGTCGCAGATTGCGCGAACGGTCGAGATGTCATGGCTGATGAACATGTACGAGACGCCGAGCTCGCGGCGCAACTCGCGCAGCAATTCGAGAATGGCGGCACCGACGACCGTATCCAGCGCCGACGTCACTTCGTCGCAAAGAATCAACGACGGCTCCGCGGCCAGCGCACGCGCGAAATTGACACGTTGCTTTTGTCCGCCGGACAGGCCGCCCGGCCGACGCGATGCGACCGATGCCGGCAACTTCACGAGATCGAGCAGGTCGCCGATACGACGTTTCGCCGCTGCGCCACGCAACCCCTTGTAGAACGCGAGTGGCCGGCCCAGTATCTCTTCCACTGTATGGCTCGGATTGAGCGCGGTATCGGCGTTCTGGAAAACGAGCTGGATCCTGCGGTATTGATCGGCGGTACGGCCGCTCAATTGCGCAGACAGCGGCTGTCCTTCGAACAGCACCTCGCCGCTCGCACGGCCGACTAGCCCTGCCACGACGCGCGCCAACGTCGTTTTGCCGGAGCCCGACTCGCCGATGACGCCCAGCGCGCTACCGCGCGCAATCGAGAGGTTCACATCGTCGAGCACGCAGACGGCGGGTTGGCCGTCGCGGCCGATACGGCCGTAACCGGCCGCTAAACCACGGATCTCGAGCAGCGGCACGCCGGCCGCGCCGGCAACAGGCACGGAGGCCGGCTGGCCCTCGCGATGTGCCGATGCCGCAAGCAACGCACGCGTGTAGGCATGCGCCGGCGCGTCGAGCACCTGATCGACCTCGCCGCACTCCTGCACCTCGCCGCCGTTCAATACGACGATCCGATCAGCCATCTGCGCGACGACAGCCAAATCGTGGGAGACATAGACCGCCGTCGTTCCCAACTCTCGGATCACACGCTTGAATGCGACAAGCACTTCGATTTGCGTCGTGACGTCGAGTGCGGTCGTCGGCTCGTCGAATACGATCACGGCGGGATCGGTAATCAGTGCCATGGCCGCCATCAAGCGCTGCAGCTGCCCGCCCGACACTTGGTGCGGATAGCGCTCGCCGATGCGCTCGGGCGAGGGCAGTGCCAATGCGCGGAACAGTTCGATCGCCTTGGCACGCGCGGCCTCCCGCGTCATCAAACGATGCAGGAGCGCCGGCTCGATCACCTGATCCATCAGCGTACGCGCCGGATTAAATCCGGCCGCCGCGCTTTGCGCCACGTATGCGACGGTCCGCGAGCGCAGCGCACGCCGGCCGCCTTCATCCAGTGTAAGCACATCGGTACCGCCGACGCGCACGCTGCCCCCGGCAAACGCGCATCCCTGCCGCGTATAGCCAAGCAGCGACAGCGCAATGGTCGTCTTGCCCGAACCGGATTCGCCGATCAAGGCCAGCACTTCACCCTTATTCACGGTGAAGTCGACGCCCTTCACGATTTCGGCCATATCGCCGCCCGCACTGCCGGCTACGATGCGCAAGCCCTTGACTTCGATCATGACCTCGCTCATCGCTGTCCTCCCTTCGCAAATCCAGCATGACGACGCAAGCTGTCGATCAGCAGATTCATGCCGACCGTAAGCGTCGCGATGGCGATCGACGGCATCAAGACCGCCGGCGCCGCTTGCGACAAGCCGCCAAGGTTCTCGCGAACGAGCGAACCCCAGTCGGCCTTGGGCGGCTGCACACCGAGCCCGAGAAAACTAAGGCCGCTCAACAAGAGCACGATGAACACGAAACGCAGCCCGAAATCGGCCATCACCGGATGAATCATGTTCGGCAACACTTCCACGCGCGCAATGTAGAGCAAGCGTTCGCCGCGCGCCCGTGCCACCATCACATATTCGAGCGTCATCAGATTGACCGCGAGCGAGCGCGAGATGCGGAAGGCGCCGGGCACATAGGCGACCGCCGCAATCGTCGTCAACATCGGAATCGACGACCCGAACGCGGCAATCGCGACCAATGCCAGCACCTTGCTCGGGATCGAGATCAACGCGTCGAAAAAGCGGCTCATGAGTTCGTCGATCCAGCGCGGGGAGACGGCCGCAACCAGTCCTAAGCACGTGCCGATGCTGCTCGCCAGCAACGCCGCCACAAGGGCGAGCCCCACGGTGTAGCGAGCGCCGAACAGAATGCGGCTCAGCATGTCGCGACCCAAGTAATCGGTGCCGAATGGATGCGCCGCACTGTAGCCGGCAAA
>Ga0207667_10001903_pt1 | contig 26201 bp, 25 predicted proteins | sample KBSCornC52_FD_184301 | JGI IMG/M metagenome (GOLD analysis project Ga0207667, IMG submission 184301) | Corn rhizosphere microbial communities from Kellogg Biological Station, Michigan, USA - KBS Corn C5-2 (SPAdes) (version 2) | ecosystem: Host-associated > Plants > Roots > Rhizosphere > Soil ...
CGGGAAGACCACGCTCCTCAACCGCATCCTCTCCGAGCAGCACGGCGAGAAGATCGCGGTGATCGAGAACGAGTTCGGCGAGGAAGGCGTCGACAACGAGATCCTGGTCGAGGACAAGGACGAGCAGATCGTCGAGATGAACAACGGGTGCCTGTGCTGCACCGTGCGCGGCGACCTCGTGCGCATCCTCGGCGAGCTCGGCGCGAAGAGGAAGCGCGGCGAGCTCAGGTTCGACCGCGTGATCATCGAGACCACCGGGCTCGCGAATCCCGGTCCGGTCGCGCAGACGTTCTTCATGGACGAGAAGATCCACGACCAGTACCTGCTCGACGCGGTGGTCACCGTGGTCGATGCGAAGCACGCCGCGAAGCAGCTCGACGAGCACGACGAGGCGCGCCGCCAGGTGGGGTTCGCCGATCGCATCCTCCTGTCCAAGACCGACCTCGTGGAGGAGGCGAAGGTTGGCGAGCTCATGAAGCGCCTGCGTGCGATGAACCCGCGCGCGCCGCAGAAGAAGGTGCACATGGGCAACGCCGACATCAAGGAGTTGCTCGACATCCGCGGCTTCAACCTCAACGCGGCGCTGGAAGTCGATCCGCAGTTCCTCGAGAGCGATGCCCACGAGCACAACGACGAGGTCACCTCGTTCGTGTGGAAGGACGCGCGGCCGCTCCACATGGAGAAGATCGAGACCTTCCTCTCGCTCATGGTGCAGAACTACGGCGAGGACCTGCTGCGCTACAAGGGCGTGCTGAACGTCCAGGGCGAGCCGCGCCGCATGATCTTCCAGGGCGTGCACATGCTGATGGGCGGCACGCCGGGCAAGCCCTGGGCGCCGGGCGAGGCGCGCGAGAGCGTGATGGTCTTCATCGGCCGCAAGCTCCCGCGGCGACTGTTCGAGGAAGGCCTCGCCTACTGCATCGCCTGATGCGCTTGCGCCGGGCGGCGGCACCGGGGGGTATACTTCCCGAGAACCCGGTGAAGGCGTGAAATCGTCCGCCGGGATCGGGGATATCGACGGCGCACATGGCCACTTCCGCACCCGGCACATCGCACACGGGCAACGTCCGGCCCCCACCCGCTCGCGCGTCGGGAAGGCTCGGGTCGGAGGATTTCCATTCGGCGCCGCTCCCGGCCACGCAGGAGGCCGCGGTGCTCTACGCGGCGAACCACGCGCAAGCCGCGGCGAGCCTGCTGCGCGCCGAGATCAAGGAAGCGGCCGGACGCAACAACAAGCAGGCGTGGCTCATGCTCTTCGACCTCTACCAGGTCGTGCAGAACCGCGCCGAGTTCGACTCGCTCTCGATGCTCTTCACGGTGAAATTCGAGCAGTCGCCGCCGGCGTGGGCCGACAACACGGACGCCGCGAACGACCCGCGCCGCAGCGCGCAGAGCCGCGAGCGCAAGGACTTCTTCGCGCTCAAGCCCAACGCGCACGGCGAGCTCGCCGGGGAGATCGAGAAATTCGTGGCGTTCGCCGAGTCGCAGGGAACGGTGCGCCTGGACGTCTCCAAGGTCGCGGCGATCACCGGCGAGGAAGCGGCGCTCGCCACGGCGGCGCTCGTGAAGCTTCGCAAGCAGCAGTTCCCGATGTGGTTCAACCACCTCGATTCGCTCGAGAAGGTGCTGCGCGCGGCGTTCAACGAGAAATCCGCCGAAGAGCAGAAGCCCTACTGGTCGCTCCTCTTCGAGCTGCTGATCCTGCAGGGCAAGGGGCAGGAGTTCGAGGATCTCGGCCTCGAGTACGCGGTCGCCTTCGAGGTGTCGCCGCCCAACTGGGAAACGTACGTGAACCCGGTCGCCGCGGCGGCCAAGGCGAGCGTGCCCGAGAAGCCGGTCGCGGAAGCGGCGGCCACCCAGTCCGAGGCGGGATTCCCATTGAAGGGCGTGCTCTCGGTGGCGAGCTCGAACCAGATCGCCGAGCTCAACGCCTTCGCCGCGAGCCGCACCGAGGTTCCGATCGACATGTCCAAGGTGCTGCGCGTCGACTACGGCTACACCTCGGCATTCTTCGACGCGGTGAAGGCGATCCAGCTCGCCGGAAAGCGCGTGATCCTCGCCGGCCTGAACGAGCTCAACGCGGCACTTCTCGAGGCGCTGGGTGTCAACCGCTACGCCATATTGGTCCGGCGCAAATCGAGTTGAAATCACGCCGAAACCCACCGGAAAAAAGTGGGATTTCGGCTGCCATGGCCTGAAGACGGAGCATCATGGCCCGAGGGCCAGACTCCAAGAAAACCGCAAAATCCCGTCATGAGCTCGGAACCCACCGTCTTTCATGGCACCACCATCCTTTCCGTGCGGCGCGGCGAGCGCGTCGCGATGGGCGGCGACGGCCAGGTGACGCTCGGCAACATCGTGGTGAAGGCTACCGCGCGCAAGGTGCGGCGCCTCTACCAGGACCGCATCCTCGCCGGCTTCGCCGGCGCCACCGCCGACGCGTTCACGCTCTTCGAGCGCTTCGAGGCGAAGCTCGAGAAGCACCAGGGCAACCTCCTTCGCTCCGCGGTCGAGCTCGCCAAGGACTGGCGCACCGACCGGATGCTGCGCCGGCTGGAGGCGATGCTCGCCATCGCCGACCGGCAGAGCTCCCTCGTGATCACCGGCAACGGCGACGTGCTCGAGCCCGAGCAGGGCCTGCTCGCCATCGGAAGCGGCGGCGGCTACGCCCAGGCGGCGGCGCTGGCGCTCCTCGCCAACACGCAACTCGAGCCCGCCGAGATCGTCGCGCGCGCGCTCTCGATCGCCGGCGAGCTCTGCATCTACACCAACCAGAACCACGTGATCGAGACGCTGTGAACGCGCCTTCCGAATCGCCCGCCGCCGCGCCGCCCGCACCGGCCTCGGGGATGATGACGCCGCAGGAGATCGTCCACGAGCTCGACAAGTACATCGTCGGCCAGGCGCAGGCCAAGCGCGCGGTGGCCATCGCGCTGCGCAATCGCTGGCGGCGCGCGCAGGTCGCCGAACCCCTGCGCGCCGAGATCACGCCCAAGAACATCCTCATGATCGGGCCCACCGGCGTGGGCAAGACCGAGATCGCGCGGCGCCTCGCGCGGCTCGCGAACGCGCCCTTCATCAAGGTCGAGGCGACCAAGTTCACCGAGGTGGGCTACGTCGGCCGCGACGTCGATTCGATCATCCGCGACCTCGCGGAGATCGCGGTGAAGTCGACGCGCGAGCAGGAGATGAACAAGGTGCGCACGCGCGCGGAGGACGTCGCCGAGGAGCGCGTGCTCGACGCGTTGCTGCCCGGCGTCGCGAGCGACGCGGGGGACGCAAGCTCCACGCGCCAGCGCTTCCGCAAGATGCTGCGCGAGGGCAAGCTCGACGACAAGGAGATCGAGATCGACGTCGCGCAGTCCACGGCGAGCATGGAGATCCTCGCGCCCCCGGGCATGGAGGAGCTCACGCAGCAGATCCAGGGCATGTTCGCGAACATGGGAAGCGCGCGGCGCAAGCGGCGCACGCTCGCCATCCGCGAGGCCCTGCGCCTCATCACCGACGAGGAAGCCCTCAAGCTCGTGAACGAGGAGGAGATCCGCTTCAAGGCGGTGCGCTCCGTGGAGCAGGACGGCATCGTCTTCATCGACGAGATCGACAAGATCGCGAGCCGCGGCGAGCTGCAGGGCGCGGACGTCTCGCGCCAGGGCGTGCAGCGCGACCTCCTTCCCCTGGTCGAGGGCACCTCCGTCACGACGAAGTACGGGATGGTGCGCACCGACCACATCCTCTTCATCGCGAGCGGCGCCTTCCACCTCGCGAAGCCCTCGGACCTCATCCCGGAGCTGCAGGGGCGCCTTCCGATCCGCGTCGAGCTCGCGAGCCTCTCGGTGGACGACTTCGAGCGCATCCTCACCTCGACCGATGCCTGCCTCACGCGGCAGTACCAGGCGCTGCTTTCCACCGAAGGCGTGGAGCTGGAATACACCGCGGAGGGCGTGCGGCGGCTCGCGCAGATCGCGTTCTCGGTGAACGAGCGTACCGAGAACATCGGCGCGCGCCGCCTGTACACGGTGATGGAGAAGCTCCTCGAGGAGGTGTCGTTCGACTCGGGACGCAACACGCGCCGCCTGGTGGTCGACGCGGCCTACGTCGACGCGCGCCTCGCCGGGCTCGCGGGCAGCGAGGACCTCGCGCGCTACGTGCTCTAGGCAAGCCCGGCGCGCTCGGGCGTCAGCGCGCCGCCTCGTCGAGGTAGAGCGCCGCGAGGCGCTCGAGCGATTCGCGCGCGTTGTCGCTCGCCTTCACCGCGTACTCGAGCGAGCGGCGCGCGCCCTCCCCGCTCCACGACGCCGCGAAGAGGAAGGACGCCTGGTTCTGCGCCACCTGGAGCTCGGCTCGCGTCGCCGCGTCCGATTGCGGCGCGGCGCCGAGCTCGTCGAGCGATGCCTGCAGCGCCGCTTTCGCCCTGGCGAGCTGGCCGGCGGCGGACGGCGGCGCGACTCGCCAATGCTCCCACAACAGCAGGCGCGCGATGCGTTGCGCGTCCGCTCCCGCCGCGACCGCCTTCACGGCGAGCGCCTGCTCGGAGCCCGCCCGCGCCGGCACGAGATCGGCGATGCGCCGCGCTTCCCATTCGATCTCCTCGGCGCGTTCCGCGAGCGCGAGGGAAACGTCGCGTCCCGGATTGCGCAGCGCCCAGCCGCGATACTGGCCGACCAAGATCGCGAGGATCGCGATGCGCTCGTGCAGCTCCGAGGGCGCAGGCGGCATGCCGAGCGCATGCACGGCCCGATCGAGCTCGCGGACCGCCGTGTCGAGCGCGCGCCGGCCGCGCGTCGCGAGGATTCCCTGGGCGACCTGCGCGTGAAGCTTCACGATGCGCTCGGCGAGCGAGGCGACGCGCAGCGCATCGACCGCGGACGCAACGCGTGCGGCGGGTGCCGGCGCGGCCTCGGCCGCACCGAGGTGGCCGAACGCGAGAGCCGCGGCGCCGAGCATCGCGGCGAAAGCGCACCGCCTCACCCCGGATCCGTGTCGACGGAGAAGCCGGCGAGCACGCCCTCGCGTCCGAGCCGGGAAAGCGCCTCGCCGAAGCTTCGCCGGGCCTCGGCGCCCATCGAGCGCACCGCCTCATCCAGCGTGCGACGCTCCTGCAACGCGCGCAGCAGGGCCCATTCGCCCCGCGTCGTACAGCGCACGCGCACCTCGCCGCGATGGCGGTGCACCAGCACGCGGTCCGGTCCCGACTGCCGCGCGGGCGTCCCATCGCGATCAGGCTGGTTCGCTTCCCGGATCGCGGCGATCGGGTGCTGCGATTCGACCAGCCGTACCGACGGATGCAGCCGCAGGAGTGCGCGGGCCTGCGATCGCGGGGCGAGCGCCGCGAGCGCGATGGCGTCGAGCGCCGGCGCTTCGGCCGCTTGGAACGACTCGTGGCACGCCCATTCGAGCCGCGCCACGTCGACGAGATACGGCAGCGCGAGCGCGTCGCGGTCGTGCGCGAGGAAATCGCCGAAGCGAGCGCCGAAGAGCGCGACGTCGCCCGAGCGCGAAGGATGGGATCGCGCGTAGCGCCGCGCCACCCCGGCGAAGAACTCGTCGCCCACCAGGCGGCGCACCACAGGGTAGGTGGCGGCGAGCGCGTCGCGATGCTGTGCGCGCACGCCGCGGCGGTAGAACTCGATGCGCGCCGCGCCCCCGATGCCGCGCACTCGACGCGCGACGCCGTCATCGCCCTCCTCGATCGCGCGCGCGAGCTCGCGCTGCAGCCGGGCGAGCGCGCTCACGCGGCCACCGGCGCCCTCGACGTCGAAAGCAGCGCTGCGGCCTTCGACGCCTCGTCGAGGAGCACGTCGAGCGCCGGCAGGTCGAGGTCCCATTCGATGATCGTGGGCCTGGGCCCGATGTGCCCGAGCGCAGCGCGGTAGAGCGACCACACCTCGGCCGCCACGGGGCGCGAGTGCGTGTCGGCGAGCCCCAACTCGCACGGCTCGTATCCGGCGAGGTGGTATTCGGCGACGGCATCGGGATCGATCGCATCGAGATAGGCGAGCGGGTCGAAACCGTGGTTCACCGAGTTCACGTGGATGTTGTTCACGTCGAGAAGCAATCCGCAACCCGAGCGCCGCACCACCTCGGCCACGAACTCGCACTCCGGCATCGCGCTCTCGTCGAACTCGAGGTACGTCGAGACGTTCTCCACCAGCACGCGACGCCCCAGGCGCTCCTGCACGCGCTCTATGCGCTCGCACACGTGCGCGACCGCTTCGCCCGTGAACGGCAGCGGCAGCAGCTCGTTCGCATGGCGGCCGTCGACCGAGGACCAGGCGAGGTGCTCGGAGACGAGCGCCGGCTCGAAGCGCTGCGCGAGCGCCGCCAACCGCGCGAGATGCCGCTCGTCGAGCGGATCCACCGAGCCGAGGGAGAGGCCCACGCCGTGCAGGCTCAGCGGGTAGAGCGCGCGGGCGCGCTCGAGCGCGGCGAGCGCGGCGCCGCCCTCGCCGAAGAAGTTCTCGCTGTGGACCTCGACGAGCGCGAGCGGCGGGCGGCGCGCGAAGAGCTCCTCGTGGTGCGCCGCTCGAAGGCCGATGCCGGCGCCCGACGCGAGCCGCACCTGCGCCATCGCGCTACTTGCCCTTGGCCGACTTCGCGTCCGGCTCGGTGAGCTTGCCGCCCATCTTCTCGCACGTGCCCTTGGGCACCATCTTCCAGTCGGCGGGGTCGCGGTCGCGCGTCGCCTTGCCCGCGCACGAATGGCGCGCGGTGCCGCAATCGTTCTGGCCCGCCTTCGCAATGCCGTAGCACTTCTCCTGGGCGGCCTCGCCTTCGGCGGCGCTCGCCGCGAGCGTCGCGGCGGCGAGGGAGGCGATTGCGGAAGCGATCAGCAGGACTCGTGACGGCTTCATGGGTGCTCCTTGGGGTTGGCTCGCCGATGGTACCGCAACCGGCGCGCGGGGCGCGCTTGAAAGCGCCGCGCCGGACCCCATCTGCCGGACTGACACCCCGATTCCAGGAGAGCCCGATGAACGTCCTGCTGCGCACCGAACCCCTGGCCGCCCTCGACGGCCTGCTCGACCAATTCCTGCGTCCCGCCTTCGCGCGCCCCGCGGCCGCTCCCGCGCCGCGCCGCATTCGCGTCGACGTGAAGGAGACCCCCGAAGCTTATGTCGTCCTCGCCGAGCTTCCCGGCGTGACGAAGGAGGCGATCGCCATCGATGTCGAGGCGAACGAGGTCGCGATCATCGCGCAGCCGCCCGCCGCTCCCGAAGCGAAGGACGGCGAGAAGTGGCTGCACGTCGAGCGCCGCGCGGACCGGGCCGAGCGCCGCTTCGCCCTGCCGCTCGAGGTCGATGCCGCGCGCGCCGAGGCGAAGCTCGCCGATGGCGTCCTCGAGCTCACGCTGCCGAAGAAGTCTCCCGCCGCGGCGCGCAAGGTCGAGGTGCACTGAGCCGGCGCAAGGCTGCCGTAAGCCGGCGGCAACTTCGTGCAACACCGGAAGGCCTCGAAGGTGGACAATTCCCCTTCGGGGCCTTTTGGTTTCCCGGGTGGCCCTCTACAATAGCCCGCACTTTTCGCACCGCCCTCCACTCTCCTCTTCCATGCCCCCGAAGCTCTCCTCGTCGCAGAAGGCCGAGGTCCTCGTCGAGGCCTTGCCGTACATCCAGCGTTTCTACGACCGGACCATCGTCATCAAGTACGGCGGCAACGCGATGACCGACGTCGCGCTGCAGGAGGACTTCGCCGAGGACGTGGTGCTCCTGAAGCTCATCGGCATGAACCCGGTGGTGGTGCACGGCGCCGGCCCGCAGATCGGGGCGCTGCTGCAGAAGCTCGGCAAGCAGAGCGAGTTCATCCAGGGCATGCGCGTGACCGACGAGGAGACGCTCGACGTGGTCGAGATGGTGCTGGGCGGCCTCATCAACCAGGAGATCGTGACGCTCATCAACAAGGCGGGCGGCAAGGCGGTGGGGCTCACCGGCAAGGACGGCCACTTCATCCACGCGCGCAAGATGAAGATCCCGAGCAAGGAGGACAAGAAGAAGAAGATCGACGTGGGCCTCGTGGGCGAGGTGGTGCGCATCGACCCGGAGATCATCCAGCTGCTCGACTCGCGCGACTTCATCCCGGTGATCGCGCCCATCGGCAGCGACGAGAACGGCGTGGCCTACAACATCAACGCCGACATCGCCGCGGGCAAGCTCGCGATCACGCTGCAGGCGGAGAAGCTGATCCTGCTCACCAACACCACGGGGGTCCTCGACAAGGAAGGCAAGGTCGTGAGCGGCCTCACCGCGCAGCGCGTGAAGGAGATGATCGACGACGGCACGATCTCCGGCGGCATGCTGCCCAAGGTGGAGTGCGCGCTCGACGCGGTGAAGAGCGGGGTGAAGAGCGCGCACATCATCGACGGACGCGTGTCGCACGCGCTGCTGCTCGAAGTGCTCACCAGCGAGGGCGTGGGCACGCTCATCCGCGGCGCCTCCGCGAACCGCACCCACCGCTAGAAAAAGGGGTCGGATCCCTTTTCGCCCGTTACCGGACGAGCCGCGCGGCGAGGGCCACGTGATCGGAGAGCCGCGACCAGGACGGCCCGACCAGGCGCTCCGCCCCCTGGATCTCGAGGTCCCTCACGTAGATGCGATCCAGCGAGAGGAACGGAAGCTTCGCGGGATAGCTCTTCGCGAGCCGGCCCTCGGCGTGCTCGAACACTTCCACGAGCCCCAGCTCCGAGGCGAGGTAGTCGCTCGCCTTGTGCTGCCAGTCGTTGAAATCGCCCGCCACCACCAGCGGGCCGCGCTTCGGCACCGCCGAGCGGATGCGATCGCAGAGCCACTCGAGCTGGAAGCGCCGGCTCCTTCCCCACAGGCCCAGGTGCACGTTGATGCAATGCAGCGGTTCCTTCCAGCCCTCCACGTGCACCTCGCAATGCAGCAGCCCGCGGCTCTCGATCGGATGGTGCGAGATGTCGATGTTCTCCCAGTGCGGGATCGGGTGCCGGCTCACGACGGCGTTGCCGTGGTGCCCCTCCTGGTACACCGCGTTCATGCCGTAGACGCTGTGGGCGCCCTCGTGGCACAGGAACTCGTGCTGGGCGGTCTCGGGCCAGGTCACGTGGCGGCGCGCGTAGCGCTCGTGGCGGCCCTGCACTTCCTGGAGGAAGGCGACGTCGGCATCCAGCGTCCCGAGGCGGTCGCGGATCTCGTGCAGCACCAGGCGGCGATTGAACTGCGAGAGTCCCTTGTGGATGTTGTACGTGACGACGGTGAGGGATCGCGACGCGGGCATGTCAGCCGTTCCTTCCGGGAAGCGCGAGGATGGCCTTGCGGTTGCTCCACGAGAACACGCGCTCGGCGGCCTCGCGCCACGGCACCCATTCGGCGGCAAGGTGCTCCCGCGGCTCGACGCGCACCGGAAGCCGCTCCGGCACGCGCAGCCCGAACACATGCTCGGTATTGTGCGTGACGCCGGGCGCATAGCGGTGGCGCCATACGGGATAGATTTCGTAGACGTTCTGCAAGTTCCAGTCCTCGAGCGCGTAGCGGCGCGCGTCGATGCCGGTTTCCTCCCTCACCTCGCGCGCGGCGGTCTCGCCGAGGGTCTCGCCCTCGTCCTGGCTGCCGGTCACCGACTGCCAGAACCCGGGATGGTCCGCCCGCTCCAGCAGCAGCACGTCGAGGGCGGGCGTGTAGATCACGACCATCGTCGAGACCGGGACCTTGTGCGTCATGGCGCGCGCATGCGCGCGACCACCTCTGACTCGCCCGCGAAGAACGCGTGCGGCATGTCGCGCGTGCGATGCCGCGCCGCGGCGTTGCCCGAAGCGTCCACGGCGACGAAGCCGACGTCCGCGTCGTAGTCGCGGCCCAGGCGGTCGAGCACCTGCTCGAGCGCCTTCGCGAGCGTGGCTCCCCGCTCCACGGCTTCGGAGATCGCGCGCGTGGCGAGCGAGCGCATGACGTATTCGCCGGTGCCCGTGGCCGACGCCGCGGCGTGGGACGAGGCGTAGTTGCCGGCGCCGGGAATCGGCGAGTCGCCCACGCGCCCGACGAGCTTCAGCGTCACGCCGCCGGTGGAGGTCGCCGCCGCGAGCACGCCGTTCGTATCGACCGCCGCGGCCCCCACCGTGCCGCCCGCGTATTCCGGATGATCCTTGAGGAAGCGGCGCATCCGCAGGCTGTGCTTGCCGAGCACCTCGGAGAGGTGCGCCTTCTTCTCGCGCCAGTCGGCCTCGCGCTGCGCGGTGACCGGATCGTGGTCGCCGAAGCCCATCACCCGCGCGAAGCGCTGCGCGCCCTCGCCCGCGAGCATCACGTGGTCGGTTTCCTCCATCACCTTGCGCGCGACGAGGACCGGGTTCTTCACCCGCTGCAACGCGCACACGGCGCCCGCGCGCGCCGCGCGGCTTTCCATGACGCATGCATCGAGCTCGCAGAAGCCGTCGAAGTTGAGGACCGCGCCGGTGCCCGCGTTGAAGATCGGGTTGTCCTCGAGCGCCACGACGGCGGCGCACACCGCATCGAGCGCGGAGCCGCCCGCGACGAGGATCGCGCGGCCCTTCTCCACCGCGGCCTTCATGCCGGCCACCGCATCGTCCTCGGAGCCGGGCCTCCAGTTGCCCGCTCCTCCGTGCGCTATCAGTGCGATCGGCATATCGTCGCCGGTCTATCCGTGTTCATCCGTGTTCATCTGTGGTTCGCCTTGCCTCGGATTGCGCAGCCGGATGTGCAAATCCCGCAACTGCTTCTCCGATACCGCGCTCGGAGCCTCGACCATCAGGTCCTGCCCGCGCTGCGTCTTCGGGAACGCGATCACGTCGCGGATCTGCTCCACGCCCGACATGAGCGCCACCAGCCGGTCGAAGCCGAACGCGATGCCGCCATGCGGCGGCGCGCCGTAGGAGAGCGCGTCGAGGAGGAACCCGAACTTCTCGCGCTGCTCCGCCTCGCCGATGCCCAGCACGCCGAACTGCTTCTGCTGCACCTCGGCGCGATGGATCCGCACCGACCCGCCGCCGATCTCCCAGCCGTTCAACGCGATGTCGTAGGCCTTCGCGAGCACCTTGCCCGGGTCCTCGCCCATGAACTCCACGTGCTCGTCCTTGGGCGCGGTGAACGGGTGGTGCGCGCAGGCCCAGCGGCCCGATTCCTCGTCGTACTCGTAGGCGGGGAAGTCGAGCACCCAGCACGGGCGCCATCCCGGGACGAAGTGGCCCTTCTCGTGGCCCACTTTCACGCGCAAGGCACCCAGCGCGTCGTTCACGACCTTGCGCTTGTCGGCGCCGAAGAAGATCACGTCGCCGGCCTTCGCGCCGGTGCGCTCGAGGATCGCGCCGAGGATCCGCGGCGAGAGGAACTTCACGATCGGCGACTGCAGCCCTTCCTCGTTCGGCTTCGACGGATCGTTCACGCGGATGTAGGCGAGGCCCTTCGCGCCATAGATCGCGACGAACGGCGCGAGGTCGTCCAACTCCTTCCTCGTGAACTGGTCGTTGCCGCCCGGCACGCGCAGCGCCGCCACGCGCCCGTCGGCGAGCTGCGCGGCCGACTTGAACACCTTGAACCCGGCGTCCTTCATGAGGTCGGTAAGCTCGGTCAACTCGAGCGTCACGCGCAGGTCCGGCTTGTCGCTGCCGTAGCGCGACGTCGCCTCGGCGTACGTGAGGCGCGGGAATGCCCCGAGATCCACGTCGAGGACCTTGCGGAACAGATCGCGCACCAGCCCTTCCATGATGTCCTGGATCTCGCGCTCGTCGAGGAAGGACGTCTCGATGTCGATCTGCGTGAACTCGGGCTGGCGGTCGGCTCGCATATCCTCGTCGCGGAAGCACTTCACGATCTGGTAGTAGCGGTCGAAACCGGCGACCATGAGGAGCTGCTTGAAGAGCTGGGGCGACTGCGGCAGCGCGTAGAACTGGCCGTCGTGCACGCGCGAGGGCACTAGGAACTCGCGCGCACCCTCGGGCGTGGACTTGTAGAGCACCGGCGTCTCCACCTCGATGAAGCCGTTGGCGTCGAGGTAGGCGCGCACCGCGCGGGCGGCGGCGTGCCGCAGGCGAAGCGCCTTCTGCATGGGCTCGCGGCGCAGGTCGAGGTAGCGGAACTTGAGGCGCACCTCTTCGGAGAGCCGCTCCTCGTCCATCGTGAAGGGCGGCGTCGCGGAAGGATTGAGGATCTCCAGCTCGTGCGCGAGGACCTCCACTTCGCCGCTCTTCAGGTTGGGATTCACCGTGCCTTCGGGGCGGCGGCGCACGAGGCCCTTCACGCGCAGCACGAATTCGCCGCGCACGCGATCGGCGAGCGCGAAGGTCGCGGGCCGGTCGGGGTCGCACACCACCTGCACCAGCCCCTCGCGATCGCGCAGGTCGATGAAGATCACGCCGCCGTGATCGCGCCGGCGGTGCGCCCAGCCGAAGAGGGTGACGGCCTGGCCCAGGTAACGGGTGTCGATGTTGCCGCAGTAGTCGGTTCGCATTCTTTCGTCATTCCCGCGCAGGCGGGAATCTCGTCGTCGTTCCCGCGCAGGCGGGAATCCATTCAATGGGTCCCCGTCGTCGCGGGGACGACGGCGCTGTCCGGATCCTTGGTCTCGATCTTGCGCGCCGTCGCCTACGTTCTCGGCGACGGCAGCGGATTGGGGTCGGTCCCGGAGCGGTTCCTCTCGGGCCTGGGGAAGCGATAGTCGGGCTCCGCGACGCCCATGGAGATGATGTACTTGAGCGCGTCGTCGACGGACATCTCGAGGGGGCGCGTCTCGGAGCGCGGGACGATCAGGAAGAAGCCCGCGGTGATGTTGGGCGTCGTGGGAACGAAGACCGAAATCTGCTCGCGCCCGAGAATGTCCGCGACCTCGTGCTCCGGCGTGCCGGTCACGAGCGCCACCGTCCACGCGTCGGCATGCGGATAGCGCACCAGCACCGCGCGCCGGAACGCCTTGCCCTCCGGCGAGAACAGGGTGTCGCTGATCTGCTTCACGCCGCCATAGATGGAGCGGACGATCGGGATGTGGCTGAGCAGGCGGTGGCCCAGCGCGAGCAGGCGGCGGCCGAAGAGATTCGCGGCGAGCGCTCCGGTGACGAGCAGGATCGCGGCCGTGAGGATGATGCCGAGGCCCGGGACGTGGAATCCGAACAGCGCCTCGCTGCGGAAGCGGTCGGGCAGCAGCCGCAGCGACTGGTCCATCACGTCCACGATCAGCGCCAGGACCCAGACGGTGATGCCGAGCGGAATCCACACGAGCAGCCCCGCGACGAGATAGCGGCGCAGGGTGCTCATCGTGGACGGGTGCGGAAGGGCGCGATCAAGCGCGGGCCGGCGGGCGCGTCAGTGGCACGCGCAGCCGCCGCCCCCGCAACCGCCGGAGCTCTTCTTCTTCTCGCCTTCGGCGGGCTTCGCGTCGGCCTTGGGCGCCTCGGACGCCTTCGCCGCGCTCTTGCCGCCGCCGTTCTTGAAGTCCGTGGCGTACCACCCGCTGCCCTTCAGCTGGAAGCCGGCGGCGGTCACCATCTTCGAGAAGGTGGGCTTTCCGCACTCGGTGCACACGGTGAGGGGTGCATCGCCCACCTTCTGCAGGAACTCCTGCTGGTGGCCGCAGCTGTCGCACCGGTACTCGTAAATCGGCATGGTCTCTCCCAATCTGCAAATCGCATTTTAACAGAGGCACTTGCGCGTCTTGTGCGGCGCGTCATCGAACGCCGCGGCGCGCGGCCTCCCGGGCCGGAAATGGGGTCGGCGCGGGGCGCGCTCAAGAGGGTCCGGCGGCGCGGCGCCGGTTGGCGATGAGGCCGCCGCCAGCCAGCGCCGTGGCCATCACCCAGAAGACCGGCAGCATCCCCACCGCCTCGCCGGCGCCGCCGAAGGCGAGCGGCAGGAAGGTGCTGCTCGCGCCGAGCACCACCGAGCGCAGGCCCACCGCCTCGGCGCCGCGCCCGGCCGGCGCCTTGCCGTAGATGAGCGAGAGGATCGAGGGCTGCGTCGCGCCGAGCCCCAACCCGAGGAGGAACGAGATCATCGACAGCAGCGGAACGGTGCTCACCATCGGGAAGCATGCGTATGCGACGCAGGCGATGCAGAACGTCGCCGTGATCATCGTCCACTCCCGCAGGTGGCGCGAGAGCCAGGGCAAGGCCAGGCGCACGAGGAAGGTCGCGACGGCGAAGCTCGCGAGGATCAGCCCGATCGTGGATGCGCTGAGGTGGATCGAGTTGCCGTACACGGGCACGGCGAAGGTGAAGAGGTCCCAGGCGCTCGCGAGCAGGCCCGTCACCACGAACACGCGGCGCAGCTCGGCGTTCGCGAGGAGCTCGAAGGCGCTGCGCGCCGCGCCATCGTTCCGCCGATGGGGCGAATGGCGGAAGCGGGTGCGCCAGGTCGCGAGCACGGCGAGGCTCGCGAGCGCGAACAACGCGACGGTCGCGAACGCGGCGCGGTGTCCGAAGGCGTCGATGGTGAAGCCGGCGACCGTCGGACCGAGGAAGTTGGAGATCGAGAAGCCGAGCGAGAGCCAGCCGAAGTCGTCGCGGCGCTTCGCCTCGCTCGCCGCCTCGCCCACCGCGTGCTGGATGGAGATGTGGAACAACATGAAGCCCACGCCCGAGCCCGCGGCCGCGACGTAGAGCGCGGGCATCGCGTGGAAGAGCGCGGGAATCGACACCGAGAGGCCGAGCAGCGCCACGCCGCAGACGATCGGATAGCGCACGCCGATGCGGTCGACCAATCGCCCGGCGTGCACCGCGAGCACCATCGGAAGCGCCGCGATGAGCGACAGGAGGAGTCCCACGGTGAGCGGCGTCGCGCCCGCCGCGAGCGCCGTGAGCGAGATGGCGAGTCGCCCGCCGTTGAAGGCGGTATGGGTGAGGACGGTCGCTGCGACGACGAGCGCGATCGGCAAGGCGCGCCCCGCCGCGTCCCGCTAGGACGGGCGCCGGCTCTCGAGGGCCGCGATGCGCGCCTCGATGGGCGGGTGGCTCGCGAAGAGCGCCATGAAGCCCTCGCCCGCCTCGGCGATGCCGTGCGCCTGGAACGCCTGCGGGAGCGCTCCGTGCTCGAGCCCGCCCAGGCGGCGCAACGCGTCGATCATCTGGCGCGGCGTGCCGAGAAGCGCGGCGGAGCCCGCGTCGGCGCGGAACTCGCGCTGCCGCGAGAACCACGCGACGATGATCGATGCGGCCACGCCGAACAGGATCTCGCACACGATCACCGTGAGGTAGTAGCCCATGCCCAGGCCGCGCTCGGTGCGGAACACCGCGCGATCGACGAGGTAGCCGACCACGCGCGAGAGGAACACGACGAACGTGTTCACCGTGCCCTGGATGAGGGTGAGCGTGACCATGTCGCCGTTCGCGACGTGGCTCAGCTCGTGCCCGAGCACCGCCTCCACCTCGTCGTGCGTCATCGATTGGAGCAGCCCCGTGGAGACCGCGACCAGCGCGGAATCCTTGAACGCGCCCGTGGCGAACGCATTGGGGCCGCCCTCGTAGATCGCGACGGTCGGCATGGCGACGCCCGCCTTGTCCGCGAGCCGCCGCACCGTGTCGACGATCCAGCGTTCGTCGGCGCTTTGCGGCGCCTCGATCACCCGCGCTCCGGTGGTCCACATCGCCATCGTCTTGCTGAGCAGGAGCGAGATGAACGAACCGGCGAAGCCGACGATCACCGAGAACACCGCCAGCGCGCCCACGTTCAGGCCCGCGCCCGCCAGGTAGCGGTTCACGCCCAGGATCGAGAGCGTGATCGACAGCACCAGCCCGACGGCGAGGTTGGTGGCGAGGAAGAGGACGATGCGCTTCATCTTTGCACGCTCACATTGGCGAAAACGCGTCCCTCGTTTGCTGCCTCCCCCTTGGGGAAGGGTTGGGGAGGGGGTCCCGAGGCGTCAAGTGAGGGCTTCGCCGGAAATCAAAAGGGGATGTCGTCCTCGAAGTCGTCGAACTTGCCGCCCGCGGCCTTCGCGGCGGGCTTCGAGGCGGCCGGACGCGATGCGCCCGCTTCGCCGCCGCGATCGGAATCGCGCTCCGGTGCGGCGCCGCCGCCCATGCCCTGGCGCGAGCCGAGCATCTGCATCGCGTTGGCGACGATCTCGGTCGAGTACTTGTCCTGGCCGTCCTTGTCCTGCCACTTGCGGGTCTGCAGGCGCCCCTCGACGTAGACCTGGCTGCCCTTCTTGAGGTATTCGCCCGCGATCTCCGCGAGCTTGCCGAAGAAGGCGACGCGATGCCACTCGGTCTTCTCCTGCTTCTCGCCGTTCTTGTCCTTCCACGCTTCCGTGGTCGCGACCGAGATGTTGGTGACCGCGCCGCCGTCGGGCATGTAGCGCGTCTCGGGATCGCGCCCGAGGTTGCCGATGAGGATCACCTTGTTGACCGATGCCATGAACTTCTCCCTTTGCTTGAGGCGGGTTGTCCTGCTAGTGCCCGGCGACGCTCGAGGCCGCCGGCACGAATTCCCCCATGTTCCACGCGACGCCAAGCCACGCCAGCAGCAGCACGACGCAGGCGCCGAGCGTCGCGACGAAGCCGAAATGCTGCGCGATCGCCCCGCCGGCAGCGGAGCCGACGAACGTTCCGAGGAACTGTACGCTGGAATAGACGCCGGTGGCGGCCCCGCGCGCTTCGCGCGGCGCGGCGCGCGACACCAGCGCCGGCAGCTTCGCTTCCAGAACGTTGAAGCCCGCGAACACGATGACGAGCGCGACGGCGATGCCCCAGACGCTGTGCAGCCCGGCGGCGAGCACCACGAGCCCTACGGCCACGATGGCGATGGAGGCGAGGAACACCGGCCGCTCGCGACGCGCGGTGCGGGCGCCGATGGCCGGCAGCATCAGCACCAGTCCGCCCACCATCGCGGCGAGATAGATCCACCAGTGGTGCTGCACCGGAAGCCCGGCATGCACCAGGGCGACGGGCGCCACCACGAACATCCCCATCAGAACCGAGTGCAGGACGAAGATGCCGACGTCCAGCCGCACCAGCTCCGGAAGCCGCAGCACCTCCGAGAACGCGGGCGCGCCCGGCATGTGCTCCTTCATCGGCGCGTCGGGCACCACCCAGCGCGCCATCGCCATCGCGGCGATCGCGAGTGACCCGGTGACCGCGAAGATGCCGTGCAAGCCGATCCAATGCTCGAGCGAGGGCGCGGCGACGAACGAGACCATGAACGCGGCGCCGATGGTCGAGCCGATGATCGCCATCGCCTTGCTGCGCTGCGTCTCGCGCGTGAGGTCGGCGGCGAAGGCGATCGCGACACCCGAGATCGCGCCCACGCCCTGCAGCACCCGGCCGGCGATCATCCCGGCGGGCGACGTGCTCCAGGCGCACGCGAAGCTGCCGGCCGCCATGGCGGCGAGGCCCGCATAGAGCAGGGGTTTGCGGCCGAACCGGTCCGACAGGCGCCCCATGGGGATCTGCAGGATCGCCTGGGTGAGGCCGTAGGCGCCGATCGCGATGCCGGCGAGCTCCAGGTTCCAGCCCGGCTGGGACTGCGCCCAGAGCGTGAAGACCGGCAGGATGATGAACATGCCCAGCATGCGCAACCCGAAGATCGAGGCGAGCGAAAGGCTCGCTCGCAGCTCGCTGCGGCTCATGCGGGCCGGGGGATTCACCGGGATTTTCGGGACGTGGAGCGGGAAAGAGGGCTCAGGTATATTAGCAGATCGCTCCATGGAAACGATCCGCATCCGAGGCGCGCGAACGCACAATCTCAGGAACGTCAGCCTCGACATTCCGCGCAACCGCCTCGTCGTCATCACGGGCCTGTCCGGCTCCGGCAAGTCGTCCCTCGCCTTCGACACGCTCTACGCCGAGGGACAGCGCCGCTACGTGGAGTCGCTCTCGGCGTACGCGCGCCAGTTCCTGCAGCTCATGGAGAAGCCCGACGTGGACCTGATCGAGGGCCTCTCGCCCGCGATCGCGATCGAGCAGAAGGCGACCTCGCACAACCCGCGCTCCACCGTGGGGACCGTCACCGAGATCCACGACTACATGCGCCTCCTCTTCGCGCGCGTGGGCGATCCCTACTGCCCGGAGCACCGGGTGAAGCTCGCCTCCCAGAGCGTGTCGCAGATGGTGGACCACGTGCTCGCGCTCGCCGAGGGAACGCGGCTGATGATCGTGGCGCCCCTCGTGGTGGCCCGCAAGGGCGAGCAGCTCGAGCTCATCGACGAACTGCGCGCGCAGGGGTTCGTCCGGCTGCGCATCGACGGCGAGGTGCACGAGATCGACCAGCTCCCGAAGCTCGAGCGCACCCGCAAGCACACGATCGAGATCGTGATCGACCGCGTGAAGATCGAGGCGGAGGTGGCGCGCACCGGCGGTCTCAAGCAGCGGCTCGCCGAGTCGTTCGAGACCGCCCTGCGCCACGCCGACGGGCGCGCGATCGCGGTGGAAGTCGACAGCGGCAAGGAGCACCTTTTCTCCGCGCGCTTCGCGTGCCCCATCTGCAGCTACTCGATTGCCGAGCTCGAGCCGCGCCTCTTCTCGTTCAACAACCCGATGGGCGCGTGCCCGCGCTGCGACGGATTGGGGGAGATCACGTTCTTCGATCCGAAGCGCGTCGTCGCCTTCCCGCACCTCTCGCTCGCGGGTGGCGCCATCCGCGGCTGGGACCGGCGCAACCAGTTCTACTTCTCGATGCTCGCCTCGCTCGCGCAGCACTACGGGTTCGACGTGGAAACCCCCTTCGAGTCGCTTCCGGAGCGCGCGCAGAAGGTGGTGCTGGAAGGCTCGGGCGAGGAGAAGATCGCGTTCCGCTATCCCGGCGAGAAGGGTCGGCCCACGGTGAAGGAGCACGCGTTCGAGGGGATTCTCCCGAGCCTGGAGCGGCGCCACCGCGAGACCGAGTCGGTCGCGGTGAAGGAGGAGCTCGCGAAATACCTCAACACGCGCGCCTGCCCGGAATGCGGCGGCACGCGGCTGCGCGTCGAGGCGCGCAACGTGAGGGTGGCGGAGCGCACCATCCACGAGCTGTCGTCGCTCCCGCTCGCCCAGGCGCAGCCCTTCTTCGAGAAGCTCGAGCTCGAAGGCAGCCGCAGGGCGATCGCCGAGAAGATCGTGCGCGAGATCGCGAACCGGATGCAATTCCTCATGAACGTCGGCCTCGACTACCTCTCGCTCACGCGCTCCGCCGACACGCTCTCCGGCGGCGAGGCGCAGAGGATCCGGCTCGCAAGCCAGATCGGCTCGGGGCTCACCGGCGTGATGTACGTGCTCGACGAGCCCTCCATCGGCCTGCACCAGCGCGACAACGAGCGGCTCATCGCGACGCTCAAGAGCCTGCGCGACCTCGGCAATTCGGTAATCGTCGTCGAGCACGACGAGGAGGCGATCCTCGCCGCCGACCACGTGGTCGACATGGGCCCCGGCGCGGGCGTGCACGGCGGCGAGATCGTCGCGAGCGGCGCGCCGGCGGAGATCCTGCGCAATTGCGCGTCGCTCACGGGCCAGTACCTTTCGGGCCGCAAGTCGATCGCGCTTCCGGTGCGCCGCCACAAGCCCGACGCGCGCAAGCACCTGCGCATCGTCGGCGCCCGCGGCAACAACCTGAAGGACGTTAGCGTCGACATTCCGGTCGGGCTCTTCGTGGCGATCACGGGCGTGTCCGGCTCCGGCAAGTCGACGCTCATCAACGACACGCTGTACAACGCCGTCGCGCACCACCTGTACGGCTCCGCCGCGGAGCCCGCCGGGCACGACGCGATCGAGGGCCTCGACTTCTTCGACAAGGTGATCAACGTCGACCAGAGCCCGATCGGGCGCACGCCGCGGTCGAATCCGGCGACGTACACCGGGCTCTTCACGCCGATCCGCGATCTCTTCGCCGGCGTGCCGGAATCGCGCGCGCGCGGCTACGGCCCGGGCCGCTTCTCGTTCAACGTGAAGGGCGGGCGCTGCGAGGCGTGCCAGGGCGACGGCCTCATCAAGGTCGAGATGCACTTCCTGCCCGACATCTACGTGCCCTGCGACGTGTGCCACGGCAAGCGCTACAACCGCGAGACGCTCGAGATCCTCTACAAGGGCAAGCCCATCCACGAGGTGCTCGACATGACGGTGGAGCAGGCGCACTCGTTCTTCGCCTCGGTGCCGGCGATCGCGAGGAAGCTCGCGACGCTGCTCGAGGTGGGCTTGGGCTACATCCGCCTCGGGCAGAGCGCCACGACGCTTTCCGGCGGCGAGGCGCAGCGCGTGAAGCTCTCGCTCGAGCTGTCCAAGCGCGACACCGGCCGCACGCTCTTCATCCTCGACGAGCCGACGACGGGCCTGCACTTCCACGACATCGACCTGCTGCTCAAGGTGCTGCACCGCCTGCGCGACCACGGCAATACCGTCGTCGTGATCGAGCACAACCTCGACGTGATCAAGACCGCCGACTGGGTGATCGATCTCGGCCCCGAGGGCGGCGACGGCGGCGGGCGCGTCATCGCGCAGGGAACGCCCGAGCAGGTGAGCCAGGCGCGGGAAAGCTTCACGGGACGATTCCTGCGCCCGGTGCTCGAGCCGGCGCCGCGTCGCAAGTCCGCCTCCGGCTGACATGCAGCCCCGCGAGCTGCTGCTCGGGAGCTTCCAGGCCGCGCTCGCGGCGGCCGATCCGCTTCGCATCGTTCCACCCGAGTTGCCGAAGCCGCCTCGCGGCCGGACCGTGGTCGTCGGCGCCGGGAAGGCCGCCGCATCGATGGCGCTCGCGGTGGAGTCGCATTGGCCGGCCGCGGCAGCCCTCGAGGGCCTGGTGATCACCCGCTACGGCCACGGTCTTGCGACGAAGCGCATCCGCGTCGTCGAGGCCGGGCATCCCGTTCCCGACGAGCAGGGCGAGGCCGCCGCGCGCGAGATCCTGGCGCTCGCGCGCGGCCTCGCGACCGACGATCTGCTGCTCGCGCTCGTTTCCGGCGGCGGATCGTCGCTCCTCGCGCTGCCGGTCGAAGACGTGCCGATGGCGGACCTCCAGACGGTGACGCGATCGCTCCTCGCGAGCGGCGCGCCGATCCAGGACATGAACACGGTGAGGAAGCACCTGTCCGCGATCCAGGGCGGGCGCCTCGCCGCGGCGACGCAGGCGGCCGTGCTCGCCCTCGTGATCTCCGACGTGACCGGCGACGATCCCACGCATATCGCGTCGGGACCGTGCACGCCCGATCCCACGACGTTCGCGGATGCCATCGAGATCCTGCGCCGCTACGGCGTGGATGCGCCTTCCTCCGTCGCATCGCACCTGGAGCGCGGCCTGCGCGGCTCGATCCCGGAGACCCCGAAGCCCGGCGATGCGGCGTTCGCGCGCGTCGAGAGCCGGGTCGTCGCGACCGCGCACGCGAGCCTCGAGGCGGCGGCGCGGTTCGTGCGCGCCGCGGGCGTGACGCCGCTGGTGCTCGGCGACAGCGTCACGGGCGAAGCCGCCGAGGTGGCCAAGGTGTATGCGGCGCTCGCGCGCGAGGTGCGCATCCATGCGCATCCGGCGAGGCCGCCGGTCGCGCTCATCTCGGGCGGCGAGACCACGGTGACGGTTCGCGGCAAGGGCCGCGGCGGGCGCTGCAGCGAGTTCCTGCTCTCGCTCGCGATCGAGCTCGCCGGCCTCGACGGCACCTGGGCGCTCGCCTGCGACACCGACGGGATCGACGGCAGCGAGGACAACGCGGGCGCGGTCCTCACTCCGGACGCGCTCGCCCGCGCGGCGGGCGCGCACCTCGATGCGAAGAGGATGCTCGCGGACAACGACGGCTACGGATTCTTCGCGGCGCTGGGCGACCTGGTGGTGACCGGACCGACGCGCACCAACGTGAACGACTATCGCATGATCCTCGTCGCGTGATGGCCCCGCGGCGCTTCCTCCTCGCGCTCGGCGGCCTCGCGCTCGCCGCCGGCGCCTTCGCCGTCGCGTTCGTGTGGCAGCCCGGCCTCGCCTCGGTGTACGACGACAGCGTGAGCTACCTCGTCATGGGGCAGGTATTGAGCCCGTGGGCCCACGCGAGCGCCGCGGTCGTCGACGCCTTCCCCCTCGAGCGCTATCCGCCGCTCTTCCCGCTGCTCCTCGGGATCACCGGCGGCGCGTTCGACTTCCGCGTGGGCCACGCGCTCATCGCTGCATGCTTCGCCGCGAGCGTCTTCCTGTGCGGCGTCCACGCGCGCGCCGTGACGCGCTCGAACGCGATGGGGATCGCCGCGGCGCTCGCGTTCGCGCTGCTGCCCGGCGCGTGGATGAACCTCAAGGGCATCCTCAGCGAGTTTCCGTACCTCGCCTTCTCGCTCGCCGCCCTGGTGCAGCACCGGCGGCTGGAGACGCGCACGGACGCCCGGGGATGGGCGGTGCTCGCCGCGCTCGCCTGCGCGGCGATCCTCACGCGCACCGTCGGCGTCGCACTGGTCGCCGGGCTCGCCGCGGCCGAGGGGCTGCGATGGCTGCGCTCGCGCGACGCGCGGCGTCTGCGCGCGGCGGCGATCGCGCTCGCCGTGCCGGTCGCCGCCATCGCGCTCTGGTACCTGCTGCGTCCCGCGGGCCGCGAGGACACGTATGCCGCGATCGGGGCGAACATGCTGAAGAGCCTGCGCGAGGAAGGCGCGCCCTGGGTGGCTCGCGTCATCCTGGGCAACGTGGACTCCTTCGGCTACTCCTGGCTGCGCGCGCTGGTGATCTTCTGGACCGGACCGGGCGATCCGAAGGCGATCCTCGCCTCGGCGATCGGGCTGCTCGCGCTCGCGGGAGTCGCATGGCGCGCGGCGCGCGGCGAAGCCGACGGTCTCTACGCCGCCTGCTACCTCGCGATCCTGCTCTTCTTTCCCTACCCCGCGCACGTGTACCGCCTGGGCCTTCCCATCGTGCCGGTGCTCTTCGCCGCGGCATGGTGGGCCCTCGGCGAGGCGGCGCGTCGCATTTCCGCGAGCCCGAAGCGCGCCCGCTATGCCGCCGCCGCATCCTTCGCCCCGGTCGCGCTGTGCGTTCCCGCGATGCTCTTCGTGGCGCAGCGCGCGCTCGCGCCTTCCGCACCGGGCGAGCGATATGCGCGCGCCGACATCGCCGAGTTCTATCGCTTCTCCGTGGGCCCGCTCGCCGCGGCCACCGCCGATCGCGAGATCGCGATCTTCGAGGACCTGGATCGCATCCGCGAGACGACGCCGGCCGCGGCGCGCATCGCATGGTCGCTTCCCGATTACATCGCGCTCCTCTCCGGACGCACCGGGGTCGGCGTGCCGCAGGAGGCGGACATCGACGCATTCGCGGCGGCGCTCTCGCGCCGGCGGGTGCAATACCTGTACGTCAACGCGCAACGCATGCGCGAGGAAGGTCCCGCCGCGGCCGATCCGCTCGCGCCCGCGCGGCTCGCGCGCGAATACGCCGATCCGGTGTGGACGCGCAGCGGGCCGGACGGCAAGCCCGCCGCGGCGTTGCTGCGCATCGATCCCCGCGCGCTGGAGGCGCATGCACGCCCATGAAGCTCTCGGTCATCATCCCCTGCTACAACGAGGTCGCGACCATCGACCGCATCATCGACGCGGTGCGCGCCTCGCCTTATCCCGACAAGGAGCTCATCGTGGTCGACGACGGCTCCACCGACGGCACGCGCGAGCGCCTCGCGGGCGCGCAAGGCCGCGGCGTGGACCGCGTGATCCTGCACGAGTCGAACCGGGGCAAGGGAGCGGCGCTGCGTACCGGCTTCGCCGCGGCGACCGGCGACGTCGTGATCGTCCAGGACGCCGACCTCGAGTACGACCCGAACGAGTACGGCCAGGTGCTCGCGCCGATCCTCGAGGGCCGCGCCGACGTGGTGTACGGCTCGCGCTTCATGGGCGCGGCGCCCCACCGCGTGCTTTACTTCTGGCACCGCATGGGCAACGGAGTCCTCACGCTCCTCTCGAACATGTTCACCAACCTCAACCTCACCGACATGGAGACCGGCTACAAGGCGTTCCGCCGCGAGGTGATCCAGGCGATCGAGATCGAGGAGGAGCGCTTCGGCTTCGAGCCGGAAATCACGGCCAAGCTCGCGCGGAAGCGGCTGCGCATCTACGAGGTGGGCATTTCCTACTACGGCCGTACCTATGCCGAGGGCAAGAAGATCAACTACAAGGACGGGCTGCGTGCCATCTACTGCATCCTCAAGTACAACCTCCTGCGCTGAGCGGCGCGGGCGCGCGGCGTGGCTGCGCGGCCTCGCACGCTATTTCGTGGTCGGCGGGATCGCGGCGTGCGTGGACATCGGCCTGTTCCTCGCGCTCGCCCAGTGGCTGGGCCTGCCTTACCTGCCGGTGTCCGCCGCGAGCTTCGTGCTCGCCACGCTGGTGAACTACCTGCTGAGCATCCGCTACGTGTTCGTGAGCGGGCAGCGCTTCCGGCGCCGCTGGGAAACGATGCTCGTGTTCGCCGTAAGCGCGGTGGGCCTCGCGCTCAACTCGGCGATCCTCTGGCTGAGCGTGGAGCAGCTGCGACTGGCGCTGCCCGCGGCGAAGCTGGTGGCGACCGGGTCGGTGTTCCTGTGGAACTACCTCGCCCGGCGCATCTTCATTTTCGGGGCGCTGCGGCCGTGAGGTCCTCGGTCGCGGCCGAGGCGAGGAAGCGCTCGACGCCGGCCGGATCGACGCGCGCCAGCACGAAGGCGGGGCGGCCGGTCACGGCGTTGCGGATGCGCACCACCGGGGTCGTGTACTGCGTCACGCGCGGATGCAGCCGGTACGGGTCGCCGACGCGGTTCTCGTAGTCGCTCTTGTACAGCGCCCCGACGACGAGGTAATCGACGCGCTGGCGCAGCAGCTCGCGCGCCAGTCGCCGCTCGTCCCAGGCGAAGAAATACGGCACGGACTCGCGATGGCCCAGGAGCGCCACGTATTCCGGGCGCACCCACATGATGCGCGCGTTCGGCGGCGTGGCCCTCGCGATGGCCTCGAAGCCCTCGAGCATGCCGAGCACGTCGGCCGCGTAGGCGCGCGCGGGCTCGATGCCGATGGTGGTGTAGAAGTCGACGCAATCGGCATAGGCGAGGTTCGCTCCGGGGGCATACGGCGCGTCGTCGAGGCGCTTTTCTACGAGCACGATGTCCGCGGGCAGGCAGAGCAGCAGCGGCAGGAGCGCCACGCCGGCGATCGACCACGCGCGCAGCCGCGGCCGGCTCAGCCGCGCCGCCATTGCGCGCACCAGCTCGGCGGCGTGGATCATGAGCAGCGGCAGGAGCGGATAGAAGAGCCGACGCGTGTTGTCCTCGGTGAACACCCACCCGAACGTGATGCCGAGCGAGACGAGCACGTACCAGCCGTCGAGGCGGTTGCGCCACGCCGCGCGCACCGAGCCGGCGACGGCCAGGATGCCGAGCAGCGCGAACGCGACCCGCGAGGCGATGCCGACGCTGCTTTGCGCGAGGAAGGAAGCGATCCATCCGCCGACGAAGCGCTCTACGGCGAGCTGCGCGGCCGCGGCCGGATGGCCGATCCACCCCGCGAGCAGCTGGCGCGTCATGAAGCCGTAGAGGTCCACGCCGGTCTCCGGTCGCCATGCGAGCCAGAAACCCACCAGCGCCGCGAGCGGCAGCGCGGGCAGCACGAGCCGCCACGCCGCGCCGTGCCCGCGCTCGCGAGCCGCGCGCAGTCCCGCATGCACCGCGTACGCGATCAGCAGGGAAACGCCCGCTGCGCGGGTGAGATAGGCGGCGGCGAGCAGCACGCCGAAGGCGAGCCAGTCCCCCGTCGAGCCCGCGCGCGCCTCGAGGCGGCGCGAATACCATGCGAGCGCGGCGAGCGAGACCATGAGGAACATCGGCTCGCTGAGGATTCCCTTGAGGCTCACCCAGGCGTTCGGCGTGGCGAGGAAGATGGCCGCCACGGCGAACGCCCCGAGGCGGCTGCCCAGGCGCAGCAATGCGAAGGCATAAACCGCCACCAGGGCGAGGATGCCGCAAGCCGCCACGACCCAGTGGGCCACGAGCAGGTCGTGCGCGCCCCCGGTGAGGGCGAGCGCGAGCGGGAACAGCGGAGCAAAATGCGCGCGCAGGCCCACCCAGCGCTCGACCATCGGCGGCGTATCGGGTGCGATGTGCTGCGCGAGCAGCAGGTAGCTCACGCTGTCGTCGCCGATGGTGGCGATCGAGCGCTGCCAGGCGAAGGCCACCATGGCCGCTCCCGCGACGAGGAGCAGCAGAGCGAAGGCGATGTGGCGGCGCAGGCAGGCGAGCGCGTGCGCAGCCGCCCCCCCGGCAGGCGCCGCCGCGATCACGCGGCCGCGGCTTCCTTCTTGCCGCGCTTCGCGGGCTTGCTGCCTTCCTGTTCCTCGCTTGCGGCATCGGCCGGGCGG
>Ga0207667_10001909_pt1 | contig 26170 bp, 24 predicted proteins | sample KBSCornC52_FD_184301 | JGI IMG/M metagenome (GOLD analysis project Ga0207667, IMG submission 184301) | Corn rhizosphere microbial communities from Kellogg Biological Station, Michigan, USA - KBS Corn C5-2 (SPAdes) (version 2) | ecosystem: Host-associated > Plants > Roots > Rhizosphere > Soil ...
GCTCGACGCATTTTCACCACGTGAAGTCGCGTTGACCGACGTCATATAGTCGCCGGCCAGCGACTTATCGCTCGGCGTGACCAGCGCCTGCACCTCGGCGTCCTTGCCCGGAACCAGCCGGTCGATGGTGGCCGGGTCGAACGTCACTTTCCAGCCGCTCGGCGCGCTCGCCGCCAGCTTGATATTGTCGGCCGGCGCGGTGCCGGTGTTGGTGACGACGATTGGGAAGGAGCTTTGCTGTGCCGCGACCGCGCGCGCGCTCAATAATCCGTCACGCCCGGACACCTGGAGCTGCGGTTGTCCGACAACATCGAGCGCAAGGTCTACATTCGCTGAAGCGTCCTCGGCATTCACCGTCACCTTGACCGGAAAATGCCCGGCGCCGATCGTGCCGGGCGCTCGCACCTTCAGCTTGATATCCTTGGACTGACCGGCTTCGATCGGGATCGAGGACAGTTCCTGGCTGCCATAGGCCTCCGTGAACGAGGTTTCGAAATTGGGAGGCGCTTCCGCAGCGAAGCTTGCGACCAGATTGCGGCCACTGTCATTTTTGATGGTCAACGTATATTCGAAGTTTGATTTCGGACTGCCGCGCAGCGAGGGAAGTTTAGACGTCACCGTCAGCTTGGCCGGCAGTTCCTTGGCGAGTGCTATGTTCAGCGGTAACGTCGCCTGGCTTCCCTCTCCTTCTGCCTTCACCGTCAGCGTCTGCTCGCTCAGATTGGCATTCGCCGGCACGTCGAGGCGAAGCTGAAGTGCAACACTGGCGTCCGGCGCCGGCATCGCCGCAGCGACGGGTTGGCCGCCGCCCAGTAGCGTCGCGGTCCATCCATCAGGCACGCCCGTGACCGAGAGCCGGTAACGTTCCGGTCCAAGCCGGTAGTTTTGCAGGCGCAATGGAATGTTTGAGGTTGTGCCGGGCCTTACCGTGACCGCCGGGTAATCGGTCATCAAATAGAGGCCCTTGATGTCATGCGGCGTCTCCGCAGCGTACGCCGCAGGCGCCATCAGTCCGAGAGCGAAAGCAAAAGGGGCGAGATCAAGCGCGCGCATCGCAACACTCCTGCAATGGCAAGAACGAAATGTCGCCGTTTCGGCCCACCACTCAAAACGGCGACGGCGAGGTGCCAGAAATAAGCGAGGCAATCGTGACGAAATACGGCACAGCCCAATTACGATTCGGTGATCACTGATAGGCAATTGGTATATGCGCCGATCCGGCCTCGCCAATCAGTTTCGGAAGGGCGGCCCGCTCGCATTGATTTGCTGCAGGGGCAGAAAGCTTGCCAAAAATCGCGATCCTGCGGCAACGACCGCAGGCGTCCGGCTATACCAAGGCGCTGGCATCGCTTCGGAACGTAGGAAACCGCAGCACTTACCACCGCACAGTCATGCCGATGGCTGTCGGCGATGTGCTCTTCTGCGAAGCTTCGCTCAAAACCGCTGATGCTGCGATAACCAAAGCCAGCAACGCAACAATCGCAGCTAAATCGATAGACCTCAGATCCCTGCAGCGCTTGTCGAAAGCTTCTGTCCATGGAGCGCGCTCCTGTTACGGATGCTTCAAGTAACGTCCGACTCCAGTTCGGCAGCAATCATACTCGCTTGACCTTGCGATCAGGTCGGCAAGCAGTTGGGAGTAGCAGGCGAGTTCAAGAGACTTGGAACAGCAGTTCGAGCGCATCGCTCAGAACGCGCCTGCGCATCTTCGCCGACATTGCGTCGGAAGTTCGGAGTGAAGCTTTGATTTCGCGTTTGCCCTCTATTTTTGTCAGGTACAGCGGGACAGCAATCCGAAAATAAAATTGAGAGCCGCGTTTGACGACATGGTTGCTGCATATCGACGAGCTTTCTGTACCAGGTTTCTGTCCCAGTCGGAGAAGCTACCCGGGGAACGCCACGCGGCTTGTTCGGCAGCATCGGTTTGATGGCAGTCCATTCATAATACGCAAGTTCGTAGCGCATGATTCGAGCCCCCAGTTCGGGAGTTTGAATCACGGGGGCCTGGCCGAAAGCAACGCTCTTGGCCCGGTCCTGACAGCGCTCACGGACAGGAGCGGACATCAACCTGCCGACAATCCCTGCCGAAACCGTCGAAAATGACCCGGAGCCGACATCGGCCCGGCCATTTGGCAAGGGGTAATTCTGGCTATACCCGCCCTTCCAGAATTGTGGCCTGACCCGATAAGATGCGCCTCCTGAGCCCCAGGGGAAGATATGGCGCGGCCATCAAAAACGAGAGGCAAGAGGAGCGCGGCGAAGACCCGCAAGGCGAACTCTATGGGCGGCCGCAAAAAGCCCGTTAAAAATAGGCGCCGCATTTCTCCGATCTCCGATGTGACCAAAGAGTTGCAGGAGGCCCGCGAGCAGCAAGCGGCTACGGCCGAGATATTGAAGGTCATCGCAAATTCGCCGGCCGACGTGCAGCCGGTGTTCGAGGCGATCGCCGAGAGCGCGGCTCGCCTCTGCCAGGCCGCGTTCTGCAACGTCTTCCGCTTCGACGGCGAATTCATCCATTTCATGCATTCGTACGGATACTCGCGCGAGGCTATCGAGGCCTTGCAGCACTTCTATCCGATGCGCCCCGGTCGGGGCAGTGGTGCGGGCCGTGCGATCCTGAGCGGCAAGGTCGAGCAGGTACCCGACGTCCGGGCCGACCCCGAGTACGACCAGGGCAACGTGCCCGATATCATGAAGATCAGCAGCATCATGGCGGTGCCGATGCTGAAGGAAGGCCGCCCGGTCGGCGCGATCGCGCTGGTGCGGGCTGCCAAAGGCACCTTCCCGCAGCGCCAGATCGATCTCCTGAAAGCTTTCGCCGATCAGGCGGTGATCGCGATCGAGAACGCGCGGCTGTTCAACGAAACCAGGGAAGCGCTGGAGCGGCAGACCGCGACGTCGGAAGTGCTGCAAGTCATATCCAGTTCGCCTGGCGGGCTTGGGCCGGTGTTCGAGGCCATGCTGAAAAATGCCGTGGGCATCTGCCGCGCCAGTTTTGGGACGCTGCTCCTGTACGAAGGCGACAGGTTGCGGCGGGTGGCGCGAATGGCCGCGCAAAACGTGCCGCAATCGTATGCGCCCGACCAAGAAACGCCGCGACACTTCATCGCGCCGTTTGATGGGGCGCCTTCGCTGGGGCGCCTCGTGAAGACCAAGGCGCTGGTTCACATTGCCGATATTGCCACCGAGCATCCCGACGATCTGATCTACAAGGTCGCCGCAGCCCGCACCGTTCTGATTGTGCCGATGCTCAAGGAGAGCGAGCTTGTCGGCGCCTTTGCCGTCTACCGCAAGGAGGTGCAAGAGTTCAGCGACAAGCAGGTCGAGTTGCTGGAAAATTTTGCTGCACAAGCGGTGATCGCCATCGAGAACACGCGGCTGCTCAAGGAACTGCGCGAGCGAACCGATGACCTCTCACGATCGCTCCACGAGTTGCGCACGGCGCAGGACCGCCTAATCCAGACCGAGAAGCTCGCCTCCCTTGGCCAGCTCACCGCCGGCATTGCGCACGAGATCAAGAACCCGCTCAACTTCGTGAACAATTTCTCGGCGTTGTCCGCAGCACTAACGGACGAACTGAACGATCTCCTGAAGCACGCCGCGCTGACCGACACGATGCGGGAGGAGGTCGACGAACTGACCAAACTGCTGAAGGAAAATCTCGAAAAGGTCGTGCAGCACGGCAAGCGAGCCGACTCCATTGTCAAGAACATGCTGCTGCATTCGCGCGAGGGAAGCGGCGAGCAGCGGGCTGCCGATATCAATGCAATCGTCGAGGACAGCCTCAATCTCGCCTATCACGGCGCGCGAGCAGAGAAGTCAGGCTTCACCATCACGCTGCGGCAGAACCTGGACCCGCGCGCTGGAGCGGTCGAGCTGTATCCGCAGGAGATCACACGGGCGCTGCTCAACCTAATTTCCAACGGCTTCTATGCCGCGACTAGGCGCAAGGTCGAAACGGGCGACGAGAGCTTTGAACCAGTTCTCAGCGCTTCCACGATGAACCTCGGCAAGACAGTCGAAATCCGTATTCGCGACAACGGCACCGGCATCCTGCCTGAAGTACGCGAAAAGATGTTCAATCCTTTCTTCACCACAAAGCCGACCGGGGAAGGAACGGGGCTCGGACTCTCGATGACCTATGACATCATCGTCAAGCAGCACGGGGGCCGGATCGACGTCGAGACTGAGCCTGGCGTCTTTACCGAGTTCATCATTACGCTGCCGCGCGACAACGGCATTGCCACCCCCCCACGGTCCGAATGACCGCTTATGCCCCATCGCGACATTTTGCGCTGCCGCACAACTCCGGCCGCTATAGGTGCAAAGCGGACATTACCTTCGCATCACGACGCTCGGTTTATGGGTACACGGCCTTCTGTAATGGGCCCGATGATGTCAAGCCTCCCGAGTGAACGTCTCGTCGCCGAGCTCATGCTTCTGTCCGTGGTCAACGCCTGGCCGCCACATCATGCTGTCAGAGGGAGCGGTGAGCCTATCTAGATGCGCGGGGTTCGCCAGATTACGACCACTGGCCGTGTAACGGCTTCACCGGATCCACCGTCCCGGCGACGGGACTTCGGGCACCGAGCTTCTGGCTCCGGCTCGGCATCGCCATCGAACGCATCAAGCCGGGTCATCCGCAACAGAACGGACGCCATGAGCGCATGCACCTTACCCTCAAGAAGGAGGCGACCCGTCCGCCAGGCTTCAATAGCCTGCAGCAGCAGGCGCGCTTCGATGCCTTCCTCCGCGAGTTCAATGCCGAACGTCCGCACGAGGCGCTCGCCATGAAGTGCCCTGCCGAGCTCTACACCGCCTCCGCGCGCTCCTATGCCGGCCTGCCCGAACTGACCTATCCGTTCCACGATCGTGACGTCGTCATCACCGCTTGCGGTCGCCTCTGCCTGCATCGCAAGCGGATCAACATCTCCACCGTGCTGGCCGGCCAGAAACTCGGCATCAAGGAAGTCGACGAAGGCATTTGGCTCGTCAGCTTCATGCACTATGATCTCGGATATTTCGACCTGGAGCAGAAAACCCTGCAACCCCTCGACAACCCGTTCGGCACGAGGTTGTCACCCATGTCTTAGGTACGTTCTGTTACCGATGTCTGCGGGCTGGACAATTGATTTGCTGGCGGAGAGGGAGGGATTCGAACCCCCGATAGGCTTGCACCTATGCCGCATTTCGAGTGCGGTGCATTCGACCACTCTGCCACCTCTCCAGGGGTGCCAACATGGAACGGTCGCCCGCCCGCGGTCGGGGCGAGTTCTAGGCGAGGACGGCGGGGCAGACAAGGCGTTGGGCGCGTGAAATTCGCGTCGCGGCGTCAAACCAGGGCTCGACAAAGGTGGGACCGCCAGACGCGACAAAAACCGGCGGTCCCGTGTCGCGTCAATTGAAATTGCGGCCGGGAAGTACGGCTTCTCTGGCCAGCCTGAGCGACGATGTCACGGTAGCGACCGGCTCGGAATCGGCAACGCAATCTGCGTTTTAACCTAACCGGTCAAGGTTACCTGCAAGGCTATCCCGTCATTGCGCGTCAATCCTTGCTCTTCTTCTCTTTCTTGTCGTCTCTGTCCTTATCCTTGTTATCTTTATCCCGGTCCTTCCTGCGGTTGGTGAAGCGTGCGTTGCCCAATCCGGTGCCGATGGTCAGCACGCCCCAGTGGTCGACATCCTGCATGAACGGAACCTCGCAGAGGCCCTGCGCCACGCCGTCATTGTGCATCAAGACCGCGGTGTCGTGATCGCCGATCTGCGGGATCGCCTCGACCAGGCTGGCCGGCAGGTTGAATTTGCTGCTCTCCCAGTTGCCGGGCAGGTTCTGCGCGCCCTTCTCGATCGAACCGTCTTCGTTGATGACGCCGGGACAGGCGATCCCGATGAACGGCGCCAGCTTCAAGCCTTCGGTGTCGGCGGCGGCGATCAGTTCTTTCAGCATCTTGACCAGACGCTTGACGGCGCCTTCCCGCGTGGGCTCGTCATCGGCATGGCGCCAGAGTTCGGACTTCCAGACCGATGCCTTCGACAGATCGGTCGCTTTCTTCCCGCGGGTCTCGACCAAGCCGCAACGGATGTTGGTGCCGCCGATATCGACCCCGAGGATGCCGTCCTGGCCTTCGAAAATCCATGACGGCGCCAAATGCAGGCAGCCAATCAGGCCCGCGTCATCGGGGTGAAAGCGGATCGGCACCAGATCGACCTTGAAGCCTTCGGCCTTGAGAATGATATCGGTGCGCGTGATCGCGAGCTCGCCGACCCGGCTCTCGCGAAAGCCGCCGCCGACCACGATGCGCTCGGTGTCGGCCCAGGCCCTGGTCTTGAGAATCCGCTGCGTCACATAGGCCAGTTCGTGGGCGAATTCCTCGATCGCGCCGTGCACCAGCGCGGCTGCGGCGATGTCGTCGCCCACCAGCACCTCATCGAGCGTACTCTTGGCGATGTCCTCGGCGGATTTGTCGCCCAAGGGATCGTTGCCGTTTTTCTTCAGCGGCTTGCGCAGACTGTCCAAAATCTTGCGGAACGCGCCCTTGCTGGCGCGGTCGCCGAGAAAGCCGTCATCGTCCTTCAGTTCGATATTGTAGCTGTCCACGTCCACCGACGGCAGGCGGGTGGCGCCGTGCCTGCCGATGCCGGAGGTCGTCAGTGTGTCTTCGGCCATCTTTGCCCTGCCCATACCCTGAAAATCATGGGACAACGACCGGGGAACCCGTTGGTTTCACGGCGGGGTGGGGCCAATTCCAAAACCGGCCATGCCGGCCAAAAATGCGCAAAATCCCTTATATTTGGCTCGTTTTTGCGTCGCTTTGCCTTGACTTGGGCCTCCCACCGGCTATAAGTCCGGCCACCCGGCGCGGGATTTTCTCGCGCCGCTTGTTTTTGCGTGGCTTGAGGGATCGTTCCCCGATCGCGCGGAAATTGAATCCATAACGACTGAAGAAAAAGCCGGCCCGGATTCGTCCGAGACCGGGATCGAACACGAAGGAATTAAACGATGTTCGCAGTCATCAAAACCGGCGGCCGGCAGTACCGCGTCGTTCCGGATGATGTGCTCGAGATAGGCAAGATCGCCGGCGATGTCGGAACGATCGTGCAGCTTGGCGAAGTTCTGCTGGTCGGGGGCGAGTCCCCGGTGCTTGGCGCCCCCACGGTTGCGGGCGCCACGGTTGCGGCCGAGGTGCTGCAACACAAGCGCGGCCCGAAGGTCATCTCGTTCAAGAAGCGCCGCCGCAAGAATTCGCGCCGCAAGCGCGGCTATCGCGACGAGATCACGGTGCTGCGCATCACCGAGATCCTGACCGATAACAAGCAGCCGACGGTCGGCCCGCGGCCGAAGAAGGAAAAGCCGGTCGCAGCCGCGCCTGCCGAGGGTGACGAGGCCGAGGCGCCGAAGAAGACCGCGAAGAAAAAGGCCCCCGCCAGGAAGGCGGTCGCCAAAAAGGCTGCGGCAAAACCGCGCGCCAAACCGGATGCCAAGAAGAAGGCCCCGGCAAAGAAGACCGCCGCCAAGGGCAAGAGCGACAAAAAGTGAAGCGCGTCGGCTAAAAATTGAAGCGTGATAAAAAGTGAAATGATTCCGTCAAGGAATTGATCTAGAGATACGGATAAGTTGGAGACGGGCCATGGCTCACAAAAAAGCAGGCGGTTCATCGCGTAACGGTCGTGATTCGGCGGGCAAGCGGCTCGGGATCAAGGCCTATGGCGGCGAGCATGTGATTCCCGGCAACATCATTGCGCGCCAACGCGGCACCACCTGGCATCCCGGCCTTAATGTCGGCATGGGCACCGATCATACTCTGTTCGCCAAGGTCGAAGGCCATGTCGAGTTTCGTTCAAAAGCCAACGGCCGCACTTTCGTATCGGTTGTTCCGATGACGGAATCTGCGGCCGAGTAAACGGTGGACAACATGAGTCCGCCGGTCCTGTTAAACCGGCGGAGTTCCTCAAAAGGCTCCAAAGGGGAGGCGGGAAACCGGCCTCTCTTTTTTATTATGCGTTACAGGAGCCCGACATGCTGCAGGATATCCCGACTCCGACATTGCGCGAGCCGAGCAGCTGCGTCCTCGAGACCGAGCGGCTGACGCTACGCAGACCGACGCTCGCCGACGTAAAGGCGATCGCGCGTCTCGCCAACGACCGCCGCATTGCGGAAAATACCCGCCGCCTGCCGCATCCTTACACCCAGGACCACGCCATAGAGTTCGTGCGCACGATGGCGCACGACCCTCGCGAGATCGTGTTCCTGATCGAAACCAATCACACGCCGATCGGCGCGGTCGGCATCGACTGGCGCGAGCCGGAGGCGCCGGAACTCGGCTACTGGCTCGGCGTCGAGCATTGGGGCCAGGGTTTTGGCACCGAAGCGGCGCGGGCGGTGATCGATTTCACCTTCGAGGAATTCGATGTCGAGCACCTGGTCTCCGGCGCGCGGGTCACCAATCCGTCCTCGCGCAACATTCTGGAGAAGTGCGGCTTCCAGTGGAGCGGCGTCGAACTGCATCGCTTCGAGGCGCTGGGCTGCTCGACGCCGGTCGACCGCTTCCGGCTCTCACGCAGCGTCTGGTCGTCGTTGAAGAACTGGGGCAGTTCGACGCGCCGCAAGCGGTGAGCCCCCATTAACAGGTCGTCCCGGCGAAAGCGGGGACCCATAACCCCTGGCGTTTGTTGTTACGTCAGTAGCCGCTCCAGCGCTTTCGTAACATCGATACGCCAGGGGTTATGGGTCCCGGCTCGCGCGGAGCCTGTCATCGGGCAGGCCGAAGGCCGGACCCGTTGGCTTGGCCGGGACGACGAGTGTGGATTCACACCGGCGGACTGACCACCGTTTCCCCGCGCCCCAAATCGCGCTCGCGCAGAAAGATGTAGAGCCCGGCGCCGATGATGATGGTCGCGCCCGCGACCGTTTCGACCGACGGCACGTCGCCGAACACGATGTAGCCGAACATCACGGCCCAGATGATCATCGAATATTGATACGGCACCACGACGCTTGCGGGCGCGAGCTTCAGCGAGCGATTGACGCACAATAGCGCTGTCACCGAAATGCACCCCGCTGCAGCAAACAGGCCGAGGCTTCCAGGGCTCGGCGTGACCCAGCCGATCGGCGACATCAACGCGCCGAGCAGGAACGTGCCGATGAATTGCGACGACGCCAGCACGATATCGGGTGTCGCGCGCAACGAGCGGGTGATCAGCATCAACACCGCGAACGACAGGCTGCCGCCGAGCGCGATCATGGCGGGCCAGCTTACCGTTTGCGACGACGGCCGCAGCGCGATCACGACGCCGCAGAAGCCGATCAGAATCGCGCTCCAGCGCCGCCAGCCGACATGCTCGCGCAGCACGATCGCCGACAGCGCCGTGACGAAAATCGGAGACGCCAGATAATAGGTGATGACGTCGGCGAGCGGCAAATAGACGGCCGCCAGGAAAAAAGCCGCGACTTCGAGGGTGGAGAGCGTCACCCGGAGCAATTGCAGCCATGGCCGTTCGAGGCGCATGAATTCGGCGCGGTGCCGCCAGATCAGCGGTGACAACACGAACAGCGCCGCGCAGGCGCGCAGCCACAGCAATTGCCCGACCGAATAGGTCGCGACCATGAACTTTCCCAGCGCATCGCCAAACGAGAAAATGAATATCGACAGCAGCATCAATCCGATGCCGGCAAGCCGCGCGGAGCGTTGGTCCAATCCGGTCGAGATTTTCGAAAGCAGGCTCATATAAACAAACAAACCTCATCCTGAGGAGCGGGCTCTTGCCCGCGTCTCGAAGGATGACGCGTTCATCCTCATGGTCCGAGACGGCGCAAGAGCGCCTCCTCACCATGAGGCGCCGATTGCGTCAATCGGGAACGTCATTCCGAGGCGCGCGAAGCGCGAGCCCGGAATCTCTAGATTCCGGGTTGGCTCGCTTTGCTCGCGTCCCGGAACGACAGGACCATGTTGCCGCAACAACACCTCTGCGATACCGATATTGCCATCAGCCCGCTCTATGACCTCCCGCAGGACATCAGGCATGACCGAATTCGATCCCGCCCTGCACCGCATGGTGCCGCAACAACGCTGGTTCGAGGATTTTGCACTCGGCGAGCGTTTTGTCATTCCCAGCCGAACCATGACGACGGCGGTGTTTTCGGCCTTTCAGACGGCGAGCGGCGATACCCATCCGGTGCATTACGATGTCGAATACTGCCGCGCTCGCGGCATGCCGAACCTGCTCGCGCATGGCTTCCAGACCCTGATCCACACCGCGCCGGGCAGCGGGCTGTTTCCCTACATGGTCGAGGAATCGCTGGTCGGCTTTCTCGAACAGTCGAGCCGGTTCCTGAAACCTGTGTATGCTGACGACACGATTTATCCCGCGCTCGAAGTGACGGAACTGACACCCGGCCGCAGCACCGGCGTGGTGACACTGCGCAGCACCGTTTTCAATCAGCGCCGCGAACTGGTGCTGGAGGGGCTGCAGAAGTTTCTCATCCGGCGACGGCCCGTGCAGCCCTGAACAGCGCATCACCAAGCCCTATTCGATCACCTCGTCGGCGCGCGAGAGCACAAGCGGCGGGATGGTCCAGCCGAGCGCATTGGCGGTGCGGACGTTGACGGTGAGGCGGAAGGTCGTCGGTTGTTCGACCGGCAGATCGGCGGGCTTGGCGCCCTTTAGAATGCGATCGACGAAATAAGCGACCCGCCGCAGCAGGTCGGCCTCCTCGACGCCAAGGGAAAACAACGCCCCGGACTTCGCGAATGCCAGAAAGTCTGCGATCACCGGCAGCTGCGACCTCATCGCCAGGCTGACAATCTTGTCCTGCTCGCCGGTGAAGACCGGCTGCACGACGACAGCCTCCACGCCGTCGCGTTTCATCGTCTCGAACAGCTTGCCGTTGATCATCTCGGGCGTGTCGACAATTCGCACCACAAGGTTCAAGCCCATCACCTTCGCCGCCGCACTTGTCTCTCGGACAAATGTCGCGGTTTGCTGCTCGGTGAGACCGAGAAATGCAATAGTTCGAATATCGGGCTTGATCTCCCTGACAAGTTCGAGACGTTTGCCGGCGAGGTCCGGTGAGGCAAGCGAAAGGCCCGTCAGATTCCCGCCGGGGCGAGACAGGCTCGGCACGAGGCCGGTCGCGAGCGCATCGGCGACGATCATGACGATCGGGATGGTTTGCGTGGCTTCCTTGGCAAGTTGGGTAGCGGGCGTGACCCGCACGATCAAGACATCGACCGGCTTCTGGACCAACCCCCGGATGACCTCTTGCGTGCGCTCCCGATTGCCATCGGTGAACCAGGTTTCAAGCTCGATATTTCGGCCCTCGACATAGCCGAGCCGGGTCAGGCCCTCGCGAAGATATTCGACCTGGTCCGCTGCCGCCTGCGACTGCCAGCTCACAAAGCCGAGCTTTGCGATCCTGGTTTGTTGCGCGCGCGCCGCGAGCGGCCACACCGCCGCGCCACCGAGAACGGTCATGAACTGGCGGCGCCTCATTGACTTCCCTCGTTCTCGCAAGCTTTCGGTGTTTGAATCTGTATCACAGCGGGAATTTGGTTCGAAGTCTCAATAAAGCCCGAAAATATTGAACTTTCGCGATAATTGCATAGCTAAAGGTTGCCGCTGGCACCCCGCTTGCGATACGGATATAGGCCATGAAATTTCTTGACGAAGCCAAAGTCTATATCCGCTCCGGCGACGGCGGCAACGGCTGCGTGGCGTTCCGCCGCGAGAAGTATATCGAGTTCGGCGGGCCGAGCGGCGGCAATGGCGGCCGCGGCGGCGACGTCATCATCGAAGCGGTCGATGGGCTGAACACGCTGATCGACTATCGCTATCAGCAGCACTTCAAGGCCCAGAAGGGCACTAACGGCATGGGCAAGGACCGCCATGGCGCCAACGGCAAGCCGATCCTGCTCAAGGTGCCGGTCGGAACCCAGGTGTTCGACGAGGATCGCGAAACGCTGATCCACGACTTCACCACGCTCGGCGAAAAATTCACCCTCGCCGAAGGCGGCAATGGCGGGTTCGGCAACGCGCATTTCAAGTCGTCCACCAACCGCGCGCCGCGCAACGCCAATCCCGGCCAGGAGGGCGAGGAGCGCTGGATCTGGCTGCGGCTGAAATTGATTGCCGATGCCGGCCTGGTCGGCCTGCCCAATGCCGGCAAGTCGACATTGCTCTCGGTGGTCAGCGCGGCGAAACCGAAGATCGCCGATTATCCCTTCACCACGCTGCATCCGCAGCTCGGCGTGGTGAATGCCGATGGCCGCGAATTCGTGCTGGCGGATATTCCCGGCTTGATCGAAGGCGCGCACGAAGGCGCCGGCCTCGGCGACAGATTTTTGGGCCATGTCGAGCGCTGCCGCGTGCTGCTGCATCTGGTGGACGCGACCACCGAACACGCGGGCAAGGCCTACAAGACGGTGCGGACCGAGCTGGAAGCCTATGCAGGGCATCTCGCTGACAAGATCGAGATCGTGGCGCTGAACAAGATCGACGCCGTGACGCCGGAAGTATTGAAGGCGCAGAAGGATCGACTGAAGCGCGCCGCGAAGAAAACGCCGCTTTTGATGTCAGGCGTCACCGGCGCGGGAGTGAAAGACGCGCTGCGGGCGCTGGTCGCGGTGATCGGCGAGGCGCCGGTGTCGGCAAAGGCCAAGGGCGCGGCACAGGCGGAGCCCTGGGCGCCGTTGAACCCGCAGGGCTGACGTTAAGGCTGACTTGCGCCGTCAGCGCCCACCTGCAAAACTCCGCATCCACGAGACGTCTCAAGGAGGAAATCATGATCGGTTACGTCACGGTGGGCACCAACGATCTGAAAAAGGCCGGCGAATTTTACGACAAACTTTGCGGCGAACTGGGCATGGGCCGCTTCATGGCGAACGACCGCCTCATCGCCTGGGGCGGTCCGGGCGGCGGCGCGGGATTCGGCGTCGCGCTGCCCTATGACGGCAAGCCGATGACGGTCGGCAACGGCGTGATGGCGGCGTTCGGGGCGAAAGACAAGGCCCAGGTCGATCGCGTCCACAAGCTCGCTCTATCGCTCGGCGGCAGCTGCGAGGGCCCTCCCGGCCAGCGCAGTGAAAAATTCTACGCCGCCTATTTCCGCGATCCCGAAGGCAACAAGCTCAACGCCTTCGTGATGGGCTAATACATCATAACTTCCCTACCCGCGCCACTTCCAGACCATGGAGGTGGCGCGTATCGCTTTCACGAAAACCGCGCATCACCCGACTGGATCCATGGCCCGCCCCGCGCTCAAGAATTTTCGCCGCATCGTCGTCAAGGTCGGCTCATCGCTGCTGATCGATTCCGACGCCGGCGAAGTGCGGGCGTCGTGGCTGGCGGCGCTGGCCGCCGACCTTGCAAAGCTGCACAAGGAGGGGCGCGAGTTATTGATCGTCTCGTCAGGTTCGATCGCGCTCGGACGCAGCCGTTTGAAACTGCCGCGCGGCACGCTGAAACTCGAGGAAAGTCAGGCGGCGGCGGCGGTCGGACAGATCGCGCTGGCGCGGATCTGGTCGGAGGTGCTGGGGCATCACGGCATCGGCACCGGGCAAATTCTGGTGACCCTGCAGGATACCGAGGAACGCCGGCGCTATCTCAACGCGCGCTCCACCATCGCCAAGCTGCTGGAATGGCGCGCGGTGCCCGTGATAAACGAAAACGACACGGTTGCCACCAATGAAATCCGCTACGGCGACAACGACCGCCTCGCCGCCCGGGTCGCCACCATGACGAGCGCGGATCTCTTGATCCTGCTGTCCGACATCGATGGCCTCTACGATGCGCCGCCGGCCACCCACCCGAATGCGAAGCTTATTCCGATCGTCGATGCCGTCACCTCGGAAATCGAGGCGATGGCGGGCGCCGCGGAATCCGAACTGTCGCGCGGCGGCATGCGCACCAAGATCGAGGCGGCCAAGATCGCAACCACCGCCGGCACCCATATGCTGATCGCATCGGGGAAGATCGAGCATCCGCTGCAGGCGATATCCGATGGCGGGCGCTGCACCTGGTTTCTGACGCCGGCCAATCCGGTGACCGCGCGCAAGCGGTGGATCGCAGGATCGCTGGAGCCCAAGGGCACGCTGACCATCGATGCCGGCGCGGTGAGCGCGCTGCGCGCGGGCAAAAGCCTGTTGCCGGCCGGCGTGATCCGGGTCGATGGCCAATTCGCCCGCGGCGACGCGGTGGTGGTGCGCGGTCCCGACACCCATGAGATCGGCCGCGGCCTCGTCGCTTATGACGCCGAGGACGCCGAGAAGATCAAGGGCCGCTCCTCGCCGGATGTGATGGCCATCCTCGGCATCAGCGGGCGGGCGGAAATGATCCACCGCGACGATCTCGTGGTCGGCCCGCGCCAGGCTTTTTCGCAAGGCTAATTCTCAAGGCTGATTCTCAAGGCTAGGCCAATGGCCTACCGCCCAAACCAAGCCGCAATATCCCCTTCCGCGCGCCAGCCATGCCGCTCGGCACTTCGCAAAACATGGATTTACGTGCTAGGACATGGCCTTAACTGACGCTGGAACCGACATGAGCGCGCCGCTGAAGGCGATCGACGGAAACGCCGATTTGCCTGTCCTGATGACCGGCCTTGCTATCCACGCGCGCGCCGCCGCGCGGGTGCTGGCGCTTGCCTCACCCGAACAGAAAAATCAGGCGCTCGAGGCGATGGAGCGCGCCATCCGCGCCAATGCAGCCCTGATCCTTGCGGCCAATGCCGAGGATGTCGCGGAAGTTCGCGCCAGCGGCGCGAGCGCGGCCTTCATCGATCGGCTGGCGCTGACGCAGGCGCGCATCGATGCGATGGCCGACGGCATCGCGACCGTGCGCGACATCGCCGATCCCATCGGCGTCGTGACCGAGAGCTGGCAGCGTCCGAACGGCATGACCATCGAGCGGGTGCGCGTGCCGCTCGGCGTCGTCGCCGTGATCTTCGAAAGCCGCCCCAACGTCGCTGCCGACGCCGGCGTGCTGTGCCTGAAATCGGGAAATGCGGTGATCCTGCGCGGCGGTTCGGACAGTTTCCGGTCCTGCCGCGCGATCCACGATTGCCTGGCGCAGGGATTGCGCGAAGCCGATCTTCCGGAAGCTTCGATCACGCTGGTGCCGACCCGTGACCGCGCGGCGGTGGGCCTTCTGCTGAGCGGATTGAACGGCGGCGTCGACGTCATCGTGCCGCGCGGCGGCAAGAGCCTCGTCGCACGCGTCGAAGCTGAAGCACGCGTGCCGGTGTTCGCGCATCTCGAAGGCGTCAACCACGTCTATGTCGACCACGCCGCCAATCTCGAAATGGCGAAGTCGATCGTGCTGAACGCCAAGATGCGCCGCCCCGGCGTCTGCGGCGCGGCCGAAACCCTGCTGGTCGATCGCGCCGGCGCGGCCACTACGCTCAAGCCGCTGGTCGAGATGCTGATCGACGCCGGTTGCGAGGTGCGCGGCGACGACGCCGTGCAACGAACCGACCCCCGGGTGAAGCCTGCTTCCGACGAGGACTGGGATACCGAATACGAAGACGCGATCATCACCGCCAAAGTCGTCGACGGCGTCGAGGAAGCGATCGCCCATATTCACAACCACGGTTCGCACCATACCGACGCGATCGTGACGGAAGACGAAGCCGCGGCGCGCAAATTTCTCAACGAGGTCGATTCGGCGATCGTGCTGCATAACGCATCGACCCAATTCGCCGATGGCGGCGAATTCGGCTTCGGTGCGGAAATCGGCATCGCTACCGGAAAATTCCACGCCCGCGGCCCGGTCGGCGCCGAGCAGCTGACCAGCTTCAAATATCGCGTCCACGGCACCGGGCAGACCCGGCCGTGAATGCAACATTGCGCACGCGGTGGCTCAATTGAATAGAGCTTCGGTGGCGTCGCAATCCGTTTCTCAAGCCATCCCGCTCTACACCAACGGCATGCGCATCGGCCTGCTCGGCGGCTCGTTCAATCCGCCTCATGTTGCGCATCGCGCCATCAGCCTGTTCGCGATCAAGCGATTGAAGCTCGACCGCGTGTGGTGGCTGGTGACGCCGGGCAATCCGCTCAAGGAAAATGGGGCTTTGCGCGATCTCGACCAGCGCGCCGAGGCCGCGCGCGCAATGGCCGACGATCCGCGCATCGATGTAAGCTGTCTCGAAACTGTCATCGGCACGCGATATACCGTCGACACGATTACCTATCTGCGCCGCCGCGCGGCCGGCCTGCATTTTGTCTGGATCATGGGCGCCGACAATCTTGCGCAATTTCATCGCTGGGAAAATTGGCGGCGCATCGCATCCGAGGTTCCGATCGCGGTGATCGACCGTCCGCCGCAAAGTTTCCGCGCGCTGGCTGCGCCCGCGGCCCAGGCGCTGGCGCGCTATCGCCTGCCTGAGAACCAGGCCGCCCGGTTGGCGGGCCGGCACGCGCCGGCCTGGGTTTTTCTCACGGGGATGAAATTGAACCTGTCGTCGACCGGCCTTCGGAACCCGGATGGCAGCTGGAGGACAAAGTGACAGGTCGGACTCACTGGAATATTGAAACCCTTAACCCCACATGCATAGTATAGCGAGCGGGCACCGGGATTCGGTGCCCGCGATACAGTGAAAGGAATGGTCCCTGGCCACATCTGTATTGTCCAAGTCTGTTTTACCCAAGGCTGCTAAAACCACGCGTAAAACATCGACACAAGCTGCGGCCTTGAAGGCGCAACCCGACGCCGACAAGACGCTGAATATGATCCTCTCCCGCCTCGACGATATGAAGGCGGAAGAAACGGTCACCATCGACCTTCGCGGCAAATCGGCATTTTCCGACTACATGATCGTCACCTCCGGCCGGGCCAACCGGCACGTCGGCGCGATCGCGGAAAATGTCGCCAAAGGCCTCAAGGAAACCGGAATCAAAAGCATCCACATCGAGGGCTTGCCCAATTGCGATTGGGTGCTGATCGATTCCGGCGACGTGATCGTGCACGTATTCAGACCCGAGGTACGCGAGTTCTACAATCTGGAAAGATTGTGGACGCAGGGCCCGACGGCGGCGAAGGCGATCTGAGATATCGGCCGATGTGAATCGGCTTGAGCGCATGGTAGCGTGCTGCGCGCGCATGCCGCAAAAGTGGAATCCGGTTTTGCGATAAGCATGCGCGCAAATTATCGATTTGACGCATTTTCTGCGGCAAACCGGTTTCCACTTTGCCGGAAAATGCTGTATGCGCCTTATCGTCATTTCGATCGGCCGGCTGAAGCAGGGTCCGGAGCGGGAGTTGGCTGAACGCTATCGCGAGCGATTCGACGACGTCGGCCGTAAACTCGGGTTTCGCGGCCTCGAGATTCATGAAATTCCCGAAAGCCGCGCCCGCGACGCCGCAACCAGGATTGCCGAGGAAGCGAGCGTGATTTCGGCCGCGATCCCTGCGAAATCCACTCTCGTGGCGCTTGACGAGCGAGGCGAGAATATCGACAGCGCCGCCTTTGCCCGGCATCTTGGCGCCTGGCGGGATCAGTCGGTCGCCAACACTATTTTCATGATCGGTGGCGCGGACGGACTTTCGCCCGATTTGCGGCGCAAGGCAAAGCTCAGCATTGCGTTCGGTTCCGCGACCTGGCCGCACCAAATGGTCCGCGTCATGCTGCTGGAACAGGTCTATCGGGCCGCGACCATTTTGGCGGGCCACCCTTATCACCGCGCGTAAGCCGCGCCAGCACTGATTCGGATTCGATGCAGTCAACGCGGAACATTCAGTCGTACCCTGACACCATCGACCGCGGCCGGCGGTCTTGCGTCGGCATTCCGCTTGCCATCGCACTGTTGTCCGCGGGCTTTGCCGGGATGAGCCTTTTGCCCGCGGCCGCGCAGGATGCAGCCGCGACACCGCAGACATCGGCCGCCTCACCCGACGCGATCAAGCAGCGGGAGCAGGAACTGGAAGCCACGCGCGCGCAGCAAAAAGGCGCGGCTGAATTGCAGCAGAAGCTGAAGGCCGAGATCGCGGCGATCGGACAAGACCGCAGCAAGCTCAATGCGCAACTGATCGACATCGCAGGCCAGGTGCGCGGCGTCGAGACCAGGATCGGCGACGCCGAAGCGCGGCTGCGCCCGCTCGATTCCCGCGAGCAGCAGATTCGCAGTTCGCTTGATTCGCGCCGTTCCGAGATTGTCGAGGTGCTGGCGGCACTGCAACGCGCGGGGCGGCGCACGCCGCCGGCCTTGCTGGTAAGGCCGGAAGACGCGCTGCAATCGCTTCGCACCGCCATGCTGCTCGGCGCCGTGGTGCCCGAATTGCGGGCGCGCGCGGAGAAACTGGTCGGCGACCTCACTGAGCTGGTTACGCTTCGCAAGACCATCGCCACCGAGCGCGATCAGCTCGCGGTGGACCGCGACAAGCTCAGGGACGACCAAACCCGGCTCGCCGCCCTGGTCGAGGAGCGGCAGCGAAAGCAGAGTTCGATCGAGAAGGACATGGAGACCGAAGCCGCGCGCGCTATCGCGCTGTCCCGGCAGGTCGACAGCCTGCAAGGCCTGATCGCCAAAATGGAGCAGGACTTGAAGAGCGCCGCCAAAGCGGCTGCAACCGCCAGCCTGCAGGGCGCCCCGGCCACCCTCAACGGCAAGCCGAATCTGGGGGCGCTGAAAGACCCCGCCCGGATGAGCCCGGCCATTGCTTTTGCCTCCGCCAAGGGGTTATTCGCAATGCCGGTTAACGGCGTCAAGATTCGCGATTTTGGCGGTTCCGACGGCGCTGGTGGCGTAGAAAAAGGCATTTCTTTGGCAACCCGGGCCGGAGCCCAGGTCACAACGCCGTGTGATGGCTGGGTTGTTTACGCCGGGCCGTTTCGCAGCTACGGACAACTCTTGATCCTCAATGCCGGGGGCGGGTATCATGTGTTGATCGCCGGGATGGAGCGCATTTCGGTTAACATCGGCCAGTTTGTACTTACGGGGGAGCCGGTCGCGGCCATGGGGGCGACGTCCCAGGTTGCATCGATACTCGCCGCCAACGCGAGCCAGCCCGTGCTCTATGTCGAGTTCCGTAAGGACGGCACTCCAATCGATCCAGGCCCATGGTGGGCCGCAAATGAAGGCGAAAAGGTTCGCGGATGATGCGCAAGACTTCTGTAATTCTCCTTAGCGCCGCGACCGGCGCGGCATTGACACTGTTCGTGACCCAGCCCCGCGCTGTCCTGATGGGATCGAGTGCGCGCGCCGCGACCTCGGACACTTATCGGCAGCTCAATTTGTTCGGCGATGTGTTCGAGCGGGTCCGCAGCGACTACGTCGAGAAACCCGACGACAGCAAGCTCGTCGAATCCGCCATCAGCGGAATGCTGACCGGCCTCGATCCGCATTCGAGCTACATGGACGCCAAGAGCTTCCGCGACATGCAGGTGCAGACCCGCGGGGAATTTGGCGGGCTCGGCATCGAAGTCACGATGGAAGATGGACTGATCAAGGTCGTCTCGCCGATCGATGACACGCCGGCATCCAAGGCCGGCATCATGGCCAACGACATCATCACCAATCTCGACGACGAAGCCGTGCAGGGCCTCACCCTCAACCAGGCCGTCGAGAAAATGCGCGGGCCCGTCAACACCAAGATCAGGCTGAAGATCGTTCGCAAGGGTCAGGACAATCCGATCGAAGTCACGCTGGTGCGCGACAACATCCGCGTCCGCTCGGTGCGTGCGCGCGTGGAAGGCGATGATATCGGCTATATCCGCATCACCACGTTCAATGAACAGACCACCGAAGGCCTGAAGCGGGAAATCGGCAACCTGTCGACGCAGATCGGCGACAAGCTGAAAGGCTACGTCATCGACCTGCGCAACAATCCCGGCGGCTTGCTGGAAGAAGCGGTTACCGTTTCCGACACCTTCCTCGAGCGTGGCGAGATCGTCTCCACCCGCGGCCGCAACGCCGAGGAAACCCAGCGCCGCGCCGCCCATCCGGGCGACCTGACCAAGGGCAAGCAGCTGATCGTTCTCATCAACGGCGGCTCGGCATCGGCTTCGGAAATCGTCGCCGGCGCGCTGCAGGACCACAAGCGTGCGACGCTGGTCGGCACCCGCTCGTTCGGCAAGGGCTCGGTGCAGACCATCATCCCGCTCGGCTCCGGCAACGGCGCGCTGCGTCTTACCACCGCGCGCTATTTCACGCCGTCGGGCAAATCGATCCAGGCCAAGGGCATTGTTCCCGATATCGAAGTGCTGCAGGACGTGCCCGACGAGCTGAAGTCGCGCACCGACACCAAGGGCGAAGCCTCGCTGCGCGGCCATCTGAAGTCCGAGGGCGACGAGAAGACCGGGTCGCAATCCTACGTGCCGCCGGACGCCAAGGACGACAAGGCCCTGAAGATGGCGGCCGATCTGCTCCATGGCGTCAAGGTCAATGCCACCGCGCCGGCCACCGCCGACAAGGGAGCGAGCGACAAGGCTCCCAACAAGGCGGCGAACTGACCTAAGCCAACGAAGCAGCTTTTAACAAAGGGCGGCCTTCGGGCCGCCCTTTTGCTTGATGTCCGGACCGCCTATCGCGGCGCCCGAAATGCGTCGCGAGGGACCGCAGTGCGCATCTGCCGCGGCCTTGCCCCGCCGTGGTATCGTCGGCCCGGTTGATTCGGGGAGGTCCATGGTAGAGACGGCCGACGATCTGAGCACGCCGCTCGGACAGCAGACGGTGCACCGGAAGCGCCGATATCGGCTGCCGTTTACCGGAACCCAGGCGTTTGCGGTGCTGCTGGGCCTGTTCCTGGTTACCTTCGCGGGCTTCGTCATCTTCAATGACAATCCGCTGGGCGGCGAGCCGGTCGCGCGCATCGCGCTGCACCAGGCGACGCCCGCAAGCGAAAACGGTGCGCCTGCAACTGCTCCTGAGCCCGGGGCAAAATCCGTGGCAAAACAGGCGGCACCTGGCGAGCAAAAGACCGTCACCATTATCGACGGCTCAAGCGGCGCGCGCCACGACGTCGCGATATCGGGCGAGGCGCCGGATAAGGCCGAAGCTGACGCCGCGCCTGTCATGCCCGTCATGATGGCTGCGGTGGACCAGCGGCTGCTCGAAAAATCGCGCTACGGCATGATCCCGGTGGTGGCAGATGGATTGAAGCCCTTCACCGCCTACGCCGCCGAGGCCGACCGCGCCAAGGCTGCAAAAATGCCGGTTGTCGCCATCGTCGTCGGCGGCCTCGGCGTCGGCGCGGCCAAGACCACCGACGCCATCATGAAACTGCCGGCCGCGGTGACGCTGGCGTTTACGCCCTATGGCTCGGATCCCGCCAAGCTGGCCGAACGGGCACGCGCGCAACGCCACGAGATCCTGCTGCAAATTCCGATGGAGCCGTTCGATTATCCCGATAACGACCCCGGCCCGCAAACCTTGCTCACCACGCTCGGGCCTGAGCAGAATCTCGACCGGCTGTACTGGCATCTCAGCCGATTCCAGGGCTATGCCGGGATCGCCAATTTCATGGGCGGGCGCTTCGTCGTCACCGACGCGGTGATGCAGCCGATCGTCCGCGAGGCGGCCAAGCGCGGGCTCGGCTATCTCGACGACGGCTCGGCGCCGCGCAGCGTCGCCGCCTCATTGGCGGCCGGCCAGGCGATGCCTTTCGCCAAGGCCGATTTCTCGATCGATGCGGTGCCGACCGCCGTGGAAATCGACCGGACGCTCGCAAAGCTTGAAAATCTGGCAAAGGAACGCGGAACCGCGGTCGGCATCGCCTCGGCGTTGCCGATTTCGATCGAGCGGATCGGCGTCTGGATCAAGGCGCTTGAAAGCCATGGCATCATGCTGGTGCCATTGACAACCGCAATGCTGAAATCAAAATCCGGCTAAGGCATGATGGCGCGGTTTCGGACCGGCCCGAGTCTCGCCCAGATGAAGCGTGTGACCGCAAAGAGGCCTTGACGGAATGGCGCGCTACGAAGACCTGCCCTATCGAACATGCGTCGGCATGATGCTGATCAACGCAGCCGGGCTGGTCTTCATCGGTCGCCGCGCCGGCGGCCTCGAACATGTCGACGAGTCCCACGTTTGGCAGATGCCGCAAGGCGGCGTCGATCCCGGCGAGGATACGTGGGCCGCCGCAAAGCGCGAACTCTATGAGGAAACCAGCGTCCGCTCGGTCGAGAAACTCGGCGAGATCGCGGACTGGCTGATCTATGACATTCCCCGCACCGTTGCCGGGCGCACCTGGAAGGGCCGTTACCGCGGCCAGCGGCAGAAATGGTATGCGGTTCGTTTTACGGGCCAGGATAACGAGATCAATGTCGCGAGCCCGGGCGGCGGTCACAAGGCGGAGTTCGTCAATTGGCGTTGGGAGCCGATGAAGAATCTGCCCAACCTGATCGTTCCGTTCAAGCGGCCGGTCTACGAGCGCGTGGTGAAGGAATTTTCCAGGCTCGCGGGCAACTAACATGGCTCCGTCATTCCCCGCGCAAGTGCGTAGCGCTTGTCGCTGAGGGCGCGCGTGAAACGAGCGGGCCCGGAAATGACGGCCATTTGAGTCTATGCCAGACAGCAAACCCTATCGCCCCAATGTGGGTATCGCCCTGTTCAACGCGTCCGGTCAGGTCCTGATCGGGCGGCGCTTCAGGGACGACGGGCCGGAAATCATTCTTCCAGGCTTTGAGTGGCAGATGCCGCAGGGCGGCATCGACGCCGACGAGAACCCGCGCGAGGCGGTGATGCGCGAACTCTGGGAAGAGACCGGCGTGACCAGCGCCTCCTATCTCGGCGAAACCGACTGGCTGACTTATGAATTTCCGCCATTCGCCGGGCCGTCGTCACATCGCCTGGCGAAATTCCGTGGCCAGCGCCAGAAATGGTTCGCGCTGCGTTTCGCAGGCTCCGACGACGAAATCGATCCGCTGACGCCACGCAACGGACAGCCGGCGGAATTCGACCAGTGGCGATGGGAACGGCTCGACCGCGTCGCCGATCTGGTGGTGCCGTTTCGGCGCGATGTCTATCGGACGGTGGCGCAGCATTTTGCGCAATTCGCGTAGCGGTGGATGGATCGGATTTAGAAAGTCAGGCGCGGCACACCGACCTAGTGCAACGCCGTCGTGCTGAGCTGGCTCTGGATACTCTTGAAATGATCGAGCCGCTCGACCGCGCGGTCGAGCTCGGAGCCCTCCTTCTCGGCAAGCTTTTCTTCCATCTCGGCAACCTTATCGGCAAACCTCGCCCGATCCAGTTCCTCCAGTGAGGTGGCGACGTCGGCCAGCACGGTCAGACTGTTATCGGATACTTCGGCAAGGCCGCCGAGTACGATGATCTTCTGGTGCGTGCCGCCTGACGTCACCGTGAGGATTCCCGGCCGGATCGCAGCCACGACCGGCGCATGTCCGGCGAGCACGCCGAAATCGCCCTCGACGCCGGGAACGTCAACCTGATCGACTTCGCCGGAGAAGGCGAGTTTTTCCGGCGAGACGAGATCGAAGTGGAAGGTGGCCATTGGGAACCTGCGAGTAGTGAGTGGCGAATAGCGAGTGGCGAAGGTAGAGGAGCTATTCGCTACTCACCATTCGCCATTCGCCTCTTAAGCTGCTTCGGCCGCGAGCTTCTTGCCCTTTTCGACCGCCTCTTCGATGGTGCCGACCATGTAGAAGGCCTGCTCGGGCAGGTGGTCGTACTTGCCTTCGCAAAGCCCGCGGAAACCCTTGATGGTGTCGGCGAGATCGACGAACTTGCCGGGCGAGCCGGTAAAGACTTCGGCCACGAAGAACGGCTGCGACAGGAAGCGCTCGATCTTGCGGGCGCGGGCGACCGTGACTTTGTCCTCTTCGCTCAGTTCGTCCATGCCGAGAATGGCGATGATGTCCTGCAGCGATTTGTAGCGTTGCAGGATTTGCTGCACGAGGCGGGCGGTCTGATAGTGTTCCTCGCCGACAATCAAGGGCGAAAGCATGCGCGATGTTGAATCCAGCGGATTGACCGCCGGATAGATTCCCTTCTCCGAGATCGCGCGATCGAGGTTGGTCGTCGCATCGAGATGGGCAAACGTGGTCGCTGGCGCCGGATCGGTGTAGTCATCCGCGGGGACGTAAATCGCCTGGATCGACGTGATCGAGCCCTTGGTGGTGGTGGTGATGCGCTCCTGCAACGCGCCCATGTCAGTGCCGAGCGTCGGCTGATAGCCCACGGCGGAGGGAATACGGCCGAGCAACGCCGACACTTCCGATCCCGCCTGCGTGAAGCGGAAGATGTTGTCGACGAAGAACAGCACGTCCTGGCCCTGATCGCGGAAATGCTCAGCCACCGTGAGACCGGTGAGGCCGACGCGGGCGCGCGCGCCCGGCGGCTCGTTCATCTGGCCATAGACGAGCGCGCATTTGGAGCCTTCGCCGCCGCCCTTCTTGTTGACGCCGGATTCGATGAACTCGTGATAAAGGTCGTTGCCTTCGCGGGTTCGCTCGCCGACGCCGGCGAACACCGAAAACCCGCCATGCGCCTTGGCGACGTTGTTGATCAGTTCCTGAATCAGCACGGTCTTGCCGACACCGGCGCCACCGAACAGGCCGATCTTGCCGCCCTTCGCGTACGGCGCCAGCAAATCGACGACCTTGATGCCGGTGACGAGAATTTCCGATTCGGTCGATTGCTCGGTATAGGCCGGCGCCGGCTGATGGATAGCGCGGTTACCCTCCGATTTGATCGGCCCGGCTTCGTCGACCGGCTCGCCGATCACGTTCATGATGCGGCCGAGCGTGCCCGCGCCCACCGGCACCATGATTGGAACGCCGGTGTCGGTGACTTCCTGGCCCCGGACCAGGCCTTCGGCTGTATCCATCGCGATGGTGCGCACCGTGGATTCGCCGAGATGCTGCGCGACTTCGAGCACCAGGCGATTGCCGCCGTTCTGCGTCTCGAGTGCGTTCAGAATGGCCGGCAGATGTCCCTCGAACTGCACGTCAACCACGGCGCCGATGACTTGCGTGATGCGCCCGTTCTGATTGGCGGGTGTAGCCATGAAAATTCTCTCCTTCGATTTCTTGATCTCAGACGACCGTCAGTTTGACGGGGATATTGCCCTTGGTCGCCTTCGAGTACGGGCAGACCGTGTGGGCTTCCTCAACCAGCTGCTGGAGCTTCTCTTTGTCAGCACCGGGAATCGAAACCTTGAGCTCGACGGCGAGGCCGAAGCCGCCGTCCTTCTGGTCGAGCGTGACTTCGCAGGTCACCCGCGCGGCCTGACCGTCGAGGCCGTGTTTCTTTGCAATCAGCAGGATTGCCTGGCCGTAGCAGGACGAGTAACCCAGCGCGAACAGCTGCTCGGGATTGTGCCCGTCGCCGGCGCCGCCGATCTCCTTTGGCGCAGCCATGGCCAGCGCCAGCGCGCCATTGTCCAGCATCGCGCGGCCGTTACGGCCGCCCTTGGTCGTCGCCGACGTAATATAGGCCATGTGACGTTATCCTCCGTTAAAGGGCCTCGGCGCCGGAGATGATTTCAATCAGCTCCTTGGTGATCATCGCCTGACGGGTTCGATTGTAGATCAGGGTCTGCTTGCGGATCATGTCGCCGGCGTTGCGGGTGGCGTTGTCCATCGCGCTCATCTGCGCGCCGTAGAACGAGGCGTTGTTTTCCAAAAGCGCGCGGAAGATCTGCACCGCGAGATTGCGCGGCAACAGCCCGGTCAGAATCTCGTCTTCTTCCGGCTCGTATTCATACGATGTCGCGGGGCCGGCATTGGCGGCGGGGGCTTCCACGACCAGCGGAATGATCTGCTGCGAGGTCGGGACCTGCGCGATCACGGATTTGAAGCGCGAATAGAACAGCGTGCAGACGTCGAACTCGCCGGCTTCGAAGCGCGCGATGACTTTCCTGGCGATGTCTTCGGCATTGACGAAGCCGAGCTGACGAACCGAGCGCAGCTCGACATTTTCCACGATCTGCTTCTCGAAGTTGCGGCGCAGTTGCTCGAAGCCTTTGCGGCCGACGCAGAAGAACTGAACCTCCTTGCCCTGGTTCATCAGCGAAAGCGCATGCTCGCGGGCCAGCCGCACGATCGAGGAATTGAATGCGCCGCACAGGCCGCGCTCGCCAGTGCAGACCAGCAGCAGATGCACCTGATCCTTGCCGGTGCCGGCCAGCAGCGCCGGCGTTCCGGGCGAGCCCGTGGCGGCGCTCGCGATATTCGAAATCACCGCATCCATTTTTTCCGCATAGGGCCGCGCCGCCTCGGCGG
>Ga0207667_10001915_pt1 | contig 26139 bp, 24 predicted proteins | sample KBSCornC52_FD_184301 | JGI IMG/M metagenome (GOLD analysis project Ga0207667, IMG submission 184301) | Corn rhizosphere microbial communities from Kellogg Biological Station, Michigan, USA - KBS Corn C5-2 (SPAdes) (version 2) | ecosystem: Host-associated > Plants > Roots > Rhizosphere > Soil ...
GTCGGCGCGGACTCGGGCGGGTTCGAGCTGCCGGGCGCATCGCTCGCAGGGTGATCGTTTGCGCGAGGAACGCTTTGCTGTGCGACTCTGGCTCGCGACTCGGTGTGCATCTTCAGCACCACAGGTGATAGCGCAATGCCCCCGAGCAAAAATCCGGCGCCGCCCCACTTTGCGAGTGCGGTCCACGGCGAAGCGCGCAGCGCGCGTGAGGCGGCGGCTGCGGCCGCTCGCGCGGAAATGAGGCCGGCTGCGCCGATGCCCAAGGTGCGCGCGGCTCGTGTGATTGCGCGGGGCGAGGGTTGATCGGCGAGGCCGGACTCGAGCACGCTGCGGAGCTCGGCGTCGGGAGCGTCGTCGAGTAGGCGGCGGAATTCGTCGCTCATCGGGCAGCTCCGCTGCGGGTGGCTTCGAGGAAGATCGCGCGGGCGCGGCGGAGGCGCGTCTTGATGGTTCCGAGGGGCAGTTCGCAGAGGTCGCTGATTTCAATCAGGGTCAGGCCTTCGAGCTCGAACAATACGAAGGGTCCGCGTAGCTCGAGCGGCAACGCCGATAGCCACTGATCGAGTTTTTCTCGCCGTTGTTTCCACTCGAGCAGTGCTTCGGGTGTTCGCCCTGGGTCGCCCATCGGTTCTTCGTCGGTAGGCGGTTCTTCACGGCGTCGGCTTTGGGTGCGGCGCGCGTTGGACGCAGTGCGGACCACGACGCCCATCAGGAACGCGCGTTCTTTGTCGGGAGCGATGTCCTGCAGGCGTTGACTCGCGGTCAAAAAAACGTGCTGCGCGGCGTCGTCGACGGCGCCCGGATGGACGCCCAGCCGCCGCAGCGTCCGCCATACCCACGGGTAATGTTCGCCGAACAGCCGAGCGAAGCGCGCGGGGTCTGCTGCCTCGGGCAGGGCAGCGGCCGCGAGGGCGGGCTCGGTGGTGAACATCGACGTTACGCTAAGCAAACTATGGGCCATCTGAATTGCACGCAAATTCGTCGGGTTTGTGCCGAAATCGCGAGCCCCGGCGATCGGTTGCGGCGGCACAGTGTGCCAACCTCATCTTCCGACCAACACATTCAAGCCACCGTAGCCAGCCACGCTGGGGATGCGATGCACGGTCTCATCGGGGCCAAAATAGAAGCGATCGCGCGCGAGAGGGAAGAGCGCTCCAAGCTCGAGTTGCAGGCGGAGCCAGGGTAGCGCGCGGAGCTCTGCATCGACGAAACCACCAGGACCGAACCAATTGGCGGAGCTCGATTGCGCTGCTGAAGTGCGTGAGCCACGCCCCTGAAGGCGACCCCAATCGAAGCTTGCGCAGCCACTCAGCACGAGCCCGACGCTGATTCGATAGGGGCAGCTGGCAATGCGCAACCCGAGCAGATCAAAATCAGCCGACCCCGCGCGAGCGGTCGCGGATCCATGCGCATGAACCCCCGCCACTCGAGCATGAGGCGAAAAGCCCAGCTCATGACCGCGCCCCAGTTCTAGGAGTAAGCCCTCGCTGAGTGAAGGACTTGGCGCGACGCCGCCCGTCAATCCGACGCTCGCGCCCGCGGCCCACCAAAATGCGAGCGGCTTGGTCGTCGGCATCGGACGACGCGGAGGTGGCCTGGCTGGCTCGACTTTGGCCACGCTCTCGTGCGCGCGAGGCGAAGATCCAGCTTCGGGGTCGATCGCCATTGCGAGGATCAGCGCGAGGGCGCGCACGACCTCGGCGCAGTCGTCGGCTTCGATCTCGCGGTGGGTGGGGCCGTCGCTGCTATCGATGTCGATGATGCCCAGTTGATGTTCGCCGTCTGCTGCCACCGTGAGCAGCGCGCGCACTTCGGACTGTCCACCCAGTACGCGCTCAGCGCCGGGCGCACGTCGGCGAACCTCTGCTAGCAGCTCGCCCTCACTCGGACACGACGCGGCGCCCTGATAATCCAGCGTGAAGCGCCGCCCCGTTTCCGCGTTTGCGGCGGCCGGATTGAGCACGAATCCGACGATGATGGCCTGAATTACCCGGAGCATCCGCTCGTGACCATGTCCGGCGGGCGGCGTTTGGATTTTCAATTTGCACAAAACCTTTTGCGCCCAGCCCGACATTGGTCTCGTGAAAGCGAGGCAGATCGGATGAGATTTTTCGGCTTATGCACGGCGCTCGGCGCCCTGTCCATGACGTTTCTCGGCTGTTCCAGTTCCGAACATCAGCTCGGCGAAAGTTCAGGGGGCGCGAGTGGCAGCTCAGGCAGCGCGAACTCCGGCGGCCAAAACAACAAGGGCGGCGCCTCGAGCACGGGCGGCTCGAGCATGGGCGGCTCGGGTGCCGGCGGTTCGGGTACGGGAGGTTCCGGTGCCGGCGGCTCCAGCGGTTCGGGCACGGGCGGCTCGGGCACGGGCGGTTCGGGTGCGGGCGGCTCGGGTACGGGTGGCTCGGGTACGGGTGGCTCCGGTGCGGGCGGCTCGGCCGGCACTTCGGGAAGCGCGGGCAGCGGTGGTATCGATTCGGGCTGCACGACGTCCGGTGGAACGGTGACCACCACGGTTTGCTGCACCACGGCCAGCGATTTTCCCAATCAGTGCCTCATCGGCTCCTGCAGTTGCGGACCGTCGAGCAGCCATGAAGTCAAAACCTGCATTTGTCCGAGCGGGCTATGTTTCGACGGTCACACCTGCGTCGCCCGGTGAGGTGAGGCCGGGCTGAGCGTGCGTTGAGGAGTTCGCGCTTCGCGGCGCACGCTCACGCTTTGCAAAAAAGCGCCGATCTGGTCCGCGCCGTCCGCTGATTTTCGTAACATTGAAGTGTGACGCGCCACTATCACTCCAGCATATGGCGCAATCTCCGTCCCGCACGGCGTTTCCGCTCAAGCTAGTCCGCGCGCCGGACGATGCTGAGTTCGTGCGGCGCTGCGTGAACGGGGAGCGCGCGGCGCTGCGTGAGCTCTTCGACCGCGAGCGCGTGCGACTCCATGCGCTGCTGTTTCGCATCGTGGGCCCCAGCCCGCACCTCGATGATCTGCTGCAGGAGGCATTCCTCGAGGTATTTCGCTCGATTGCTAGCTTTCGCGGTGAGTCTTCGCTGCGCACCTGGATCGATCGCTGCACTGTGCGCGTGGCTTATGCGTTCTTTGCACGCAAGGCGCGGGTACCCTTACTGGAAAGCCTTTCCGACGCACCGAACAGCGATCCGGACGCTGAAGAGCACGCGCTCTTGCGCGAGGCCACGCGCCGATTGTACATGGAGCTCGATCGGCTGGAGCCGCGTCAGCGGCTGGCCTTCACGCTTTTTGCCATCGAGGGCCGAAGCATGCGCGAAGTCGCTGAAACGATGAGCTCGACCCAGGTGGCCGCGCGTGTGCGCGTGTGGCGCGCACGGCAAACCCTGGAGTCGCGCGCTCGCAAAGATCCTCTTCTGGCGGACTTTTTGGCAAAACCCGGTGCGCCGAGTGAGCCCGAGAAGGATGACGGCTGATGCAAAAGCCGCTACCCGTGGAGGTTGAAGTCGTGAGCGCGCGCCGCTGGGCGAAGCTCGAGCGATCGCTGTTTGCGCGTTGGGATGAAGAGCAACGGCGGGCTTCCGAAGCGGAGTCGCAGCCGGTGCGACCAGGCTCTGCGCAGCGTCTAGGCCGGCTGGTTGCGATTTCGGCCGTCGCACTCGTTGCGTTAGCGGCCAGCGTCGTCTGTTTCGTCAGTTGGCATCGGGCCGGCGAAGCCGTCGCGCTCGATCGCACTTCTCGCATCGCTACCGGCGCGAACGGCTCCCACCTTTCGCTTCAAGGATTGACGCTGGACGTCGAGCCCGAGTCCGCAGTCGTGCTCGGCAGCCCGTCCGAGCACGGCATGCTGATCGTGCTCGATCGCGGCGGGATCGTGTGCGAAGCGGCTCCGCGTTCTGCCGGCGCACCGCTCGTGATCCAGGCCGGATCAGTGCAGGTCAAAGTCGTGGGCACTCGCTTCAGCGTGACGCGGACCGGGGAAAAGGCGCGCGTGGCGGTCGAGCATGGCGTCGTGGAAGTGGCGGAGGGAGGGCGCGTGGCTCGCGTCGGCGCGGGACAAGTCTGGCCGTCTGAAGCACCGACCGTAGCCGCGCCCACCGGTACGACGAGCGCTGCTGCAGGCGCCGTCGAAGCTGGAGTGGTGAGCGACGCCGATCGAAAGAACGACGCCAATCAAAAGAATGACGCCAATCAAAAGAGCGACGGCAATCAAAAGACGCCCAGCGCTGGCGCGAAGCAGGGTGGCGGCGGGGCGGCGGGGCGCCCTTCAGCGTACGGCGAAGCCGCGCAAGCGCGTTTCGAAGCTGCCGCAGCGCTCGAACGGAGCGACCCGGCACGGGCCGAGGACCTCTATCGTGGTTTGGAGAATGGCTCAGATTCGTGGGCGCAGCATGCGCTTTTTGCGCACGGGAGGCTGGAAGCCGCGCGCGGCAATCGGGCCCAGGCTCGTCAGCTACTGGAACGCTACTTGGCTCGCTTTCCGAAGGGACCAAACAGCGTCGATGCGCGTTCCGTACTCGAACGCTTGAGGTAATCTCTTCGAGTATCGTGACGAAGCTTGCGTTCGTGCTCCTCGGTTTGGTGCTCGTGCTGGCCACGGCTCCCGCACGAGGCGCCGGGCGTCGCATCGCGCTTTTGCGGGGCGATCCCGAGCTACAGCGTGAGCTGACACTCGCGCTTTCGGCGTGGGACATCGAAACGGTACCGCTCGATCTGCAATTGAGCGAATCGGATGCAGAAGCGTGCCTGCAGGCCGCAGAGCTGACGCGTAACCTCCACCTGGAAGCGGTCGTTTGGCTATCGCTCATAGCCGAGGGCTCGCGGCTCGCCGTCTTCGATGCGCACACGGGCGAGCTGACGGTGCGCAATTTGCGGGAGGTTCCGCCTTTTGCGAGCACGACCGCGGCGGGTCTCGCGCTCAGCGTGAAGACTGCGCTTCGCCCCAGCGTTGAACCGGCGAGCGAGCCGCCGCCACCGCGAGCGCCCGCGCCGGAGCGCCGAAGACCGAAGCCTGCCGTGCGAGTTTCCGCGCCGCCGAGCGCGCGCGCTTCGCTTCGGGCGATCCTCGACGTCGCCTGGGTGGCGGACAACCAAGCAGAGCCGCGCTTGGGTTTGGGCACGACGCTCTGGTTCGGGCAGAGACGGTACTTGGGAGCAGCGCTGCGACTGTCCGCCGGCTCGGGTGTGGACGTGAATGCCTCAGGGTTCGCGGGCCGGTTCCGCGATTTGACGCTCGCATTGGGAGGCGAATGGCGCTGGCTGAACGCGGGCTCGGTGTCGAGTGCATTCGATTTGGGCGCGACGCTGCGCGCAGCGATCCTCGACGGCACGTTGTCGGGTAATAACGAGATCGCCGTTTTGCGCTACGATCCCGGCGTGGCTGCTGCCTTCCGACTGGACGTGCGCTTGGCCGGCGCGTGGTTCTTCGGGATCGATGTATCGTCCTGCTTTTTTACGCGCTATCAGCGCTTTTTGGTCGCAGGTCAGCCCGTATTTGCGCCCTTTCGGCTGAGCCCGAGCGTAGGAGCATCGCTTGGCATCGCGCTGTTTTGAGCCACGCTTGCTGCTCCTTGGTAGTGCGCTCATGCTCGCGTGCGGCCGAGAGGATGTCGAGCTTTCGCATTCGCTCGCCGGTGCGCGCGGTGGCAGTGCCGGCGACGCTGCTGCGCCGGATCCAGGCGATTGCTCGGCTCAAGTGCCGGCGGATCTTTTGGGCGCGCGACCTGCCCTCGGCTGGGATGGCTACAACGCGTTCGGGTGTGCCGCAGAGCTCGACGAAGCCAAAGTAAAGGCCAACGCGCAAGCGTTGATCGATAGTGGGATGCAAGCCGCTGGCTACCGCTACGTCATTCTGGACACGTGCTGGCAGCAGCCGGGGCGAGATGCGGGAGGGAACCGCGTCTTCGATCCCGTGCGACTGCCCGACGGCATTGAAAGCTTATCCAACTGGATCCACGACCGCGGGTTTTCGCTCGGCCTTTTCGTCAACAACAGCGACTGCGGAGGAGGACCTGCGAGCGACGGCTACGAGGCCGAGGACGTAAAAAGCTTCGAGAGTTGGGCCATCGACTACGTCAAATACGACGCCTGCGTTCCCGTGGTGGAGACGAACGTCGAGCGCTACGAAAAAGCGCTCAGTGGTGCTTCACGGCCCATCCTGTTGAGTCTGACTGCTCCGCCCTTCGCCGAATGGATGCCGCGCACGGCCCAGCTCTGGCGCAGCGGCACGAACACCCTGGCTACCTGGGATGCCCTGACCGCAGCCATCGATAGTGCGACGAAGCTTGCGGCGTACACACGTCCGGGCTCGTTCAACGATCCGGACATGCTGGAGCTCGGCAACGGCCTGACCTTGCCGGAGAGCCGCGTGCAGTTCTCCGTCTGGTCCATCTCAGCCGCACCGCTTCTGGCAGGGAACGATCTTTCGACCATGGACATTGCGACGCGAGATATCCTCACGAACCCGGAGCTGATCGCGCTCGATCGAGATCCGTTGGGTCTTCAGGCAGCGGTCGTGCGCCGCGAAAATGACATCGACGTTTTGGCCAAGCCGCTCGAGGGCTGCGGCGAGCGCGGAGTCGTGCTCTGGAACCGAGGTGACGCCGCGGGTGCGATCACGCTGCGCTGGTCGGAGCTTTGGCTCGCCCCGGGAACCGCGAGGGTCAAAGATCTGTGGCAGCACGCGGAGCTCGCGACCGACGCCGATGGCATCACCCTGAATGTTCCGCCGCACGATGCCGTGGCACTCCGCGTCGCCGGCGTCGAGCCAGCGCTACCGCGAGGCACTGCCTTCTTGAGCGACCTAGCCTGGACGTATGCGGTGAGTGGCTACGGGCCGATCGAGCTCGACTCGAGCAACGGAGAGCAAGCAGCAGGCGACGGAGCCAAGCTCAGCTTGCATGGCAGCACGTATGCCAAGGGGATTGGCGTCAATGGTCCATCGCTGATTCGCTATCGCTTGGGCCAAGCTTGCAGCCGATTTCAAGCCGAGATCGGCATTGACGACGAAACGGCTGGCCGAGGCAGCGCCCAGTTCGAGGTTTGGGCAGACGGAGCGAAATTGTTTGATAGCGGCGTTCTCACGCCGAAGTCTGCGCCAACAGCGGTGGATCTGGATATCAGCGGTAAACACGAGCTCAGGCTATTTGTCGGCATCGGCGGTGACGACTACGGCTCCGACCACGGAGATTGGGCGAACGCGCGCGTCGTGTGTCGTAATTAGTTCGTAACCTTTCTGGGGCGCGGCGCCACTGAGCTGACATGCGGCCCAGGCGTCATGCCTTGAAACGTTCGTTCGGCTCGGTGGCTCCTGGAGTCGTGAGTCTCTTGCTGATCGTCTGCGCGGCGTGCTCCTCCGGCCAGAGTGGTCTGGGCGCACAGGGCGGTGCAGGGGCCGCGGGCGCCGCCACCGCGGGTGCGGGCGGCATGCCGTCGGCGAGCGGCGGGAGCGGCGGCATGACTGGAGGCGCGACGAACACCGGCGGCGTTGCCGGAGCCACGGGCGGCACGGCAGCAAGCGCAGGAGTGGGCGGCGGCAGTGATGTCGTGGAAAAGGGAACGCTCTACGTCGCTCCTTCCGGCGATGACGCAAATCCGGGGACTATGGCTCGGCCGCTTCGCAGCATCGCCCATGCCAGGGATCTCGTGCGCACGATGACCGCGGCCATGACTTCCGACATCCATGTATACCTTCGGGAGGGAACGTATCCGGTCACGGAGACTCTGACGTTCTCCAACGCCGATTCGGGGAAAAACGGGTTCTACGTCAGCTACACGGCGTTCAACGGCGAGCACCCGCTCGTCACTGGAGGGGCGGCAATTACTGGCTGGAAGTTGTCGGACACCGCCAACAATATCTACTCCGTTACTGGCGTCATGACGCCTTTTCGGCAGCTCTATGTGAACGGCGTCAAGGCAGTGCGCGCCCGCAGCCCGAACTTGGGCGCGGGCGGAACACCCAATTTCACCCGAGCCACAGGCTGGGACTCGGGAGCGCGAACCTTTCAGGTCGCAAGCTCCGACATTTCCAACTGGCAGAATCTGACCAAAGTCGAGATGCACCTGATGGTGCTCTGGTCCGACAATACCCTGCGCGTCGCGTCGATTGCTTCCTCCGGCGGCACCGCCAACGTCAAGATCCAACAGCCGGAAGACATGATCTTCGAACGGCCGAATCCGGCATTTTTCCCGTCACAACTGCGCTTCTACTTCGAGAACGCGCTCGAGTTTCTGGACCAGCCCGGCGAGTGGTACCTGGACGAAAGCTCGCACGTTCTCTCGTACAAGCCGAAAGCGGGAGAAGACATGACCCAAGCGACGGTGATCGCGCCGGTGGTGGAGACAGTCGTGAGCATCAGAGGAACGAGTACCGCGGACCAAGCGGCGTACATCGCGTTCCAGGGTTTGACCTTCGCGCACTCGACGTACCTGCGGCCGAGCCAGTACGGGTTTATCGATGCGCAAGCCGGTCAGTACAATCTGACCGCGCCCTCCAACAATCAGCAGACCGTGGGCAGGCCGAGCGCTGGCGTCACGGTGACCAATGCCAACCACATTCGCTTCGAGCGAAATCTATTCACGCAGATGGCGGCAACCGGACTCGATTTCGTCTCCGGAACTCACGACGACCTGATCATCGGAAACGCTTTTACCGATATCGGTGGCAGCGCGATTTCGATCGCCAAATTCACGCCGGATGAAATGACCGAATATCACGTCCCGTACAATCCCACGGACAAGAACGAGATCTGCGGTCACGATACGATTAAGGACAACTACATCGACCATGTGACCACTGAAATCCAAGGTGCAATCGGGATTGCGGCCGGGTATGCGGCCAATGTGGACATCGAGCACAATGAAGTGGGACACGCCAATTACAGCGGGATCTCGGTGGGCTACGGCTGGAACACCGCGACGAACGCGATGACCAACAACAAGATCAACTCCAACGACGTGCATCACGTGTGTGAGATCTTGGCCGACTGCGGCTCGATCTACACGCTCTCGAACCAAATGCCGGCTTCCGAGATGCTGAATAACTACTGCCACGATTTCCAGCAAAGCGCGTGGGCCGACTACAGCATCAACAACCTGTACCTGGATGAAGGCACGGACGGCTACACGGTCGCCCACAATGTGCTCGCCAATTCGCCGAACATCGTTCACCAAAACAAGAACGGATCGCACGTGACCATCATGGACAACGGCCCCAATCCAACCATGGCCCAAGAGACGATCATGGCCGCCGGGATCGAGCCCGCGTACGCCGACATCCGCAAACTCACTATCCCGGCGGCGCGGTTTTAGACATGTCCATGAACAGAATGCTCGTGGTTGGGGCGCTTGGTTTGGTTGTCAGCGCGTGTGGATCGAGCTCCAGCGGTGGTTCGGCTGGCTCTGCATCCGGCGGCGCATCGGGCCAAAGTGGCGCGGGAGCGGCTGCGGGAGCTACGCCGCAGGCAGGGGGTGGAGCTGGCTCGGGCAACGGTGGTTCGGGCACCAGCGGCGGAATGGGCGGCTCGGGTTCGGCCGGAACGACGGGCGCCGCGGGAACTGGCATTGGCGGTTCGGGCGGACTCGCCGGCGCAGCCGGCGCTGGCGGTGGCACTTCGATGGCGAGCACCAAACCGTGCGACATCTATGCGGCGGCGAATACGCCGTGTGTCGGCGCACACAGCACGGTCCGCGCTCTGTACGCGGCATATAGTGGAAAGCTGTATCAGGTGCGCCGCGCGTCGGACCACATGACCAAGGACATCCCCGTGGCAAGCCCTGGGGGTTTGGCTGATGCCGCTCAGCAGGACACGTTCTGCGCCGGCACGACCTGCACGATTTCGATCATCTACGATCAATCGCCACAAGAAAATCATCTCCCAGTGTCACCTCCGGTGCACTGGTTGCCGAATGGCGGCAAAGAAGCTGACGCGGGTGCCGCCAAGATCACGATCATGGGTCATCCAGTGTACGGCGTGTTATTTCCCGCGGACTCGACCTTCACCTATCGGAACAACGCGACGAAAGGCGTTGCCACCGGCGATCAGCCGGAGGCCATGTACATGGTCGCCGACGGGAAGCGCTACAATAGCCGTTGCTGCTTCGACTACGGGAATGTCGAAACCACCGGCAATGACGACGGCGCCGGCACGATGGAGACGCTGAACTTCAGCAACATCAACGAGTGGTCCCACGGCGCCGGCAACGGCCCGTGGGTGATGGCCGATCTCGAGAACGGTGTATTTGCGGGCGGCTCGACTGACGTCCCAACCAACACCCCATTGGACGCCAAGTTCGTGACCGTGATGCTCAAGGGTCCGTCGGGCAATCACTACACGCTGAAGGACGGGGACGCGCAAGCGGGAGCTCTGGCGGTCAAGTGGGATGGAGCGCGCCCCAACGGCTACAGCCCGATGAGGAAGGAGGGCGCTCTCGAGCTCGGTGTGGGCGGAGACGGAAGCGGCGGTGGGACGGGCATCTTCTTCGAAGGAGTCGTGACCGCCGGCAATCCGCCCGACGCGGCGGACGACGCCGTACAGACAAACATCGTCGCCGCCGGTTATGGAACGTGAACCCCGACGCGAACGAGTCCGGTATGCTGGCCCTCGCAATCACCTGTTCGAGGGCTTGATGATGACAAAACAACTGACAGCTGGCCGGTCCACCTTGCGTCCCACCCTTCAACTCGGAGTGGTCCTGGCGATCTCGCTACCGTGCCATGGCGCGATTGCGGCGCCCAAACCGCTCATCAACTATTTCCAACCGATGCCGATCGTCGGCAAGCTGTCGACGACGGTTTGGGGCGCGTCAGTGGTCGGCGCGCGCGATCCTGCCAACGGGCTCGAGGACCACGGAGACAGCGGCGGAGTCGCTCCGCACGCGCAGTTGAACTATTACTGGGACGGCAAGATCGTCAAAGGCGAGGACGGGAAATATCATATGTACGCAAGTCACTGGGCGTACAGTGACGGGTTCGGTCCGCCGGCAGGGCCGGGCGGCAGCGGTTGGGAAAGTTCCATCCCGATGCAGGCCGTGAGCGACAATGTGATCGGGCCGTACGTCTTTCAGAGTGACTGTTACAGCCACAATCAGGAGGGCAACAACAAGGGCCACAACACGACTGCGCTAGTCACGCCGTCCGGCGCTGCGCCGTTCACTCTTTCCGTGGGTGAGATCGTGGCCGGGCAAATGTTCAGCGCCAGCTCGGCAAATGGCCCCTGGACATTGCTTGGGCTGACCAAGACCGACACCAACGGTCACAGCGGGTGCGGCAGCTTGGCGTCGAACTTCACGTTCACGGTCGGCCCGAACAACCGATTCTGGGCGACCTCACGCAACGGCTGCGTGATGGACAGCGATCAAGTTTTGGGCACCTACAAAGTCGAGACCGATAGCGTGCTGCCCGACCTCGAACACAACGATAACGGCAGCGCCGAAGACCAAGTGATCTGGTACAGCGGCGGCTATTTCCACATCGTTTACAACTATTGGAACGTGCAGCGCGGCTACCACATCATGTCCAAGGACGGCATCAGCAATTGGACGAGCACTGGTCTCGCGTATCAGGCCGTCCAAACGCCGACCAACGCAAACTCGAGCTGGCTCCGTTACACCGACGGCACGGTCAACAATTGGCACAACATGGAGCGCGCGAGCGTCTACCAGGAAAACGGCCACGTCACCCATTTCACGTTCGCGGTCACCGACGTCGACAAAAATACCAGCGCGGTGAACACGGGCGGCAGCAAGATCTTGGTCGTGCCCTTCGACGGCGTGCAGTTCGACTGCGATAACGGCGACGCTGCGTCGTGTGCAGAAGCAACTGGCGGCCACGGCGGTGGCGGTGCGGGTGGCGGTGGTATGGGCGGCGCAGGCGGATCCGGCGGTCTCCCGGTCGGCGGCGGAGCCGGCGGTACGGCGGGGAGCGCGGCTACGACCGGCGGCGGCTCATCATTGGGCGGAGGCCCCACAGCGAGCGGCGGGACGTCGGCTGGGAATTTTGGCGGTGCGGGCGGCTCGGGTGGAGTCGCCGGGCGCGACATGACGGGCAACGGTGGCGCTGCAGTCGGCGGCTCGTCAGCGCAATCCGGCAACGCCAGCGGTTGCTCGTGCCGCATGAGCTCCCCAACACGCCGCGGCGCGCCGAGTGCGCTGCTGCTATTGGCGGCGCTTGCCGGTCTACGGCGCCGCCGGTCGGCGCGCAGAAAAGGGCCATTGTGTCGCGACTAACGAGAGTCGTCGCTGCGTCGCTGCTTGCTCTGGCGTGTAGGAGCCAAGGGGGCGACCCAGCTGCAAGCCAAGGCGGAGATGCGGGTGCGTCCGGCACTCGCTTGATCGGGAACAGCGGGAGCGGCGGCGCGGGTGGAGTAACGGCTGTTGGCGACGTCGGCGGAGCGAGCGCCGGCACGAGCCCGGGCGGTGCGATGGCTGGCACCGGAGGCGACTCGAACGCCGCGGACGGTCCGCGCCAAACGCTCAACCTCAATCAGTCCTGGAAGTTCCTGCTCGGCGATTATCCGGGCGCCGAGCAGTCGCAATACAAGGATTCTGCTTGGAACGACGTCGGTCTGCCGCACTCGTTTAGTGTGCCGTATTTTCTGTGGACCGATTTCTATCAAGGCTACGGTTGGTACCGGCGACACGTGACAGCGCCCGCTGCCTGGTCGAACAAGCGTGCGTTCATCGAGTTTCAGGGCGCGTTCCAAGACGCGCAAGTGTACGTGAACGGCACGCAAGTGGGCACGCATCAAGGCGGGTACACTGGGTTTTCATTCGACATCACGGACGAGCTGAGCACTGGTGACAATGTCATAGCGGTGCGCCTCAGCAACGCGTGGAACGCGCGCATTGCACCGCGTGCGGGTGATCACGAGTTCACCGGCGGGATCTACCGCGACGTTGCGCTGGTCGTCACTGATCCGTTGCACGTGACTTGGTACGGCACCTTCGTGACCACGCCAACGCTCGCTGCCAACGCCGGCGCGTCGAGCACTGTCAATATCAAGACTGAAGTGCGCAACGATCGCGCCGCGGCCGTCAATTGCACGGTGCGCACCGACATCGTGAGCTCGAGCGGTACCACAGTAGTGACGATCTCCACGCAGCAGAGCGTGCCGTCGAAGAGGACCGTAACCGTCGATCAGACCACGCCGGCCCTCGAAAATCCGGCGCTCTGGCAGCCCGATCACCCGACGATGTATACGGCCGTGACGACCATTTCGGACGAGAGCGCGGAGGTCGACACCTTCACGACACCGTTCGGTTTCCGCTGGTTCAGCTGGTCTGCGAGCAACGGATTTTCGCTGAACGGCTCGCACTATTACATTCGTGGCGTCGACGTTCATCAGGATCACGCCGGCTGGGCCGACGCGGTCGCCGACTCGGCGCTGGCCCGCGATGTCCAGATGGTGAAGGACGCAGGCTTCAACTTCATTCGCGGCTCGCACTATCCGAAGGCGCCCGCGTTTGCGGAAGCATGCGACAAGCTCGTCATTCTGTTGTGGTCGGAGAACTGCTTTTGGGGAGCAGCCAGTACCGGCGAGGGCTCCTTCAGCGCGGCTGGCTCCTACCCGAACAACAGCGCGGATCAAGCGCCGTTCGAGGCCAACGTGCTCGCGACGTTGACGGACATGATCCGGATCCATCGCAATCACCCGAGCATCGTCGTCTGGAGCATGTCGAACGAGCCGTTTTTTACCGGTGCCGGCACCATCGACGGCATGCGGGGCTTGTTGACCAAAGAGGTGAACCTCTCGCACGAGCTCGATCCGACGCGCCCAGCGGCGATCGGCGGCGCGCAGCGTCCGACCGACGACACGCGGATCGATCTGCTCGGGGACATCGCGGGCTACAACGGCGACGGCGCGACGCTATCGCCCTTTCAGAATCCAAGCGTTGCCAACCTAGTGAGCGAGTACGGCAGCTCGAACGCCACTCCCCGGCCGGGCAGCTATGATCCGGGCTGGGGTGACCTTTCGAGCCAGCTCACGAATGGCCGGCCAACTGAGTTCCCGTGGCGAAGCGGGCAGGTGCGCTGGTGCATGTTCGACTACGGCACGCACTTCGGGCCAAGTCTCGCAACGACGGGCATCGTGGACAACTTTCGCATCCCGAAGCGAGCCTGGTACTGGTATCGAAACGCCTACGCCCAAGTCGCGCCGCCGGCTTGGCCGAGCTCTGGCACGCCAGCGGGCCTACGGCTGACCACGAGCTCAGCCACGCTTTTATCCGTCGACGGCACGCAGGATGCTCAACTGATCGTCACCGTTTTGGACGCGAGTGGCAATCCCATCAACGACGACGTTCCGGTGACGTTGACGGTCACCTCCGGTCCGGGAGAATTCCCAACCGGCCCAAGCATCAAGTTTACTCCTCCGTCGAACAGCGACCCGCAATCGGACATCGCCATCCAAGACGGCCAAGCCGGGATCGAATTTCGCACCTACTACTCAGGAACCAGCGTCATTACCGCGAGCTCGCCAGGGTTGAAGAGCGCGACTGTGACGATCGTTTCACAGGGTAGCCCCGCGTTCGCTCCGGGCGTAACTCCTGCGCCGTCGATTCGGCCGTATTCGCGATACATGGGCGGCGACGGCGCGATGTCCAGCCTGACCTTAGCGCTGAACCATCCGACCGGCGCAAGCAGCACCGGAACCGGCACCTCCGCGCTCGCCAATGACGGCAACCCCGGCACGGCGTGGACTGCGGCTGCCGACGACATGAGCCCGTGGTGGCAGCTTTCGCTCGAGGTAGCGCGCACGCTCAACACACTGGAAGTGACCTTCCCCACTGCTGCGAACTACAAGTACACGATCGCCGTGTCGTCGGACGGGAAGACGTGGACGACGGTCGTCGATCAGTCCCAAACCGCGAGCAGCGCGCGAACACAGCGAGCCACCGGAACCTTCGGTAGCAACATCCAATACGTGCGCGTCAATTTCGTCGGCGCACAGGGCGGGCCCCCGGCGGCACTTTCCGAGCTCGTCGTCGGCGGGACCTAGATCGCCTTTCAACGAAGAGGTTGGCGTTGCCTAAGCCCCAACTGCAACGCGCGTCACCCGCCGCAGCAGCCCGAGCACGCGCGCGCGTAGTTCCGGCGCCCTGAAGGGTTTGCTCACGAAATCGTCCGCGCCGGCTTCGAAGGCTTCGACCAGATCGCTGCTGGACGAATGGCCCGTCAGAAACAAGATGGGCAGTGAGCGATGGGCCTCGTCTTTGCGCAGGCGCGCGCAGAGCTCGACCCCGCTCATGCCGGGCAGGCCCCAATCGAGCACGAGCAAATCGGCGTGGTGTTTGCCGAGCCACTCGAGGGCTTCTTCTGCGCTCTCGACCTGCAGCGTTTTTACGCGCGAGGTGTGGAGCATGGTGCAGACGATGGCGCGCAGCGTGGGGTCGTCATCGACGACGAGCACGGTCGTGCCCGGGGGCGCTTGCACGTCCTCTGCGCCCTCGCGGCAGGGCGGCGGAATGGACGGCGAACATTCGCCATTGGCGAAGCGGCACAACTGATTCCAATCACGCTCTTCGAACGTGAGGTGCAGCTCGGTGCCGCGATCGGCGACGCGGCCCGCCACGGACGTCGCGTCATTTCCGATGGTGAAGGTTGCGACGAGCCATTGCCCGTCCACCAAATCATCACTGGTCGGCGCTGGTAGCTTTACGTCTGGCTCTTCCGAAGCGAGGGCTTTGGAAAGAGCGGCGAAGCTTTCGAATTTGTAAACGATGCCCTGCACGCTCGGAGGGCAGCCTAATCCCTGATTTCGGGCTGCGCCAGTTTGCAGAAAGGATTTGAGCTGAAATTGAGCCGATCTGCGCAATGCAAGAACATTGCCAACTTCTGTTCAGGCGCGGCCTCGGCTCTTTTACCGAGTTAGATCTTCTCGAGCCGGAGTGTAGCGTCGAGCTGCCGCAGATCCCGAATGTCGCTGGTGATGACGACTGCGCGCTGGCGCCGTGCCTCGAGCACCACCATTGCCAAAGCCTCAAGGACCGCCCGCCCGGCAAGTTCGGCGTTTTGGCGAGGCTTTGGCGAGCACTGGAGCGGAGCGTACTTGAGTACGTGAGCACCCGAGCGCAGCCAAAACGAAGCCAACCAGAAATCGCCGGGCGTGGCTGATGCTTAAGATACCGGGCATGCGAGCACCACTGAGGCATCGATGATATCGGACGTGCCGGTGCGGACGCAGAGCGCTCCCGCTGCTTCCGCTAGTGGCCGATCGAGGGCGGGATGTGGGCGGTCGGTTCGTTGGTCAATGCCCGGAGCGGAACCTGACGAGCCGCGTCTCGGAAACATGCTAATCGCAATTCTGCGGCAGCCTCAGAGGACTTCAGCGCTGGCTGTCGCGCTCCACCGCAAGCGCGGCCTCGAGCGCTGGGATTTGCGCCCGATCCTTCGGGCGATCAGCGGCTTGTTTGCTTTTCAATATGCGGGCAAGCGGCAGCACGTGGGCCTCGAGGCCGTCGATGATGACTACTCGGGCCCCGGCGTACTCGGTCGCGAAGTCTTCGAGCCCGTTTGCCGTGAGAACGACGTCGAAGCGATCCTCGAGCCCGATACCCCCAACGCCCGGCGGCCGCATCCCGAAATTTCCCGAAATCCAAAAGCCATTCGCGGCTTTTGCGGCTTCGCCGATCGCCGGGTCGTCGAGCCGTTCGAACCAGAGATCGACGTCTTCGGTTACGCCGCGCGCGCCCTGGAGAAGCGCGGCGGACATGCCAATGATGAGGTACCGCACGCCGAGGCGCTCGAGCGCCTCGAGGAACGCGCGCTCACTCGGTTCGAGCGCGAGTGCGTCCATGTCTCAACCCGCGCCGCAAGCGTTCTTGCGGTGTGCGCTGAAAATTGCGAAGCGTATGATAGACGTCTGTCACATCGAGCGCGGGATTTTGCGCGATGATGACGTGCGCGCGTTGCCAGAGCCTTTCATCGGCGATGAGCCATTCGCGCTCGACTGATGTCAGCTGGTCGACCTCGGACGGGGCAACCGCCGTCTGCGGCCAGCCCTGCGCCGGTGCGTCCGGTACACGAAGCGTTTCATCCTTCGAATCGAGAACCTCGATGAGCGCCTCTTTCGCTGCATTCGAGATTGTCATCGGACTCAGTTTACCCGAGCTATCGTGACCGTCAAACGGAGGATCCGATGAGGCCGTTGTCGGCGTCGCGCGCTCAGCTCCCATTCGTGCTCGCTTGGACGCTCGCCCTCGTCCTCAACTCGGCGTGCGCGAAACGCTCAGCACGACGCTCGCGGCGCCGATCGCGAGCAGTGCGAGCCAGGCTGCGCTTTGCGGCATATCGAGCACCGGCACGCCGCCGAGCAGGTTCCGCGTGTGAGCGCGCGGCCAGGGCGCGGCGAGCGCGGAGCTGCCCGCACCGAGCAGGAAATCCAAGATCAGCGCCCATTTGCGGCCGCCGCCGCGCTTGCCGAACAGCGACGCCGCGCCGAACCAGAGTGCGTACACGGCGCCGGACAACGCGGCGATCCCGACGCTCGCGCGCAGATCGCTGACCAAGCTCGCATCACGCAATGTGTGCGCACCGATCAGCGCTGAAACGGTGAGCAGCACGGCGCTGAGCGCGGTGCTGGCCGCGGACACGAGCAGCACGCCGAACAGCGCGGCGCGCCGATCGACCCCGTAGCGCGCGACGAGATCGACGCTGCGATCGAGCCGCGCGCCGTCACACACGCGCTCGCTCACGAGGTAGGCCAAGATCGGCAAGGCGAAGCCGAAGACCGGGCCTTCGAGCGCGCTGTCGGCGGCGCCGGCGCCGCTGCCTCGCCGTTCGAGTACGCCGAGCGCGTACACGGCAATGACGCTCAAAACGAGTACCAAGGGCGAAACTAGCCCGCGCAGTCGCTCGCGTGCGAGTTGGGCGCCGGCCACTACGTCGTTCAATGGATCCCCCGGGTTTGCACGAGCGGCGGCTCGGTGCCCGTGGCGGCAACGCGTTGCTCGCGTTGTGCGCGTTCGTACCAAGCCTGGGCCGCGCCCGCGCGCGCTGCCGCGAGCGCTTCCAGGCTCGGTGGTTGGCAGCGGAGCGCCTCGATCCGAATCGCTTCCGAGCGCGCGCTCGCGACCACGTGCTCGGCGAGCCGTGTCAGATCAGCGCCGCGCACCAACAGCTCTTTGCCGCCGGCCCATTCCACGGCATTGACCTCGGGTGCTTCGGCCAGGCGAGCGGCCAGGCGGCGCGGCTCCGGGGTGCGCACGCGCAGCGTCGCTTCCGTCAGCGATAGGCCGGTGTTCGATGCCTGGAGCCAAGTGCCGCGTTCGAGGCAACTGATGGTCCCGCCGATGCGCAGCGCGTCTTCGACGCGGCTTGCGCTGCTGAGCACGAGCGCGCCCGCGCTGGCCATGCGCGCGAGCGACTGCAGCACGAAATCTTCGCTCAAAATACCGACGAGCAGGAGCGGCTCGAACAGTGCGAGCAAGCTTGGCGTGGGGTGCGTCAGCGCGAGCAGGCCGGCGAGCGCGCGCTGCTCGCGCGCGGACAGCGTCGCTGTGCGGCGCGCCGCAAAATGGGCGAGCCCGCCTGCATCCAGCACGGCGCTGGCGGAACGGGCGTCGCCGCGGGCGCGCAGCGCATGGCTGAGTGCGTCGGTCACCGTGCGCGCGGGGGGCAGCTGTTCGACCGCGCAGAGCGCGGCCACGCGGAGCCGGACCCGAGCTTGTGAAAAGGGCGCTGCGCCGTCGAGCAAGACACGCCCGAGCGCGGGCGCTGCCATGCCTGCGGCCAGTTCGATCAGCGCGGCCGTGCCGTCGTGTTCGGTGCCGAGCACGACGTGCTGGCCGCTCGCGAACGACGCCGTCACGCGCAAGAGTTCGCGCTGACTCACGGCTTCGAAGGTCAAGGTGCTCACGAGAACCTTGCTGCGGCGTCGAGCACGCGCTCGAGCAGCGCGGCGAACGCGCCGGAAACGCTCGGGATGGCGGGGTAGAGCTGCGAGAGCAAGAGCGGGCCGAGCACCAGCGCAGAAAGCAGCGCGCGCGGGTGGCGGCTCGAGAGCTCGGCGGAAAATTGCGCGAGTAGCGCGAGAAATAGGCCGAGCGCGGCCGCGTACAGCGCGATGCCGAGCGCCGCTACGAGTGTCCACGCGAGCGACTGCCCGCGTGCCAGCGCGAGCAGCACGAGGAGCAGCGCGGGGATCGCGACCAGCCGCCAAATGCGCAATGCGGCGCCGAGCGTGCGCGCGCGGAGCACGTCGCGCTCCGCGAAGCCGCGCTGGAACGCGAGCGCGCTGAGCGCGTCGCGCTCGGCCGGCGCAGCCAAGCCCTGCGCGGTGCCGAGGGCGGCGAGCGCGCCGACCACCCAAGACAGCGCGACCAGCGCGGCATGCACGAAGCCGCGTCTGGCTTCGCTACCCGCAGCGCCGTGCGCGAGCCAGATCGCGACGGCGTACGTGCAGAACACGCCGAACGCATACAGCTTGGCCGCGCGCAACCCGAAGCCCTTGCGACGGCCGAGATCGAACAAGGCGAGCAACGCGCGTTCGCGCGCCCAGCGCGTTCGCAACCCCTCGGCGATTGGCGATTGGGGGGCGCTGGGCTCGGCGTGCTCGGTCACTCGAGTGAGTCTAGGGCCAGATGTGCGCCGGGCGAAAGCGCTCGTGCCCGCGCGAGCCAGCGTGGCGCGCCCGGATCGCCCTGTTTTTTCCGGCCGATCGCGAGCGCGTAGCTCGCCAGCGCGTCATCCGGAGCCAGCGCGAGCGCGCGTTCTGCGGCGGCGATCGCTGCCTCGGTGTGGCCGCGGCCGAGCTCGGCTGCGGCGATCCAGGACAGTGCGCTCACCGCGCTGTCCGTGCGCCCGCTGGCGAGCGGCGACAAGCGGGCGATGGCGGCTGCAAATTCGCCGCGCCGCAGCTCGAAGCGGGCGACCAGGATGGTGAGCTCCGCATCATTCGGCGCAAAGCTCTGCGCGCGCTCGACCACGGCCTCTGCCTCGTTGACGCGGCCGAGATGCAAGAGTGTCGCTGCCAGCGCCGCGTACGCGCCTGGGTCGTCCGGTGCGACTTCGATCAGCCGTTTGAATTGCACGAGCGCTTCCTCGTACGCGCCGCCGTCGTACAAGAGGTGCGCGAGGTTGCTGCGCGACGGCGCAAAGCCGGGGTCGACGCGCAGCGCGTCGTAGTAGTGCTGCGAGGCGAGGTCTGGTCGGCGCTCGCGCTCGGCCAGCACACCGAGCGCATGGTGAGGCTGAGCTACGTCCGGGTTCAGGCGGCGCGCGCGGGTCAGGAGCTGGCGCGCGCGCTCGAAGTTGCCGCGCTGCAGCTCGACCAGACCCTGGTTGGTCAGCGCGTCCACGAAGCTCGGGTTGTATTCCAGGGCCAGGCTGAAGCGGGCGTCTGCGGTTTCCAGGTCCCCTGTGGCCAGCGCGGCCACGCCGGCCTGGTTTAGCGCCACGGCCTTGGCTGGTAAGGGGGCCGAACCTTGGCAAGCGGCGGCCCAAAACGACAGGGCGAAGGCGAAAACGGCGGTGCGCTCCATTGCTCGGGGGTCGGTTCGGGCGGCGGATCGGTTGCGTACGAACGGCATTCGGGGTACCCGAGTGCGCCCATGGCAAGCGAATCCGAGCCCGAAAGCGGCCCCGCGGGGGCGTCCCCGGCCGTTTCCTCCGAGGCCCCTCCGCGCGCGCAGGCCGCGTCCAGCGATCGCCCGAAGAAGAAGAAGGCGAAGCGCCCGCGCCTGCCCATTCCGCGCACCGAGGAAGAGATCGATTCGCCGACCAAGCAGACCGTCGGCATGCTCGGCATTCTGTGCGTGATGACGGTGATCATGTGGGCGTTCGCGCGCGGCGCGTGCAACTACCATCCGCCGAAAGAGACGCGCGTGCCGCGCAAGGTGACCTTGGCCGAGCTCGCGCACGATCCGAAGAATGCGGCGATCGAGCTGCAGCAGCGCTGGCTCACGCGCGACTTCGACGGCGCGCTCGAGCTTGCGACCGGCAGCGTGACCGAGCAAATTCAGCACGACAAAGCCGCTTGCGACGCCGCCTGCTTGGCCAAGCGCCCCGAGCTCGAAAAGAGCGTGCTCACGAGCGCCGACCTGCTGGACGTAAATCCGCTAGGCGGCACGGTGCGCGTGACGAGCGTGGGCCTGCCCGAGGGCAAGAAGAGCTACCTGATGCGCCTCGAACGCGGCGACACGCTGTGGAAGGCGAACGAGCGCACGCCGGACACCGGCGCGCCGTTCGTGCCGCCGACTGCCGGCGCCGAAACCACGCCTGCACCGGCGGTTTCGGCCGCACCGGCGCTGTCCGGAAAGTCCGCGCCTGGCGCGGCGAGCGCGCCCAAACAGCCAGCTCCGGCGGCTTCGCACTGACAGCCACTTTGCCGGGCTCGGCGGCTCCCTTGCTTTGGGCGCCGCGGCAAAAATGTGCGGTGCGAGTGACGGCTCCCGGACTCACCACCGAGCCGCAGAGAGCAGGGCTGCTCCTTGCGCTGGGCGGTGCGGAACGACCGTGCGTGCTCGCAGCCCTTCGGGCTGCTGCGCGCGCCGGGCCCCTCAACCCCGGTCGCCGCGCAAAGCCGCGGCGCGCGGGGGAGGGAGCCCACGCCGCGCACGCCAAAGCCCGGCGTGAACGTCGCTCCGCTCCGTCCCGCTGCCGCCAAGTTCCGAACTAACCCCCAAGTCAGCTCTGTGATCTCTGTGCTCTCCGCGGCTCGGTGGTGAACTCTCCCTCTTCCCTCTCCTCCGCAACTCGACGCCGAAGGCTTTGCCGCGACGCGCCGTAGCGCGTGACCATCAACCCAAGGCAGACGAGGTTAGGGGTTCGTGAGCCAGTCTTCGAGATCGGAGCGCGAGGTGACGCCGGCGGAGGCGTGGCGCACGGTGCCGGTTTGGTCGATGTAGACCAGCGTGGGCAGCATGCTGACGCCGTAGTTGCGTGAGGCGCTGCCGTCGTCTTGCGCGACGGCGAACGGGATCTGCCACTCGGATTTGAGGCGGCTCGCGGCGGCGGGATCGTCGTCGACGCTGATGGCGAGGAAGGTGACGTTGTCGTGTTGATGGCTGCGCCACAGCTCGACCAGGCGCGGCGAGCTGCGCTTACACGCGCTGCACCAGCTGGCCACGAACTCCACCAGCAGCGGCTTGCCGTGCTGTGCGGCGAGGCTCGCGCGCCCGGCTTCGCCGATCAGCGGCAAATCGAAAGCGGCGGCTGGGCTGCCCTCTTTGGGGCCGGACGCGTGGTGCACCCAGTGCGACGCCAGCACGTAAACGCAGGCGCCGAGCGCTCCATAGCGCAGCCATTCGAACAGCTCTTTCCGGATGACGCTCGCGCTCGGCAGTTTCACGGGGCCAAAAGCCGCCTGCCGGCCGCAAAACCCATGACCGCGAGCGCGACGACGATCACGCCGTGCGAGATCCACAAATGCCAGGCTTCATGGCTCGGGCAGCCGATGCCGACGGCGAGCGCGCCGCCAATGCCGCCGATCAAGCCCGCGAGCGCACCGGACAAGCGCGGCGTCAGTGGATCGGTGCCGCGCCAGGCGAGCAGCACTCCGCCGCTCACCACGGCACCGAACGTGAGCGCGACGAGCCCGCAGCTCCAGGCGTGATCGGCGCGCGCACCGTGTGAGAATTGGGCGAAGGGCACGTAGCTCCACGCCGAGTACGTGAGGTAGGCGAGAAATAGCACCGGTACCGTTACGGCCAGTGCGAGCCGCAGACTGCGCGAGCCTCGGCCGCGAGCGGGCGTGAAGCCGACGAACAACACCGCGGCTTGCACGATGGCCCAACCGAGCGCGCCGTACACGCCCGTGCGCAGCCCGAGCTCCGAGCGGTGATGACGCACGCCGAACCAGTAACCGACGACCGCCACGAAGCTCGAGAGCGCGAGGCACAAGCTGAGCCGCGTGCCGGCGGACATGCCCTTCATGGGGCACAAATTCTTGGTGCACGCGCTGCGGATGGCCGCCGACACCTCCTCGCGGGGCGCTTCTGGCTTGGGCCAGGGCAAATCAGCGAGGGGGTCGGACTTTGGTAAGGTCATGGCGTGCGCGAGTACTGCTCGAGCTCTTTGCGCAGCTGGTTGTAGCCGCGGTGAACTCTAAGCTTAACGGCTGTTTCGGTGGCGCCAAGCACTTGCGCTGCTTCTGCCACGCTCAAGCCGGTGATTTTGGTGAGCACGATCGCTTCCCGATAGGTATCCGGTAGACGATCGAGGGCGATCTCGAGTGCGTCAGAGACCTCAGCGGGCAGCGGGCGCTCTTCGTGCTGTTGCTCGGGCAGGCTGCCGTCGGGCGACAAATCCTCAGTGCGGACGTGGGCGGAGCGCCGTTCATCGAGAAAGGAGCGCCGCGCGATGGCAAGGATCCAAGGTAGGACAGGCGCCCCCCTCAGGTAACTGCTGCGTGCGCGATGCACTTTGGAGAACGTGATCTGTAATAAGTCCTCGGCCCGCTCACGGTTGCGCGTCAAACGCAGCAAGTAGCCCATGAGGTTCGGCGAGACGCGCCGGTAAAGGAGCTCGAACGCCTCGGCTTCGCCGTCCACGTAGGACTCCATGAGCCGCTCGGAACTGCTCTCCGCAAGGCTAGGGCTACGCTCCGACGTCAAGCGCGCCACTTCTAACGCGGGCCAGAAGCTGACGCTATAGGTCGTCACGGCGCTACCACAGCCCGGTCTACGGGCGGCACCGGCTCAAGGTTTCTTCGCGAATCACAGCGGGCGATTTAGGCAACGAAGGGTTGCGTTTCAAGCCGCCCGGCCACACGTTCGCCTGGCGCGAAGCGTCATTGACGCAGGATTTTCGCCTTCCCGAGAGGGTGGGCGTGGGCGCTGCGGCCCGCGGGCAAGCGCGCAGCGTCAGATGAGCGACTTCAAGTCGAGCATTTCCTCGACATCGGGCATGAGCACGAGCTCGACGCGGCGGTTCTGCTGGCGGTCTGCGTCGGTATCATTCTTGACTACTGGATCGGTGTCGCCGTAACCAGCCGCGTGCAGGTGGTCGGGCGCGAGCCCGCCGCCGCCGTCTTTCGGGTCGAGTGGCGTGATCAAGTACACGAGCACCTCACGCGCGCGCATCGCCGACAGTCCCCAATTGTCGAGGAAGCGGCCGCCCTTCAAGGGCTTGTTGTCGGTGTGGCCGGCGATTTGAAAGTAGCGCCCCGACAGTTGCCTGTCGTTGCGGATCACGTCGGCCACCTGGTTTAACACCTTGATGCCGTCCGGGCGCAGCTTGTCGTCGCCCGAGGCGAACAACACGTCGCCGGGCAGGCGAATGACCATGCGGTTCCGGCGAATCTCGACCTTGAGCCCGAGGTCGGTCAGCTTCTTCAGCTTGTCGCGCAGCACCTCGAAGCGCTGCTTGATGCGCTCGAGCTGCGCCGCGCGCTCCTGGTACTCTTTGAGTGCCTGGTTTACCTCTTCCAGGTTCTTGGCCAGGGTCTTGTTCTGCGAACCGGTCTGCTCGAGCTGCTGACTCAGCGTCGAGACGTTGACGCCCATCTTCTCGAGCTGCTCTTTCAGCTGCGCCACGAGCTGGGTTTCTTCGACGAGCGCCTGCTTGTCTTTCGCGTGCTCGGTTTTCTCTTTGTCGGTCTGTTGCGACAGCTGGTCATATTTCGCGAGCTGCGCTTGCCACTCGTTTTCCGAATAACCGCAGCCGACGAGAGCCAGCGACAAGAACGAGACCGCATACCAAGAACGCATCGTCAGAAGTCCTCCTGTTGCCCGAGCCGGAGCCGGGCGTCGGCCCGACAGTCGGCGAATGGCGAGGCGCTGTCAACCGCGCCTGAGCACATGGCAACAGGGCCGCGCGAGCTGCCGCTACTCGCAGGTTTCGTCGGTGCACGTGCCGCTCGCGCAATCGGCGGGGAGCACGCAGCTCTCGCCCGCAGGGCACGGCCCGCAATGCGAGAGAAAGCCACAGTCCGTGCCGGACTCGGCGCCGTCCTGGATGCCATCGGTGCACGCGGGCTCGACGCACACGTGGCTCTTGCTGCAAGCGTTGGTCTCGCAGTCGCCGTTGGCTGAGCAGGCGAGCCCGCGTGCGCAAGGCAAGCAATGCGCCTGCGAGCCGCAGTCGACGTCCGTCTCCGCTCCGTTCTTCACCCCGTCCGAACAATTCGGACTGAACAGGCACACGCCCTGAGTGCCGCAGGTGATGCCCGCGGGGCAGTCGGAGTCGTGCTGGCAGCCGAGAGAGGAACGTGTGGCACCCGCCTGGGTCCAGTAAAAATACTGAGCCTCTCCCTGCTGTACGAGATAACCCCGAAGCGTCGCTGAATAGCTAGTCGTCGGGTTGATCAGTGTTTGGGCGCTGCTATCCGGGCTGGTCGGCGAGTAGCTCGGCCCTTGCGCGGCTGAGCTCGCCACCGCGCAGTACTTCTGGCCCGAGACCGCGCGATCTGCGGGGCAAGCCGCGAGCTTTGCGGCCGTGGTGTGCGGCTCGACGAGCGCTTCGGTAAGCAGCCGACCATCGATGGCACCGAGCTCGGTTTCGAGGCCCGATTTCAGCACGTGCAGCAGCGTCGGCGCGACGTCCGCGAGGCCGCAAGGCAAATCACTGACCACGCCTTGTTTGAAGGCGGGACCGCTCGCGATCAACACGCCGTGCAGCTCGGCTGGCGACGCGCCTCCGCGGACGCCGTGGTAGTCGCGCAGTAGGCTCGGTGTCGGTCCCACGCTGGGCGCGCTGAGCTCGACGCCGGCCATCGCGCCGTAGGAGCTGCCACGCGGAAAGTTGTCGGAAGGAGTGACTGCAGCTGGCATCACGCGCGTGCCTGTCTTCTTGCATAGTCCGTACAAGCAGCTGAGCCCGCTCCCACACACGCGGCTCGATTCACACAGGTCGCCTTCGGTTTGGTAGGCGGAGAGCGATTGGGCGGACGCGGGATCAAAGCCCGAGGAGAGCGTGCAGTCCGGGTCGGTCAGGGGGCGATCGGCGGGGCAGAAGCGGCACTTAGGCGCCTGCGGCAGTTGGCCCGTGTCGCAGACGACGCCGTCGCGGCAAAATTTGCAATCGGGGTTTGGATTGGTCGGGACGCAGCAATTGCTGACGTCGCCTAGCAGGTGGCCGAGGACTTGGTTAGGGCCGACGACCTCGAGTGGCTGCGTCAAATCGACGAGCGGCGCCGAGGCAACTGCATCGTCCGAATTCCAAGCGTAGGTCACGAACAGATCTACCGGTGCGTTCTTAGCGAACCCGAGCAGACCGAGATCGAGCGTACCCGGTAGGTT
>Ga0207667_10001917_pt1 | contig 26122 bp, 20 predicted proteins | sample KBSCornC52_FD_184301 | JGI IMG/M metagenome (GOLD analysis project Ga0207667, IMG submission 184301) | Corn rhizosphere microbial communities from Kellogg Biological Station, Michigan, USA - KBS Corn C5-2 (SPAdes) (version 2) | ecosystem: Host-associated > Plants > Roots > Rhizosphere > Soil ...
TTACGAAACGTCGCTGCCGCACAAGTACTACGAAAACCAGATCCGGCGCCTCGTGATCGAGCAACATTGTCGGCAGCGCTGGTGCCTCAACGTCGATATCGACGAGCTGTTCGATTATCCACTGTCGGGGCAGCTCAGCCTACGCGGCCTGCTTCGCTACCTGCGCCAGCGCGGCGCGACGGCAATGGCCGGCCACATGCTGGACATGTACGACCGCGAGCAGCGATGGCTCGACGCTGCCGACTTGGATTTGCGAGAAGCGTATCCGAACTACGATCTATCCGCGCTCGAGCGCGCCGATTATCACAACCCGGAGCTCGCCGCGTATTCGGACCAAAATGTGCTCCAAGCCGAAATCCCCTGTTTTTCCGGCGGAATCCGGCAAACCATTTTCGGCAGCAAGCGGGGCACGCGCTACTTACTGATCAAGCACCCGCTCATCTTCTTGGACGGCCAGCTCGAGCCCGTCACGCACCCGCACTATTCGAACCACGCGACGATCTCGGATGTGACTTGCGTCCTCTACCACTACAAGTTCACGCCCTCATTCAAAGACAAGGCGCTCGAGAGCCGCGCTTCCGCGCGCTATGTCAAGTTTGCGCAGCAGCAGTACGAGCAGTACCTCGGAAAGCTCGCTCGGGACGGCTCGCTCGCCATCGATACGCCCGGCACACGGCGCTTATCGTCCGTCGATGAGCTCTTGGCGCAAGGCTTCGTGCGCGTCTCAGCCGAATACCGGCGTTTCGTCACGGAAACGGTGGGTTTGCCGCTGACGTCGGCCGCATCCGAAAAATCGCTCACCGAAGCGGCGGGGGCACGGCGCGCGAGCGTCGGCGCGCGCCACTCCCCGGCTTTGCTCGAAGGCACGGCGAGCGCGCTGCAGCGCGCGCGTTGATCGTCAGGAAAGGTCCCAGCATGTCGCACGCTCTTGCCCTCATTTCCGGAGCCATTTTGGCCCTGGGCGCGGCCTCACTCCTGGTCTTCGCGCTCGCCGGTCTATACCTATTGAACGGGCTTCGACAGCGCGCGCGTTACGCGAGCCTGTTCTTCGCGCTCGCCGCCATCGCGCTCGCCCTGACTCACGTCGGAAGCCTAACCTTGGCGATCGGCTGTGGTGTCGTGGTGCTGGCCCAGGCCGGCAGCTACGCCTATTTCTCGACGCGCACGCTGCTGCGAAAGAAGCCGCGATCACACGCTTGGTCGAAACCGCTGCCAAAAGTGACGGTGGCGGTGCCGGCAAAAGACGAAGCCGCCATCATCGACGCTACCTTGCGCTCGTTGGACGAGCTCGACTACCCGCGCGAGCTGCTCGAGCTCGTGCTGATCGACGACGGCTCGAGCGACGGCATGAGCGAGATCGCCGCCGCGCGCGCAAAAGCGATGCGCCACCGCTTGCGCCTCGTTTCGCATCCGAGCCCGGGCGGCAAAGCGCAGCGGCTGAACGAGTTGATTCGCACGCTCGACAGCCAATTCCTGCTCGTGCTCGACGCTGATCATTGGGTCGAAAAAGACCTACTCAGGCGCATGCTCGACGGCTTCGAGCCCGATCCGCAGATCGCCTGCGTGCAAGCGGCCAGCGCCGTGCGCAACGCCGGCACGAACGTGCTCACCAAGCTGCTGGAGATGGAATACCTATTTCGCTGCAAGGGCGTTTACCCCGGCAAGCGCATGGGCGTGTTTCTCGGCAGTGGCGGCATGTTCGAGCTCGGCGCGCTGCGCGACGTGGGCGGCTTCGACAGCAACATGCTCACCGAAGACACCGAAATTTCGTACCGCCTGTACAAGCGCGGCAAACGCATCTCGTACGACGATCGCATGACCACGCATGATTTGGCGCCGACTGATTTCAAAAACTTCTTCAACCAGCGACATCGCTGGATGCGCGGACTGTGGCAGGCAATGCTCGTGCACCTGTCGCGCAGCGAGCTCGGGCGCTTGTCGCCGCGGCTCGGCGCTTACTTCGTCCAATTCACGTTCGACGGCTTCGGCGCACTCTGCTGGTGCTGGCTCGAGGCCCTGGTCGTTTTGCGCGCGCTCGGTTGGCTGACTCTGCCAGCCGCGCTGTTCGTGCCGATTTACGCCATGCTGCTGAGCTCGGCGCTTTCGTTTGCGCTCGGCACCCTGCGCGGAAATCGCCCGTTCAATCTGCTCTTTTTGCCGCTCTTGCCGCTCTACATCGTGCTCCACACCATTCCCATGGCCTGGGCTTTGGTCGACAGTTACGTGCTCGCCAAGCCGCTGATCTGGGTAAAAACGGAGCGCCGCGCGGACCCCGCCATGGCCGCCGAGCGTGAGCCCGAACGCCCCTCGAGGCCGCTCGAGTCCGGGAGAGCGCGCGCATGAACGCCCAGGGACGAGCGCTCGGCCGCACGCGCCGGGTCATGACCGGCAGCACCGGCTTCGTCGGCAGCCACTTCGCGCTCCGCTCTTGGCAGGCGAACAACCCGCCCATCACACTGACGCGCGCGTCCTCGGACGCGGCCGCAGAAGCGCGCGTCCTGGACGCGCTCGGCGCGGCCCAGCGCTCGCTCGGCCAAGCATCCCTGCCGGAGCTCGCCGCGCCATTCGCGCTGCCCGCGGATTTGACGCAACCGGGCTGCGGGCTCACGCCGGAGCAGCTGCTGCGTTTACGGCGGGCCCAGCCCGAGCAATTTTGGCACTTTGCCGCGAGCCTCCGCTACGAGGACAAGCACCGCACGGAGATCTTCGCCCATAACCTCGAAGGCACCGCGCGCGCGCTCGAGCTCGCGCACGCGAGCGGCTGCCACACGTTCGTGTACGTGTCGACGGCTTACACCGCCGGCCGACGTCAAGGCGCTATCGAAGAGCGCCTGCACGATCTCAGCGCCGGCTTCAACAACGCATACGAAGAAAGCAAAGCGCGCGCAGAGCAGGCCGTGGCCGACTATTGTGCGCGCGCGGGGCTACGCTTCGCGATTTTGCGGCCATCGATCGTGATTGGTCCGTACGCCACGAAATCAACGGGCGGAAGCCGCACTGGGCTGTACGGATTTTTGCGCGAAGTCGGGCGCGTCGGTCGCGCACTGCGCGCGCTCGGGCGCCCCGTCGAATTTCGCGGCGACGGCGGCACCACGTGTAACCTCATCCCCGTCGATTGGTTCATCGACGACATCCTCGCCCTGCTCGACGAGGGTCTGCAGAACGGAGGCGTCTATCACAACACGCTGAGTCGTCCGCCGACGATCGATCAGGTCGGTCAAGTGGTGGCGCGCGCGCTCGATTTGCCCGGCTTCGTGATCGATCCACGCTCGACCTTGCGCTCAGCGCTCGAAGAGCGCTTCCTCCGCCGCACCGCGTTTTACGGCAGCTACCTGTGGAACGACAAATCATTCCAGCGCCAGCGCCCCGCCGCCCGTGAGCTCAGCCTGACCGATCTCGAGGACTACGTGCGCGGTTTCCTGCGCGAGACCGCGCTCGCGACACCGGACAGCGCCGCCGCGAACATGAGCCGAGTCGCCTCGCGCCCCGCCTGATGCTCCGCGGTGGCTGCGCGGCCCATTCGCCGAACTGAGCGACGGCGAGCGACCGAAATTTTTGATTTGGTTGGCCACGAAGGAACGGGCGCGCTGCCCGTGCTCGTCGCCACTGGGCAACCGAGTCACGCGCGCAGCACCCCTGCAGCCACGCCAGCCCGGCGCTGCATACGCGTTCGGCTGAGGGCGGCTGAGGGCGTCCGAGACCGCACGCACGCCCGTTCCCGCGTGACGACCTGCAGCAGCACGGCGAACACGCGCTCGCTCCCGAGGCCGTGGTAACGTCCGCCGCGCATGAAAGCCCTTGGCGTTCGCAGGCGCTGGCTGAGCGCGCTCGGCTGCCTCGCGCTGCTCAGCGCGCACAGCGCCGCCTTTGCGCAAAGCAGCCCGAGTGATGCGAGCGCGCGCGCGACAGCGCCGGTTTCAGCGGCGCACAGCGCTACTCCCGCTGGGCCCGAGCCGGCGCCCGCACCGTCCACTCTGCCCGAGCCGAGCAGCGCGCACGGCTCGCGCTTGCCCGCGTTCATCGCGCTCGGACTGGGCGGGCTCGCCGCTGGCGGCGCAGTGCTCAGCGGCATCCTCGCCAACGCCGACTACAACGACGCGAAAGACTCGTGCAGCCCCGCTTGCTCGGACAGTGAGCTTGCCTCTGGCCGCACGCTCGCGCTCACGAGCACAATCCTCACGGGCGTGGCCGTGCTCGGTGTGGGCGTGGGCGTCACGCTGCTATTTACGAGTGGCCCCGATCCCGGACAATTCGGCCTGGCGCCGCGCTTGCGCCTGGCGACCGCGCCCGGCGCCGCTCGCGCTGAAGCCAGTTGGAGCTTTTGAACCGTGCGCGCAAAGGCCGTCTTACTCACGCTGAGCAGCATCCCGCTGCTCACCGCCTGCTCGTTCCTGCTCGATTTCAACAGCCTGCAAGGCGGAAAGGAGCCCGCGGACGCCAGCTCGGATGCGGGCAACGGCGGTTCCCACGCGGCCGACGACAGCGGCACGGCCGACGACAGCGGCACGGCCGACGACAGCGGCGCGGCGGGCGCCCCGGCGAGCGACGCCTGACGCGGCGCGCACTGCGACAACCGGGAGACGAGAGAGAGATTCACCACCGAGCCGCAGAGAGCACGGAGAACGCGGAGAGCGCGGGGGCACCGAGGGCCGCGCTGAAAAAACGGGGGCAGGACGTGGTGAATTGAGTTTTGGGTTTCACTCGTTGCGACGCGTAAGTCGTAAAAATATTCTCGTCCGGCGCAGGGCGAGAGGCGGTGACTCGCGTGGCGTTGCGTGCACCCAATGGATGAACCTGAACGCGGCGAATGGGTCGCCTGCGAGCCGCGCTTGAACGTCGGCGGCAATCTGTCCAAGCCGCCAAAGGGCCGCCTCTCCTTTACAGCTCGGCGCCGGCCGTGCCCTGCTTTGAGCGGCGGATGCGGGCGGACGAGTTGAGGCGTTCCCTTCCGCCGCCGCGGGGTTCCCGCCGCCGCCGGGTTCTCGGGCATGACGCGAGCGCGTCCTCCTTTGTCGCCAGTGCCCACGTCCGGTGGGGGTGTACTTTTGGGCTTGCTGCTGGCCTGGGCTCGCGCGAAACGGCCCCTGGAGCCGCCATTTTCGCGGGCTCGGACGGAGCGGTGAAAGCCCCGCGAACCGAACGCTTGACGAGCCTCGAAGCTTCGTTCATAAGACCGCCCCCCGGCCCCCTTTTTGCGGTTTCGTCCGCACGCCGGTCTCGCGGAGGTGCTCTTTACGAAGCGCGCCTCGCCTCTCGGAGTCGAATCCCATGCCGAAGATGAAGACCAATCGCGCTGCCGCCAAGCGCTTCAAAGTGACCGGAAGCGGTCGCGTTCGCCGCCCCAAGGGCAATGCGCAGCACGGGCTCATCGGAAAATCGCGGAAGCGCCGTCGTCGCCTGCGCGACAACGACATGGTCGATTCGGCCATGGAGCACCGAGTCAAAATCATGCTCCCCTACGGGTGAGCTAGGAATTTGTAGGAGAATCTAGAATGTCGCGCGTCAAACGAGGTCCGTCGCCCCGCCGCCGTCACAAGCGGGTGCTGGATCAGGTCGAAGGCTTTTTCGGCGGCCGTAAGAACCGTTATCGCCAAGCGATGCGGGTTTTGTGGAAGTCGTGGCAATATGCCTACGCCGGCCGCAAGCTCCGCAAGCGTGACTTCCGCGTGCTGTGGATCGCCCGCATCAACGCCGCAGCCCGCGCCAACGGCACGAGCTACTCGCGGCTGATCGCCGGCTTGAAGAAGTCGGGGCTCGAGCTCGACCGCAAGATCCTGGCCGATATCGCCGTGAACGACACCAGCGCGTTCACCCAGCTCGCGGCCTTGGCCGTCGCCAAGTAAGCGGCCGTCCGAGCCGCCGTGTCCTCCGCCTTGTCTGAAGGCACACAGGAGTTTGAGGCGGGCCTGTCGGCCTTCGGTCCGAGTGCGCGCGCTCGCTTCGAAGCGGCCGCAACCGAGCAGGAGCTTCGCCTAGCCCGAGCCGAGATCCTCGGCAAGAAGGGCGAGCTGACGGCGATCCTGCGCGGTCTGGGCCAGGCCCCTGCCGACAAGCGCCGGGAGCTCGGCGAGCGCGTCAACGGCGTGCGAGCTGAGGTCGAGGCGGCGTTCGAGGCGCGCTTGACCGAGCTGGCGCAGGCCCTGCGCGCGGCCGACCTCAATGCTCCCCCCTTCGACCTGAGCCTGCCAGGGCGCACGGCCGAGCGCGGCCATTTTCATCCCATCACCCAGGTCACGAACGAGATCCTCGACATCTTCCGTTCGCTCGGCTTCGAGGTGGCGTGGGGGCCGCAAATCGAGCTCGAGGAGAACAACTTCACCAAGCTTGCCTTCCCGCCGGACCATCCGGCGACTGACATGCAGGACAGCTTTTGGGTGAAGGTCGAGGGCACGCGCCCCGACGCTCGCGTGCTGCTACGCACGCACACGAGCAACGTCCAGGTGCGCGAGATGAGCACGCACACGCCACCGATGGCCATCGTCAGTGGTGGCAGCGTGTTCCGGCGCGACGACGACGTCACCCACTCGCCGATGTTTCACCAGATTGAAGGCTTCCTCGTGGACGAGAAGGTCAGCTTTGCAGAACTGAAAGGCGTGCTCACCGAGTTTGCACGCCGCCTGTATGGCCCGAGCACTCCGGTTCGCTTCCGCCCGAGTTACTTTCCTTTCGTCGAGCCAGGCGCCGAAGCGGACGTGGGCTGCGTGTTCTGTCGTCCCGACGATGGTTCGCGCGAGACGTGCCGCGTGTGCAAGAGCACGGGTTGGCTCGAGATCCTCGGCTGCGGCATGATCCATCCCGACGTGCTCACGCATTGCGGCATCGATCCCGAGAAGTACACGGGCTTCGCCTTCGGCTTGGGCGTCGAGCGCGTGCTGATGCTGCGCTACAACATCCCGGATATTCGGCTGCTGTTCGAGAACGATCCGCGTTTCGTCGCGCAGTTCTGAGCGCTCTCGCTGCGGCGCGCGCCGTCGGCGCAGCCCGAAACGAGGCTCGCAGCGCAGCCCGAAACAATCTGAAGCAACGCCGTGCATCGCGCTGCTGCGCGGAGCAAACGCATTCAAAGCAGCAGCGTGCGCCAGCGGAGTGCGCTGCGCGAGCGATTGAGCGCAAGCGCCGGCCCCTTACCGCAGCAGTAGTAGCAAAGGCGAGCAGGGCCGAAGAAGCACCGGCCACCGTCCGTCGCGGCGGCAGAGCCCCAGCGCGTCGCTAACGGCGCGCCGCCTCACGGGTAAACGAAACGAGAGAGCTCGCCAAGAAGCGCCCGAGCCGCGGCTGCACGCGAGGTTCCGTGGGCTGCGATTCCGCCCTGAACACAGGACCACTTTCGAGGGTGAGACGGTTTTCCGTCTCACCCTCGGACGAGGCGCACAAACTGATCGCTTGCGACATGCCGCGACATTCCGATCCGTGTGCGCTGCGAGATCGCCAACTGTTGTGCCGGCCTGGGTCACATCGCAAATCTTGCGGGGAGCGTACGCGGCACGTCAGGCCCACATTGGAGCCGGCCTTTATCGCTGCGAGCCTTGACGCAGCGCGCTCGAAGCCTGACATCAGATAGAACGATTTTCGCAAGCAGATCTAAGGCTCAGGAACAATTGAGCCGTAGACTTTGTCTAACAAGTGCGGCGTCGCTACCGTCGCCAATTGCCTCAGTCAAGGCGCTTTCTGAGGAAATTCGAAAATCGGCCCACTGACCAGCAAATGCGCTGAATCTGTTTCGGCGAGTTGAACGTACTGTAACTAAGACAGTTTTTTAAGCCAGGTTCCCATGACATCCCGAGCTCCCCACACAAAAACGGCCACCCCGAAGCCGGGTGCCAAGACGCTAGGTGCCCGCTCGCACCTCAGTAGGGATCGCGCGCCGGGCACCGTCAAACCTTCGGCACGCAACTTGCTGAAAACCTCTCCCATGAGAGCCCGCCCGTTTGCGTCGAATTCGCACGGGCCGGTTACTGAAGAGGGTGAGCCCTCCCCGTCAGCCAAGTCTTCCAGTCTGAGCCCCACCCCAGCCCCCCGCAAGGCAGCCATGTCCAACAAGACCGCTCCCGCGAAAGATACCACCGAGGAATACCGCGAGGATGCCGTGGAAAACACGGCCGTTCGTCGGTCGCCCAAAGGTGTCGCCGAATCGTCCGGGTCCGACGACGTCCCGGACGAGCCCGCCGAGCTGAGCGCGGACGCCGGAGGGTTCGCCTCCGAGGCGCCGGCGGCCGGCGTGATCGACGGCTCCAGCGACTCGATGCTGTCGCGCTACTTCCGCGAGATGGCAACCCACCAGGTCATGGGTCCGGACGAAGAGCTGCAGGCGGCCCAAGCGGTGGAGAACGCCGAGATCGAGCATTGGTCGGCGCTCTTGGCCTACGTGCCCGCGGCCGAGCACGTGCTCGAGCAACTCGAGCGCGACGTGTCTTCCGTCAATCCGGAAGAGCGCCCTGAGCTCACTCAGGTAGCCGAACTCCGCAAGCTCACCAAAATCTACCGCAAGCAACGCTCCAAGTTGCACGCCGATCAGCTGCGTCAATGGACCGAGCTCACGGACACGCTCGCGCGCGACATCCGCCTTCCGGACTCGGATCGCATCTGGATGTCGAACGCGAACCGCGCCGCTCGCGACGTCGTGAATGACGCGCCGGAAGACGATCCGGAGCGCGTGGTCGTGCCCGACACGCAAGCCTATCGCCGCTACGTCGAGCGCGTGAAGCAGACCGACAACACGCAGCGCCTGGCGAAGAATCGCTTCGTGAAGGCAAATCTGCGGCTCGTGGTCAGCATCGCGCGTCGCTACAACCGCGGTCGCTTGCCGCTGATCGATCTGATTCAAGAAGGCAATATCGGCCTGATGAAGGCGGTCGAGCGCTTCGATCACGCGCGTGGCTATCGCTTCTCCACCTACGCTTCGTGGTGGATCCGCCACGCCATCAGCCGCGCCTTGGCGGATAAGGGTCGCGCCGTGCGCATCCCGGTGCACATGCTCGACACGTACAACCGCGTCGCGCGTGCCACTCAGACGATCATCGCGCGCACGGGCCGCGAGCCGTCCGTCGAGGAGCTCGAGAAAGAAACCGGCGTTCCTCGCGACAAGCTCGACAAGGTTCGGGATTTGTACGCCGATACGCCGTTCTCGCTCGATCGCCCCGTGGGTGACGAAGACGGTCGCCGCTTCATCGACTTCCTGGTCGAGGAAAACTCGCTCTCGCCCTACGAGAGCTTGGCCAATCAAAAGTGGGCCGAGGAAGTGAAGCGGCTGCTCGACACCCTGACGCCGATCGAATCGCGCATCATTCGCTGGCGCTTCGGCCTCGACAACGAGGACGAGCTCACGCTGAAGGAGATCGGCGACAAGTACAACCTGTCGCGCGAGCGCATCCGTCAGCTGCAAGAACAAGCCATCGGCAAGATCCGCCGGCAGATGCGCGACTTCTGATCCAAGGCTCGGCGAACGTGGGGCGTTCCAGTGAACGCCGAAATGTCCGCCGTGCGCCTTCGCGTCCGACCGACACTGGGCGTTGAAGAAAGTGTTGACCAGGGCGGACAGGTGCCGCCCCCAAAACCGGACCCCCGACCGCTCTCGTCTGAGCCTCGGGGGTTTGCTTTTGGTGGTGAAAGCCGCCGCCTGCGAGCCTTCGCAAAGGCGCCGATCGGCGCGCTGCGCCAAGGCATAATTTCTTTTTATTACATGATGTTAGCTCATTGACGCAGGTGCGAAATGAGCTTCTCATTTACATTTCCGGGGCCTGAGCGCATAAGCGCGCACGCGCAGGCGGAGACAGCTCCGAAGGCGCCGCCGGACCCGTTCGCTCTTTGCGGCACCACGGGCAAAACCCAAGTGGCCATCACGAGGCGCCGCGGGTGACGGGATCCGTCCGAACCAGTTTCGGCCTGCCAATGCTCCCCTCCTCCCCACGTATTCGCGCCGCGTTCGGCGAAGCGCCCGCGACCACCCTCGGTTTTTGGTGATGAAGCTGTTCGTATTCCCGCGCTGGGCTAACAAAACACGACAGATCGCCGGTGTAGTGCTCGGAGTCGCGCCCATCTACCTGATCGCGCTGATCTGGTACGGCGCATCTCCGAAGACCACCGACGTCGGCTACATGCCCGAGCAACCGGTCCCGTACAGCCACGCGCTCCACGCGGGCCAGCTCGGGATTGATTGCCGGTACTGCCACAACACGGTGGAGGACAGCTCGCACGCCGCGATCCCGCCGGCAGCGACTTGCATGAACTGCCACAGCAAGGTGTGGACGACCAGCCCGAAGCTTGCGCCCATTCGCGAGAGCTATCAGACGGGCAAAGCGGTCGAGTGGATCAAGGTCCACGATCTCCCGGACTACGCCTACTTCAATCACAGCGCGCACGTGACCCGCGGCATCGGCTGCGTGAGCTGTCACGGGCGAGTCGATCAGATGGAGCAGGTCTACCAGCACGAGCCGCTCAGCATGGGCTGGTGTTTGGATTGCCATCGCAACCCGGAACCGAATCTTCGGCCCGTCGAGGAAGTCACCAACATGACCTGGAAACCGCCGGGTGACCCGGTCGAGTTCGGCAAAGAATTCCGCGCAAAGAACCACATCAATCCCCCCACCGACTGCTCGACATGTCATCGATAGACGATAAGGCGAAAAAGCGGCTCAACATCCTCGGCAGCGCTGCCGTCGCCGGGCCTGCCTCGGCTTCGAGCAACGCGGGCGACACCGCACGCCCCACCTACTGGAAGAGCCTCGCCGAGCTCGAACAAAGTCCCGAGTTCTTGGAGCTCGCGGCGCGCGAGTTTGCCGCGCCGCTCGAGCAAGAACCTCCGAACTCGCCTGGTCGCCGGCGCTTCATGCAGATCATGGGCGCGTCGATGTCGCTCGCCGGCCTCGACGCCTGCCGCTGGCGCGAAGACAAGATTTTACCGATGTCGCGCCGCCCGGAAGGCACGATCCCGGGCTCGAGCCGCTACTTCGCGACGGCGATGGAGCTGAACGGCAGCGCCGTCGGCTTGTACGCTTCGAGCTACGACGGACGCCCGATCAAGCTCGAGGGCAACCCGGCTCATCCCGACAGCCTCGGCGCGGCCTCCGCCTATCAGCAGGCGACCCTGCTCGGGCTGTACGATCCGGATCGCAGCACGTCGGTCGTGACTCGCGTGGGCGGTACACGCAAAGCGAGCTCCTGGGCGGAATTCAGCAAGGCGTCGGTCGAGCTGGTCGCCACGCTGCGAGCCAATGGTGGCGCCGGCCTGCGCATTTTGAGCGAGCGCAGCTCGTCGCCGAGCTTGGCCGAGCAGAAGAAGAAGCTGCTCGCCACGTTCCCGCAAGCCAAATGGGTCACCTTCGAACCCATCGCCAGTGACGGCCCGCGCGCCGGCAGCGTCCTCGCGTTCGGCAAGGCGCATCGCAGCCACTACGCGCTCGAAGCGGCCAAGGTCGTCGTCACGCTCGACGCCGACGTCGTGCACCCGACCTTCCCGGCTGGGCTCGCCAATGCTCGCGCGTTGACCAAAAATCGCGTGCCGGACGGCGGCGAGATGAGCCGCGTCTACGCCATCGAGTCGATGGTGAGCTTGACCGGCGGCATCAGCGACCATCGCCTGGCGCTGCGCGCGAGTTCGATCAAGGCCGTCGCGGCGTACCTCGACGCGGCGATCAGCGCCAAAGCGAGCGCGCTGCCCGAGTTCGGTGCCGCGCAGGACAAGCCCGGCGCCGAGTTCCTCAAAGACGCCAAGGTCGCGGCCTTCCTCGACGCCGTCGCCGCGGATTTGCTGGCGAACATCGGGCGCAGCGTGGTCGTCCCGGGCCAGCATCAGCCGGCCGAAGTCCACGCGCTCGTGCACCGCTTGAACGCGCTGCTCGGCAACGTGGGCCGCACCGTGTTTTACACGGAGGACACGAACGCCGAAGCAGAGAGCGACGCGGCCGCGTTGAAAGCCCTCAGCGACGAGCTGAACGGCGGCAAAGTCGACACGTTGCTCATCTTGGGTGGCAATCCGGCGTTCAGCGCGCCCGCGGATCTGGCGTTCGCGGATGCCATCGGCAAAGCCAAAAATAGCATCCACCTCAGCCTGTACGAGGACGAGACTTCGGAGCGTGCGAGCTGGCACTTGCCGGCGGCTCACTACTTGGAGAGCTGGGGCGACGCGCTCGCTTGGGACGGCACACTCAGCATCGTTCAGCCGCTCATCGCGCCGCTTCACGGCGGCAAGAGCGCCCTCGAAGTCGTCGCGCAGTTGGCCGGCGCGGCGGAGCCGAATGCGCTCGAGCTGATACGCGCCGTACATCCGGATCTGTCGGCCGAGCATGCCTGGCGCAAGGCGCTCTCGACCGGCGTGGTCGACGGCACCGCGGCAGCCCGCGTGCAGCCCGCGCTCAAGCCGCTCGCCAAGCTCGCGCTCGGCGAAGCCGAACTTGCCGGCCCGGGCGGGAACGGCAAGCTCGAGTTGGTATTCGGCATCGACCCGAAGATCATCGACGGCCGCTTCGCGAACAACGCCTGGCTGCAAGAGCTGCCCGAGTCGCTCACCAAGCTGACCTGGGACAATGCGGTGCTGATCAGCCCGCGCACGGCGAAAGAGCTCGGGATCAGCGACGCCGATTCGGTCACCGTCAGCGTCGGCAGCCGGCAAGTCACGCTACTCGCGCTGATCGCTCCGGGCCATGCGGACGGTTCGCTGCGCATCACGCTCGGCCACGGCCGAACGTCTGCCGGCCACGTCGGCGGTTTGGTATCCGAGAACATCGACCCGGTCGGCGGCAACGCCTACCTCGTGCGTACGCTGGAAGGCTACGACATCGTCGCGACCGCCAGCATCCAGAGCCATGGCAGCGTGCCCTACCGCGTACCGAGCACGCAGGACATCTACACCGTCGGCGAGATCGGGCAGCAAGGCACGCAAGAGCGCCTGCCCGAGCTCGTGCGCGAAGGCACGCTCGAGAAGCTGAAGAGCGAGCCCAAGTTCGTCGACGAAACGGTGGAGCACAATCCGCTGCTCAGCTTGTGGGTCCCGCCGGTTTCGTACGACGGCCACAAGTGGGGCATGAGCATCGATCTCAACAAGTGCATCGGTTGCTCGGCGTGTGTCACGGCCTGCCAGGCCGAAAACAACATCCCGGTCGTGGGTAAGAAGAACGTGGCCATGGGCCGCGAGATGCTCTGGCTGCGCGTCGACCGCTATTACAAAGGCACTCCCGAAGAGGCCGAGGTCTCGTTCCAGCCCATCCCGTGTCAGCAGTGCGAGAACGCGCCCTGCGAGCAGGTTTGCCCGGTCGGCGCCACCATGCACTCGCATGAGGGGCTGAACGACATGGTCTACAACCGCTGCATCGGCACGCGGTACTGCTCGAACAACTGCCCGTACAAAGTGCGGCGCTTCAATTACTTCAACTACAACATGGACACGATCGGCATCACTCCGTACACGCCGACCGATGACCCGAAGGCCAAGGTGAAAGCCATGGTCTTCAACCCCGAAGTAACGGTGCGCTCGCGCGGCGTGATGGAAAAATGCACGTTTTGCGTGCAGCGCATCCAAAACGTCAAGATCAAGGCCAAAAACGTCAAGCGCCCGATCGAAGACGGCGAGATCAAGACCGCGTGCCAGCAGACCTGCCCCGCCGACGCGATCGTGTTCGGCGATTTGAACGACGAAAAGGCGCGCGTCACCTCGCTGCAGCGATTGCCGAGATCGTACGCGCTCTTGGGTGAGCTCAACAACAAGCCGCGCGTGCAGTACCTGGCGCGCATCAAGAACCCGAATCCTGCGCTCTCGCCCACCGAAGGCGCGCAGGCCCCGAAAGCGGAGCAGGGCTGATCCATGGCCATTAGCGACGTAAACCCGTACGAAGCGGCGCCTGCGGGCGACAACATGTTCGCGCGCATCACGGACAACGTGTCGCGCATCGCGGAGACGCCCACGCCTCCGCGCGCCTGGTACATCGCCTTTGGCGCGGCGCAGCTGCTGCTTCTGATGTTCTTCGGCAGCCTCGGCTACGTCGTTTGGAACGGCATCGGCGCCTGGGGCAACATGATGCCGGTCGCCTGGGGCTTTCCGATCGTCAACTTCGTGTTCTGGATCGGTATCGGCCACGCCGGCACGCTGATCAGCGCCGTGCTCTTCCTGTTCCGACAGAACTGGCGCACGGCGATCAATCGCTTCGCAGAGGCGATGACGATCTTCGCGGTCGTGTGCGCCGGTATCTTCCCGGGCATGCACATCGGCCGTCCGTGGCTGCCCTACTACATGTTCCCGATTCCGAATCAGATGAACATGTGGCCGCAGTTCAGGAGCCCGCTCGAGTGGGACGTGTTCGCGGTGAGCACGTACGCGACGGTGTCCATCCTGTTCTGGTACATGGGCATGATCCCGGACTTTGCGACCTTTCGCGACCGGGCGACGACCACGGTGCGGCGCGTCGCGTACGGCATCGTGGCCATGGGCTGGCGTGGTTCGTCGCGCCAATGGCACGTGTACGAGCGCGCGTACCTGATCCTCGCCGCGCTCGCCACGCCGCTCGTGCTCAGCGTGCACTCGGTCGTTTCTTTCGACTTCGCGACGGCGCAGCTGCCGGGTTGGCATACCACGATCTTCCCGCCTTACTTCGTCGCTGGCGCCATCTTCGGCGGCTTCGCGATGGTGGTGACGTTGGCCGTGCCGGCGCGCCAGTTCTTCGGTTTGAAGCGCATCATCACCATTCGTCACCTCGAGCTGATGAACAAGGTGATCATGGCGACCGGCCTACTCGTCGGATACGCCTACGGCATGGAGTTCTTCGTCGCCTACTACAGCGGCAACAAGTACGAGGTGTTCACCTTCGTGAACCGCGCCTTCGGCCCGTACGGCTGGGCGTACTGGACGATGATCAGCTGCAACGTGCTGCTCCCGCAGCTGCACTGGTTCCCGAAGTTCCGCACCAACCCGTGGTGCACCCTGGCCATCGGCCTGGTCGTGAACGTGGGCATGTGGTTCGAGCGCTTCGTCATCATCTGCACCTCGCTGAGCCGCGATTTCTTGCCCTCGAGCTGGGGTTACTTCATCCCGACGCCCGTCGATTTGATGACCCTAGGCGGTAGCTTCGGCCTGTTTTTCACCTTGTTCCTCCTGTTCTGCCGATACCTCCCGATGGTGGCGATGGCGGAAGTCAAAGCGTTCAGCCCGGCGGGGCGCGCCCACGGCGACCACTGAGAACGATCATGAGCGACGAGCACAAGAAATCTTCCGCTACGCCCAGTGAAGCGCCGCTGCACGGCCTGCTCGCTGAGTACGACACTCCGCCCGAGCTGCTCCACGCGGCCAAGAAGATCCGCGACGCCGGCTTCACCAAGTGGGACACCTACTCGCCCTTCGCGGTGCACGGCATCGACGAAGCGATGGGCATCAAGATGACGGTGTTGCCCTGGTTCACCCTGTGCGCTGGTCTCACGGGCCTGGCGACCGCCATCACCCTGCAGTGGTGGACGAACGCCTACGACTACCCGTGGATCATCAGCGGTAAGCCGTTCTGGAGCATTCCGGCAAACGTGCCGATCATGTTCGAGCTGACCGTGCTGCTCAGCGCGATCACCACCTTGGTCGGCATGCTGATGCTGAACAACTTGCCTTTGCCGTCGCACCCGCTGGACCAGATCCGGCGCTTCGCGCGCGTCACGGACGACAAGTTCTTCCTGATGATTCAGGCCAGCGACCCGAAGTTCGACGAGGTCGACACGCGGCAGCTGCTCGAGACCACCCACCCGGTGGCGATCGAGGCGGTCAAAGAAGACCGCGTCACCGAGGACCGGCTGCCGAGCGGCCTGGTGTACGGCTTGATCATCGTCGCGGTGGCGTCCGTGGTGCCCTTCGCGCTGGCCGCCAAAGCGCGCTACACGAAGAGCTCGAGCACGCGCATCCACATCATTCAGGACATGGATTCGCAGCCGAAATACAAGGCGCAACGCGAAAACCCGTTCTTCGCCGACAACCGCGCGGACCGCCCGGCGATCGAAGGCACCGTGGCCGTGGGCGACGCGCGTGACGACGATCACTTCTACAAGGGCAAGGTCGCAGGTGTCTGGGCGCGCACCTTCCCCAGCCAAATCACGCTGAACGAGGCCACGATGGAGCGCGGGCGTCAGCGCTTCGGCATCTATTGCACACCTTGCCACGGCCAAATCGGCCAGGGCGATGGCATGGTCGCCAAGCGCGCCGATCAGCTCGCGCAGGGCACCTGGGTGCCGCCGAGCAACATCACCCAAGACAACCTCCGCCAGCAGCCGGTGGGCGAGCTGTTCAACAGCATCACCAACGGCGTCCGCAACATGCCGGCCTACGGCCCGCAAATCAAAACCGAGGATCGCTGGGCGATCATCATGTACGTGCGAGCGCTACAGCGCAGCCGCAGCGGCAGTCTGAACGATCTGCCGCCGGACGCGCGCGCCAGTCTCAAGTGAGCCGCAAAGGACCCTAACGGAAAATGGCAAAGGGCAAAAAAGGCAGTTCTGGCGGCGCGGAAGGCCCGTCGGGCGACAACATCCGCTTGGCGGAGGTCGGACAATCGCTGTTCGTCAAGGCCGCGGGCGTCGGTGTGGCGGCGCTCGCCGTCAGCGCGTTTCTGGGCGCGGGTGAGAACGACGGCTGGAGCCGGTTTTCGCACTCGTACCTGGTCGCGTTCGCGTGGGTGATGACCATCTGCGCGGGCGGCATCTGGTGGATCACGATTCAAAATATCGTGAACTCGCACTGGAGCACGGTGATCCGCCGCGTCGGCGAGCTGATCGCCACGAACGCGCCGGTGCTCGCGCTGCTCGCGCTGCCCGTCGTGCTGCCGCTGATCATGGGCAAGCCCATCCTGTACAAGTGGGCCGACAGCTCGCTCATGACGGGCGATCTGGCGCACAAGCTCGGCTACCTGAACACCAAGTTCTTCTCGATCCGCTTCGTCTTCTACTTCGGCTTCTGGACCTGGCTCAGCTACTACCTGCTCAACAAGAGCCTCGGTCAGGACAAAGAGAGCAAGGAAGCCGCCGCCAAGACCGTGGTCACGATGCGCCGCGTCGCGGGCCCGGCCATGATCGTGTTCGCGCTGGTCGTCACGTTCTGCTCGATCGACCTGATCATGACGCTCGAACCGCAGTGGTTCAGCACCATGTTCGGCGTCTACTACTTTGCGAGCTGCGTGCTCGCGATCAACTCCTCGCTCGCCCTCAGCTTGATGTGGCTGCAGAGCAAGGGCCGCCTCAGCGCGAGCGTCACCGTTCACCACTTCCACGATCTCGGGAAGATGGTCTTCGCCTTCACGATCTTCTGGGCCTACGTCGGCTTCTCGCAGTTCATGCTGCAGTGGTACGCGAACATCCCGGAAGAGACGCTGTGGTGGAAAGAGCGCTTCGCCAACAGCTGGGGCACTTACTCCTGGGTTTTGCTGTTCGGGCACTTCGTGATCCCGTTCTTCGGTCTGCTCTCGCGTTGGGTGAAGCGGAACAAGAAGGCGCTCGCGTTCTGGTGCATCTGGCAGCTGGTCATGATCTACGTCGACATGTACTGGCTCGTGATGCCGACGGTCAGCGACGAGGTCCCGTTCAAGCTGATCGATCTCACCTGCTGGATCGGCGTGCTCGCGCTGTTCATCGCCGGCATCGCCTATCGGGCGAAGAACCTGGATCTACTGGCGAAGAACGATCCGCGTCTGCCCGATTCCCTCGCCTTCGAGAATATCTAGGAGATTCGGATGTCCACCGAGGCACACAACGTAGAGACCGAAGCCACCGAGGTCGACAAGATCAACACCGGCGCGCTCGGCACGCTGGTAACGGTCGGCCTGTTCGCGATGATCACGATCTGCGCGGCCGTGGCCGCGCTGGTCCGACACGACATCGACGCCGAGGAGTCCGCCAAAGCCGCCGACGCGAATCAACCCGTGATCGCGCTCAAGGCCTCGCAACGCGCCGTCTTGAACGGCCCTGCGGGTTACCTCGATCGCGGCAAGGGCGTCGTTTCGCTGCCGATCGACACCGCCCAAAATGCGGTCCTGGGTGAGCTCGCCAAAGATCCGAACAGCGCCACGCCCGCCCAAGCTGACGCCGGAGCCACCGCCGCGGCAACCCCGGCCGCGAGCGCTGCGGCCCCCGGCGCAGCCGACAAAAAGCCCGAAGAATCCGCCAAATCTGCGGACCCTAAAAAAGCCGCTGGCGCGAAGCCCGAAATGGTCAAAGAGCAGGGGGGAGCGGCGCCCGCCAAGCCGGCGCCTGCTTCGTCCGCGCACCCGGCTCCGCCTCCGTTGAGCCCCACGGCGGCGACCCCCGGAGCACAGGCCCCGGGTCCGCTCGCCAAGTGAACCTGAATCGAAGAGCATGTTCGGGAAACCCTTCACATCGATGCTGACGGCGCTGGTCGCCGCGCTCTTGCTGGTCACGCCGGCAGCGCGCGCCGATCTGGTGCCGCAATCGGAGCAAATCGAGACGAAGGATCCACTGCCTCGGCGGCTCGCCGGGGTGGACGTAAAAGAGCACCTCGATTCGCCGGTGCCGATGGATTTGGGATTCTCGGACGAGACCGGCAAGCCCGTCACGCTCAAGGATTACTTCGACGGCAGCGTGCCGGTGATCCTGACCATGAACTATTCGAACTGCCCCATGCTGTGCAGCTTGCAGCTGACCGCGTTGGTGGAGGGTTTGAAGAAAGTGGACTGGAGCGTCGGCAAAGAGTTCCGCATGGTCACGGTCAGCTACGACCCGACCGAAACTACGGAGCTCGCGCAGCGCACCAAAGCGCGTTACCTCGCCCAATACGCGCGCCCGGGCTCGGAGAACGGCTGGCACTTCCTGCACGGCTCCGAGAACAACGTGAAGGCGCTCGCCAAGGCGCTCGGGATTTCCTACTCGTACAACGAGGCTCGCAAGGAGTACGCGCACCCTGCGACCGTCGTGTTCGCGACCCCCACGGGCAAGATCGACCGCTACCTGTACGGCCTCGAATACCCGGAAAAGACGCTCCACCTGTCGTTGGTCGAATCGTCCGAAGGAAAAATCGGAACCACGGTCGATCAGCTGATTTTGTTTTGTTTTCACTACGACGCCAATGAAGGGCGCTATGCACCGGTCGCACGCAACATCATGCGTGCCGGCGCGGGTGTGACCGTGTTCCTATTGGCTGGTTTTTTGACGGTTCTTTGGAAGCGCGAGAAGAAGCGCGATAGCGAGAGCAAAGAGCAATGATCCTGAGCCTGTCGACATCCCTCGCGAACGCAGCCTTCGCGCTCTTCGCCGCCGAGCCGAAGCTGCCCACGCTTCCGGACTCACCGTACTTTTGGATGCCGCCGAGCGCGTCCGTGACCACGAGCAACACCGACGCCCTGTTCAACTTCATGTTGTGGATGTCGCTCTTCTTCACCGTGGCGATCTTCTTTGCCATGGCGCGCTTCTGTATCAAGTACCGCGCCAAATCGCGGGCGGCGAACGAGAACGCGCAGAAGACCAGCGAGCACAACACCGTGCTCGAGCTCACCTGGTCGATCATCCCTCTGATGATCGTGATCCCGCTGTTCGTCGGTGGCTTCAAGGGCTACGTCGATTTGCGCACCCCGCCCAAGGGCGCGATGGAAATCCGCGCTCAGGGCCAGAAGTGGAAGTGGCTCTTCACCTACCCGGGCCTCGGCAGCCCGGACGACACCTTGCACGTGCCGGTGAACACGCCGGTGCGCATCGTGATCAACTCGGTGGACGTGATCCACTCGCTCTTCATCCCGTCCTTCCGCACCAAGATGGACGCCGTGCCGGGCCGCTACAGCGACATCTGGTTCAAAGCCACCCAGACCGGTGAATTTCCGATCTTCTGCGCGGAGTACTGCGGCACCTCGCACTCGGACATGCTCTCCCGCGTGGTCGTCCACCCGCCGGGCGGCTACGAGACCTGGCTCGCCAACACGATCGCCGCGGCCGACAGCCTGAGCGGCAAAGATCGCGGCGCCATGTTGTACGAAAAGCAGGGCTGCTCGACCTGCCACAGCATCGACGGCACGCCCAAGGTCGGCCCGTCTTGGAAGGGCATCTTCGGCAAGATGGAGTCGATGACCGCCGGCTCGCCGATGAAGGTCGATGAAAATTACTTGCGTGAATCCATGATGGATCCGCAGGCCCATATCGTCATGGGCTTTACCCCCGCGATGCCCACCTACCAGGGCAAATTGAGCGACAAAGACATCGATGGGCTGATCGAGTTCATCAAGAGTTTGAAGTAAGGGAACCTGACCATGGCATCACCCAGCGCAACGGCAGACGTAGTCGCGCCGCGTTCCACCAGCGGGGGCGACAACTATCTGACCCACGACAAGGGCATCTTGTCTTGGATCTTCACGCTCGATCACAAGCGTATCGGCGTCATGTACCTGTTCTCGGTGCTCACGGCCTTCGCCCTCGGCGGCTTCTTCGCCCTGATGGTGCGCACCGAGCTACTCACGCCCGGCCGCACGATCATGGATCATGACACCTACAACCAGATGTTCACGCTGCACGGCGCGATCATGGTGTTCTTGGTGATCATCCCCGGCATCCCGGCGGCGCTCGGCAACATCATCATGCCGCTCCAGCTCGGCGCCAAAGACGTCGCGTTCCCGCGGCTCAACTTGGCGAGCTACCACCTGTGGGTGGTCGGTGCGATTTTCATGCTCACCTCGCTCGCGATCAACGCGGTCGATACGGGCTGGACGTTCTACACGCCGTACAGCTTGACCACCACGACGGCCGTCGTCCCGGCCGCGTTCGGCGCGTTCATCTTGGGCTTCAGCTCGATCTTCACGGGGCTGAACTTCATCGTCACGGTGCATAAGCTCCGGCCGCCAGGTATGAGCTGGTTCCGCTTGCCGCTCTTCGTCTGGTCGCTGTACGCGACGGCGCTGATTCAAGTGCTCGCGACCCCGGTCATCGGCATCACGCTCTTGATGATGATCGTCGAGCGCACGCTGCACATCGGCATTTTCGACCCGACGCTCGGCGGCGACCCCGTGCTGTTCCAGCACTTCTTCTGGTTCTACTCGCACCCCGCCGTGTACATCATGATCGTGCCGGCCTTCGGCGTGATCGGCGAAATCATTCCGGTTTTCTCGCGGAAGCGGATGTTCGGCTACAAGTTCATCGCGGTCAGCAGCTTGGCCATCGCGTTCCTCGGCTTCCTGGTTTGGGGTCACCACTTGTTCGTCAGCGGGCAGTCGGTGCTCGCGGGCACCATCTTCAGCGCCATCACGTTCTTGATCGCGATCCCGACGGCCATCAAGGTCTTCAATTGGATCACGACCATGTACAAGGGCGTGATTCACCTCGACACGCCCATGCTGTACGCGCTCGCGTTCCTGTGGGTGTTCACCATCGGTGGGCTCACTGGCGTGTTCTTGGCGGTGATGAGCGTGGACGTGCACCTCACGGACACCTACTTCGTCATCGCGCATTTCCACTACGTGATGATGGGCGGCGCGATCACCGCGTTCATGGGCGGGCTGCACTATTGGTGGCCCAAAGCGTTCGGCCGCATGTACAACGAGAAGCTCGGCCGCATCGGCGCTTGCCTGGTGTTCGTCGGCCTGAACGTCACGTTCTTCCCGCAGTTCATCCTGGGTAGCCGCGGCATGCCGCGCCGCTATTACAACTATCTGCCGGAGTTCCAGTCGCTGCACGTGCTGTCCACGCTCGGCGCTTACACGCTCGGCCTCGGCTTCTTGCTCACCGCGTTCTATCTGTTCAAGAGCCTGAAGAGCGGTCGCATCGCGCCGGCCAACCCGTGGGGCGGCGTCACGCTCGAGTGGCAGTGCTCGTCGCCGCCGCCTTACTACAACTTCCACAAGCCGCCGGTCGTGACCGCGGGCCCGTACGACGGCTACGAAGAGCTGATGTACGACGAGAAGCTCGGCGGTTACCTGCCTCGCAAGGCCAAGTCCGGCTGAGCACCGCGCTCCGCCCCAGAACGCTGCGACCCCGCATTATCTTGCACTATCGGACGACACCATGAGTGAAAGCACCTCACAATCCGTGACCGAGCCCAAGAAGGGCGGCCACGGCGCGCCTGCCGTCCCGCACGGGGCCGAAGGCGACCATGCCGGCCACGGCCACGGGCATGCCGAAGGACAGGCGCACCTCGCGCACCATTTCGATACCTATCAGCAGCAGTTCGACGCCGGAAAGCTCGGCATCTGGCTGTTTCTGCTGACCGAGGTGCTGTTCTTCTCGGGTCTGTTCTGCGCGTACACCATCTACCGCGGTATGCACCCGGAGATTTTCGTGTACGCGCACTACTACCTGAACACGCAGATGGGTGCGATCAACACCTGCGTGCTGCTCATCAGCAGCCTCACGGCGGCTTGGGCGGTGCGCAACGCGCAGCTCGCTCAGCGCGGCCTGTTGATGCTGAACATCGTCATCACCATCGCCTGCGCGTGCACCTTCATGGTGGTGAAGTACTTCGAGTACGCGCACAAGTTCAACGACGGCCTTTTGCCCGGTCCGAACTTCCACCCCACCGAGCAGGTGTGGGAGCTCGAATCGTTCAAGCACAAACACCCCGAAGCGGCGGAGTACGCCGAGCACCTGGCGAAGGTCGCCGAAGAGCGCTCGAAGCAGAAGACGCCCGCGGCCGGCGTTGCCGCGCCCGCGGAGCCGAGCGCCTTCGAGCGCCCGACCGAGGAGCAAATCGAGCCGCTGATCAAAGCCGGCGTGATTGGTCCGCAGGCTGAAAACCAAGCCGCGATCTCCAGGCCCCGCAACGCGCACGTCTTTTTCAGCATCTACTTTTGCATGACGGGGCTTCACGGCATCCACGTCGTGGGCGGCATCATCGTTTGGCTGTGGCTCTTGAAGCGCGCCGCCAAAAATGAGTTCGGGCCCAAGTATTTCGGCCCGATCGACTACGCCGCGCTGTATTGGCACTTGGTCGATCTGATCTGGATCTACCTCTTCCCCCTGCTCTACTTGATCCACTGACCCGGGACGGTTGACATGGCAAACGACGACAAGCCCGACACCTCGGCAGAACCGCTGCAACCGAAATCCCAACAGGGGCCCTCGGAAGAAATCCCGCCGGATAGCAAACACGACGCCACGGCTCCCAAGCCCGCGCTCGAACCGACCGAACAGGACGAAGGCGACGAGGACGACAGCGAAGCCGTCTCCGAAATCTCTTCACCGAAGGCCGGACACGGCGACGATCCGGTCGCCCACGCGCCGCCCGGCGCGCTCGGGGTGGAGCCAGCAGCGGCCGCGCACGGCGATCACGGCCTAGCGCACACGATGCCGATCTGGATGCTCGTGGCGGTGCTGGGCGCGCTCATGCTCCTCACCGTGCTCACGGTCAGCGTGACGAATTACGATCTCGGCAGCGAGGGCAACCTCGTCGTCGGTATGGTGATCGCGACGATCAAGGCTGCCCTGGTCGTGACCTTCTTCATGCATCTTTTGTGGGACAAGAAGTTCCACCTGATCCTGTTTCTCACCGCGGTGCTGTTCGTGGTGCTGTTCCTGTCGATGAGCATCACGGATCGCGGCGAGTATCAGACGAACATCGATCGCTATCAAAACACGGTCGCAGCCCCCGCCGCGAAGTGAACCGCGAGCAACCCGGGCCCGGCGCGCGAACGCGCTGGGCCGCGGGAGATTTTACCGCCAAGTCGCCAAGACCGCGGAGATCCGCCAAGATTTTTGGGGTCCGCGCGTTGTCGGCGCGTGGCGGCCATAACCCGTGCGGGTTGCGTCGTTCACCGCTCCGTAGCGGGCTGACGTTTTGGGCCCGCGACTAGGTCGCGCCGCGGAGCACCGCATAACCCAATTTCAAATCCCCCTTGGCGACCTTGGCGCTCTTGGCGACTTGGCGGTGAATTCTCCCTCTCTTCTTTTGGGGGGCGTGGGCGCGTTGCGGCGGAGCGCCGACGCGTGCACCGCGCGGGCAAGCGCACCGTCAGTTGGCGTCGCGCGCCAGCGTCTTTGCGACCGTCGTCACGATGTTGTCGATGCGCTTGCGCACTTCGGCGTGATTGCTGATGCCCGTCGCGATCAATGAGAACGCGACCGGATAGCTGCCGTCGGGGCGGAACGCGTAGCCGCTGAGCGCGATCACGCGCTCGAGCGTGCCGGTCTTGGCGTGGATCGAGCGCGGTTTTTTGAACGCGGCAAAGCGATGCTTGAGCGTGCCGTCCACGCCGCCGACGGCCAGCTGATCGACGAATACGCCGCTGGTCGCCGGATCGCGATAGGCGCTGAGCAGCGTTTTCACCAGCGTGTGCGCGGTGATGCGGTTGGCGTCGAAGAGCCCGGAGCCGTTCGTGATGCGCGTGCCCGAGTCGAGCGCGTCGATCTCGCGCAGGTAATCGAGCACGACCTCGGCGCCGTTCGCGCTCGTGCCCGGTAGGCCTTTGACCTTGGCGCCGAGATCTTTGAGCAAGGTCTCGGCGTAGAAGTTGTCGCTGTCTTTGCCGAGCTCGGGCAAAAGCAGGCTGAGCGGTTTGGACTCGTGCACGGCGAGCTCGGCGCGCTCGTCCTCGCCGCCGGCGGCGATCTTGCCGCTCATTTGAATGCCGGCTGCGGCGAGCGCCGCTTTGAGTCCGTAGCCGGCGAGCAACGTCGGATCTTCGACGCGGCGTGACCAGTGAAAGGTCGGAGCCGCGGGCTGGATCGCGCCAGCAACGAGCGCCGACAGGCGCGTGCCGGACTCTTTCAGCGTGAGTTTGACGTTTTCCGTGCGTTCGAGCTTTTCCGTGCGCACGCTGCCGCTCACGTCGACGAAGCCCTCGGGATCGAACCAGACCTTGGCGTTCTGGCCGAGCTCGCTCGGTGCCACGTTCAACGTGGTCACGTTGCGGTTCAAGGACACGGCGCTGACGGGCGCGCGAAACGCCGCCCACTCGTTCGGTTGTTGTTCGAACGCAGGCGGCACGTAGTGCGCGTCGAAGAAGCTCTGATCGACCAGCACGTCACCCACGTGCTGAATGCCGATTTCAGCCAACGCTTTGGCGAGCGCCAACAGATCCTCGCTCGAGAGCGACGGATCGCCCGTACCGCGGATCACCAAGCGCTGCACGGTGTCGGCCGAACGCGCGCCGTTCAGCGTCGTCTTGAAGCGATAGCCCGCGCCGAAGTGCCGCAGCACGGCGGCAGTCGTGAGCAGCTTTTCGTTAGAAGCCGGGTTTTCTGGCGTACTGGCGGCCACACTGCCGAGCACCACACCGCTCGAGACATCGTCGAGTTCGGCGCTCAGCTCGCCGCGGTTTTTCTTTACCCAAGCGGCGAGCTCGGACAACGCGCGCTGAAAGTCGCCGCCCTTCCAGGCGCGGGGCGGCGCCGACGGCACGGGCGGCGCCGCGGAGGGCGCCGGGATCGCGGACGGCGCGGCGGCTTCGGGCGCCGACTCACTCGTGGGCGGCGGGAGAGCGCTCGCGGGCGGCGCGCTCGCCGGCACTGTCGCCGCCAGAGCCGGCGCGGCGCTGGGGCTGTTCGCGGGCGGCGTGGCGACCGCGGGTGCCGCGCAGCCCGTGAGCCCGGCCGAGGGCGGCGCTCCGCCGACGATCAACGCCGTCGCCACGAAAGCGTACGGATAACTCAGGCGGAATGAACGGAGTTTCACGGCGAGCTCTGGAGTATCCATGCGAGCGAAGGCTGGGCCAAATCCTGCGCGAGCGCCGCCCGGCAAGCGCGGGCGCAGGCGCCCGGCGCTGTCCTCAAACGCTCGCCGAGCTGGCGTGAATCCCGCTTGCATCGGAGCGGGCTGCGGGTGCAGAGTCCGCCCCGAAATGGCCCCCCGTCCCGCCAGCCGCACCGTTTCGCGCGCCCGCAGACCGTGGAGCGCCCGATTGGTGGGAGCCGCGCTGGCCGGCCTGCTGGCCTGTAGCCTGGCCCGACCCGCCGCGGCCGAGGAGACTCGCGCCCCGGTGCTCCAGCCTGGGCCGGACCTGACGCTCGATGCGCCCCCGCCCTCCGCGCGCACCTATACGATCGTGGGCGGTCTCGCGACGACCGCCGCGTGGTACGGCCTCGCGCTCGGCTCGTCTTACTTGTGGCCCGACACGGTTGGCGCAAAAGACTTGCGAATTCCGGTGGCTGGACCGTGGATTGCATTTTCGCACTCAGGTTGCGGACCGGTTGCAGATTGCCACGAAGCAATCGTCGTGCTGCGCGCGCTCGCGACCGCAGCACG
>Ga0207667_10001923_pt1 | contig 26058 bp, 22 predicted proteins | sample KBSCornC52_FD_184301 | JGI IMG/M metagenome (GOLD analysis project Ga0207667, IMG submission 184301) | Corn rhizosphere microbial communities from Kellogg Biological Station, Michigan, USA - KBS Corn C5-2 (SPAdes) (version 2) | ecosystem: Host-associated > Plants > Roots > Rhizosphere > Soil ...
GGCCTTGAGGGCATTCTTAAAGCGGAGCGGCTGTCCGGATTCGATCTGATCCTGCGCTAAGGTGCTTTGCCTATTGTCGAAGCCGCTTGCGCCGACACCAATCGAATCGTTCAAGGCGCGAAGAACCCCCAGGCGGCTCGCCATCACCTGTGGTTCACGGCGTCCGCGGCATTTTGTGCGCGCCGGCGCCCGCTACACCTCACTCATTTTGCGGCGCCAGCCAGCGCGCCGCTCTCCTTCAAACCCCCGGGTGTGCGGACTGCATAGGTGTTTGCCTGGAGGTTGTAATAACGGCGTAGCGGTGAATACTCGCCGCCCACAATGGAGAGGGCGAAGGTGCCCTCGGTCATCGCCTCGAAGCTATGGATATCGCTTGGCGGCACGACCATGGCGATGTCGCCCGCCTTCATCACCATTTCTTCCACCGCCTTCAATTCGGCGTGGCCGTCAACGCTTCGGTCGTCCACGCGCTCATACGTGGTGTGCCTGAGCGAGCCGCGGCAAAGCACCAGCGCTTCCCACACACCGTGGTCGTGCGGCGGGATGAACTTGCCCTTCGGAAATTCATCGAGTTCCAGGGTGAGCTGATCGTCGTAGTAGAGCCACTTGGAATTGTCGAGGTGGTTGGCCTGACGCTTGGTTCCCAGATGATAGAGGTCGGGGCGCTGGGAAACGGGCAGTGTGGCTTGCAGCAGCTCATGACGCAGCTTGCCGCTGTCGTGATCCTGCTCGAACGCGTCAACGGCCCGGATCATCCGAGCCACGCAGGTCCGGATGGAGCTCGGTGCGTCGGGTTTGGACATGGCATTGCTCCTGAACAATTGGGGAAGGGCAAAGCGACGATAATCCCTCCCGTGAACTGACTATTCAATCACCAGATTGGCACACTTGATGACTTCGGCTTTCCGCACCGCATCCTGCCGAATTAATTCGGAGAATTTGGCAGGGTCGGACAGGGTTGGCAACAAACCGCTTTTCGTTAACGCCGCGCTCACGTCCGGCGAGGTGCTTGCCCTTGCGCGTTCTCGCTCCGCTACGTTTGCCCGCCGCATATCCAAAAGCATGAGGTTGATCCGACGATTTAGTTAAAACCCCACCCCTCAACGTGGCCGACAATCGCTTGCCCGCGACGGTGGACAGGGATGTGCTCCAGCCGCGCTGTCTTCTGCACACGCACGCGCTTGGAACAAATTGCCGTCTTTTCCCGTTTGATCCGAGGCCGCAACGCTTATTTGCGGGTTCTTCAAGGAGGGATAAATATGAAGTTCCGAACCATTGCCGCCGGCGCCCTGATCATGGGATTCGTTACGCCGGCACTCGCTGCCGATGAATTCTATGTCGTGCAGGACGTGAAAACCAAGAAGTGCACCATTGTCGACAAGAAGCCGGTCGATATGTCGATGACCGTCGTTAGCCCCTCGGGCACGGTCTACAAGACCCGCGCGGAAGCCGAAACCGGCATGAAGACCGTGAAGGTTTGTACGTCGAACTAAATTGCCAACGTCCCGTCGTGACTGTCTGGTGATTTAACGCACTGTTGCGTGGTCGAACGCACCAGTTGCGCTAGAAAGGCTCCCGCTCTCAGAGCGGGGGCCGCGGGGGCGCGTGGACAACTTCACGGGCCTACCTGGTCCTGTTTTAGTCGGCAGCGACAACGCCCGGAGTCGCCCTTCTATCAGACCGCCTATTCGAACATATCCGGCTGCGTCGCGGCGATCTGGCTGAACAGCGTCTGGAACGCCAACCAGCCGATGAAATCACTGCCGACATGCTTGCGGCTATACTCGGCGGTTTCATCCGAAAGCAGTTTCGGCTTTACGCCGGAGGCCTCGACCTGCAATTGCACCTTGCAGCAACGCTCCAACGCGATGAACCAGAACGCCGCATCGTCGATCGAGTGGCGACTGGTGGTGAGCAAGCCATGGTTCTGATGCAGGATGCCGCGGTTGCGCCCGATCTGTTGGGCGACCGATTCGCCGCTTTCGGTCTCCACGGCGACCGTGCCGGCGGACGCGGTAACCACCGCGTGGCAGCCATAGAAGGCGGTGGCATCCTGGCTTAACATGTCGAGCGGACGGCCAGTCGCGCACCAGGCTGTGCCATAGATCGTGTGGGCATGGCACATCGCCACGATGTCCGGATAGGCTTCGTGGACGGCGGCGTGCAGCACGAAGCCGGCGCGGTTGATGGCATGTCGGCCTTCGACGACCCGGCCCTGATGGTCGGCCAACGCCAGGTTCGATACCTTCACCTGGGAGAAAGGCACACACATCGGATTGGTCCAATAGAGCTCCGGTCGTTCGGGGTCCCGCACCGTAAGGTGACCGGCAAAGCCGTAGTCGAAGCCATGCATCGCAAAGGCGCGGGTCGCCGCCACCAGATGTTCCTTGCGATACTGGCGCTCCTCGGCAAACGAATTGAAGCGCGGTATTTCCGGGAAGATCAGCCCTTCCTGGTCGGGCTGATAGATCGAAACCTTCTGACCTGAACGCTGCTCCGGCGTGGATCGCACTGTATCCAGCATGATCGCTTCTCCCTGATTGACGTCGACTTCGATGACCGCGGGCCGGCTTCGATGCCGATTTTCCCGTCCAGATTGCATCTATCTTTAGGCTTTGCCAAACGGAAAGAGTGTGACCCTCGAAAGCGCCCGGGAGTGTTCTTCGCGCGAGATACGCCCGGCGTAGCAATGGTTAAGCTGAAAAGGGCCGCAATTCAGTGGTAGCTCGCGACGATATCGGAAATCGCGCGTTCCAGTTGCTTGGCGGTTGCGCATTGCCGCACCACGTTGCAGAACGTGGCATAGCGCATCATTTCGGAATCGCCCCAGCTCCACGCCATGCGTCCTTCGGGGTTGAGCCAAACCACCCGTTTGGCCCTTTCACTGACACGCTTGAGGATGTCGGCCCGGGGATCGAGCTTGTTATTGCGGGCATCGCCAAGCACAATCACGGTAGTCTGCGGCGTCACCGTGCTCATCCATCCCTTCTCGAAATCCCGCAGCGAATTGCCGTAATCCGATGAGCCCATGCCGACGTCGGCCATGATCTGCTTCATGGCATCTTCCGGCGACTTGCTGTTGAGGATGGCGCTGACCTCGACGAGGTGCCCTGAAAACGCGAATGACCGCACGTCCGATACCACTTCATGCAGGCTGTGGATCAACAGCAGGAAGAAATCGGACACCCGGGCAACCGAGCCGCTGACGTCACAAAGCGCGACGATCTTCGGCCGTTCATGTCGCTTGCGTTTCCAGGAAGTCAGGAAAGGCACGCCGCCCCAGGCCGAGTTACGACGGAGCGTGCGCCGGACATCAAGGTGGCCGCGCCGCTGCCGCTTGCGGGGCTTGCTGTAGCGTTCGCGCAGACGGCGGGCGATCTGGTAAATCAGGACGCGCATCTCGGCGACCTGACGCGGCTCGAGCCGCGCAAGTGGCGCGTTGCGCAGGATTTCGTGGCGCAGGCTTTCCCGCTCCTCGCGGGCGTAAAGCGAGAGCGCCTGCGTCACCATTTCACTGACCGCCTCCCGAAGTTTGGCAAGCGCGTCCGTCAGTCGTTCGGCAACGAGGGGATTGCGGGCATTGAGTGCCTCGATGTCCTCGCGGAGCCGCTCGATTCCGAGAGCTTCAAGCATCCGGCTCGAGAAGAGCCCGCGTTGGGTAAAGAAGCGGATCTCGGTGAGATTGGCGGCCTCGGCGGCCGCCGCCAATGCGGCCGCGATATGGGCGGGGTCCTGCGACAACAGCATGTTGGCGAGCGTGCCGACTTCGTTGGAAGGCAGGTTCTGTGAAAATCCGTTTTCGCCTCCCTCCGAAGGTTCGCCATCGCCATCTTCGCCAAAGTCGGACTGGTCGGACTCCTCGCCGGCTCCGTCCGTGGCCTCGCTGTCACCGGACTCCTCGGGGGGCTCAAGCTCTTCCTCCAGATCAGGGGTCTGGAAGAACAGATCGAAGCAGTTGCTTAGCGCGGTTTTCTCGTCGCGGTTCTTGGCCAGCGTCAGCAGCAGCGCGTTACGCAGGTTTTCCCGGTCGGAGATGCCTGTCTGGGCGATGGCGCGCATCGCATCGATGCTTTCGGCCGGTGAAATCCGTACCCCCGCGCCGCGCGCCGCCCTGAAAAAGCGATGCAGGGATTGTCTCATCGGCCTTACCCGAACATGCCCTGCCGGTCGGCCTTGGAGATGAACGTCGTCACCTGTGGCAAGGTGGCCTCGATATCGGCTTCATACTTCAGGAGCACGTTGAGCGTGTCCTTCACCAGTTCGTGGCCGAGATCCGCCGACTCCAGCAGCAGCAACACCTTCGCCCAATCGATGGTCTCGCTGACGGAGGGAAGCTTTTTGAGGTCGAGGGTGCGGACCTGGTTGACGAAACCGACCAGTTGCCGTCGCAGCGAATCGGAGACGCCAGGGACGCGGGTTTCCACGATCCTCTCCTCCAGCTTCTGCTCGGGAAAGCCGATATGCAGGTGCAGGCAGCGGCGCTTCAGCGCGTCGCCGAGATCGCGCTCGCCATTCGATGTCAGGATCACCAGCGGCGGAACGGCAGCCGAGATGGTGCCGAGTTCGGGAATGCTGACCTGGAAATCGGAAAGGATTTCGAGCAAGAGCGATTCAAATTCGGCATCGGATTTGTCGATCTCATCGATCAAGAGTACGCAGCCGGCCGGCTGTTCCAGGGCCTGCAGCAGCGGCCGCGGCTCGACGAATTCCTTGGAGAAAAAGACGTCGCCGAAATTGTGCAGCCGATCCAGCGCTCCAGCCAGCGAATCCGCGCCATCCAACACTTCGCCGAGCTTGTCCTTGAGGATCTGGGTATAAAGCAGCTGCTTGGCGTATTTCCATTCGTAGAGCGCCTTGGCCTCATCAAGGCCCTCATAACACTGCATACGCAGCATCTTCAGGCCCTGCCAGGAGGCGATGGCTTTGGCCAGTTCGGTCTTGCCCACACCGGCCGGTCCTTCCACCAGAATGGGCTTCTGGATCTTCTGCGCCAGATAGACGGCCGTGGCGATTTGCCGACTGGCAATGTAGCCGGCAGATGCCAGCCCTTCCTCCACCGCACGGATCGACGCTGACGGACTTTGTTGGACCACGCTTTGCTCCGAGAAAACTGCTGGCGGAAGCCGCTCCGCCCGCTGCCGACTTTGCTACGCGCTTCCAGGGGTGACGTCCAGCCCGCCAGCGGGCGGCGGGTATGCCGGGATGGAGCTGCCGGGTACGACGGTGTGGAACCACCGCCATGTGGACGGTTCAAGTCGTTAACGAGCGTCGGGCGCGCGGAGAAAGCCCTGGACACTCCACTTGAACCAAAAGGCCGCGCCGGTCAGCGTGTCCTGGCCCTTCCGGGCGAACGAAGCCAGCCGGCCCAAAAGCGAGTCACGATGGCGCAGACTGTGCGTTGCAAGCACGTGGCCCACTTCGGGTGGGAAGCTCCCCACCTCCTGGTCGACCACGGTTGCAATGGCGTCGATGACGTTTCGCAGCCGTCTGCCCCAGTCGGAGCGGTCAAGCTGGGCAATGTGGGAGGTCAGTGCGCGATCGGTATCGTGGATCGCCGCCAGGATGTCCTTGGCGGCGGGGACCCGGCTGTTTCTCAGCGCCATCTGCAACTCGAGTTCGCGATCCTCCAGCCGGTCGAGCACCATAGAAACGGTCAGGGCATAGCGCGTGGCGGCGATGTCGGGCGCGTGCTTGGTCGGCGAGGCCGTGGTTGCAAGATAAATCAGTTGCCAATCAATCTTGAGGCGCTTGGCCAAGAGCGCCAGGGCAAAAGGAACGTCCTCCGGATGCGCTTTCCGGAAGTCATCCAGTAGTTGGGTGGCTTTGGCGACGTGCTGGCTTTCGAACCGGTCAATCTCTCGGGGTAGCGAAGCGCTGAACTGCTCCAGCGCCTCGCGGGCGCGGAACACGGCCACCATCTTCACCACGTCGTCAAACACCGCATGCGAGGTCGTGTAGACCGCAAGGCCGTCGCGGATCCGCACCGCTCCCTCTGGCAAGCCCAGCATGCGCTCCAAATATTTGAAGACTTTGATCTGAAACCCGTTCGCCAAACGTCTAATCTGGATCTGATCATCCGCGAGGATCGGCCCCTTCATCGCTTCAACGTAGTCGTGCGCCATGGTCGGCAGCAGTTCGCGGCTGATCCATTCCCAGATAGGCGCGAGAGAGCCACGCAAAATTCGCCCCGAATTGGCGTGTGCCGGCGCGCCATTCACCAGCAGAGGTTCCAGCGGCATGAAGAAGTGGCGGGAAGGGTTGGCGACGCGCTTGTGGGATTGACCTCCCTGGCGGAACTCGGCCCGCAAGGTCGCCAAAATCCCGGCTGCATGGGGGACCGCTGCGCCACAGAGTTCGAGCCGCTCCAGTTCGGTCAGCAGATTGCTGCGCGCCAATGGCGTTAGGATTCTTGGTCTTTCAAAGACGCGTTTTTCCTGCACGGTGGCGTCGATATCGCTCGACAGGTGATGGGAACAGGTTCCGAAGTCGGAAGCTTTAAGAAAACAAAGAAGGGGCGCCGCAAAAAAAGAGGATTAAGTGTGCGGAAAAACGAAATTGTCACACCTGTCGCAAAACATCGACGATGATATTTGACGTCCCGTTACCAAACCATTTCAATTAGGATTCTTGGTCTTTCAAACTCAACCTTCGGAGAGTTGCCTTTTGAAAAAAGCCAAACCGCCCGCCTACAATCTGGCTCGCTCCTCGGCAAGCCTGTGGACCACCAGGACACCCCTCCCCGTCGGGTCTTTCGTTCCCGGCGGATTCGGCACGATCGTGATCGACCAACGGAGAGGCTCGCTGGATTTGCATTCCTGCACCGCGCGGACGTGGCCGGTGATCGTGGATGCCGGCGTTTGGACGGTAGCCAGCCTGCCATTGAACTGGGCGATGCGAAAACGCCTGGCGTTTCGGTGGTCTGTTGTTTCGAATGTAAACATGTGCCGCCTCCTGTTGGCGTCACTATCGCCGGCCGTGGTTAGCTGTGGGTGAAAATGACCCGCCGTAGTAATACGGCCGGAGCCCTTGGCGACAAGTAATCCCATGCGGATCAAGGCCCGATGCCGGCCCGCTCAGGCAGTCAGCGGACGGGCGATGACATGTCCGTCACGCTGTTCTCGTCGACGATCCGCATGACAAGGTCGAAGCCTGTCCTGCAGCTATCGAGGGCCAAATGAAGGTAGGCAAATGGCGGCGCCATGTCGTCAAGCACGATGCGATCGTCCGTGGGATCAGCGTAAGGCGCCTGGAAATGATGAACGAGATTAAGCTCGAGCGCGGCGAGCGTAGCCTGGATATGACTCATCAATTCTATTAAATTTCGGTCCGGCGTTCCGGCAGAGTTCTGCCCACCAGGTTTGGAACCGGCAATCCCTGAGTTGGGCATGATGCTTCCCTTTGCCTTGTCCTAGGATCGCATTGCTACTTGTGGGTTAAATTTCCCTCTCGTACAAATACGGTGTCCGAATCGTAGGCCGGACGCGTCGGGCGAAACGGGATGTTTGCAGTTTGCGCGGACTGGGCGGTGACACATGACAGAGAACGGTGCTTCCCGCGGGGAGATATTTGTCGTTGATGACGACCCTGCGGTTCGTGAAATGCTTTCAATGGTTTTGTCCGCGGGCGGCTACGAGGTGATTTGTTTTGCCGACGGGGCCGCGCTTCTTGCGATTGCCAGGAACAAGTCACCGGCTTGCATCCTGCTTGACGTCAACATCCCCGGCAAATCCGGCCTCGATATTCTGAAAGAGCTCAAGGCCGAAGAATATCCGGCACCTATTTTCATGATCTCGGGTCATGGCGATATCGCGATGGCGGTCAGCGCGATCCGCAGCTGGGCGCTCGATTTCATCGAGAAACCGTTCCGGGGCAGCGAAATCCTGGAACGCCTGAATGCCGCTATCGATGCATTTGCACGGCGGCAGAGTGACAAGTCGACCACCAGCCTTGCCTCGCTGAATTTCCCTGGACGGGAGCCATTGACCCGGCGCGAACGGGAGGTGCTGGAACAATTCACGGCCGGCGCTTCAAACAAGGAAGCCGGGCGACATCTCGGCATCAGCCCGAGAACGATCGAAGACCATCGCGCCAACATCATGCGAAAGCTGGGGGCGCGCAATGCCGCCGATCTCGTGCGGATCGTGATGACGGCGGCCCGTTCGGCGTGAATGCGTTACAGCTTGCGGTCCCGCAAGTTAAGCGCAGGTCTGTCGGTCGCGTCACTCAAGGGGAGCGGGCGAGGTGGCCGGACAGCACCGCGTTCGGAGACGGCAAATGCTGCGTAGCTCCAAGGCTGTTCTTCACCGCTTCGAGCAGCTGAGCAGGCTTGAAGGGCTTTTGCAGGCTGCTGATGGCTCCGAGCTTGACCGCCATCTTCAAAAAATCCGGAGTACCTTCCAGGCTCAGGGCCTTGCCTGAAATCGCGATAATGGGCATCAGCGGTCGTTGCCGGTGAACCAATCGCATGGTTTCGATCCCATCCATGCCCGGCATGAAAATGTCGAGAAGCAAAAGATCGAATTCGGCCGAGTCGAAGATCGCCAGGCCCTCCTTGCCATCACTGGCGGCGGTCACATCATGGCCCGCGCGATCGAGAATCAATTTGATGGTCGCGAGCACAGCACCATCGTCATCGACAACCAGGATCTTGGCCATGAATCGCGGGCTCCGTAGAAACGGGAGAATTGCTACCTCAGGATGTGCTACAAATTAACGTTGAGGAGCAAGCATTTCATTAAAAGGCAATCCTCGATTTTAGTCGAATGCGAAGTCCCTGGACCTATGCGGCGCACTCTTGCGATTAGGCGCCTTCCGGTTCCGCTAGCCCCACCGTCCACAGTGCAAAGGCGTAGGCAATTGCCACCTCGTCGAGCCGATTGAATCGGCCCGATGCGCCGCCGTGTCCTGCTCCCATATTGGTGCGTAACACGACCGGCCCGCCCGAAGTCATGGTGGCACGCAATCTGGCGATCCATTTGGCGGGCTCCCAATAGGTGACGCGAGGGTCGGTCAGCCCGCCCATGGCCAGAATGGCAGGATATTCCTTGGGCGCGACATTGTCGTAAGGCGAGTAGGAGAGGATGGTGCGGAAATCGGCCTCGTTCTCGATCGGGTTGCCCCATTCGGGCCATTCCGGCGGGGTCAGCGGCAGGCTGTCATCGAGCATGGTGTTGAGCACATCGACGAACGGCACCTCGGCGACGATCCCGGCGAACAATTCACCGGCGCGATTGGCTACAGCGCCCATCAGCATGCCGCCGGCGCTGCCGCCGTGGCCAACGATCCGCCTGGCGCTGGTGTAGCCGGCCTTGATTAATGCCCGGCCGGCGGCGGCAAAATCGTCAAAACTGTTGGTCTTCTTTTCGCGCTTTCCATCCAGGTACCAACCCCAGCCCTTGTCGGAGCCGCCGCGGATATGCGCGATGGCGTAAACAAAACCGCGATCCACTAGCGAAAGCCGGTTGGCGGAAAAGGCAGCGGGCATCGCCATCCCGTAGGAGCCATAGCCGTAGAGCAGCAAAGGCGCGCGGCCGTCGCATTTTAGATTCTTGCGGTGCAGAATGGATACCGGAACCTCTGCGCCATCAGCGGAAAGGGCCGTGATCCGCGTGGTGACGTAGTCGGCCGGATCATGCCCGGAGGGAATTTCCTGACGCTTGCGCAAGACGCGATGCCGGCTTGCCATGTCATAGTCGTAGACTTCGGAGGGCGTCGTCATCGACGAGTAGCTGAAGCGCAAATTGGTGGTATCGAATTCGTAGCCGCCCATCGTATCCAGCGAATAGGCGGATTCCTCGAATGAAATCGCATGTTCCTGTGAAGTATGGAAATCGCGGATGACGATCGCAGGCAGCGCATTCGTCCGCTCCAGCCGCACGAGATGGCCGGCATAAAGCTCCATATCGATGATGTAGACCCCGGCGCGATAGGCGATCAGGTCGCGCCAGTTGGATCGCGCGGGCGCGGCTAGCGGCGCGGTGACAATCTTGAAGTCGATCGCGCCGTCGGCATTGGTCAGGATGAACAATTCGTCCCCGCGATCGGCGAGCGAATATTGCACGCCTTCTTCACGCGCGGCGATAAGGATCGGCGGGTCCTCAGGGTGAGCGAGGTCGATCAGCCGTTGTTCGGACGTCTCGTGGTCGCCTCCGGCGATCACGCAGAAGCGCCCGCTCGCGCTTTCGTGGATGTGGGTGAACCAGCCAATGTCAGTCTCTTCGTAGACGAGGCTATCGTCCGCCTGCGCCGCACCCAGCCTATGCAGCCAGACCTGCATCGGCCGATGATTGTCATCAAGTTTCACATAAAAGAAGCCGCGGCTATCGGCGGTCCAGACCACCGCGCCGTCGGTTTCCTCGACGATATCGGTGAGGTCGGCGTGATCGGCCCAGCGTCGAACCTTGATAGTGAAATATTCCGATCCCTTGGTGTCGGCACTCCATGCCTGCAAGGCGTGGTCTGGCGAATGACGTGTGGCGCCGAACTTGAAATAGGCCTGTCCCCTGGCGAGTTCGTCGCCGTCGAGAATGAATTCGGCCGTGCCGCCCTCGCGAGGCAGGCGGCCATATAATTCGTGTTGGCCGCCTTCGCGAAATTTCCGAAAGTAAGCAAAGCGCCCGTCCGGTGAAGGAACGCTGGAATCATCCTCCTTAATCCGTCCGCGCATCTCGGCGACCAATTGGCGCTGTAGATCAGCCGTATGTCCAAGCAGCGCGTCGGCATAATGGTTTTCGGATTCCAGATAAGCGCGGACGTCCAGGCTCAACACCGATGGATCGCGTAATACTTCCTGCCAGTTCGGGTCCTTCAGCCAGGCATATTCGTCGGTCAAGGTGATGCCGTGGTGCGTAAAGCTGTGCTCACGTCGCGGAGCGACGGGAGCGGAAATTGCGGAAAAACGGTTCACATCGCGGCCTTTCAAAGGTGCCGCAGGGATGGACCAGTGCGGCCTTGGTTGTTGCCATTGAGCTTATGTGATTAGGCTCTCGGGCTAGCCCGAGACAAGCCCCCGATGCTGTTCAATTCCTACGCTTTCCTTCTTGTGTTCTTGCCTGTTGTGCTGGCCGGCTATTTCGCCTGCGGCCGGCTCGGAAATCGCGCCGCAGTGCTCTGGCTGATGCTGGCTTCGCTGGCATTTTATGCGGTCGGCCAATTCCGGTTCGTGTTCTTGTTGCTCGCCTCGATCGCCTTCAATTATCTGGTCGGGCTCCTTTTGATCTCGGGTCGGCTGCGGCATCGGGGCCGCCTGGCGGCACTGGCCGCTGGCATCTCCGGCGATCTTCTGGCCCTTGCCTATTTCAAATATGCGGGCTTTTTTGCCGCCAATATCAACGACGTCTTCGGAACGCAATTGGTGGCGTCCGTGGTTTTGCCCGTTGGCATATCCTTTTACACGTTCACGCAGATCGCATTTCTGGTCGATGCCTATCGCGGAAATGTCGGCCGTTACGGGCTGCCGCATTATGCGCTGTTCGTCACCTATTTTCCGCATCTGATCGCAGGTCCCATCCTTCACCACAAGGATATGATCCCGCAATTCGAACGAAACGAGGCCTCCCGAGCGGACCCGCATTTAATCTTGAGCGGCCTTGCGATTTTCGCGATCGGGCTTTTCAAGAAGACCGCTCTGGCGGATGGCATCCAGCCATTGGTAACGGTGGCTTTCGGTCCTGTCCCGCCTTCGTTCGATCAGGCCTGGATCGGAGCGCTAGCCTACACGTTCCAGCTTTATTTCGATTTCTCCGGCTATTCCGACATGGCCATCGGATTGTCGCTGATGTTCGGGATATTCCTGCCGATCAATTTCAATTCGCCTTACCAGGCCACCAGCATCGTGGACTTCTGGCGTCGCTGGCACATGACCTTGTCGCGCTTTCTGCGCGATTACCTCTACATTCCGCTCGGCGGCAATCGGCATGGCCGCGTCTTGCGCTACACCAATCTCCTGCTGACGATGCTGCTCGGAGGGCTCTGGCACGGCGCAGCGTGGACTTTCGTTGTCTGGGGTGCGTTGCACGGCCTTTATCTCTGCATCAATCACGCCTGGAATTATTTTGGTCCGTCCTTGCCGCGGCGGGCGGCTCCCTTTGGTCAGTTCGCCGGAAGGGCGCTGACATTTGGTGCGGTCGTAATCGCCTGGGTGTTCTTTCGCGCGGATAGCGTGCCGTCAGCTCTCTCGATCGTTTCGCAAATGGCAGATCCACGACACATCGTGCTAGGTCGGGGCGAGATAATGAATCTCGCCTTCCTCCTGTTATATGCCGGCATCACCTGGTTTGCGCCCAATACCCAGGCGCTTATGGGCTATGACCACGACAACCGACGAGTTGGCGGCGTGGCAACCTTGCTGGAGCGCGGGTTTTTTCCCTACGCCGTGGCTGCAGTGCTCGGATTCGGCGTGCTCAGCATCCAGCAACACAGCGAATTCATTTATTTCCGGTTCTGATGAATACGCCCGTCCGACAGATGCTGATAATTCTTGGTGGCAGCGCGATGATCGTGCTGGCGGCAGCCGCGCTCAATTTCCTGGTCGATCCGCTGCAGATTTTCCGGCCCGCCCGGCTGTTTGCCGCGATGTATTCGCCGGATAGCCGGATGCAGAATGCCGGCCTGATCCGAAGCCAGGATTTCGATACCGTATTCATGGGCACGTCGCTGGCCATTCATTTCCGGCAGAGTGACATCGATCGCGTTCTGGGTGGCCGGTCTCTTAAACTGTCGATGACGGGCTCGAGCTCAAGAGAACAGATTTTTGTACTGGAGGCCGCGTTGCAGCGGCATCCCCGGCGGATCATCTGGGAAGTCGATGACTGGATCTTTCGCGACACCCCGGAGATCGACGCGGATCCCTACTTGCCCGCGGACCTCTATCGAAGGAACGCCCAAGGAATCGCTCGCTATCTCTTCAATGGCGCAATGGCCAGGGAATCGGTGTGGATCGCGGCACGATCGATTCCGTGGCTCAGGCCTGTGGTGGTTCGGGTGACCAATGGGGTTGTGTTCAGCTTTCCCATTGCCGATCCCGACGACATCAATGTGCTGAAGCCTGATTTTGATGTCGCGGCTGCCTATAATGAGCAAAAAGCGCGGGCGTCGTTTGCCTCCATTACGGATCCGGCTCGCCGGGCCTATCTGGCGGAAGGCTATGATTATGAGGCCATGGTACGCAATTTCGAGCAGCAAGCTGTTCGGATGATCGAGGCGCATCCGCAAGTGCAGTGGGATATTTATTTTCCGCCTTACTCGATCCTGCAATTCGTCGCGATGCGTGATGCTTCACCGCAGACGCTGAAGATCGTCTATGATTTCACCGCCTATGTCGCCCGAAGGCTCGTGGGTCTGCCGAACGTCAATCTTCATGATTTTCGGGCGGTGTCAGACGTCACGCACAGTCTGGCCAATTATTCCGATGTGATTCACCACTCGCCGGCGGTCGATCAGATGGTGCTCACGTGGATCGCGCAAGGACGCTTTAGGGCCGACCGCAACACGCCCACGGCTCCGCTGGAGCAACTCAAGGCGCAGGTAGAAGCCTATCACCTTGATCCGGCCTTTATCGCGGCTGCCAACAAATAGCGGTCGAAAAGTGTCAAGGCGCCACGCGACGGGCCAGCGTTTCGATCGCCACCTGCACGCCGGGACCGTGGGGAATGCCGAGGGCGCCGAGGCCAACCTCGACCACCGAGAGCGTGCCCAGGATCATCGGCGCATTGATATGCCCCATATGGGCGATACGAAAGGCGCGACCGGCCAATGCGCCCAGACCAGTGCCGAGCACGACGCCGCATTTATCCCGGCAATAACGTTTAAGCGCTGATGGGTCATGGCCCGCCATCAGCAGGGCCGTCACCGTATCCGACCGCTCGCTTTCCGCGATGATGTTGAAGTCCAGTGCGCCGGCCCGCGACCAGCCGGCTATCGCGCTTCGCACGGCTGCAGCGAGTAAGTGGTGCCGCCGGAAGGCATTCTCCAGCCCTTCGGCAAACAGCAGATCCAACGCCTGGCGAAGTCCAAACAGCAGATGCAACGGCGGAGTTCCGGCGTATTTCTGATAATGTTCAGGCCCCTCGCGCTCGGTCCAGTCCCAATAGGGTGTACGCAGGTCCGCCGATTGATGGGCAAGGCGCGCCCGCTCGCCAGCGACGACGAAGCCAAGGCCGGGAGGTGCCATCAATCCTTTCTGAGAAGCCGACATGGCAAGGTCGATTCCCCAATCGTCCATTTTGAACGGCATGCAGCCGAGGGAGGCCACGGCGTCGACCATGAACAGCGCCGGGTGCCCGGCGGAGCGGATCGCCCGTCCGATGGCTTCGATGTCGTTACAGACACCCGAGGCGGTATCGACCTGCACCACGAGAATGGCCTTGATGGCGTGATGCTTGTCCTCGCGCAGCCGGGCTTCGACCTCGGCCGGCCGCACGGCCCGGCGCCAATCGCCCGGGAGCGTTTCAACGGCAAGGCCCATGGCGGCAGCGGCCTTGCCCCAGCCGGCCGCAAAGCGGCCGCTTTCGAGCACAAGCACCTTGTCACCACGGGACAAGACATTGCTGAGCGCAGCCTCCCAGGCGCCATGTCCGTTGCCGATGTAGATGTAGGGGCGGCCCTGGGTGACGAATAGCCGGTTGAGATCACGAAGCAGGCCGTCAGTGAGTTCAGCCATCTGGTCGGAGTAAATGTCGAAGGCCGGGCGATGCATCGCCCGCAGCACCTCGTCAGGCATGGTGGTCGGTCCGGGGATCGCCAGAAATTCCCGCCCGGCGCGAACGACCATGATCATCCTTCTCCGTCTGCAAGCATTCTATAGCGGACGACAGTCGCTCGATTTCGGTTCGAGCGCGTCCTCGCCGACTTCGCCGGGATTGGATGTAGTGACGGCTACCCGGATTGATGGTCTTACGCGCGAGCAGGGACGTTGAAAAGCGTCATCGCCTGGTTTCCCGGCAACCGGCCGCTTCCGCCTCCTCGACCGAGCAGAACCAGCGGGTGCCCTTGCTGATTCTCATCTGGATCTGGGCGTACCACCGGCTGGTCGGTCGATGGTAAATGCACTCGCCCGCCCGGTTGACGTTGCCCTTGATGGTGCAGTCCGGCGATGGCGCCACCGGCCCGGAGGCGGAGGCAAGCAGAATGGCATTGGCGCTGTCCGGTGGCTTGGTCGCGCCGAGAATGGCGGTCTTCTTGTTGCGCACCCGCCAGTCCCATGGCGCGATAAACGCGCCCTGCCACATGCCGGCCTTGGCATCACGGGCGCTCTTCTCATCAGCATCATAGTCGTGGGAAAACCGCGAATAAGCCATCGCCCATCCGCTTTGCACCAGCCATTTCTGAATATCTTCGCCTTCTACCTCGCAACGCGCCACGATCCGGCCGCGCCGGTCGGTCTGGCGGGGATGGCAGGTCCAGGACTTGTTATCGACATGGCGGGCAAGCTCGTCGCGCGCGGCAACGCCGCAGGTCCATCGATCCCCATTGTTGTTGAGACAAAGCTGGTCGACCGAGGGCGCATCAATGCCGCCGAGGCGAATGCGTGACGTTCCAATCTGAACCTGATCGCCGTCGCGGATTTTGGCGAGGCCGACGATATCGGAGGCGTGGACGGCTGCGGGCAACGTCATAGCGACCATGGCGATCAAGATTCGGGGGATCATGCGGCCAAGTCCGTGTTTGATGAAATCATGACGGCAGCGAAGTTTGCGGTCGATTCGGCTGCCGCGCCAGTCTCAGGCGACTAGGGCTGAGTCAATTTAATGCGAGAATGTGATCAGGATGCCGCGCCCAGCAGGGCCTTCCGCGCCAAGGCAAGTCCCATCAGTGCGAAGGCGGAGGTGACTTCGGGGCCTCCTACCAGAATGCGGGTTGGCGTCTTCATCTTGTTCCATTCATAGGCCTTGAAGGGTCCGCGTCGGCCGCCTTCGCCAAGGCTCTGGACAATGCAATGCACCGCCGGCCGGAACGTCGCTGCGTCTGCACCCAGATGGCCGAGCGCGATCAGCGCCAGCGCGGCGTCGAAGGCGTTCATCTCCATCGGAATCATCTCGTCCTGCACATAGCCGAGCACTGCGCGGCGAATGAACTCGAAGCTGCCGGTGGGATCGATCTGCTGCCTGGCCTCGGCAGGCAGCGCCTGGAAGCTTGCGTAGCAGCGGCCGAAATAGGCGCAATAGAGTTCGGGCAGATAATAGATATGCGACCGGGGATTCCTGAAGGCGCCGCTCGCCACCAGCCGATGCTGAAAGCCAATGATCCGCTGCAGCGTCGTCAAGCGCGCAGGCGTCTCCAAAATTTTCCAGCGCGGGAGCGCGCGGAAGCTCACTTCGAGAATATCGAGATTCAAGGTGGGATCGAGGTCGTTGCCGTAAGGCCGTTGTCCGGCGAGATTGTCGATCCAAGTCACGACGCCGCCCTCATAGTCGACGTGGTCGTTCAGCGGCACCGTGACCTGCGGCTCGTTGGCGCCGCCGGCAATCTGATAGCCGGCGTAGAAATCCAGTAGCGGCTGATCCAGAATCGGATCGTTGGCGCCGGCCTGCATTCCCGCCGATAGCGAACAGGCGGTCGTATCGCAGTCCGGCACATAGATGTCGAAGCCGAGCTCTTGCTTGATCTGGGCGAAAAACCGACTGAAGCGCGGGTGCGGTGGCGGGGCCAGTGCGGTGATGACGTGAAAGGAGCTGCCGTCTCGCGCCAAAACTTCCTCGCGGCTGACGTGAAGGCAGAAATTCACCATGTCACGGATGGCGCGGTCCGCACTTAAGGTTTCCTCCGGCGAGGCCAGCCCGCTTTCCCGGTAGCACAAGAGCGCCTCGGTAAAGAACGCATCGTAGTAAGCTGAGCGATGACGGATCTGCACCGGTTCCCACATCGGCTCCGCGATTCCTTTCCAGGGCGGATTGATCAGCCGCCGCGCCGGTGAACGGGCAATGAACACGCGCGCCAGATTGAACATCAGCGTGGAGTTCTTGTAGCCGCGAGAATTCAGGCCGCTCAGCGCCATCTGAAATTCGCGGCCGCGCAGATCGGGATCACCAATCAAATTGAAGGCCGCGTAGGTCGGGATGAAGCCGTTGCGGCGATGGGACCTTAGGAGGTGGTTGGCGCTTGCCCGGATCGCTCGTTCGATCTGGTGGAGGTCAGGGGTCGGCATGGGGCCGGGTGCCGGGGGCGGCTTTGGATGCTCCAGTTCGATCGTGTCGATAAGCTCGGCAATCGGCTCGCCAACTTCAGGCCAATCCGGGGAGGTTTCATCGCGAGCCGCGGTAAGGGCTGCCGTCAGGGCCTGCCGGCGGGCGGGATTGCGCAATTCAGGCAAGCCGGCGCGCCTGAGAAGTAGCCGCAGCGCGGGATTGCCGAGCGCCGTTCGGTAGAAACGCCGGAGGTGGGGGTCGCCCTCGCCATTGGCCAGCACGGGATCGCAGACATCGAAGAGGGTGGGGCCATCCTTCCCAGCCGTCAGGGCCTGGTACAGCGAACTGGTAAGATACTGAAAATCCATCAATTTTTTCCAGGCCCGAGGCCGCGATCCATAAAAAAACCGCCACGATGCTTAGGGGCGGCAGCCGATCCTGCCCTAAAATCCGCGCTTGGGAGGGATTTCGGCGCCAAGGAACCGGACGAAACGCTACACGAGCTTAGGCAAACCGCGGAAGGGCAAATCTTGCTGAAATCACAGCTCGTTAAGTCTCTTTCGAGACCCCCGGGTTTGTCGGGTCTTGCCCTTGGGGGTTTGGCGGGTTAATGGAATATTTGTTGCAGCGCCGCAAATTGAGCGCAATTAGACGGCACATGCCGGGGCAACCCTCAAACCTAATTCGGCACTAGCGCGACCAAGTCTGCGCGCCTTTGACGATGACCAGGGACGAAGCGTGATGAATGTAAGGCAGCTGTGTATTTCCCGCCGCTCACTCACCGCCATTGGCGCCCTGGTCGGCGTCGTCTCGCTGGCGATCGGCGCCCATGCTGCCTTGAACAGTCATTCCTTGGATGCGGCCAAGGCCGCAGCCCTGGCCGAGCCGCATGACAGCGTAGCGCGGAAGGCCGGCCGCATCGCCCTCGTGATCGGTAACGGCCGCTATCCTGACGCCAGCGCACCGCTCGCCCAGCCGGTCAATGATGCACGTGCCCTGACGGCCGCGCTCCGTCACGATGGTTTTGATGTCGACGTGGTGGAGGATGCCAGCCGTAGCGACATGTTGCGCGCGATCGACCGGATGAAGTCCAAGATCGGGTCTGACTCTGTGGTTATGCTTTTCTTCGCCGGCTATGGCATTCAGGCGGGGCGTGAAAGTTACATGATCCCGGTCGATGCCACGATCTGGAAAGAATCCGATGTCCGTCGCGCCGGTGTCAGCGTCGAGTCCGTGCTCGATGCGATGAAGGAGAGCGGCGCTCGCGCCAAGCTCGTCGTTGTCGATGCCTCCCGGCGAAATCCCTACGAACGCCGCTTCCGTTCCTATTCCCATGGTCTGGCGCCGATCACAGCCTCGGATAACGCGCTGATCCTGTCATCGGCCACCCCCGGCAAGGTCGCTGATGACTCAAAGGGCGAGCACAGCGTGCTGATGACCGAACTGTTGAATAATCTGAATTCGCAATCCGGCTTCGAGAGCGTCTTCAACAAGACGCGCCTGTCGATCGCCCGTAGCTCGGAAGGAGAGCAGGTGCCCACCGTCTCGTCCTCCCTGCAGGAGGACGTCAGTCTGGCGACCGCCGCCGTAAAGGCCGGCAGCTGATACGCAGGGTACCGTGCGCACCGCGCTTGCCGTCAATTCGCATCGGCTTTCAAGGCGACGGGACGGACCGGATCGCCCTCGCGTAACAAGGCGCCGGCGCGGGCCACCACGACGTCACCTTCCGATACGCCGTCGCGAATCTCGATCTGTCCACCAGAAGTCAAACCGGTCTCAACGCGCCGGGTTTCGACCCGATCGCGCCGGACCACCTGGACCACGGTGCCGGCTGGCCCATAGAGCACGGCCGTAAGCGGTACTGATACGCCGCAGCTTTGTCCGCTCTTGATCACGGCGCGGCCTCCGGAGTTGACCAAAAGGCGGCGGTTGGTGGTGATGCCAACGAAGACCCGGCCGAGTTGGCTGTTCGGTTCGATGGTCGTGGCGACGCGGCGCACCGAACCCTCAACGTCACCCGCACCGATCACCTTGACCTGCGCCGGCTGGTTGGGAGCCAGCTTGACGATGTCACGCGTCGAGACCACGCCGGCGAGATCAAATTCACTGCGGGAGATGATGGAAAACAGCGCTTCTCCTCTCGGCGAAGCCAGCGCGCCCACGACCGCGGTGGAGGCCGAGACCAGTCCCGCGACGGGCGCCTGAATCTGGATTGAACCGCCTTCGGGCAGGTTGAGACGCGTCAGCGGCTGGCCAGCGGTGACGGTTTCGCCGGGATCGACCATGATTTCCGCGACCTTGAGTCCAGGTCGGTCCGGGCGCACGGCGGTTTCCTCTCGCGGCACCAGAACGCCTGATACTTCGACAATGTCCGGGAAGCAGTATTTGGCGGCGGTGAGGACAGTGACCGCTGCGCCCTTCGGCGTGCGGTCTTCATCGGCGGCGATCGCCTGTTGCGATGCCAGACAAACAAGGCCCGCCAAGGCAATGATGGCTGCACTTGCGCGACCCTGCAAAGCGTTGGCTGACATCATCGGTGGTTCGAACCTTTTTCCTGTAGCTTCGACTGCATCACATCATTCGGCCGCGCGCGTTATTTTCGCCGACTGCTCCTGATCTTTTTCCGGCTCGGAGACGACCAGGCGTCGGGCGAAGCGCCAGATCAGCGACCCGACATCGTCCATGACCATAAACATCGCCGGTACGAACACCAGCGAGAGGACCGTGGAAAAGATGAGGCCGCCGATGACCGCAAGCGCCATGGGCGAGCGGAATTCGCCGCCCGCGCCTACCGCCAGCGCCGACGGTATCATGCCGGCTACCATCGCGATCGTGGTCATGACGATGGGCCGTGCGCGCTTCATTCCGGCATCGATGATGGCTTCCTCACGCGCTCTGCCGGCACGGATCGATTCAAGGGCGAATTCCACCAGCATGATGGCGTTCTTGGTGACGATGCCCATCAGCATCAGAATGCCAATCCACACCGGCGTGGTCAGTTGCTTGCCGGTCAATAGCAGGGCGGCGATCGCGCCGCCGATCGACAGCGGCAGCGAAAACAAGATGGTGATCGGTTGCAGGAAGGTGCCGAACAATAACACCAAGACCGCATAGACCATCATCAACCCTGCAGTGATGGCGGTGGCGAAACCTTCCGACAGCTCGTTGAGACTTTCGGCATCGCCCGACGGATTCACCCTGACGCCCTTGGGAAGGCTTTTCATCACCGGCAAGTCGTAGATCCTGCGGGTCGCATCGCCGAGCGCAGCGGAGCCAACGAGATCGGCCGCCACCGTTGCCTGACGCTCGCGGTCGTAACGATTGATACTGGTCGGCCCCTGGTCGAGATTGATATCGGCGACTACGGATAGCGGCACGCCTCCTTTCTCGCCGTGTTGGCCAAGCGGCACCCGCAATTGTCCGAGCAACTGCAAATCGCCGCGTGCGGCATCCTCCAGCTGTACGCGGATCGGCACCTGGCGATCGCCGGCATCGAATTTCGCCAGCGCCGGGCCGACATCGCCGATGGTCGCGACGCGAACGGTCTGCGAAAGGCTCTCGGTCGATACGCCGAGCCTTGCGGCCAGGTCGGCGCGTGGCTGGATCCGCAATTCCGGCCGGTCGAGCGAAGTCTCGGAGATCACATTGGCAATCGTTGGGATACGCTTCATCTGGGTCGCCAATTCGCTGGCGACATTGCTGACGATCGCGCTGTCGATGCCGGTGACGACGAGCGAAATCGCGCGCAGGCCGTTTTCGTCGAGGAACCAGAAGCGAAGATCGGGAACGTTTTCCAGCTCCTGCCCGATCGATAGTTCGAGCTGCCGCTGGGTGACACTGCGCTCGGTCTTCGGCGTGTAGTTGACGATCAGCGCGGCGCGGCGCACCTCGAACGTGCCAGGCGGGACCCGCCCACCATCCACAAAGACGCTTCGCACCTCCGGACGCCTGCGCAGCCTGGCGACGATCTCCTCGGTGGTTTTCTCGGTGGCGGCGAGTTGAGAGCCCGGCGGAAGTTCGATCGCGAGCAGGGAGCGGGCGGTGTCCTGCGCCGGCAGGAAGCCTTGCGGCAGCAGGCGAATGCTCCAGATCGAGGCTGCAAAGATCGCAAAACCGATCAGCACGGTGATGAAATAATGTTTTACCGACCAGGTGACGAGCCGGGTATAGGAGTGCAATAGCCTTCCGGGTGGCGGCGCATCATGCGGATGATCCTTGAGGAAATAGGCGGCCAGCACCGGCGTGACGAGCCGCGCGGCAAGCAGCGAAAAGAATACCTGCACCGAGACCGTGATGCCGAACTGCTTGAAGAACTGCCCGGCAACCCCCGACATGAAGCTCGCCGGAGCGAAGATGGCGATGATGGTCAGCGAGATCGCGATGACGGCAAGGCCGATTTCGTCGGCGGCTTCCAGCGCGGCCCGGTAGGGCGACTTCCCGAGCCGCATGTGACGGACGATATTCTCGATCTCGACGATGGCGTCGTCGACGAGAATACCGGTTGAAAGGGTAATGGCGAGGAAGCTGACCAGGTTGAGCGAGAAACCAAGCAGGTCCATCACCCAGAACGCGGGAAAGATCGAGAGCGGCAGCGAGATCGCGGCAATGATGGTTGCCCTGATGTCGCGAAGAAACAGCAGGACGATGATGACCGCCAGTATGGCGCCCTCGAACAAGGTCGAGATGGCGGCCTCATAATTGCCCTTGGTATATTCCACCGAGGTGTCGATCAGCTTGAGGTCGACATCGGGATAGGCGACCTTCAAATCGTCGATGCGCTTCTGCACCGCCTTGGCGACCACCACATCGCTGGCGCCCTTGGAACGTTTGATGCCAAGCGCCACCACCGGCTCGCCATTGAAACGTGCAAAGGTTCGTCTGCTTGCAATGGTGTCGGTGACGGTGCCGAGATCGTCAAGCCGCACCTCACCGCCCCCGAATAGCGGGATCATTGTGCCAGCGAGCTCGTTCACGGTCTTGGCCCCGGCAAGCGTCCGGATCGCCTGATCGTTCCGGCCGATTTCAGCGCGGCCGCCGGCGAGGTCGACATTGGTGCCGCGCAGACTCTGGCTGACATTGACGGCCGTCAATCCCGCGGCCTGCAGCCGGTCAGGATCGAGCGAGACAAGGATTTCGCGCTCGACGCCGCCGATGCGCTCGACTTGCGCCACCCCGCGGACGCCCTGCAGCGCGCGCTTGACGACGTCATCGACGAAGTAGGAGAGCTGTTCGGGCGTCTTGCCGGGCGAGATCGCAGCATAGGTGACGATCGGAAGGCCGATCACATCGACGCGCTGGATCAGAGGTTCGGTGATGTTCTGAGGCAGGTTGGACCGCACGCGGGTGACCGCGTCCTTGACGTCGTTCAGCGCGCGATCGGTGTTGGTTTCGAGTGCAAACTGGATGGTCGTGACCGACAGCCCGTCGGTGATCGAAGACGAGATGTGGCGGACGCCCTCAACGCCAGAGACCCCGTCCTCGATGGTTTTGGTGACCTGCGATTCCAGTTCGGCAGGCGCCGCGCCAAATTGCGAGACCGCGACGGAGATCACCGGAATATCGGCGTTCGGCAGGCGGGTGACGGCCAGCTTGGTAAAGCTGAGCCAGCCCAGGACGAGCAGAATGATCGAAAAGACCGTGGCCGGCAGTGGATGCCGTATCGACCAGGCGGAAATATTGAGAGCCATCAGCGTACCCGGGTTCGATCGAGTTCGTCGGCAGATATCGTCCGTATCTTGTCGCCATCATGCAGCGACGTTCCGGCGTCGGCGACCACGGTTTCACCGACGCTGACTCCTTCAAGAATCTCGACGGATGTATCCGAAGTCAGCCCGACGCGAACCTGCCGGGTCTCGACAATGTTGTTCTTGACCACCTGAAGCGTCAGGTGGTCGATGGCGGTCTTGGGGACGGAGACCCCGCAGCTTCGTCTGGCGTCGATACTGGCGCGGGTAAAGGTGCCGATCTTCATCGAGGCGTCTTTCGGCAGTGATATCCGGACATGGCCGAGCTGGGTTGCGCGATCAATCTGCGGCATGACCAGTCGGACGCGGCCGATGACATCAGGCCCATCGTCGCGGCTGACGCGAGCGGTAGCACCCACATTGAGTTTGAGCATATGGACGGCCGGGACCTCGGCGTCGAATTCGCTTTCATTGTTGACCGATATGCGGAACATCGGGCCGCCTTGCGGGGAGGCGGGGGCACCGACAATCGTGTTGACCTGGGTAACCTGACCGGCCGCCGGCGCCCGCAGCGAGGTCTGCGCGGACCGCGCATTGCCCGCTTGCAGCGGGGTCAGCCGCGCCAACTCTTGGTTCTCGGTGACCATCTCGCCTTCATGGATCAGGATATCGGAAACCCGGGAGCCGTCCTGATCGACGCCCGCCACCGCTTCGCGACGGGGAACGACAAAGCCGGTCACTCGTACCATGTCGGAAAAGCAGGCATTCGTGGACTCGGTCACAATAACCAGGGCGCTCGATGGCTCATTGCCGCCTTCGGCGTGAGACCGGTGCTCGATCCAGTAATAACCGCCGCCTAAGGCAACAGCGACCAGGATCACGAGCAACGGCCGGTAAAATCGGGAAGGCATCATCGCGAGGGGTGATCCAGAAAGGGCGCTGCGGCCGGAGTTAACGACATGTTGGCAGAGCGGGGCAATGCAATTCAGACGATGAGCAATGAGGATGCAATCTCAGCGCACGCCGTAATTGGCGAATTCCTTGACGATATTGGGGTCCATGGCCTTGGCATTATTGATATCCAGATTGCCCTCTGCGGTCTGGCCGAGCCGCAGCTTCGCCAGGCCTCGACCATAAAGCGATGAAGTCAGTCGAGGGTTCATCTTGAGAGCGTCGTCAAAATCCGCAATGGCATTCTTGTTCTGGCCCCCCTTGAGGTTGAGAAGGCCGCGGCTGTCCAGCGCGTCGATGAAATTCGGGCGCAGCCTGAGCGCCTCATTGCAATCCTTCAGGGCGCCCTGAAGCTCGCCGACGACCGTGCGCACCCAGCACCGGTTGTTCAAGGCTTCGATGTCCTTGGGATTGAGGCGAAGCGAATCGTTGAAATCCCGCAGCGCGAGATTGTAAGCTCCCTTGCTCGCATAGACCTGACCTCGACGATAAAGCGTGCCCCCATCATCCGGATTGCTGGCGATTTTGGCGCTTAATCCCTTGATGATGGGGTCCTCGGCGAGTGCCGATGGCCCATCGCTCTTTTCGGTCGATGCGACGGCGGGCGCCGCTACGCTGGCTACGGGTGGCGGCGGCGTCGGATCAGCGGAGGCTTGCGCAATCGGGGCCAGTGCGGCCGCGGCGACCGGGACGGCGCGAGCGCTTGATGCGACCGCCCCAGGCGTGAAAGAAAAATCTTCCGCAAGCGAGGAAGAGATCCAGGGCACCTGTTCGTTGCGTGATCCTCTTGTGACTTCGACCCGGGTACGGTTCAGCGTGTCCTCGGCCATGAGATTGGGCGTACGGATCGCCTTTAGCAATTCCTGCACGAATAGCCCATGGTCGGCGCCATTGTCAGAGACCACGGAACTCAGCGCTGCCGAATACATCACGAGCGTCCCGTTTGGCGCCACCACGGGCGCGAGCCCGGCGGAGAAACTGCGGAACCGACGTTCGAACGGATTTCGCCGGGACGCATCGACCAGGGCGATTTTCACGCCGGCGCCACGACTGTTGAGTTCTCCCAAAACGGCTTCCAGGCTGATGCCGTCCCGCCTGACATCGGTTTCGGTCCAGATCTGAGCGTCAACCGGGATCAAATAGCTCTGGCGCACCGACTGAATGCCAAAACCGCTGTAGAAGATCACGACCGCCGAACCCGGCTTGATCCGGGCGTAAAGCCGTTCGAAGCCCAGACGCATCGCCGCGCCGGTCAGGTTTTCGCCGACCTCGACGTCGAATCCGTTGCGCTTGAGTTCGCTCGCGATGTCGCGCGCGTCGTTGATAGGCTCCTTCAGCGGCGCGTCCGCGTCGGGATATTTGGCATTGCCGATCACCAGCGCAAAGCGGCCGGGGCCATCGTCGGCGCTGGCGGGGCGGACGATGGAGCCGATCGACAGACCTAAAATCAAGAACAACGCAAAACGGCTTTTCATGCTCATGCCATGGGCCCGTGGCGGCTGCCGGTACGGACTATATCCGGCGGGGTTTTCAGCCTATCAAACCGCGCGGCAAAGTCCTGTCAACCGCCAAACCGGGGTGCGTCGGTGGCGCGCCGCGTGCACTGCATCAGCGCCGGGTTCGGCTTCCACCGTGAAAAAAAGTGCCGCCATTCGCGGGAATGGCGGCACTTTAGAATCGCGTGACCGGGCTCAGCGCGCGGCCTTCCATTCCTGGAGCACGCCGCCGATATTGGACTCCGACGGATTGCGGATCGCCGAGGGTGTCCGTGAGAAGCGTGGCGCGGGCGCGGGCTGCGGATAGCCGTGACGGGTATCGAAAACCTGGCGCGCCTTCATGTGGGGATGTTCAGGCGCCTCGGTGAGCGAAAGAATCGGCGCGAAGCAGACGTCGGTTCCTTCCATCAGCCTGCACCATTCGTCCCGGGTCTTGGTCTTGAAGACCGCAACCAGCTTCTGCTTGAGCGAGGGCCAGGCCTTCGGATCGAGTTGCCTGTCGAACTCCGGATCCTTCAGCCCGGCGATGTCGCGCAGCAAGGCGTAGAACTGCGGTTCGATCGAGCCGATCGAGATGAAGTTGCCGCAGGCGCATTCGTAAGGGCCATAGAAATGCGAGCCGCCGTCCAGCAGATTGCTTTCCCGCTGGGTACTCCAGCGGCCGCTGGCGATCATGTCGTAGAACATCGAGGTCAGCGAGGCGGAGCCGTCGCACATCGCGGCATCGACGATTTGTCCCTTGCCGGATTTTCCCGCCTCGATCAGCGCGGCCAGCAGTCCGACCACCAGATAGAGCGAGCCGCC
>Ga0207667_10001927_pt1 | contig 26034 bp, 22 predicted proteins | sample KBSCornC52_FD_184301 | JGI IMG/M metagenome (GOLD analysis project Ga0207667, IMG submission 184301) | Corn rhizosphere microbial communities from Kellogg Biological Station, Michigan, USA - KBS Corn C5-2 (SPAdes) (version 2) | ecosystem: Host-associated > Plants > Roots > Rhizosphere > Soil ...
TCCATCGGCCGCGCTGGCATATTCGCCAGCGGAACCGGCGTAGCCTTTTCCTTGGCGCGCAGATCGGAGATCGAGACAATCTGCGCCGAATTCGTCGGCTGTGCCTTCGCAGAAGAAGTCTCAGGAACGCTCGCCGCCGCGGCTTGGCTGCGAACCACGATCGGAGTGGTCGTGCTCGCCTGCAACGCAGAGAGCATGCTGGTTGTGCTGCTCGAGCTCATCCGGATGTTCGCCGGATGCAGCTCGCGATTGGGCGGCTCCAGCGTCGGGCGAAGCTTCGCGACGACCGAAGGCTTGAGTGCAGCGGGCGTGATCACCTTGACCGGCTCTGGCGGAGGCGTCCACCGGATCGCCAGCGGCACCGGTGTCGGCTGCTGCAGAAGCAGATCCTTGGGCGCGTCGGGTTGGATCAGGATCTGGTTCCTCGGTGCGAGCTGGTTCAGCCGCTCTGGCAGGGACGGCATTGCCGCCGCCATCTGACCGGCAGCAGCGGAAGGTGGCGCAGCCGGTGCCGGCGCAGCATGTTCGGACCTCGCCAAGGCAGGCCGCAATGGAGGTGGCGACTCCAGCGGGGGCGCCTGCAGGATGCGAACCGTATAGCGATGCGAGGGGGCAAGCGCAAGCCTGGGCGAGTTTCGCATACCCAGATAGAGCCAGATGCACAGCGCGGTATGGACCAGCAGCGAAACCAGCGCAGAGGATGAACCTCGGCGCTGCGGCGGGGGAGAGCGAAACAAACCGAGAATCAGCGGAGCACTCATGACGCAAGCCTGCGCTCGTCAGAATTTACATGCGTCGGACAAGTTTCAAGATGCAATTCAAACGCCATCGGCGCCGAAGCCCAAGTCTCTGGAAAAGCAAGTGTAAGCCATGGAATCGTGTCTACGCGATGACACAGCTTTCGCCAGGGGTAAACATTCGTTCACACCTGGTTGCCGGAAAAGGTTCTAACTGGCTGATTCTTCGCGAAAAGGGGGTACTATCTTTGGCAGAGTAATTGCGACGCGTGGCAGAGAGGCAGAACTGGCTGGACAGCCAGCTCGACGGGTTTTTTGATGAACAAGAGAGTGCAGTTAATCCTTTTCAGCGCGTTTGTGATCGCAGCGTTGTGCAGCTATGTTGTCTATCGCGTAGTGGGGACGAGGATTGCGGTAGCGCACAAACAGACAACGACCGTGGTGGTGGCAGCTAAGGATGTGAAGCTGGGTAGCGTGCTGAAAGATGAAGACATTGCCACCGCCGAGCTCGCTGGGCCTCCTCCGAAGGGAGCGATCCTGAATCGCCAGGATGCCGTGGGTCGCGGAGTCATCTCGGACCTGTACCAGGGTGAGCCGATTCTGCAGGGCCGACTTGCCGCGGCGGGTGCCGGCGGAGGCCTGGCGGCCACTATTCGTCCAGGCATGCGGGCCTGCGCCATCAAGGTGGATGAGGTCGTAGGCGTAGCAGGTTTCGTCACTCCGGGAATGCATGTGGATGTGCTGATCTCCGGAAATCCCCCATCGGCGACCTCAACTCTCGATGGTCCGAAGGTTCGTACGCTGCTGCAGAATATCGAAGTGCTCTCTGCAGGTGAAGATATCCAGCGGGACAACGACGGCAAACCGCAGCAAGTCCAGGTGGTCAACCTGCTGGTTACGCCCGAGCAGGCCGAAGCCTTGAGCCTCGCCAGCAATCAGACCAAGGTACAACTGGTGCTGCGCAATCCTTTGGATACGGCGATCGCACAGCCCCCTGGGACGGCAGTTGCGGCTCTCTTCCAGCAGAAGGATACGCCCATTCCGGTGAGCAGGCCGGTGCGTACAGCCCCCCCAGTTGCAAAAGCCACCCCTGCGCAGAAGGTTTTCCTGGTCCAGGTCTTTAACGGATCGAAGCGGAGTGACCAGAAGTTCGTAGACGGTGAGGAGAAACAGTGAACGGTAAGCTCGGAACTCTGATCGTCTGTTGTTCCATTTCTGGTGGGTTTTTCTCAACCAGCTCCATCATGGCCCAGCAAGCGCCAGCTGAGTCGCAACCGATCGCCTCTACCGGCCAGGACTCGGCCAACGATCTGGTCGTTGGGCAAGGGAAATCTGTTCTGGTGGATTGTTCGCTTCCCATTGAACGCATCGCTGTTGGATCTGGTGACATTGCCGAAGCCACTGCCGTCAGTCCGACCGAGGTGATGGTGAACGGGAAAACATCCGGTGAAACCAGCCTGATCATCTGGCAGCGGGGGGGAGCCCGGCAGTTTTTCAACATCCGCGTCCGCGCAGTCAACACAGCAACCAACGACAAGCTGGATTCGGTTCGTCGCGAACTGCGGACCGAGTTTCCCGGTCAGACCTTCCGGCTCAGTTCCGAGAATGGGCAGGTGTTTCTGCGGGGTACCGTAAAGGACCTGAGCGCGTCCGAACGTGCCGTCCAGATCGCATCTTCGGCAGGTAAAGTCGTCAACCTTTTGTATGTTGATGTTCCGGCTCCGGAGCCTCAGATTCTGCTGAAGGTAAGATTCGCCAGCCTTGACCGTACGCGCTCGAATCAGCTTGGGATTAATGTGTTTAGCCTCGGCGCGGCGAATAGCGTTGGATCGGTCAGCACGCAGCAGTTTTCGCCGCCCAGTATCACAGGCGGCGGGATCGGCAGCAGCGGCAGCGCTAGTAATGGCGGCGCAACGGCAACGTTGTCAAACCTCCTGAACCTCTTCATCTTCCGACCAGATATCAATCTGGGCGCGACCCTTCAGGCTCTTGAATCGAAGGGAGTTCTGGAGATACTCGCAGAACCCAATATCCTTACTTCGAACGGCAAGCAGGGCACTCTGCTTGCCGGGGGGCAGTACCCATACCCGGTCGTGCAGGGTGTGGGCAATGGAACTTCCGGGGCGGTCACCATCCAGTTCAAGGAATTTGGAGTTCGATTGAACTTCATTCCTACGATCACGCCCAGAAACACGATCCGGCTTCAGGTGGCCCCGGAGGTTAGTTCGCTCGATTTCGCGAACGGCATCAATCTCTCCGGATTTACTGTTCCCGGTCTGAGTGTGCGCCGCGTCAAGACGGAGGTCGAACTTTCTGAGGGGCAGAGCTTCGCGATCGGCGGCCTGCTCGACAACCGCGAAAATGAGACTTTCCAGAAGATTCCGTTCATCGGCGATGTACCCGTACTGGGCAAGCTGTTCCAGTCGATTAGCCGCACCAAATCAAATACTGAGCTCGTCGTTATCGTAACGCCTGAGATCGTCGCTCCTGTAGCCCCAGGGGGCGCGCTCCCGGAGATTAAATACCCCAAGAGCTTCCTCCCCTCAGCTTCGGGCATTCCAATGTCCAATCCGGAGACACAGGCCGGAGCGAAGGCTGCACCTGCATCGATGCCGGTCGAGAAGCTGATCCAGAGCATGCAGCCGGAGACGCCGCTCGCGATCGACTCCAGCGGTTTCGGGACTACCGGATCCATGGGAGCGTCCTCGGGGACGTCCGCAGGAACTTCGGCGCAGCCGACACAGTAGCCGTTCACGGACGGTGGGAGGGAACTTGTGGTCCAAAGCGCGAAGTCCCGCTTCAGCGTCCGGGTCCTCCTTGAACTGGCCTGCGTGCTGGTGTGTACGCTTTTGTTCCTGCTCACTAGCATGAGCCTGTTGACGGTGGCATTCCACGGTCACCAGCCCGGAACACGAGACTACATCGAATATTGGGCCTCCGGGCAGCAGCTCGTGCATCACCGCAACCCTTACGACGCCACGGCTGTGCTGCAGCTGGAGCGGGCGCACGGCCTGTCAGATCACATTCTTCCGCTGGTGATGGGCAACGCGCCTCCCGCGTTGCTGCTCACTTTGCCCTTGGGGTTTCTGAGCGCCAGAGTGGGAGAGATTCTCTGGATGCTGATGCTGTTCGGGGCTTTTTTGGCCTCGGTAAGCATGATTGCGGACAGCATCGCACCGGGTAGCCAGCGGGTGAAGGTGCTGGGCTACTCCTTCGCCCCTGCGCTCGTCTGCGTAGAAGTCGGCCAAATGGCATTGCTGGTGTTGCTGGGGCTGGCGATCTTCCTCCGATTTCATAAGAAGTATCCCATGGCCGCCGGTGCCGCGCTCTGGCTGTGTCTGTTGAAGCCTCAGCTGTTCCTGCCGTTCGGCCTCGTGCTTTGCGCGTGGATTTGGACCAGCCGCCAGTACCGGGTGCTCGCGGGCGTGGCAATTTCGTCGGGCGTGAGCTCGGCCGCCATTTGGATTGTCGACCCGCGTTGCTGGACCCAGTACCGCGGAATGATGCAGCTAATGCGGTATGACCGGGCTGCCATCCCGTGCCTCACCGTGGCGCTCCGCGACAGTGTACCTGGGATGCCGCTTCTGCAGTATCTGCCTGCGCTCCTGGCGTGCGTATGGGCGGTCGTGTACTTCTGGAAGCGGCGGGACCGCTGGGATTGGACGGACCACGGATCAGCTCTCATTCTGGTCTCTTTGCTAGTCGCCCCGTATACGTGGTTTGTCGACCAGTGCGTGGCACTCCCGGCGCTCCTGCGAGGAGCAGCAATTGTGCGCTCGCGCACGATGATCGCGACTCTCGCTCTCGCGAGTGCCGTCATTGAGTTCGCCAGCTTATTGAAGTATGACCTGATGCACTCGAAGTTCTATTTCTGGACAACTCCGTTTTATCTGGCATGGTTTCTAGTTGCAGCCAGTCAACATGCGAAGTGGGAGAGCAGGGAATTGGATTTGGGCCTCTCAGATCACCACTACAGCCAAGCCGAAGTGGAAGCCTGAAGCAGTGGCCTTGAAACAGCCGGTTCCCGCGGGGTCAAGTATAGCGGTTAAGTGGATGGATCTCACCGTCGTCACTGTGTGCACCCTCGCCTTCGCTTTGAATTTGGGCGCAATCCTGACCACGCTGCTCACAGCCGGATTTGCAGGACAACGTGACTTCATCACCTACTGGTGCTCGGGCGTGCAATTGGTTTACCGTGCAAACCCCTACGGGGCTGGGCACATATGGCAACTGGAGCGCGCTGCAGGATTCTCGCTGGCATCCCACCCTCTCATCATGCGGAATGCCCCTTATGCGCTCCTTGCGGTTTATCCGCTGGGATTCTTCACGCTGCGCGTCGCCTCCCTGATCTGGACAGCAGCCATGATCTCCTCAGCGTGGCTGGCTGTGCGCGGTATCGCGCGAACCTATGGAGGTGTAGGAAACAGGGCCAACCTGCTCGCGATCGCCTTTGCACCTCTTCTTTCCTGTCTTATTTCAGGGCAGAGTGCTCTGTTTCCGCTGCTCGGACTGACCCTGTTTCTCCGCTTTGTAAACACCCGTCCGTGGCTGGCCGGGGCCTCGCTCTGGCTTTGCGCCCTTAAGCCGCAGGATTTCGTGCCGTTCGGTGTCGTGCTTTTAGCATGGAGTCTCTGGCGGCGTAACTGGCAGCTTTTGCTGGGAGCCACACTGTCCTTTGGGGTCAGCATTGGCATCGTCTGGCTACTGGATCCCTCTGCCTGGCGAGAGTACTTCTCCATGATGTCTGCTGCCAACATTCCGGACCAGTTTGTTCCGTGCCTCAGCACGTTGCTGCGTGTTGCGATCTATCCTGAGTCCGCATGGCTACAGTGGGTGCCGATGGTTGCGGGATGCATCTGGGGATTGTGGTACCTCTGGCGTCATCCCGGTTGGGACTGGCTCGCCCGCACCCCGCTTCTGATACTGGTCTCCGTCTGGACAGCGCCTTACTCCTGGTACATGGACCAGTCGATTCTGCTGGTAGCCCTCCTTCCCGTGTTGTATCGTCCTATGACCCGGCCAGTGGTATGGTCCTTTGCGCTTCTCAGCGCGTTCGTGGAATGGGCCAATCTATTCGGAGTGCCATTGGGGAACAAAGTGATCTATCCGCTCACGGCAACGGCCTGGCTTGCCTGGTATGTTTGGGCAACCTGGAACCCGCCATTGGATCGCAGTAAAGGTCATCGTCCTGACTCCTCCAGAGGTACCGCGATTCTGCGTACCTCGGGAACCACGGTAATCTATTGAATCTGCGAACAGTAAGGCATGCTTCATGCCTTGCTCGGGCGCTGTAAACGCCGCATCACTTCTTGGGACGGGCTGTAAACAGCCGGTGACGCACAGGTTGGATACTCGGAAACGGATCTCCTTTATTTCTAGTGGTTTCCTGGATACCACGAAAGTGGCATTCCGGTTGCAATTAGGAAATGCATCAGCCTCGGCTGCAAAAAAAGAATATATAGGAGACTAAAACCATGAAGGACCAACTTCTGCTTCTGTCTGTCAAGCTTCAGAACTTCATCAACCGCGAAGAGGGCCAGGATCTGATCGAGTATGCGCTCGTCGTGGCACTGATCGCTTTCGGTGCGATTGCGGGCATGAAAGGTCTTGCCGGCCAGATCAATACTGCATTCTCAGGCATTGGTAATACTCTTACCTCGAGCATCTAAGAATATTTTCCAAACCCTAAGACACAGGGAGAACTTTAGAGCAGAACTTCTTCCTGTGTCTCAGAGTTTTTGCTCGCCCAGCCTCCCGGCGCTTTCGAGCCGTTGGTCTGCAGGCTGGCAGCCCATGCAAACATCCTGTTACACTCATGATGAGTTCATCGCTGATTGCTCGGCGTCGCTCCCTCGCAGCGCTTGAAATACGAATTGGCAAAGTTCGCAGGCGCGGCATGCACAACAGGTTTGGGGCTGTAGCTCAGTTGGGAGAGCGCCTCGTTCGCAACGAGGAGGTCAGCGGTTCGATCCCGCTCAGCTCCACCAAGTCGACTCCATTCGTCACAATCCAGCTAGCGGAGCGGCATCCGCTGCGTGTGAGGGTACCCACCCGTCTCGTATATATTGGCCGTAACTAGTTTAATTTCAGCGATTTAGAGCGTGGATATGCCGGTAAAGTATTCAAAGTAGATGGCTTGGCTGCAAAATATCTAAAATGAGTGATTTAGCAGGACAGCAAAATGCCCCGGAAAGACTCCGGGGCATTTTCCATTCCTAACTCCATTATATCGGCTCGGTAAGAACTCGTGTCACATCAAAATGCTGCACCGAAGTCCCTCTGCTGCAGCGGATTGCGGCGTCTTCCACAGTTCGAGGGGCTTGACAGCATTTGCGGTGAGCATATGTTCCTCCCGGGATCTCTAGGCGGAAGCAACGGCTAATTGCCTTCGATGGATGACCCGAGGCGCAAGTCCCCGATCATTCATTTGGGAATCCGAGGTATCGCTCGATATGGCAAATGCCACTATAATATGGGCAGATTGCGCGGAGGTGGGCGATGCCCAAAGCTGCAGTTTCCCTCGAGCCCCGACCACTTGTTCCTAAGCGGCGTGAATCCGCTGTGCTCTACGATCGCATTCAACTGAAGCTAGGGGCGCCGGATCTGCAGTCGGACCAGGATCTGGAACGCCTGGTGGAGCGGCGCCTGCCGGTTAGTTCTGTGGAAGCTTTGACCAGTCATGGTCTGAGCGACGATGAGATCTACAAATATGTGCTTCCCCGGCGCACTCTGGTCCATCGCCGCTCCAAACGCGAGCCTCTCACCCACGACGAATCGGACCGCGCGGTGCGCATTGCACGGATCACATCGCTGGCCGAGGAGATCTTCGGGGATGATGGGAAGGCTGGTCGGTGGTTGCGCAAACCGAAGACCCGGTTTGAAGGTCGTACCCCGATGGAGGTGTTGCGGACCGAAGCGGGGGCAAGGCTGGTAGAGGAGATGCTTCTCCAGCTGGATTACGGCATCTTCGCGTGAATCAGCGGATCACGCTGTGGCGGGTGAGCCGATACGCGACACTGGAGGGTAGTGGCGGGTTGCATGTCTCCGGACGATGGCATACGAAGGGGCGTCCGGTGGTGTACTGCAGCGAAGACCCGTCCACCGCGCTGCTGGAGACGCTGGTTCATCTGGAGATCGATAGCGAGGACCGGCCGGAGAGCTTTCAGGTTCTGAAGATTGAATCTGCGGGAGAGGTTTCCGTGGAAGAAATCGATGTGAAGAAACTCGGCTCTGACTGGCGGACCAATCTGGCGAGGACGAGAGGCGCGGGAGACGAATGGCTGCAGTCGGCGAGAACCTTACTGCTGAAGATGCCGAGTGTGCTGGTTCCCGAGCGCAGCAATTATTTAATCAACCCAACGCACACGGAGAGGAAGAAACTGCGGATCAGTGCGCGTTACAAGCATCCGCTGGACCAGCGTCTCCTGCGATAGAAGCCAAGGTGATGAGCCGGCTTCTACCACAATGGAGGGCGCGATTCTTTACGAACCTAAGAACCTAGAGCTTCTCGAGCTGGGCTCCGGCGTCCTTGCCGAACTTGGTGTTTGGGGCGAGGGTCTGTGCTTTCTTCAAGTGCAACTGAGCGTTTTTCTTATCGTTGAGCTTGAGATAGGTCATGCCGAGGTGGTACTGAAGGGAGGCCTCGTCGGGTGAGTTGCGCAGTGACGCCTCTAGCAGGTCCCGGGCGGCTCCGTAGTCTCCTTTTGCGTAGTAGACCCAGGCGAGAGTATCAGCGGTCTGTGCCGAATCCGGCATGCCGCGGCGGGCGGACTGCGCGAGAGTAAGCGCAACGTCGGCGTTCTGGCCAGTGTCAGCCATGATGTAGGCAAGGTTATTGGCTGAGATGGGATCGTTGGGATTGAGCTGCAGCGCTTTTTTGTAGAAGTCCTGTGCTTTGGCGGTATCGCCCTTGGCTTCCTCGAGGGTTCCGAGAATGCGGGGTCCGAGGCCATCGTTGGGGTGAGTATTGGTCCAGTTCTGCCAGACATTGACAGCGCTGTCGATGTTGCCCGCGGCGACCTGGGCGCGGGTGTATTCGGAGACGACGTCCGGAATGGAAGGCGCTAGTTGGAGCGCCTTCTGGGAGTTGGCAACTGCGTTCTGAACATCGCCTGCCTTCAACTGCAGATCCGCGAGCTGGGCATAGAAGATTCCATTCTGGGGCTGCTTGGCGACCTGCTGTTGAACGCGGGCGATTGCTTTGGCAGGCTGTTTCTGCTGCAGGTAAGAGATAACCAGCAGGGTCATGGCACGTGAGGAGCCGGGATCTTTGGCGAGGGCTTTTTCCAGAACATTCTGCGCGTCTGTGAAGCGGTTTTGCGCGAGATAGAGCTGGCCCTGGGCGATGTAAACGGCGGGGTTATCGGGAGACTTCTGGAGCGCGGTGTTGTAATCCGCGGAGGCTTTGTCGTAAAGCTTGGAAGAAGACTCTGTCATCCCGCGCCAGAGGTAACCCTGGGCCGATTCAGGATGAGTCTGGATCATGCGATCTGCAGCTGCAGCCAGCTGACTGGCATCATTGTTCCCCATGGCTACCGCGGCCACTCCGTTTTCGGCATCGAGATTGCCGGGGGCAAGTTTAACGGCTTGGGAGAAGGCAGTCTCCGCAGTGCTGGAATCGTTTTTCAGTAGCGCGACGCGCCCGAGCAAGACTTGGGAAGAGACGTTGTTGGGATTGTCTTTAACTGCCTTTTTGAGCAAAGTCAGAGCGTCATCGATCTTTCCGGTGCCAACCAGCAGCATGGCATTGAGGCTTTGCACTTCTGTATTCCCGGCATCAAGCTTGGTGAGGTCGGCGATGACGGGCTGGGCGGCGGAGAAATTTCTTTGGTCCAGTAGAATTCGGGCATAGACGACCTTGATGGGAATGCTCTTGGGATACTTGGAGCTGAATGACGCGAAGGTGGACTTGGCGCGATCAAGCTGGCCCGTCCTGGCGTAGAACTCAAGCAGCATCGAGGAAGCGGCCTGCTGATCCGGACTGGCATTCAGACCATCCTGCAGGACCTGTTCGGCCTTCGCATTGTCGCCGGATCGGACGTAGAGGGTAGCGAGAGCGCCTCGGGCCTGAGTATTGTCCGGCGCACCCGCAACGGCGGCCTGAAACTGCTGCAGCGCGCCCTGGATGTTGCCCTTGCGGACGTAGAGCTCACCCAGGAGCATGTGAGGTGTCGCATTTTTCGGGTCCAATGTGGCGGCTTTGCCGAGCTCCTGCTCTGCGGCGGGCTCGTCCGAGCTGCTGGCTTGGAGCATGGCGAGGGCGCTGTGGAACCCGGAGCGGTTGGGGTCGAGCGAGATCGCCTTCTCGATGTTCGTCGTTGCCGCCTGTTTGTCTCCGCGGGATTGGGCTACGGCCGCCAACAGCGCATAGGCATCTGCGTTGTTTGGATTGAGCGCGAGGACTGCCTTTGCCTGCTCCTCGGCTCTTTCAGACGGGGCGTGTCCGGCGAGCAGAAGGTTGCCGGCCGTGATGCGCGCTTCCTGGTTGCGAGGATCGATTTGGATGGTGCGCATCAGCTCGCCGTAGGCGAGGTTCCCGTTGCTGAGCTTGAGGTAGGTCTTGGCGAGCTCAAAGTGTGCGGGTGCGTAGTTCTTGTCGACCTTCAACGCATTGGAAAACTGAATTGCAGCCTCTTTGTACTTGCCACTCTCCTCGTAGCGCTTTCCGCTTTCAAGGTACTTCTGCTTGCGGACATTGGGATCGCGGCGGCAGGCGGTGGCGAACGGCAAGGCAACACTCAGTAGCGAGGCAGTAATGATCCGACGGCTATAACGTGAGCTGAACATCAAGGTCTTCCTCATCCTTTATTCGTGAATAACTTCAGGTCCTTGTCGGGATCCGGTGGCCGGCAGGCGAGATCAGTTAGGCACATAGGCCGGCAGCAGCGGTGTAATCTGGCGTGCGAATTCGATGGCGCGATCGCGTGCCTGCTCGCGCCCTTCTCCGGGCTCGACGGCAGTGATGATCCGGACAAGCGCTGCATCGGTTCGGCCGAATTCGATGGAATCGGCCAAAGTATAAATCTTCGCCTTATAGTCATTGGCGATGCTGCGGCCATGCATCTGGTACCAGTAGAGGACCTGCTGGGTGCTTTTGCCGTCGGTGATGAGATAGTCGCCGACTCGGTATGTTTTGCCGGTGCGGTCGGTGAACTCGGATTGTCCGGAAGTGAGAAAGCTCCATCCGGCACCGGGAAGGCAGTTCTGCGGCGAGTGGATGGACTGGCCTGTGCGCTGGGTGGCGAAGTATCCGATGAAGAGACTGATGGGAGCGCGGGCGGTCTGATTCGTTGGCGAATCCGGTGGGGCCTGGTACATCCGGTAGAGAAAATCACCTTTGCCAAGGATGTCGAGTGTTTCCTGGTTGAGCGGGATCTCGGTTGAGATGCGGCCATCCAGGCTGGTGGGTAACTCACTCAGCGGGCGGCTGTAGGGAATGCGGTCGACATCTCCCCGGACATGGAGCACGAACGCCGAGAAGCTCATGAGCAGGACGATAGCCCAGAAACGTGGCGACCTCATGCGGTCCGCCTTCTGGCGCGGCTCAGAAGCTGCATGGCAAGGTGAACGAAATAGAGACAAACAAGGGAAACGACGAACATGAGCCAGCCCGAAAACTCATGGAAAAAACCAAGTGCCTTTTGAGGATCCCAGTACTGAACGCAAAGACCGGTGCCGACGATTCGGGCGACATTGGCGGCCACTGCAATTGGAAGAGCCGAGAAGGCGAGCACGACTCGCTTCCAGTTCTCGCGCTCGAGGAAATAGCCGTAGATCACCGCGACGGTGAAGAGGCTCATGAGCGAACGGATGCCGCTACAGGCTTCAGCCACTTCCAAGGGCATCGCGGGTAGTTGGATGATGTTGCCATCCTGGAGCACCGGCACGCCAAGGAGCTGAAGGATTTGGCTGGCCAATGCGGAAGCCTGAAGTTGCAACGGGAAGGTGATCTGGTTGAAGAGCACCGCTGGGATGGGGATAGCGAGCAGGAAGACAAAAAGGACGAACTTGAGTTCACGGACGAATGCGCGGCCGAGCAGCGTCCACACAATGCCAGCGACGAGGACCACGAACGAGGTACGTTCCAGGAAGAGATCGGCGCCGAGCACTCCAAGGAGCAGCTCGAATAATCCGAGCGCAACCAGCGCGAGGCCGGACCAGGAAGGAACGATGGGAAGGGAACGGAGCTTGTGGCGCTTATCCCAGATTAGAAACGCTACAAAAAAAGGGATCAGAGGTCCGTGAGAGAAGTCGGGCAGATCTCGCCAATCCCTCGCCAACTTTACGGCAATATGACCATAGAGGTAGACGAGGAATGCACCGAGGATTGCGATGGCCGCCCAATCGGAGCGGCGGCCGATTATGGTCTGCGCTCGGTCCCTCTCTGCCTCGAAAGGCGGAGTGGAAGGCGTTTCAACCAGTGCTCCGCCGTTCCGGTTATGAGCGGGCAGTTCTGCTCTGGGTATGAGGCCCGACGACATGGCGGTCTGATGCATGGAGGTGAGGATACCTGATGCGTTCAGCACCAGGAAACGTCTGATTATCGCATGTGCAATGCAAGGTTAATCCATCTGGGCGACACACTTAAGTGCGGTGAGTGCGCACACTTAAGTGGAATGAACAGGAACTTGCCGAGGGGATAAGGTTTGGACGTAGAGGAGTACGGATGGCGGAAGTCTTTAGGGATGGAAATGTCTTTACGGGCCAACCCGATTGCGCACGTGCGGCATGGGCGGGCAGAGGACCCGGTGTAGAATGCAATAGAATCTAAACGATGCGGGCCCAGGGACATGGGCCGGGGCCAAACATTTTTTTGGTGACATAAAGCCGGTTTGCAGCCCTTCGCATCCTACATGGAAGCCACTCTTTTGGCAGAACCTTCAAACAGAAGCTGGTATCAGGCCGGAGACGCCTGAACGGCTTCCTTGGGACTTCGGTAATCGGGGTTATGAATCTCATAAATATTGCACTTTCCGTCACTTTGCTGGCAGGGGCGCTGCCCGGTTTATCCCAGGCGGGTCGACCCGCACTCACGCCTCAGCCACAGCAGGCACCCGCGGATTCTACAGCGACGCCTGCGTCCCCGGCCAAACCGGCCGGTACAACTCCTCCGCCTATCGTGGGTTCCGATTACGTGATTGGCCCGGATGACCAGTTGCAGGTGACGGTATGGGAGAACCAGGCACTCACAGGTCAGGTGCTGGTGCGCCCGGACGGCAACATCTCCATGCCGCTTGTGGGAGACATCCACGCAGCTGGTCTTACGCCGACACAGCTGGGGAAGAGCATTGCGGATAAGGTCAAGACTTACGTAGTGGACCCGGTGGTCAATGTCGCCGTACTGGCGGTGAACAGCAAGCAGGTGATCATGGTGGGCGAAGTGAACCACGTCGGACCGGTGCAGATCCGTCCCGGTATGACGGTGCTGCAGGCGATTGTCACGGCCGGCGGTCTGACTCCTTTTGCGAATAAGAAGAAGATCTATGTGCTTCGTGGCGAGCCTGGCAAGCAGCAGATGATCAAGTTTAACTATAAGAGATCACTCAAGAGCGACGACGTGCTAGTGGAGCCGGGTGATCGGATTGTGGTGCCTTAGTGAGATGCACCTCCCATCCCAGTGCTTTTTCGGCTCGAGCTGTATGCCGCCTTGCAGTTGGAGTGGGGCTGTTTTTCGCAGGGATCGCGCTGCCCATTTTGGGGCAGGCCATCCCGACGGCGGAAGCCTCACCGATCTCCACTGGTTTTGTGCTGCCGACAACGTCCGGCACTCTGTCCTATTCCTTGAGCGCCTCCGAGTCGCTGAGCTGGGGTTTCTACTCCAACAGCGGCCAATCCTCCGGCACGAACGTAAGCGGAAACCTTGCTTATATCTCAAGTGGCAAGCGTAACCCGTTCAGCGCTGTAGTGACGGGAGGTCATTCGTTTGGGTTTAACAACCAACCATCCTATAACTTCGTTGGGCTGGGGCTCTCCCAGGTGCTCTCGCTTGGCAGATGGAGTTTCACCTTTGCAGACTATGCCAGTTATCTGCCGCAGACTCCAGCCAACGGCTATGCAGGCATCCCGGGCGTGGGAGACCTCAATGTACTGGGATTGAGCGGCATGTCGCTGGGGTTTATCCCAACTTCCGTGATTGCCCCTCCGACTCAGGGTATTCTGACGAACTATGCAAACCGGGTCGACAATACGGTCTCCGGCTCGATTCAACGCGATTTCACGGGCAAGACGGGAATGCATGGGTCTGCCGCCTATTCGATTTCGCGGTACCTGGAACAGACGGGAGATCCCAGGCGGGATGGCCTCGATTCGGATGGAATTTCAGCCTCCGCCGGCGTCAACCACATGTACAGCCAGCGGAATATCATCGGAGGGAATTTCAGCTACGCCACCTATAGCTTTTCGGAGATCAAGGTGGGTGTGGCTGCCCCCACGTTCGATAGCAAGACGGCGACGTTGAACTACACACACCAGTTCACTCGCAGACTTGAGGGCGTAGTTTCTGCAGGGCCCCAGTGGACCACGATTAATATCGGGGGAAGTACGAGTTTCCTGGACGCGTTTGTGAGCGCCAGCGCGAGCTATTCCGGTGAGCGCATCAGTCAGTCGGTTGCATTTGTGCGCTCTACGAATGCGGGGTACGGTGTAATTGGCGGAGCGGTCAGCAGTTCGGGGAGTTATACGATGAGCGGCCGGTACCATCGCGTATGGGGAATTTCCGGCAGTGCTTCCTATTCGCGCAGCAACAGTTTACCGAGCCGGCTCCTACCAGCCTACAACTTCAACACGGGAGTAGTGTCCATGCAGGTCTCGCATGCACTCCCGCATAATTTGTCGGCATTTGGAAGCTATAGTCTTGAGGACCAGACGACCGGTGGATCTGTGCTGAGCGTTTTGAACGCATTCAGCGGCCGCTACCAGACTCTGGGATTTGGTATCACGTACGCGCCAACCCCGAAGCACTTCGGGGCGCAGTAGGAGACTTATGCTTGGCCATCGGACATTGACAGTAGAGGATTACCTCACCATTCTGAAGCGGCGCTGGTGGATTCTGGCGATACCGGCTGTTCTTTTTGCGGTTGTAGCGATAGGGATCACGTTCTTTCTCACTCCGCGCTACACCTCGCAGACTACCGTGCTGATCAATGAGCAGAAGGTGCCAGACACCATTGTTAAGCCGGTGGTGACTGAAGACCTGAACAGCCGGCTCGCTTCGATGAATGAGCAGATCACGAGCCGCTCCAGCCTTGAACCGATCATTAAGAAGTACAACCTGTATGATTCGCTGCATGGCGACATGGACGCGCGGGTTGCACTGGCGCGCAAGAACATACTTATCCAACCAATCGTCTCGGAGATCCGCTCGAATGGCCTGCCCGGTTTCAAAATCAGCTTTACAGCTGGGGACCCGCAGACTGCGCAACAGGTGTGTGCTGAGATTACGTCGCTGTTTACTAACGCGAACATAAAGAGCCGCACCGACCAAGCCCGGCAGACTACGAGTTTTGTAGAACAGCAGCTTCAGCAGCAGAAAGCGAAGCTGGACGAGCAGGAAGGGAGGCTAGCGGCTTTCCAGCGTCAATATATGGGCATGCGCCCGGAAGATACGGGGAATAACACAAGCATTCTGGGTGCTCTGAATTCACGGCTGGATGCGACTACTCAGCAACTGCAGCAGCTACAGCAGAGTAAGAGTATGCAGGAATCGATGTTGCAACAACAGTTGCAGACGCTGGCAGCCATGCCGGCGGGAAGCTCGGTACAGGCCCCGGACACGCTCGAGAGGCGGCTGGAAGCGCTCCAGGCGCAGGAGAGCGACTTGAGTATGCACTACACCGACGAATATCCGGCGCTGAAGCGTGTGCGGACTCAGATCGCGGACTTACAGAAGCAGATGGCAAAGGCGGCAAGCACGCCTCCTCCCCCCGCGAACACCAGCAATACTACGCCGCGAGTCGAGCCAGCCAGCGTTCACCTGCTCAGGACGCAGATTCGGCTGATCGACGATCAAATTGCGAACTTACATAAGGAACAAGCCCAGATCGAGTCACAGATCCGCTCGTATCAGGGCAGGATTGAAGCAAGTCCGCAAGTGGCCGAGCAGGAAAAGGAGCTTACCCGGGATTATCAGACGACTCTAGATGAGTACAACAGGCTGAAGACAAGCCTGAACGCCACAACGATGGCTACCGATCTTGAGCTGCGGCAGCAAGGAGAGACTTTTGACCTGCTGGACCCGGCGAATCTGCCTGAATCTCCGACGTGGCCAAACCGTGCAGTGTTCGGGGGCGGAGGATTTGCCGGCGGGTTGGCACTTGGAGTGCTGATTATTGCCTTGCTGGAATACAAGGACACGGCGCTCCGTTCTGAGCGCGATATCTGGGCTTTCACCCAGTTGCCCACGCTTGCCGTGATTGCCTGGGCCGACGAGGTGGGGGCGGGCTCCGGAGGACGTTACGGTGTCGGTCGGTGGTTTCGCAGGAAATCGGCTAAAGAGCAGCTTGCGGATGCGCCAGGATAGCCATGTACAAGAGCTTTTTCAATCTCAAGAGCAATCCGTTTGCCAGCAGCCCGGACCCTCGGTTCCTGTACATGATGCCGCATACTCGCGAGGCGCTCGCCACGCTCGAATACGGAATTTCAGCCCGCAAGGGTTTTATCGTACTGACCGGAGAGGTGGGCACAGGAAAGACGACATTGCTGCGGCGTGCGCTGGCTTCTCTCGACCAGGCGCGCGTGTTCAGTTCGTTTGTCTTCAACCCGCGGCTGGATGTTCTGGACTTTCTTGAGTTCATCCTTTCGGACTTCGGGATCACTCCGCAGAACCGGACCAAATCAGGCATGCTGATCCAGCTGAACCGCTGGCTGGTTGAGCGGTTCCGGCGAGACGAGACTTGCGTGATCATCGTCGACGAGGCGCAGAACCTGGAATGGGAGCTGATGGAAGAGATCCGGTTGCTGACCAATCTGGAGACCTCGTCCGAGAAGCTGGTGCAGATTGTTCTTTCGGGCCAACCTGAGCTTGAAGAAAAGCTGCGGGCGCCCGAGGTCCGGCAGCTTCGACAGCGGATCGCGCTGTGGGCGCGGACTCATGCGATCACAGCGGAGCAGACGGCCAATTACATTTCACAGCGGCTTCTGGTTGCGGGCACTTCGGAGCGGATTTTTTCCGAAGAGGCTGTGCAGGCAATCCACCGCGCCAGCCGCGGCATTCCCAGAATTATCAATTTGATCTGCGAGCATGCGTTGATTCTGGCGTATGTAGAGCAGCTGCACCAGGTTCCTGAGGCACTTATTCAGGCGGTTGCTGCCGACCTGGATCTGGATCCTCAGCCGTTCATGGTTTCTGCCACACACACCGGCGGTTTCGCCACAAGCTCCACGCTTCCAATGCAGAAGCGCCCAGGGAGGGACGAGGGATGAGCAAGATATACGAAGCTTTACGTCAGGCTGAGCTTGACCGCGCGAAAAACACGGTCGCTAGCCAGTCCGCCCCTGCCCAGAACACTGGACAAGCGGTGTTGGACGAGACTGCGCCTGAGCCGGTCTTTACCCGTGAAGTGCGTTCGCTTGAGCCTCTTGGCCCCTCTCTACGCGAAGTAACGGAACGCACGGTGGGCGGTGCGCTCGCGGAAGTGGCACCCCCAGAGCGGCCGCCTTCTTCCTCCGATACCGGCGTGCGCTCCTCGGAGCGGGTCGTCGATCCATTTTCGCCGGAGCTGGTGGAGAATCAGCAGCACGTCTGGCAGCCGAAGCTTGATCTGCTGCCGGCTTTAGAAGAGCGAGGCAGCGCGGTGGAACAATTCCGCAGCCTGCGCTCGAGAATGCAGGAGTTTCGCGATCTGAACCAGCTGAAGTCGATCCTCGTATCAAGCGGACTTCCTCAGGAGGGGAAGAGCTTTGTGGCTGCGAACCTGGCGATTTCGTTTGCGCGACACAAAGCCGCACGGGTGCTGTTGATCGATGGAGATATGCGGCGGGCGACGCTGCACAAATTGCTCGGAGCACCGCAGGGACCAGGGTTGACCGATTACCTCTCCGGTGGTGCGAGTGTGGGCCAGGTAATTCAGCGGCCCAAGTCCGACGGAGCAGGGCTGCCTGCCGGGCTGGCATCGCTTGCTTTCATTGCGTCCGGCACGGAGCACGATAAGGCCGCGGATCTCTCGGGCAGCAAGCGTTTCTCCGAGCTGCTGGCGAGTGTTTCGCCTTACTTTGACTGGATCGTCGTGGACTCTTCTCCAGTGAATCTGGTCTCGGATGGAGTTAATCTGGCGCGAAGCTGTGACGGAGTTCTGCTGGTCGCCCGCGGTGGCGTGACTAAGTACGAAGTTGCGCAGCGTGCGGTTGCCGAATTAAAGGCCTCCAAGGTGCTCGGTGTGGTTCTGAATGCTGTGAAAGATCCGCCGCTTGCGGGGGGATACTACGGCTACGACGGCTACGATAGTGTTGAACAGTAATCGGGGCCGCGGCTAAATGATTCGGCTTTTGAACGTCTATTACCCCACGCGGACGGTTCTTCTGCTGCTCTGCGAGGCCGCAGTTGTTGCGGGATCGTTCCTGCTGGCGACGTGGATCGTCCTTGGGCAGGACACGTTTCTGGCGCTGCAATACGAGCATGGATTGATCAAGATTGCCGGGCTGACTGTAATCAGCCTGATGCTGTCTTATTATTTCGATCTCTACGAGCCGAGCATCGTCTCCGGGCGGTTGCAGATCTACTTTCGTATCCTGCTGGTTCTGGGGTTCGACTGCTTCATTCTGGCGGCATTTCTGCTGATCGATCCGGACGTTTCGATCGCTCCGTATGTGTATGTGCTGGGTTTTACCTTCCTGGCTCCCGCGATGCTTCTGATGCGGCGGATCTATGAATGGGTAGCCGGACAGAAGGTGTTCCGGGAACGCATTTACGTGCTCGGGGCCGGGGACTATGCGCGTTCCGTCGTGAACGCAATTCAGTCCCGTCCCGATCTTGGGATGGAGGTCGTGGACTGGAGAGACGTGCAGCAACTGGATCCGGCGGAACGCAAGAATCTCTGGATTCGGGAACTGGAGAAAATTGGAAGCCGCGGCCCAATGGTGCACCGGATCATTGTGGCGATGGAGTCGAAGCGGGGCGAGCTTCCGGTGCAGGAGCTGCTGTCGCTGCGTTTCCGTGGAATCACCGTCGAAGATGATGGCACGTTGCGGGAACGGCTGTACGGCAAGATTCAGCTGGAAGGGTTGCGTCCTTCGAATTTCCTCTACAGCGAGGGCTTCCGAATCCAGCCATCGCAGCAGGTGATCCGGCAGCTGGTTTCGATTGTCGTTGCAGCGATCGGGCTGCTTTTGTTTCTGCCGTTTTTCCCCTTCGTGGTGCTCGCGGTCAAGCTCTCATCGCGAGGACCCATTTTCTTCAAACAGACGCGCGTGGGCATGGGTGGGAAGAACTTTGAGGTGATCAAGTTTCGGACTATGTTTACGGATGCCGAAGCCGGCGGCGCGAAGTGGGCTACCAAGAACGACCCGCGCGTTACCAAAGTAGGAATGTTTCTGCGCAAAACGCGAATCGACGAGATACCGCAGCTCTGGAATGTACTTCGTGGCGATATGGGATTCGTGGGACCACGTCCGGAGCGCCCGGAGTTTGTTGCCTGGTTGAGCCAGGAACTGCCGTATTACTATCTGCGAACGTTGATTCGCCCCGGGCTCACAGGATGGGCCCAAGTGCGTTATGGGTATGGCGCGACCCTGGCAGAGACCAAGGAAAAGCTGGAATACGACCTCTACTACATCAAACACATGTCTCTGGGGCTCGATTTATTGATTATGTTCGAGACGATTAAGACCATCCTCCGTCGCCGCGGCGCACAGTAGTGCACGCTACTGAATGAGGTTGGTCTGTTCACTGCCCGGACGCAGAGCAGTCCGTTGCGTCTTGGTGCGCGGAATGGCGCCGGGAAGCGGCAATCCGTCACCGCCTACCTCATTGAGCTTGTAGAGCAACGAGCGGTAGCTGATCTTCAGCCACTTCGCTGTTTTCTGACGATTCCAGTTATTCGCCTTCAGAACCTTAAGAATGATCTGACGTTCCAGCTCGTGAGTGGCTTTCTTTGTAATGACCTTTAGCGAGACGGGCTGGGTCAGATCGACTTCCGCCAGCTCGGCGCCCCCTGGCTTGCGCTCCTCTACAAGTTCGGCAACCAGCGTTTCTTCATTGCCGATCAGCACAAACGTGCGAATCATATTGTCGAGTTGACGGATGTTGCCCGGCCAGTCGAAGCGCTGCATCAGCCGAATTGCATTGCGCGAGAGAGGCGCTGGCGTGACCTGGAACATCCGCCCGTGATATTCCAGGAGGTAATCGACCAGCTGAGGGATATCTTCCGATCGCTGGCGGAGAGGCGGCAGCTGGATGGTGACGGCATTGATACGGTAGAGAAAGTCGAGCCGGAAGCTTCCCTCGGCAACCTGGTCGCGGAGATCTCGGTTGGCAACCGACAGCACACGGGTCTGAATGGTTCGTGTGTCATGTCCGCCGACTCGCATGAAAGAGCCATCCTGCAGGACCTGCAGAAGCTTTGACTGAACGCCCAAGTCGAGGCTGCCGACCTCGTCGAGAAATAGAGTTCCGCCGTGAGCCTGCTCCAGACGGCCGCGCTTGGTGGAGTGGGCTCCCGTGAAAGCACCCTTCTCATAACCAAAAAGCTCTGTTTCGATCAGGCCTTGGGGAATGGCCGGGCAGCTGACCTTGACCAGGTCGCCCTGGGTTCGTTCGGAGCTGCCGTGAATCAGGCGAGCACACAGCTCCTTGCCGGTCCCGCTTTCACCCTGGATGAGGACGGGGACATTGGTCTTGGCGACCATTTCGATCTTCCGGCGGATCACCTGCATTTCCGGCGTTGCGCCAAAGACAACTTCCACAGGGGGGAAGTCGGTATCCTTATCGGGAAATCGCATGGTGGGCATGACTCGCTCTCGCTGGGCTGGCTCGGATTCGATTCTACTTATTGGTAACTTAGCTAACGAGTAAGCACGTTGATTACCAAAGAGGGAGCGCTTGGGAGCGGATTCTCCGGCAAAGAAGCGGCAGGAAAGAACTTATTGCATAATTCATGTACCTTTTTACGCAACCTGAGGTAAACTTTCTGCACAGCAGTAGGAACTTTCTTTCCACTTTTCACCTCCCCGTGGCAGTGAATCAGCTGCATGAGCGAGCTATGTGCCTGGAAGAGCGGTAATAGCTGAGAATGCGCCGGTCAGTTCATCGGCCGGTTACACAAGATGAGGTCCTGGCATGGATCAGGATCAGCCCAACGGAGTCAAGATATGGCGGCTCGAGCTTTAAACTCCCAATCTGACAGTGCTTCCAAACGGCCTTGCCTCTTCGTGTATGAGGCAAATCTCAGGGTCCTGAATTACCTAAGGCGAACTTTCTCCAGCGGGTACGATCTGCACCTGTTTTCCGAGCAGAAGGCCTTTCTGCGGGATCTGGAGAAGATGGAACGGCCCAGCCTGGTCCTGCTTGCGTGGGACGGAATTGAGCAGTCGCTTCCATTATTCACTTCCCTTCGCACATTGCGTTCCGAAGTTCCCGTGCTGGTGCTTGCAACCCGGGCGGAGATGGCTGACTACGAGGTCTTCGCGCGGCATGGAGTGAGCGGTGTAGTCTTGAAGCCGTTCGTCGACGATGCGCTTGAAGTGGCAATTGCCAAGCATCTGCTCGTCCCCACTCAGGAAGCGGTTGAGACCAGGGAGATTGCGCTCGAGAACGGCCAGTGCTTTGTTCGTTCCAGCAAGCGGATGCGCGAGATTGAGGCGCAGGCCCAGCTGGTGGCTCGCTCCGACATCCCGGTGCTGATCCTGGGCGAGAGCGGGACCGGTAAAGAAGTGATTGCGATGTACACCCACCAAATGTCGCGCCGTGCTGGGCGAATGTTTCTGAAGGTGAATTGTGCAGCAATGCCGGCAGACCTGCTGGAGAGTGAGCTGTTCGGGTACGAACAAGGTGCGTTCACCGGAGCCACTAAGAGCAAACCCGGCAAATTCGAGCTGTGCGATGGTGGGACGATTTTTCTGGATGAGATTGGCGAGATGCCGCCCGGATTGCAGGCCAAGCTTCTGCACGTACTGCAGGATGGCACTTTCTCGAGGCTGGGCGGCCGAGGTCCCACGCGTACAGATGTGCGCGTGATCGCAGCCACCAACATCAACATGAAAGATGCCATGGCTCGCAAGACCTTCCGCGAGGACCTCTACTACCGGCTGAACGGACTCTCCCTGCTGTTACCTCCGTTGCGGGAGCGGCTCGATGAGATTCCTGCGATGGCGAATTACTTTATGCGCAAAGGCGCGAGGAAGTATGATCTGACGCCGCTGCCGATCTCGCAGACGTTACTGGATGCCCTCTCGCAGTACAACTGGCCGGGCAACCTGCGCGAGCTGGAGAATGTGATCAACCGGTATCTGATCCTGCAGGATGAAAAGGCGGTAATCGCTGAGCTCTCCCAAGATAACGGTACAGGGATCTCCAGTGAGAAGCTGGTGGGTGGCACTCAAGCTGGGGGCTTGAAGAAGCTGGTCAGGGGATTGAAAGGTGAGGCGGAATCCTCCGTGATTGCGGGTGTACTTGAGGAGACCGGATGGAACAGAAAGGCAGCCGCAAACGACCTGCAGATCAGCTACAAGGCCCTGCTGTACAAGATCAAACAGTACGACTTGAGTCCGAAATCGGCATGACGCCCGCAGAGCCAGCGGAACAGAATGACATGCTGGTCATTCAGTTCGGGGATCGGACGGTGAAGGGCTATACCGACATTCGTCAGTGGCCTTCTGCGCAGACCCACCATCTGGGAGACAAGAGGCCCTGGTTCCGCAGGATCGGAGGAAGCGGTCCGGAGGATATTCCTCTTGAAGGCGTGAAGGCGATTTTTTTCGTGAAGGCGTTCGAAGGCAAGTGGCACGACGACCTGCGCTTCCATGACCATCTGGCTGCGCCGGACTGCTTGTGGGTCCGCGTCACGTTCAATGACGGCGAGATTATCGAGGGCCTGATTGCGAATGACGAGAACTTTGTGATTTGCGCGGGCTTTTACATGGCCCCGATCGACCCTGAAGGCAACAATTGGCTCATCTATGTGCTGAAGAACAAGCTGAAGGAACTGCAGGTGCTTGGGCTAAGACAGGCACCGAAGACCATGCCGGCGATAGCGTTTGAGAAGGTGACTGCAGCCGAGGAAGTGTCGACGCCTTAATCGGCGTTCGTTCCTGAAGGGCTAGACACCAACCAGCATTTGACCGTAGCGCTTTTCGACGTACTCGTTCAGGATGTCCTGAAACTCCTCGACGATGCGATCGCCCTTAAGCGTCGTGAACAGCTTGCCGTCCACATAGACTGGAGCTTTTGGTTCCTCAAAAGTACCTGGAAGCGATATGCCGATGTTCGCGTGTTTGGACTCTCCCGGGCCGTTGACCACGCAGCCCATGACCGCAAGCTTCAGCTCTTGGACGCCTGGATACTGCTTCTTCCATTCGGGCATTTGTTCCACCAGATATGCCTGAATGCGCTCTGCGAGCTCCTGAAAGTAGGTGGAAGTTGTGCGGCCGCAGCCTGGGCAACTGGTCACCTGCGGCATGAAGCTTCGGATGCCGAGCGACTGAAGAATCTGCTGCGCGCAGCGAACCTCTTCTGCACGGTCTCCGCCCGGTGTGGGGGTAAGGGATACGCGGATGGTGTCGCCGATTCCAGCGAGAAGCAGCGGGGCTAGCCCTGCGGTGGACGCGACAACTCCCTTCATGCCCATACCCGCTTCTGTGAGCCCGAGGTGCAGGGCATAGTCGCAGCGCCGGGCGAGTTCGGTGTAGACGTCGATCAGATCGCAGACGCCAGAGACCTTTGCGCTGAGAATGATCTGGTCACGACGGAGGCCGTAGCGTTCGGCTGCCGCGGCGTTATCGAGAGCGGACACGACCATCGCTTCCATCATGACGTCCCGGGCTGGTTGCGGGACCGTCGATTTCGAGTTCTCGTCCATCATTCGCGTCAGAAGCGCCTGGTCGAGCGAACCCCAGTTCACGCCGATGCGGACCGGCTTCTGGTGCTTTACGGCGACCTCGACCATAGTGCGGAAGTTGTCATCGTCTTTGCGGCCGATGGAGACATTGCCCGGATTGATCCGATACTTGTCCAGCGCCTCGGCGGTGGCGGGGTATTTTGTGAGTAGGATATGCCCGTTGTAGTGGAAATCCCCTACGATGGGAGTGCTCCAACCCTTGGAGCGCACGCCCTCCACAATTGCGGGGACGGCTCTGGCGGCCTCTTCGGTGTTCACGGTTATGCGCACCAGTTCTGAGCCGGCGCGAGCAAGCGCAGCAATCTGCTGGACCGTGGATTCCACGTTGGCGGTATCCGTGTTGGTCATAGACTGCACGACAACCGGTGCATCCGGGCCTACCGTTATAGATCCAATCTTGACGGAAACGGCGCGCCGACGCTGTATCTGGGGCATAAGTTCTCCACTCTCAGTTTACCAGTTACACTAACTAAAAGGCCCGGTAGCTCAGTTGCATAGAGCGGCGCACTCCTAACGCGAAGGTCGCAGGTTGGACTCCTGCCCGGGCCACCAATTCCTTGAAAGGCGTTGTTTCGGCGTGCCGCTAACAGATTCGGCTGTAATGGAAAGTGTAGGAGGAGTATCTGGTTCGCCGGAAGCTCCGCGAACCTCGTTTCGCAAGGTTTACGGCCGCATACTTGGGCTGATCGCCGCATTTGCTGTTTTGATTCCAGCCGGGTGCCGCCAGGACATGCACGACCAGCCGAAGTACGTTCCGCTTCGCGGGAGCAGCTTCTTCTTAGACGGCCGGTCAGCGCGAAACCAGGTAGAGGGTACGGTCGCCCGATCGCAGGGGGATCTGAATTCCTATTTCTTTACAGGAATGAGGGATGGGGGCGAAGGTGACGGATTTCCATTTCCTGTCACGCTCCAGGTTCTAGACCGCGGGCAAGAGCGATTCAATATTTACTGCTCGCCCTGCCACTCGCGGGTGGGTGACGGCAAGGGGATGATCGTGCAGCGCGGCTATTACCAGGCTGCAGACTTTCACTCCGACCGGCTGAGGGAGGCGTCCGCCGGGCATTTCTTCAATGTTATTTCGAATGGCTACGGGGCGATGCCCAACTATCGTCGAGAGCTGGCGCCTGCCGATCGATGGGCGGTTGTGGCCTACATCAAAGCGCTGCAACTCAGTCAGAGCGCCAAAGAGGCGGACGCAAAGCCGGGGGCAGAATTCTCTCCACTGAACGACATCGCTACGAACGAGGGACTCTCTCCTGCACTGGTGAGTGAGGACTGGGGAATACGTCCAACTATCAACCGTCTGCCGGTGGTTCCGGCACCGGCTAACCCATCTGCGACCCAGACTGGCGGCGCGAAAACCAATGGTGCGAATACCACCCAGTCCAAAGTGGGGAGCGTAGCAGCCAATGGCAGTGAGCAGGCGGCCTCAACGGGCACAGAGGCGGCTGCCCCCACAGGGGCCGGGAATGCCGCGGCGGGACGGAAGACATACGACGACAATTGCATGATGTGTCACCAGCAGAGCCGTGCTGGAATGCCGCCCATGATTCCTTCTCTGGTTGGAATCGTGGCGCGAACCAGTGCTGCCCACGTACGAGAGCGGGTAGTAAACGGTGTGCCCACGGGAAATCCACCCATGCCCGCCTTTGGTAGCAAACTTTCGGCGGCAGACATCAACAACCTGATCGCGTTCCTCAAGACGGCGCCTTAATCGCGCCGGGCAAGAATTCGGTGAATTGCTTGAGGTAAAGCGCGCGCCAGTTGAGATCCTAGTTTTCCGCCAGAGTCTCCGGCGTGACCATACGGTGCTCCACGTAGTTGTATGGAGGGACGGTATGGCCGCGCAGCAGCGCGAGCCCAAGGTGAACCAGGTTGGGGCCATAGGAGCCGGCTTCATGGGAGACTGACCCAATCAGCGGAGAACCGGGTCTGCGCATCTCCGCGACGGCATCGGCGATACAGTCCTGACCTGCAATTACGACATGCCTTTCACGCTTCCGGTCCCGCACTGCGTCCAGGGCTCCCAGAGCGCTGCTGTCCGTCGCCGCTGCAATTAGCAACCGCTTGTCGGAAGGATGCCGGTCAAGGAAATCCGCGATCAGCTTGCGGCTGCGATCCTGCATCCCCCGGCCGTCGATGCGCACGAAACACTCGACCGGCAGATCTGGCATAGCCGTCCGCACCGCCTCGAATGCGCCGGTAATGCGGCTTTGGACCAGCAAGCCGGCCTCGGGCCGATCCAATCCCAA
>Ga0207667_10001929_pt1 | contig 26006 bp, 18 predicted proteins | sample KBSCornC52_FD_184301 | JGI IMG/M metagenome (GOLD analysis project Ga0207667, IMG submission 184301) | Corn rhizosphere microbial communities from Kellogg Biological Station, Michigan, USA - KBS Corn C5-2 (SPAdes) (version 2) | ecosystem: Host-associated > Plants > Roots > Rhizosphere > Soil ...
TGCGCGCAACCCCAATGTCGCCGCCGTGCTCGTCGTAGCGGCCGCCGATTCGATCACCGAGCCCTACGTCGATGTGCTGCGCGACGCCGGCAAACCCGTCGACGCACTGTCGCTGCCGGGCGTGCACGAGGACGCGCTGACGCTCGTCGATCGGGGCGTGCGCATCGCTGCGCGGCTGGTGCGCGAGGCGTCGCGGGCGCGGCGCGAAGCGTCGACGCTCGCCGATCTGTTTCTCGCCGTCGAGTGCGGGCATTCCGACGCGACGTCGGGACTCGTCTGCAATCCGCTGACCGGGCGCCTCGCCGAGCGGGTCGTCGCCGCCGGCGGACGTGCCGTGTTCAGCGAAACGGTCGAGTGGACCGGGACCGAGCATCTTCTGGCGCGCCGGGCGGCCACGCCCGACGTCGCGCAGCGGATCATCGCGACCGTGATGGCGCGTGAGCATGCGGTGCGCGAATCGGGCGGTGACATCCGCGCGCAGAATCCCGGGCCGCAGAACCGCACCGGTGGCCTGACGACGATCGAGGAGAAGGCGCTCGGCGCGATCGCGAAAGGCGGCGAGCAGCCGATACAGGGCGTGCTGCGCGCCGCCGAGCGGCCTTCGCGCCCCGGGCTGTACCTGATGGACACGCCGTTCTTTTCGCCCGAATCGATGACGGCGATGGTTGCGGCGGGCGCGCAGATGGTCGTGTTCACCACCGGTGCCGGCAACAGCTATTGCAGCGCCATCGCGCCGACGTTGAAGATGAGCGCGAATCGCGAAACGTGCGCGCGGCTGCGCGAGCAGATCGACTTTGCCGCGTCGGCCGTTCTCGAGGGAAGCGTGCCGTTCGACGACGCGGCCGCCCGCGCGCTCGACGCGTTGCTCGGCGTCGCATCGGGCACGCTCACGTATGGAGAAATCGTCGGCGAGGGCGCCGAGGTGGTGAGCCGGCTGGCACCTTCGATTTAGCGCGTGGTCGTGGAGTCAGCGAGGGCGCCGAGGTGGTGGGCTGGCACGTTCGATTCAGCGGCTGGCCGTCGCGGGCAACGACGCCGAGTCGTGGGACGCGCTGTCGCGGTCGCTACGCGATGCTCAGCCCGCCCGGCGTGCCGTGATGCGCCAATCGTCGAGATAACGCACCAGTGGCGTCGCGTCGCTCGCCGCATCGGCAAACGCGACGTAGCCATCCGGGCGCACGAGATAAACGCCGTCGCGCGCAAGGCCGGCCTGCTGCATCGACGCCCGCCAGGCAAACGCGTGCAGCGCAAGGCCCTTGTGCCTGCACGCCTGCTCGATCTCGGTCGGGACTCGCCCATACACATGCAGCTGCCAGTCGAGCGAAGAAAGGGGCGCGTGGTTGTCTTCGATACCGTTCGCGGGCTCGATCCACGGCAGCCGGTCGCCCGCGCGCACCGATCCGGCGGCGCCGCGGCTCAACGCGCTTTCGGGATAGCGGATCGCCGTCTGCGACAGCGTGCGGAACATGAAGCGTCGCAGCGCGCGCAGTTGCAGCAGGCGCGGCAGAATGCGGGGAAGCACGCGAATGCGCACGAAGCGGGCAATGGCGCCGTCGCTGCTGGCGAGCTGGAACCCGCGATCGGTCGTTGCGACCAATTGCCGCGCGAACGCGATTCGTTCCGGCTCGTAGGTGTCGAGCACGCGCGCGTCGATTCGCGACGCGGCGACGGCGGCGAGCTTCCAGCCGAGATTGGCGCTGTCGCCGATCCCCGTATTCATGCCTTGTCCACCCACCGGGCTGTGGATGTGTGCGGCGTCGCCGAGCAGGAACGCGCGGCCGGTGCGAAAGTGCGAAGCCACGCGGTGGTGCACGTGGTACGTCGAGAACCAGTGGACCTGCGATACGCGGATGCCGAGCCGTGCCAGTACCGTGTGGCTCACGTCGCCCCACTCGAGCGGCCGCGACGCATGCTCTCCTTGCGGGGTGACGGTCCCGATGAGGCGCGCACGCGCATCGCCGCGCAGCGGAAACACCGCAAGCAGATCGGCCTCGTCGAGTGCGACGTGCAACTCGTGATTCATCACGGGTCCGCTCGCTTGCACGTCGGCCACGTAGAAAACGTGCGCATAAGTGCCGCCGGGGAAGCCGGCGTCGAGCCTTGCGCGTACGGTGGAATGCGCGCCGTCGCATCCGGCAAGAAAGGCCGTCTCGCATTGCTCCTCGCGTGCGTCGCCGTGCACGAGATGGGCGACGATCCGATCACCGCGCTCGTCGAATCCGCGCAATTCGCAAGGCCGCTCGATGCGCACGCCTGCGGCCGAAAGCCGCTCGATCAGCAAACGCTCGTGCTCATCCTGCGGAAAGATCAGCATGTACGGAAATGCCGTCGCACCCTCGCCGAGAGGGCCAAGATCGACATGCGCGACCTGCTTCCCGGCCACCCACAGGTTGACCGCTGCGAAACGGACCGCGGCGTCGACGACGGCGTCGGCGATGCCGAGTTGCCGGTAGAACTCGAGCGTGCGCGCATGAACGACGAGCGCGCGCGACGTCGTTCCCGGCTCGGCGGCCTTGTCCACGATGCGGATACGCACGCCGCTTTGCGCGAGCCAAAGCGCCAGCACGAGGCCGGTCGGCCCCGCACCCGCGATCAGGACGTCGACGTCAGCCATGTGCTTTTCGCGCCGGAAGCGACGAATTCTAGCTCCGGTGAACGATCGCTCGGGGCCGATGCCCAACGAGTCACTCGCGTAAGATGGCCGATATCATCACTCCCGTCAGGCAACTCGTGATGGCCGATTCGACGCACTGGGCGTTTCCCACGGAGTTGCAACCGAAAAGCGACGACGTCGGCTTCGACCTGACGTACGCGCTGAACGCGGTCGTCGCGATGCGCGTGGACGTCGTCGAGGACGCGTTCACCGCTTCGGTGCTCGGTACCGAGCGCACCGGCAATGGCGTCGTCATCAGCGAAGACGGCATCGTGCTCACCATCGGCTACCTGATCACCGAAGCCGACACGATCTGGCTCACCACGAACGGCGGCAATGCGGTGCCCGGCCACGCGCTCGCCTACGACCAGGTAACGGGACTCGGTCTCGTGATGCCGCTCGGCACGCTCGGCGTCGCACCGCTGCCGCGCGTCGATCTCGCCTCGGCGGATCTCGACGACGACGTCTACGTCATCGGGCACGGTGGCCGGGCGCACGCGCTGCGCGCCAAGGTGTTCTCGCGCCGCGAGTTCGCCGGCTACTGGGAATACCTGCTCGACGAAGCGCTCTTCACCACACCGGCCCACCCCGAGTGGAGCGGCGCCGCGCTGCTCGACGGGAAGGGCCGCCTCGTCGGCATCGGCTCGCTGTTCGTGCAGGAGGCCGACGGCGACCAGTCGGTGAAGGGAAACATGTTCGTGCCGAGCGAGCTGATCGATCCCATTCACGACGATCTGCTGCGCACCGGACGCGCCGATCGCGCACCCCGACCGTGGCTCGGCATCTACACCACCGAGACGAAGGAGGGGATCATCGTGCAGGGCCTCGCCGACGACGGCCCCGCGGCGCGCGCGGGGGTCGAGCTCGGCGACCTGATCCGGGCCGTGGGCGACGAGCCGGTCGAGCGGCTCGCGGGGTTCTATCGCAGCGTGTGGCAGCGGGGTGCTGCGGGCGTCGAAATTCCGCTGACGCTCAGTCGCGACGAGAAGCTCGTGAATGTCACCGTGCAGTCGGTCGATCGCAGCGAGCTTCTGAAAAAGCCGCTGCTGCAGTAAGCGCCGCCTTCCGGGGCGCGACGCCGCCGTGTCGCCGGCGCGTTGCTGCCTCTCGTCGATCTGCCCTTCGAGTCGGGCACTCCTCAACCACGCTTCGCGGTGCCCGGCGTGGCGTCCTCGCGCGACGCGGCCGGCTTCTGGACAGACGCATCGCCGGCCGTCGGTTCGACCGCATTGCGGTAGTCCCATCCGCCGCCGAGCGCCTTCGCGAGATCGACGAGTGCGAGGCGCACGTCGCGCGCGGCGAGGATCGACAGTGTCTGCGCCTGCAGCAGCTGCCGTTGCGCGTCGAGCACTTCGAGATACGGCGAGTAGCCCGACTTGTAGCGCAGGTCGGATAGCTCGTACGCCTGCTGCAGGTTCTCGCGCCGCGCGGTCTGCGCCGCGAGCGCGGCGCGCGTCGATTCGTTCGCCGCGAGCGCGTCGTGCACATCCTTGAGTGCCGCCTGCACCGTCTGTTGGTAATTCACGACGAGCTCCTGGCGCCGGGCCGTCTGCGCGTCGACGTTCGCTTCGATTGCCTTGAGACCGATCAGCGGTTGCACGAGGCCGGCACCAAGCGACCAGATCAGCGCGGGACCGCTCGCGATGTGGCGCAGCGCGCCCGATTCGGTACCGAGCGCGCCAGTGAGGTTCAGCGACGGGAAATAGTCGGCTCGCGCACGGTCGATGCGAAGGCTCGCCGCGACGAGCTCCTTTTCGAGCTGGCGCACGTCGGGACGCCGCTCGAGCACGTCCGACGGCAGACCCGCCGGGACGGTGGGCACGCTCAACAGCTTCGCGAGCAGCGATTCGCGCTCGACATGCGGCGCGAACACGTCGCGCGGCGAGCGTCCGGTGAGCACGGCGAGTGCCGACTCGAACTGGCTCACGGCCCGCTGCGCCGTCGCGATATCGGCGGCCACCGCGTCGCGCTCGGCCCTGGCCTGCGCGAGATCGTATTGTCCGATCACGCCAGCCTGCGCGCGATCCGTCTGCAGCGTCACCGTTTGCTCGCGCAGTGCGAGCGTGTCCTTCAGCAGCTGCAATTGCGCGTCCGCGGCGCTCAGTCCGAAATACGTCTGCGCGACGGCCGCGGCCACGCCGGTGCGGACCGTTTCGCGCGCGTACTCGGTGGCGAGCAGGTCGTTTTGCGCCGCGCGCGTCGCGGTGCGGTACTTGCCCCACAGGTCGACCTCGTACGACGCCTGCAGCCCCAGCCGGAAATCGTTGCCCGTTGCGCCGAAGCCCGGGGGCAGCGGATTGGTGCCCACTTCGGTGACGCGGCTGCGGCTCGCGTTGATGCCGAGGTTGAGGCTCGGATACAGATCGGCGGACGCGAGCTTGACCTGTGCGCGCGCGGTTTCAATGCGCGCCATCGCGGCCTGCAGGTCGAGATTGTTCGCGAGCGCTTCGTCGATCAGCGCGGTGAGCGCCGGCTCGTTGAATTCGGTCCACCAGTGCGAAAGCTCGAGATGGTCGACCGTGGCCGCCGGGAGCTCCACGGCGGGCGGCGCGGTAGGCGTCGTCGTGCAGCCCGCGATCGACGCGGCGATCGCGAAAATGAGCAGCGCCTTGCGCGATCCCGCGGCGCCGTCCGAAGCGCGTGGCAGCGCCCGTGCCGAGGGCAGCGAGCAACGCGAGCGTGGGAATATTCTCATCCTAATCTCCGTGTGCCGGCACCGGCGGATGGCCCGGCGTCTGCGGCACGTGGTGCGTTGCCGCGCGCGCATGCTTCACCTCGCCCAGCAACTCATCGTGGCTGCGCCGCTCGATCAGCCGTCGCTCGGCGATCACGCGATAGAACAGCGGCACGAAGAACACGGCGAGGAAGGTCGCCGCGAGCATGCCGCCCATGACGCCCGTGCCGGTCGAATGCCGTGCGCCCGCGCCGGCGCCGGTCGACAGCGCAAGCGGCGTCACGCCGAGGATGAAGGCGAGCGACGTCATCAGGATCGGCCGGAATCGCAGGCGTGCGGCTTCGATCGCGGCCGCCGACGGCGTCATGCCTTCATGCGTCTTCAGGACCGCGAACTCGACGATCAGGATCGCGTTCTTGGCGGCGAGGCCGAGCAGCGTCACGAGGCCGATCTGGAAGTACACGTCGTTGGTGAGCCCGCGCAGCCAGATCGCCGCGAGCGCGCCGAACGTCCCGAACGGCAGCGCCAGCAGCACCGACAGCGGCAGCGACAGCCGCTCATATTGTGCGGCAAGGATCAGGAACACCATGACCACGGCGAGCCCGAGCGAGAACGTGGCGGCGCCCGACGATTTCTTCTCCTGATACGACGTGCCGCCCCAGTCGTAGCTGAAATCGGCGGGCAGCACCTCGGCCGCGATCTTCTCGACTTCCGCGATCGCCTGGCCCGAGCTGTAGCCGGGCGCCGCCTGGCCGATGATCTTCACGGAGGGCAGGTTGTTGAAGCGGTCGAGCACATCGGGCCCCGACGTGTAGCGGACGGTAACGAGCGACGACAGCGGCACCATCTCGCCCTTCGCCGAGCGCACGTACACCGCGCCGATGTCGTCGGGACGATTGCGGTACGACGGCTCCGCGGACAGCAGCACCTGCCACGCGCGGCCGTATTTGTTGAAATCGTTGATGTAGAAGTTGCCCAGCGTCGCGGATAGCGCGGCGAAGATGTCGGAGATGGGAATGCCGAGCGTCTTCGCCTTCTCGCGGTCGACGTCGACGTTGAGCTGCGGCACGGTTGCGCGCCACAGCGTCTGCGCACCGGCCAGCACCGGATCGGAATTCGCCTTGGCGAGGAACGCGTTCTTGACCTCGTCGAGCCGCTTGGCGCCGCCTTCGCCGTGATTCTGCAGGTAGAACTCGAAGCCGCCCGCGGTGCCGAGCCCGAAGATCGGCGGCGGGTTGAATGCCAGCACGAGCGCTTCCTTGATGCCGGCCGTCTTCGCGAACAGTTCGCCGACCAGTTGCGGCGCGGTGACCTTGCGCTGGTCCCACGGCTTCTGCGTGACGAAGATCGTCGCCGCGTTGTTGCGGAACCCGCCGCCGATGAAGTCGAAGCCGGTGAACGCGACGATGTCCTGGTTGTTCGGGTTCGACCGGATCGCGTCCGAGACCTGCGACACGACCTTGTCGGTGCGCTCGAGCGTCGCGCCGTCGGGCAGGATCACCGCCGCGATGTAGAAGCCCTGATCCTCGTCGGGGACGAGGCTGCCGGGCGTCGTGCGCCATAGCCACGCTGTCACCGCCACCATTCCGACGAACAGCACCAGGCTCAGCACGCCGTGGCGCAGCAGGAAGATGACGCCGTCGTTGTAACGCCCGGTGACGCGCAGGAACCACGCGTTGAACCAGCGAAAGAACCGGTTCGGCCTCTGGTGCGGCTTCAGGATCAGCGCCGAGAGTGCGGGCGACAGCGTCAGCGCGACGAAGCCGGAAATCACGACCGACATGGCGATCGTCACGGCGAACTGGCGGTAGAGCTCGCCGGTCAGCCCGCCGAGGAACGCGATCGGCACGAACACCGCGGTCAGCGTCAGCACGATGGCGATGATCGGACCGGTCACTTCGCGCATGGCCTTCAGCGCCGCCTCGCGGGCCGGCAGGCGGTCCTCGCGCATGTGGCGCTCGACGTTCTCCAGCACGACGATCGCGTCGTCGACGACGATGCCGATCGCGAGCACCATCGCGAACAGCGTCAGCGTGTTGATCGAGTACCCGAGCATGTAGATGCCCGCAAAGGCGCCGATCAGCGACACCGGCACGGCCGCGAACGGAATGATCGCCGCGCGCCAGCTCTGCAGGAACAGGTAGACGACGAGGAACACCAGCAGCATCGCCTCGCCGAGCGTCTTCAGCACCTCGCGGATCGACACCTCGACGAAGCGAGTCGTGTCGTACGGCACCGCGTAGCTCAGCCCTTCGGGAAAGCGCGTCGCGAGCGATGCGACTTCCGCGCGCACGGTCTTCGCAACCTCGAGCGCATTCGCGCCCGGCGACAGGAAGACGCCGACCAGGGTCGCATCGCGGCCGTTGAAGCGTCCGATGAAATCGTAATCCTTCGACCCCAGCTCGACGCGCGCGACGTCGCCAAGGCGCACCGTCGAGCCGTCCGGGTTCGCCCGCACGATGATCTGCGAGAATTCCGCGGGATCGGTGAGGCGTCCCTGCGTCGTGATCGTGTAGACGAGCGACTGGTTCGATGGCGCCGGCGCCTGTCCGACCTTGCCCGCGGCGAACTGCGCGTTCTGTTCGTTGACCGCGGCGATCACGTCGCTCGGCGTCATGCGAAGCTGCGCGAGCCGGTCGGGCTTCAACCAGATGCGCATCGCGTAATCGTGCGCACCGAAGATCTGCACGTTCGTCGTGCCGGGCAGCCGCTTCAGCGCGTCGAGCACGTTCAGGTTGACGTAGTTCGACGTGAACAGATCGTTGTAGCGGCCGTCGGGCGAGTAGAACGCGAGCACCTGCAGGAACGACGAGCTGCCCCGTTCGACGGTGACACCCTGGCGGCGAACCTCCTCGGGCAGGCGCGGCAGCACGGCGTTGACGCGGTTGTTGACGTTGACGGACGCGATGTCGACGTTGGTGCCGATGTCGAACGTCACCTGGATCTGCAGGATGCCGTTCGATGCCGACGACGAGCTCATGTAGATCATCCCGGGCACGCCGTTGATCGAGTTCTCGATCGGCGATGCCACCGTCTGCTCGAGCGTCTGCGCCGAGGCGCCGGGATACACGGCCTGCACCGTGACGACCGGCGGGGCGATCTCGGGGTACTGCGCAACGGGCAGCGCACGCATCGCGGCAAGACCTGCGAGCACGACGAAGGTGGCGATGACCACCGCGAAGATCGGACGGTCGATGAAAAAGCGCGAAAGCATGGGATTTCCCGGACGTTATTGCTTGGATGGAGGACTCGTGGCGGGCGACTTCGCCGCCGCATCGCCTTCCTTGGGCGGCGCGGCGCCGTTCTTCGCCGGGGCCGGCGCATCCTTCGCCTGTGCAGTGCCGGGCGGGTCCTGCGCAGGTGTTGCGGGGGCCGCACCCGCCGCGGGTTCGGCGCCGATGTTGATCGGCCCGCCCGGCATGAGCTTCGCGACGCCGTTGACGATCACCGGGTCGCCGGGTTTGAGGCCAGAGTCGATCACCCACTCGTTGGTGCCGTTGGCCGCGACCCAGTCGCCGACGACGACGGGACGCGGCATCGCCACGTCCTTGCCGTCCTTCTTGCCTGCGACGTAAACAAACTTACCTTGCGGACCGTCGAGCACCGCGACCTGCGGCACCGCGAGCACGTCGACCCGCGACGCGCCGCGCAGGATCACGCGCACGAATTGCCCGGGCTTCAGCGCGCCGTCCGCATTCGGAATTTCCGCCCGCATCTCGTAGGTGCCGGTCGTCGGATTGACCCGCGTATCGGCAAAGTTGATCTTGCCCTGCTTCGGGAACGTCGAGCCGTCGGAGAGCTTGACCGTGACGTCGTAGGCATTGTCCCTGGGAAGCGTCAACTGGCCGTTGGTGACGGCGCGGTTGAGGCGCAGCTGCTCGTTCTCCGACACATTGAACACGATCCAGATCGGATCGATCTGCGAGATCGTCGTCAGCAGCGTTTCGTTCTGCGTCGCGAGACTGCCCTCGGACTTTTGCGCACGGCTCGACAGTCCCGAGATCGGCGCGAGCACCTTCGTGTAACCAAGGTTGAGATTGAGCTCGGCGAGCTTCGCCTGCGCCGACTTGACGGCGGCCGCGGCAAAGTCGGCGTTCGACGCGGCGTCGTCGGCCTCCTTCTGCCCGATCGCCTTGCGCTCGGCCAGCGGCTTCAATCGCGCGAGCTCGCGATCGGCCTGCGCCTTCTGCGCCTGCGCCCGCGCGAGATCGGCGTTCGCCGCGTTGACCTGCGCCTGGTACGGGCGCGCGTCGATGATGAAAAGCGGCTGCCCCGCCTTGACGAAGGAGCCCTCCTGGTACAGGCGCTTTTCGATGATGCCGGTGACGCGGGCGCGCACTTCAACGTCCTTCGAGCCCTGCGTCTGGCCGACGTATTCGAAGCTCACGGGGAACGTCTGCGGCTCGACTTTCTGCACGGTCACCGCCGCCGGTGGAAATCCGTGAAACCCGCCTGCCTGCTGCTGCGATTTTCCGCATGCGGCGACGGCGAGGATCAGGACGACGGGCAGGTAACGGAACGAACGGCGCAAAACGACGGACATCATGCGGCTCCCGGGGTCGGTGGCGCGGATTGTTGCGGTGCGCCTTGTGCGAGCCGGGTAGGATACATACAATCGCGTTTGTTTGTAAAGAGCGATACCTGCGCGCAACCTCCCCGGGGCGCGAGGAGCGCACGGCTCGCAGCATACGGGGCGGCGGCGGAGGGAGCGGTGGCACGGAGGACGAAGGAAGCGGCGGCGATCACGCGCGAGCACCTGCTCGACGCGGCGGAGCGCGTGTTCCGCGAACGCGGCGTTGCGGGCAGCACGCTCGGAGAAGTTGCAGCGAAAGCAGGCATGACGCGCGGTGCGGTGTACTGGCATTTCCGCGACAAGTCGGATCTGTATGCGGCGATGTGCGAGCGCGCGACGCTGCCGCTGCAGACGATGGTGGAGCGCGCGGGCGTCATACCGCACGCCGATCCGATGGCGGCGCTGCGCGAGCTCGCACTGACGGCACTCGCTCGCCTTGCCTGCGATGCCCGCGCGCAGGCGGTGTTCGACGTGATGTTCCACAAGACCGAGCGCGCGACCGGACTCGAGGCGGTGGTGGAGCGCGAGCGGCGCGATCGCGGCCACTGCCTGCTGCAGGTCGAACGGGTGCTCGCCCAGGCGGTGGAGAAGCGGCAGTTGCCCGCCGACACCGACACCGCGCTCGCCACGCGCGCGCTTTACGCGTACATCGAAGGCGTGATGGACCAGTGGGTGCTCGATCCCGCTGCATTCGACCTCGCTGCCGCCGCGCCCGCGCTCGTCGACACGATGCTCGCGGGCCTGCGTGCGGCGCCGCCGCGGCGTGTCCGCGAAACGCGGCCGCTTCCACGCAAGCGACCGCTTGCCGCACCCGCGAAACGGCGCGCCGGCAAGGCATAATGCGCGAACGTCCATTCGCCAGTCGGGAATCGCGATGCACATCGAGCGCGTCGGCGTCATCGGCGCCGGTACCATGGGCAACGGCATCGCGCAGGCGTGCGCGATGGCGGGCGTCGAGGCGGTCATGGTCGACGTTGCGCAGGCTGCCGTCGATCGCGGCATCGCGGCGATCGGCGCCAGCCTCGAGCGCCTGCAGAAGAAGGACAAGATAAGCGGCGACGCGCGCACCGCCGCGCTGGCCCGCGTGCGTGGAAGCACCGCCTACGCCGATCTCGCCGGCGCCAGCCTGATCGTCGAGGCGGCCACCGAAAACGTCGAGCTCAAGCTGTCCATCCTGCGCGAGGTCGATCGGCTGGCCGCGCCCGATGTCATTCTCGCCTCGAACACGTCGTCGATCTCGATCACGGCGCTGGCGGCCGTCGTCAGCCGGCCGCAGCGCTTCCTCGGCATGCACTTCTTCAATCCGGTGCCGATGATGGCGCTCGTCGAGCTGATCCGCGGGCTGCAGACGTCCGACGACACGCTGAACGTCGTCCGCGCGTTCGCCGAGCGCCTCGGCAAGACGCCGATCGTGGTGAGGAACAGTCCCGGCTTCGTCGTGAACCGGATCCTCTGCCCGATGGTCAACGAGGCGATCTTCGCATTGCAGGAGGGGCTCGCGTCGGCCGAGGACATCGACAACGGGATGCGCCTCGGCTGCAACCATCCGATCGGGCCGCTGGCGCTGGCCGACATGATCGGCCTCGACGTGATGCTGGCCGTCATGAATGTGTTCTATGCCGACTTCAACGATCCGAAATATCGTCCGGCGCCGCTGTTGAAGGAAATGGTGGCCGCCGGGTATCTGGGCCGCAAGACGAAGCGCGGCTTCTACCACTATTAGCGGTCGTCGAGCCTCCTGCTTTCGCTCGACAGTTGCCGGATAGCGGGATGCGGCTTCCGATGAACAGACGCGCTTTCCTCGCCATCCTTGGCGCTGCGGTCGGCACGCCGGCGGCCGCTGCGATCTCGTCGCGCAAAAAGCCATTCCGCATTGGCTACCTGCATCCGACCGATTCGCACGATGTCGCCTGTACGGCGTTTCGTGAGGCGCTCCAGCATGCCGGCTACGTGATCGGTGTCAACACGATTCTCGAGGAGCGGTTTGCCGAGGACGACGTCGCACGCCTGCCGGCGCTCGCCGCCGAACTGGTGGCAAGGCATGTCGATGTCATCGTGGCTGTTTCGCCGACCGCGATACGCGCTGCCCGCGCGGCGACCGGGACGATTCCGGTGGTCATGGCCTTCAGCGGCGACGATCCCGTCAAGAGCGGCTTCGCGGCAACGCTCGCGCGTCCCGGCGGCAACACGACCGGATTGACGACGGTGGCGCTCGACATGGCGCCGAAGTGGATCGAACTGCTGGCCGATCTTCGGCCCGGGATCAGATCGATCGCGGTGCTGCGCTCGCCGGCCCGCGCGGATCACGACGCTCAGATCGCCGTCATGCGCGTTGCTGCAGAGGCGCAGCGGATTCGTCTTCACGTCGCCGAAGTGCACGGGGTCGAGCAGTACGCGAGCGCATTCAATGCTCTTTCGACAGCAGGATGCGAAGCGATCGTCGTTCTCTCCGGGCCCGAGTTCACGCACAACCGCGTGCGCCTCGTCGAGCTCGTGAACGAGCACCGGCTGCCGTCGGTGTATCAATTTTCCGATTTCGTGCTGATCGGCGGACTCGCTTCCTACGGCCCGGGCATCGCCGATCTTTCGGCGCGTGCCGTCGTTTACGTCGACAAGATTCTGAAGGGTGCCAATCCGGCCCTGTTGCCAATCGAGCAGCCGCGACGGCTCTTCCTCGTGCTCAATCGCAAGACGGCGAATGCGCTGGGTGTGGCGATCCCACCCCGGTTGCTTTTGCAAGCCGACGAGATCATTCAGTGACCGTCTGGTGTCCGCTGATGAGGTGCTCGAGCATTGCGCGGAGCTTGGCCGGTGTCGTCGGCTTGAACGCGATCGGATGTCCGGTTGCCCGCGCCTGAGCGAGGTATTCCGGCGACGATTCGCCGGTGACGAAGGCGCAGGCGAGCGCGGAACCGCATTGACGCTTCAGCCGGTCAACGACCTCGATGCCCGTTTCTCCTTCGCCGAGCCGCAGGTCGCAAAGAACGATGTCGGGCCTTCGGTTGCGTGCGCTCTCCACGGCATCATCACCGCGCTCTGCGACGGCGACGTCACATCCCCACCGGGTGAGCAATCCCTGCATCGCATCGCGCGCCGGCGCTTCATCCTCCACGATCAGCACACGAACGCCAGAAAGCGGCTCCGCGACCAATGCCTCGGACGGGCGCGCCGATTCCCGAGGCGCCGAGCGGGGCGCGAGAACGCGCACGACCGTGCCCTTGCCGGGCCTGGAATCGATCGTCAGGCGGTGCGCAAGCAGGGCTGCGAGTCGCTTGACGATTGCAAGGCCCAGGCCGAGCCCGCTGCTGCCGCCGGCGTGCATCGGCGCGGCAGTGTAGAACTCCTCGAACACATGTGGCAGATCGGCGGCCTCGATCCCGATTCCGGTGTCCGCGATGACTACCTCGACCTCGTCGCCGCGACGGCGGCAACCAATCAGGATGCGCCCGCCGTGCGTATAGCGGAGTGCATTCGCGATCACGTTCAGCAGAATCCGCTGCAGCAAAACGGGATCGGAGTCCACCCAGAGTGAAGTGGGCACGCAGGTAATGGCGAGGCCCTTGGCCTCGGCAGCGGGGGCGAACTCGGACGCAAGGCGCGACAGAAGGTCGCGCAAGGCAAGCGGCTTTCTCATGGGCGTGATCGCCCCGATGTCGAGCTTCGAGAGGTCGAGCAGTGCTTCGAGCAATTCGTTGAGCGCCTCGACGGATCGCTCGATCTTTTCCAGCAGGGCAGTGGCATCGGAGGGGAGCTTCGCGCCGCGAAGCTGCCCGACGAACAGCGCCAGTGCGTGGATGGGTTGGCGCAAATCGTGACTCGCGGCCGCAAGAAAGCGCGTCTTCGCTTCGTTGGCGAGTGCGAGTTCGCGCGTTCGCTCGACGATGCGCGTCTCCTGCATCGCGTATGTGTCCTGCAGCCGTCCCGCCATGCGATTGAACTGGTTCGCGAGCGCCTCGAGCTCGTCGCCGGTCGAAAGCGCGATGCGATGATCGAACTGCCCTTCGCCGATTTGCCTTGCGCGCGTTTCAATCTCGCGGATCGGCCGCACCATGCGCCGGGCGAGCAGCACGGAAGCCGCGATCGCTGCAACCACACCGAGCACCATGAGCCCGACGGAGCGGGCAAGCGATCCGTACACGGGACGGAACGCTTCGTCGAGCGGCTCCTCCGCGAAGACGACCCATCCGAGGCCCGCGATTGGCGCCGCGGTCGAGACAACGCGGATGCCTGCAAGGTCTCGTGCGTCGCCGATGATTGCGGGGCCCTCGGGCATCCGATCGAGCGCGCGACGAACCTGGGGTAGCGTCGAGAGATCGGTCTTGCGCAGCACGAGCCCGATGTCGGGATGCGAGATGAGCTCTCCGGTGCGATCGACGACATAGGCGACGCCCTCGCGCGTGAGCTGCGCCTGGGACACCACGTCCCACACGTACTTGAGATTGACCTCCGCCGCGAGCACGCTGCCGCCGGATTCGCGGGCGGCAGCGACCGAAACGTACGGCTCCGTCTCCTTGCGGAAATAGATCGGCCCGACGTAGCCCGATGTTTTGCGCGCGGCGCGGAACCCCGGTTCCGCGGACCAGTTGCGAGCGGCATCGACGACGTTGCGGTCGAATCGGGACAAGGCGACCCGCTCTTCGCCGCCCGGGTCGATCCAATGCAATCCGCTGATCTCGGGATGGTGGCGGAGCAGAGCAACGAGCTCGAGCTGAAGATCCTCGGCGGCGACGGGCCCGCTCGCGTTGAACTTGCCCACGGCCGCGCGCAGCGCTTCCTGCACGCTGCGCATGAAGTTCTCGATTTCGGCCGCAGCGAACTGCGCCTTGGCCTCCTGGACTTCCTCGAGCGCCGTGACCGATTCGCGATACGCGAAATAACCGCCCACCGCACCGCTGATGATCAGCAGCGCGCTGACGACGCCTGCGAAGTAGGCCGCGTACTTCCAGAACAGCGAGTGCCGGGTGAGGATTCGCATTGGGCTATCCCGGCAAACACGGCATCGCTGATCGGCTAGGGAAGTCGAGTCGCTCCGGAGAATACTCTGCGCGGTCGCCGGAAGTCGAACCGCTAAGACCTTCTTTTCGCGACAAGCCTGGAGTACTGCGACAAATTCGGCGCCGGCGGCGAGCGGAGAGACGAACGCAAGAGGCGCGGGCCTGCTCGATCCGCCCCGTGCCTTCGGCTCCGCATCGCCTTTCGAAAAGCGACGCTATCGCGCGACGCGAGCTTGCTGCTTACTCGAACCGCATTCCGGTCGCCCTTCCGCAGAGCGTGACGAGCACGTTCCCTGCCGGGTCGATGAATTGAATTTTCGCGTCGTACGCGAAGCTATTGGCGGTCGTCAGTTGTAGCGTCCCCCTGATTTCCGCCGAGCCTTCGAACGCGCCGGTCTGCGGATCCCAGCCGTAACCAAGAATCCTGAACGAAAAGTTGTGGTCGCCGGGCTCTCGTTGCCAAAGGCCGTGTTCGGCGGTGCCTTCCGCGGCCGTACTGCCAGGCCCCACAGAGTCGTTGTGCATGGTGCCGTCTTTGTGGAAGGTCATGAGCGCCGGAAATGAATTGGGGAACTGCTGGCCGGTTACACAATTGACCCCGTGCCGGGTGACGCGCCAAACGCCATCGAGCGTGGGCTCCGCCGCCTGGGCCGCCGCGTTCGATGCCACGAGCATGACTGCTGCACCCGTTACTGCGATAATCGAACCGCGAAACGTCGACGATTTCATGAAAAGCCTCCCTGGAAGGTCGATCGGTACGTGCGATCTGCACGCCGTGGGAGCGACATTAGGGGCGTGTCGCCGGCGTGGGAATTGCACTCGCGGGCGCGTCCATGAGCCAATCGACGCAGAGCATCCACGCAACGGCGGCGATCGCATTTGCCATCTGATTGAATCGATGGCGAAACGGTCGTTGACGATCGGGCAGCCATCGCCCGATGGTCCTAGCCCGAAAGTGCTGGATGGAAACGGCCCCCACGCTCGCTCCGCTCGCTGCCAGAGGGGGCCGGTCAGTCGCTTGGGGCCGCCCGGCGCGACTGATGAAACGGCCCCCACGCTCGCTCCGCTCGCTGCCCCCAGAGGGGGCCGGTCAGTCGCTTGGGGCGGCCCGGCGCGACTGACATGAAAGCCCTGATCATCGACGACCATCCGCTCGTCCGGGAGGCGGTCGGAAACGTGCTGCGCGGTCTCGATCCGAGCGTTGACATCGCGGTTGCCGGCGATTGCGACAGCGGGCTGGAAATCGCGGCGCGAGGCGTCGAGTTCGACCTCCTGCTCCTCGACTTGAGCCTTCCCGGACTGTCCGGTATCCCGGCATTGAAGCGCTGGCGATCGCAATACCCCGCGGTACCCGTCGTCGTGTTATCGGCCGCCGACGATCAGCCGACCGTGCTCGCCGCGATCAATGCGGGTGCCGCCGGCTACATTCCGAAGTCGTCTTCCAACCAGGTGATGCGCGAGGCGCTGCGCCTCGTGCTCGCCGGCGGGAAGTACCTTCCGCCACAACTGCTCGGGCGGCCTGGAAGCGCAACTCGGTCGTCGAAAGCGCAACGACAAGCGGTGCCGGATCTCGATTTGCTCGGCCTCACCGAGCGTCAGATCGCCGTTCTTCGCCTTATCGTGAAAGGTGCGCCGAACAAGGCGATTTGCCGCGAACTGGGCCTCGCAGAACGTACGGTCAAAGCGCACGTGACGGCCGTGCTGCGGTCATTGAAGGTATCGAGCAGGACGCAGGCTGCAGTCGAGGCGGTACGGCTGGGGCTGGCAGAGGCGGGCGGGTGATCGCCGCGCGAGAAAATGGTTGCGGCGGCCGGACGAAACGCGGGTTCTGCCGGTACGATTGGCAACCGACGTTGACCGGACTGCCCTGATGAGCAACCTCCGCGCGGCCATCGCGGCCGTTGCGCTCTCGTTCGTGTGGACCTTCGCCGGCGCGCAGGGCCAGGCGCAGACGCGCCCGATGCTGCACGTGCTCGCCTTCGACGGCGGCTGGAACCTGCCAATCTGGGTTGCGCAACGTAATGGACTTTTCGAGGCACAGGGCATCGGCGTCGATCTTGCGTACACGCCCACGTCGGGTTTCCTCGTGAAGTCGGTGCTCGATGGCAAATCCGACCTCGCGTTCGCGGCGATCGACAACGTGATCGCATACCAGGAAGGGCAGGGCGAAGCGTCGATTCCCGACAACCCCGACCTCTTCGCGTTCATGGGCGGCGACGGCGGCTTCATCTCGATCGTCGCCTCGCCGGCGGTGAAGAGCGTGACCGATCTCAAGGGCAGGACGGTGTCGGTCGACGCGATGACCACCGGCTTCGCCTTCGTCGTGCGCGAGCTCGTTGCGCGCAGTGGCCTCGCCGAATCCGACGTGAACTTCGTGCGCGCCGGCGGCACCGCCAACCGCTACGGGGACCTCGTCGCGGGGAAGCACGACGCGACGCTGTTGCGCACGCCGTTCGAGCTGCTCGCCGAGAATCGCGGCTATCACCGTATCGCGAGCGCCGAAACGCTGGGCGCGTACCAGGGAACGGTAGGGCTCGCGCGGCGCAGCTGGGCGCGCGAGCACGAGGCGGCGCTGATCGGGTTCCTGCGCGGCTACAAGGCGGCGACCGACTGGCTTTACGATCCCGCGAATCGCGAGATCGCCGAGGCGCTGCTGGTCGCCCACATCCGCGACATGACGCCCGCGCTCGCGAAGCGATCGTACGAGCTGCTCGTGTCGGGCAAGGGCGGTTTGTCGCGCGATCTCGCCCCGGACGTTGCCGGTATCGCCACGGTGCTGCAACTGCGCGGCAAATACGCGACGCCGCGCAAGACGCTGTCCGACCCGATGAAATACGTCGACCTCGGCTACTACAACAAGGCGTTCGGGAAGCGGTAGCGCGCCATGGCGACGAAGCGACGAGCCGAGCCGACGATCGTGCGGCCCGACGACATCGACCCGCACCATCGCTTCGACCGGCCGCTGGGCGCACCCGGGCATACGCAGGTCGATTTCGAGCAGCGCGTCGATTTCCGCCGTCTGCACGACTACCGGCTCGCGCGCACGCGCGCAGCGCTCGCGCATTCCGGCCTCGGCGCGCTGCTGTGCTTCGACCAGCACAACATCCGCTACATCACGAGCACGGTGATCGGCGAATGGGCGCGCGACAAGCTCACGCGCTATTCGCTTTTGACCGGCAACGGCGATCCGTACCTCTGGGATTTCGGCTCGGCCGCGCGGCATCACCGGCTGCACGCGCCGTGGCTTCATCACGATCATTGTCGCGCGGGTCTGCTCGGCTTGCGCGGCGCCACCGGCGCCGACCTCACGCTGTTTCGCGATGCGGCGAAGGAGATCAAGTCGATCCTCGACGCGGAGGGCGTGGCGGACATGCCGCTCGGGCTCGACGTCGTCGAGCCGCCGATGCTTTTCGAGCTGCAGAAGCTCGGGATCGAGGTGCGCGACGGGCAGCAGACGCTGCTGCAGGCGCGCGAAGTGAAGAACATCGACGAGTTGACATTGCTCAACATGGCGGCGGCGATGGTGGACGGCGTCTACCAGGACATTGCCGAGGCGCTGAAGCCCGGCATCCGCGAGAACGACATCGTCGCGCTGGCGACGAAGCGGCTCTACGAGATGGGCTCGGACAACGTCGAGGCGATCAACGCCATTTCCGGCGAACGCTGCTCACCGCATCCGCACAACTTCACCGACCGGCTGATCCGCCCCGGCGACCAGGCGTTCTTCGACGTGATCCAGTCGTTCATGGGCTATCGCACCTGCTACTACCGCACGTTCAGCGTCGGCCGCGCGACCCCGGCGCAGCGCACCGCGTACGGCAAGGCACGCGAATGGATGGACCGCACGATCGCGTTGCTGAAGCCGGGGATTGCCACCGACACGATCGCGAGGTCGCTGCCCACGGCCGGCGACATCGGCTTCGCGAGCGAAATGGACGCGTTCGGGCTGAATTTCTGCCACGGCCTCGGCCTCGGCCTGCACGAGCGGCCGCTGATCTCGCGGCTCAACTCGCTGAAGGAGCCGATCGAGTTGAAGGCGGGGATGGTGTTCGCCGTCGAGACATACTGCCCGGCCAGCGACGGTGTGTCGGCCGCGCGGATCGAGGAGGAGGTGATCCTGACTCCTGCCGGTCCGCAGGTGATCTCGCTTTATCCGGCACAGGAGCTGCCGGTTGCCAATCCCTACTGAGCAGCCCGCATCCTGCGCCGGCGCGCATTCGTCCGGCACAGGATGCGCGGTGTTCGGAACTCCGGCTACTGACTCACCGGCGGCAATGTCGATGGCGAGGCCACGTTGAGGCAGGTCGGGTGACCGAAGCCCGACGCGCTGACGCCGGTGCCCCCAGCAGGATTCGGCGTAATGTCGTAGATGATGTTGTCCGGATGCGTTGGATCGCCGGCGAAGAGCTTTGCCGGTCCCGCAACCACCGTGCCGAGATGATCGAAGCCGAGGTTCGCGCGCACGCGCCACGCGATCATGTGATCGGCGCACGACGTATCGCCGCTTACACCAACGGCGCCGACGATCTTGTGCCCCGTGTTGTAAAGGCCGAGGCCGCCGCCGAACACGTTGACGCCGCCGATGCGCCGTCCCACCATCGGGTCGTGCGCGGTTCCGTAGGCCGATGGACTGCCGCCGTACGCGGCGTCCGTATCGACGGGATTGCTGTGTTGCAGCCCATAAAGCGACCCGCCCGGCTGAACCGCCGAATAGAGATCGGCGGTGGAAAGCGCGAGTCCGTCCAGTCCGAACGCATTTGCGGTGTTTGCCTTTTGCGCCGAGATCACGCGGCTGCCCGGCCATTGCGATCCCCGGTCGGCGCCGGAGAACGCAACCGCGCAAACGACGCCGTCGCGATCGACGATCGTTCCCCACATCTGGAAATCGAGCCCGCTGGTCTCGGCCTGGACGGCCGCGATCAGCGCGCTCTTGAGCGCAGCGTAGCTCGGCAGTCCGGCGCAGCGTGTACCGCCGTCGTCATCGGCCGAAGCGACGCCGGACACCGCCGTCAACCCCGCAAGCAACAGGCACGAACGCATGTTTCGAACCATGATCGTCTCCTTATCGTTGGTCGTCCTCGCTCTCGGGCGCCCTCGTAGGCGTTACGAGCCTCTTCGCGGTGATGCCGGGCGGGAGGACGAGTCGACGCAAGCAATGAACAAGCCCTCCCGGACAAGGCGATGATTCGCGCGGATTTGCTTGTCGCGCTCGATCGACTCGCGCCGCAATTTGTAAACGGCCTCGACACGTCCCGGCGCTGCCGGGCCGATTGCGTCCGGCGCGGGGTAACATATCCGCCCGCTCCGATGCCGCCCGGCGAGAGGTCGAGCCCCGGCATGGGAGCGCCGATTGCTTGATGGTGCCCGCGCCTGATGCCGAGGCGTCCTGAAGGAGCGACGGATGGCGGAGCGGATCGACACCTTTCCGCGGTTGATGCTGCACCATGCGCACGTGCGTCCCGACCATCCGGCGACGCGCGAGAAGGACCTCGGCATCTGGCAGACCTGGTCATGGCGCGACGTGGCCGGCGAGGTGCGCGCGATCGCGTGCGGCCTCGCGGCGGAGGGTTTCGGCCGCGGAATGCACCTCGCCATCGTCGGCGACAACCGGCCGCGGCTGTACTGGGCGATGATCGCCGCGCAGGCGCTCGGCGGCGTGCCGGTACCGATGTACCAGGATGCACCGGCCGCCGAATTCGTGTTCGTGCTGAACGACGCCGAGATCGACTACGCGCTCGTCGAGGACCAGGAGCAGGTCGACAAGCTGCTCGAGGCGCAGCCGCAGGTGCCGACGCTGCGCCACGTCTATTACGATGATCCGCGCGGCTTGCGCAATTACGACGGCGTGACGAGCTTCGACCAGCTGGTCGAGAGGGGCCGCGCCTACGATCGTGCGCATCCCGGCTTTTTCGACGAGCAGGTCGCGCTGGGCCGCGCCGAAGACGTGTCGGGGATGCTCTACACGTCGGGCACCACCGGCAAGCCGAAGGGCGTGCGCCAGACGCACGCGGCATTCATCGCGGCGGCGAAAGGCAGCGCCGAGTTCGATCGCCTGAAGCCGTCCGATAGCGTGCTGTCGTACCTGCCGATGGCGTGGGTGGGCGATCACCTGTTTTCGTTCGCGCAGTGGCTCTACGTCGGGTTCACGATCAACTGTCCCGAATCGGGCGACACGGTGATGACCGACCTCCGCGAAATCGGCCCGACGTATTACTTTGCGCCGCCGCGCGTGTTCGAGAACCTGCTGACGCAGGTGATGATCCGCATGGAGGACGCCGGTGCGATCAAGCGCTGGCTGTTCGGCCACTTCACCGACGTCGCGCGTCGCTGCGGCACCCGCATTCTCGACGGCGGCAAGGTGCCCGCGGGCGATCGCCTGCAGTACGCGCTCGGCAACCTGCTCGTCTACGGTCCGCTTCGCAACGTGCTCGGGATGTCGCGCATTCGCGTTGCCTATACGGCGGGGGCGGCCATCGGGCCCGACCTCTTCCGCTTCTATCGCTCGATCGGCATCAACCTGAAGCAGCTCTACGGCTCGACGGAGACCTGCGCCTACGTGTGCCTGCAACCCGACCGCGGCGTGCAGTTCGACACCGTCGGCGAGGCGGCGCCCGGCGTCGAGCTCGCGATCGCCGACGACGGCGAGGTGCTGGTGCGCGGGCCGATGCTGCTCAAGGAGTATTACAAGCGGCCCGATGCCACCGCCGAATCGATCGACGCGCAGGGCTACTTCCATACCGGCGATGCCGGCTTCGTCGACCCCGGCGGCCAACTGAAGATCATCGACCGTGCGAAGGACGTCGGCAAGCTCGCGAACGGCGCGATGTTCGCGCCGAACTACATCGAGAACAAGCTCAAGTTCTTTCCGCACATCAAGGAGGCGGTGGCGTTCGGCGCCGGGCGCGACCGCGTCTGCGCGTTCATCAACATCGACGTGGGCTCGGTCGGAAACTGGGCCGAGCGCCGCGGCATCGCGTATTCGGGCTACACCGATCTCGCGGCCAAGCCCGAGGTTTACGAACTGATCCGGCGTTGCGTCGAGCAGGTGAACGAGGCACTCGCGGCCGAGCCCGGTCTTGCGCCATCGCAGGTGCGCCGCTTTCTCATCCTGCACAAGGAGCTGGACCCCGACGACGACGAGCTGACGCGCACGCGCAAGGTGCGGCGCGGATTCATCGCCGAGAAATACGCGGTGCTGATCGATGCGCTCTACGCCGGGCGCGCCGTGCAGCACATCGAGACGCTCGTCAAGTTCGAGGACGGACGCTCGGGGCTCGTCGCGGCCGATCTGCGGATCGAGGATGCGAAGGCACAGGACGTCGCGATGGAGGCGGCCGCATGACCGTTTCGGCGCCACCCGATTCACTCGCAACGATGCAGCCCCCGCCCGCTGCGGCGCACGATCAGCCGAAGGCGCCGGAACGGGACGCGGGCAACGTGCTCCTGTCGCTCGAGCACATTTTCCTGGCGTTCGGCGGCGTGCAGGCGTTGAACGACGTGACCTTCGACGTCCGCGAGCATGAGGTGCGCGCGATCATCGGCCCGAACGGCGCGGGCAAGAGCTCGATGCTGAACGTGATCAACGGCGTCTATCGCCCGCAGCGCGGAACGATCACCTATCGCGGACGCCAGTGGCATGGCGTCGATCCGCACACCGCGGCCGCGTCAGGCATCGCGCGCACGTTCCAGAACATCGCGCTGTTCAAGGGCATGAGCGTGCTCGACAACATCATGACCGGCCGCAACCTGAAGATGAAGGCGAGCTTCGTCGAGCAGGCGATCTGGTTCGGACGTGCGCGACGCGAGGAGCTGGCGAACCGGTTGAAGGTCGAGGAGATCATCGACTTCCTCGAGATCCAGCACATCCGCCGCACGCCGGTGGGCCGCCTGCCGTACGGACTGCAGAAGCGCGTCGAGCTCGCACGCGCGCTCGCCGCCGAGCCGACGCTGCTGCTGCTCGACGAGCCGATGGCCGGCATGAACGTCGAGGAGAAGCAGGACATGTGCCGTTTCATCCTCGACGTCAACGAGCAGTACGGCACGACGATCGTGCTGATCGAGCACGACATGAGCGTGGTGATGGACATCTCCGATCGCGTCGTCGTGCTCGACTACGGACGCAAGATCGGCGACGGGGTGCCGGCCGCGATCCGCGAGAACAAGGCGGTGATCGACGCCTATCTCGGAGTGGCGCATTGATCCAGTTCTTCTTCGAGGTGCTGATCGGCGGCCTGCTGTCCGGCGTCATGTATTCGCTGGTGGCCCTCGGCTTCGTGCTGATCTACAAGGCGTCGGGCGTGTTCAATTTCGCGCAGGGCTCGCTCGTGTTCTTCGCCGCGCTCACGTTCGTCGGCCTGACCGAGCACGGGTTGTCGTTCGGCGTGGCGCTCGTCGTGACCTTGGCGGTGATGGTGGTCGCGGGCCTGCTGATCGAGCGTCTCGTGCTGCGACCGCTCGTGAACCAGCCGCAGATTTCGCTTTTCATGGCGACGATCGGCCTGTCGTTCTTCATCGAGGGCCTCGCGCAGCTGCTGTGGGGCGCGAACGTGCGCGGCCTCGACCTCGGCATCCAGGACGAGCCGATCGCCTGGATCTCGGATCGCAGCGGCATCAACATCTCGAAGTTCGACCTGATGGCGGCGCTGATTGCGGCCGTGCTCGTCACCGCACTCGGCTTGTTCTTCAGCCGCACACGCATCGGCCGCGCATTGCGCGCCGTTGCCGACGATCACCAGGCGGCGCTCGCGGTCGGCATTCCGCTGCAGCAGATCTGGGGCATCGTGTGGGCAGTGGCCGGCTTCGTCGCGCTCGTGGCCGGCCTGTTGTGGGGCGCACGCAACGGCGTGCAGTTCGCGCTGACCTTCGTCGCGCTGAAGGCGCTGCCGGTGCTGATCCTCGGCGGCTTCGAATCGATTCCCGGGGCGATCGTCGGCGGCCTCATCGTCGGCTCCACCGAGAAGCTCGCGGAGGTGTACCTCGGTCCCTATGTCGGCGGCGGAATCGAAGGCTGGTTCCCGTATGTGCTCGCGCTCGCCTTCCTGCTCGTGCGGCCGGAAGGGCTGTTCGGCGAGAAGATCATCCGCCGCATTTAAATGGGGTCAGAGACGACTTTTCGTCACACCCGGCAGGTATGCGAACCTTCATCAAAAGTCGTCTCTGACCCCATTTAAATGCTCTACCGCGAAGCCGGGCAGTTCAAGAGCAGCTACGCCGCCGATTCGGCGATCATGCCGATTCGGCAGGACCGCATCGCCCTCGTGCTGATCCTGCTCGTTGCGTTCGTCGGCATCCCGCTGACGGCGTCGCCGTACCTCTTTTCGGCGATCCTGATCCCCGCGCTGATCCTCGCCCTCGCAGCGCTCGGCCTCAACATCCTGACCGGATACGCGGGCCAGCTTTCGCTCGGCACCGCGGCGTTCATGGCCGTGGGCGCATTCGCGGCCTACAACTTCGCGCTGCGCATCCCGGGCATTCCGCTGCTCGTTGCGTTCGCCGGCGGCGGCATCATGGCGGCGCTGGTCGGCATCGTGTTCGGACTTCCGAGCCTGCGCATCCGCGGCTTCTACCTCGCGGTGGCGACGCTCGCCGCGCAGTTCTTCATCCTGTGGTGCCTGACGAAGGTCGGCTGGTTCACGAATCACAATCCGTCCGGCGTCATCACGGCACAGCAGATGGTGATCGCCGGCTACGCGTTCGATTCACCCCAGGAAAAGTACCTGCTCGTGTTGTCGATCGTCACGCTGATGGCGTTCGCGGCGAAGAACATGGCGCGCGGCAACATCGGCCGGCAATGGATGGCGATCCGCGACATGGACGTGGCGGCGGAGGTGATCGGCATCCGCCCGATGCGCGCGAAGCTCCTCGCATTCGCGGTCAGCTCGTTCTACTGCGGCGTCGCCGGGGCGCTCTTCGCGTATGCGTACCTCGGGACCGTGGAGCCGGAAGCGTACAGCCTCGACCTGTCGTTTCGCATCCTGTTCATGATCATCATCGGCGGCGTCGGCACCGTGCTCGGCGCGTTCCTCGGCAGCGCGTTCATCGTCATCGTGCCGATTGCGCTAAGCATCTTCGTGTCGTTCCTCGACAACACGCTGCATCTCGGCGTGCCGAGCAGCGTCGGGTCGAACCTGCAGCTCATGGTGTTCGGCGGGCTGATCATTTTCTTCCTGATCGTCGAGCCGTTCGGGCTCGCGCGGATGTGGCAGATCGCCAAGGAAAAGCTGCGCCTGTGGCCGTTCCCGCATTGAACGGCGTGCCGGCGAAACGGCCGTGCGGTATTGACAGCTTCCCGCGTCTGGCCAATTCTTCGCCGGGCAGGTCGAGTTCGCCCCGCGACGGGCGCCGAAAAATTCGAGGAGGAACCACATGAAGGGCTGGATGAAGGGCTTGCTCGGCTTGGGACTGGCCGTGGCGGCCATGCAGGCGGGCGCGCAGAACGAGCAATACGTGCCGATCCTGTCGTACCGGGTCGGGCCTTATGCCGCCGGCGGGTCGGGGTACTTCGGCGGCGCGATCGACTATTTCACGCTGGTCAACATGAACGGCGGCATCAACGGCGTGAAGATCGCCTGGGAGGAATGCGAGACCGAATACAACGCGTCGCGCGGCGTCGAATGCTACGAGCGGCTGAAAACCCGGCGCGGAGGTGCAAGCACCGTCGAGCCGTTGTCGACGGGCATCGCGTATGGCCTGTTCGAGCGCGTCGCCAACGACAAGATACCGATGACGACCAACGGCTACGGCCTCGCGATCTCGGCCGACGGCGCCGTGTTCCCGTGGGTGTTCCCGCTCGGCACGACGTACTGGGACCAGGCGGCGGCGATGGTCGCCTACCTCGGACAGAAGGCCGGCGGTGAAGCGAAGCTCAAGGGCAAGAAGATCGCGTTCATGTATCACGACTCGGCGTACGGCAAGGAGCCCATTCCGGTGCTCGACGCGCTCGCCGCACGCGACGGCTTCGAGCTCACGAAGATCCCGATCACGCCGCCGGGCAACACGCAGGAATCGCAGTGGCTGCAGATCCGGCAGCTTCGCCCCGATTACGTGATCCTGTGGGGCTATGGCGTCATGAACCCGGTGGCGCTGAAGACCGCGGCGAAGCTCGGCTATCCG
>Ga0207667_10001932_pt1 | contig 25988 bp, 22 predicted proteins | sample KBSCornC52_FD_184301 | JGI IMG/M metagenome (GOLD analysis project Ga0207667, IMG submission 184301) | Corn rhizosphere microbial communities from Kellogg Biological Station, Michigan, USA - KBS Corn C5-2 (SPAdes) (version 2) | ecosystem: Host-associated > Plants > Roots > Rhizosphere > Soil ...
AGTCCCGAGCCAAATACCACCGCGATGGACAGCTTCTGCTTCCATCTCCGGCTTGGTGGCGCAGACGCTGAAGGCCGGCACGACCCCGACGACCACCATGGGCGCCTTCCTGAAATAGCGCGGGCGTCCGCCCGCTGCCATTCTGGCTCCTAGAGGCCGCCCGCAACATCCAGTGTGGCGCCCGTCACGTAAGACGCCTGCTCCGACAGAAGCCACAGGACGGCGGCGGCGACCTCGCTCGGTTGACCCATGCGCGCGAGCGGAACCTGTAGCAGCGTACGTTCGAGATATTCTTTCGGTTGAGTGAAGCGCGTTTCGGTGCCGATCACGCCGCAGCGCACCGCGTTCACGCGGATGCCCTCGGGCGCGAGCTCCTTTGCGAGACCGCGCGAGAGCGTCTCGAGCGCGACTTTACTCGCCGAAAAGGCTACCCACGAGCCCGCGCCGCCGGTGCGCTCCGCAACTGCTGAAGTGAGCGTCACGATCGCGCCGCCGGCACCGCCCGCCCGCGTCGATGCCCGGCGAATCAGCGCACGCGCGCAATGGAGCGCGCCGAAAACATTGGTACGGAAAGCCCGCTCGACGTCTGCCATCGCGGTATCGACGACGCGTGCAGGGGGCCCCGCGAACACGGCGGCGTTGACCAGCCCGGCAATACCGCCGAATGCCTGTGCGGCGGCGTCGAAGGCACGCTCGACGGCGGCTTCATCGCCGACGTCAGCCGCGAAGGCTCGCGCGCGACCGCCCGCAGCTTCGATCTGTCGGACCACTCCTGCCGCGGCCTCGATGCGCGTTTCGTAAAGGAGCGCCACACCCTGGCCAGTGGCCGCAGCTCGGCGTGCGATTTCCGCACCGATGCCGCGAGCGCCGCCGCTGACGACCAATGCACCTTGGTTCATGACAAATAGCTTGATATCAACCTAATTACGATGTCAACGCTCGAGCTTGCCCCGCTCATCCGCGATCACTGTTTTTGCTTGCAATTGCAGCGCGCCGCCCGGCTACTCGCCCGGCGCTACGACGAGGCCTTTCGCCCGCTCGGACTGACGAGCTGGCAATTTTCGCTGTTGGTCGCGCTGAGCACGCGCGAGCCGCCCAGCGTGAGTCGAATCGCCGAGCTGCTCGACAGCGATCGCACGACCGTCACCGCTTGCCTCAAGCCGCTGGAGCGCCGTGGCTTGATCGTGAGTGCCACCTCGGTACGCGATCGGCGGCAACGCCTCGTCAAGCTCAGTGCAAGTGGCCGCGCACTGCTCACAAGAGCGATCCCGCGCTGGCGGCGGCTGCAAACGCAGACGGCTCGCCTGCTCGCGAGCGACTCTGCCGCGCTGCGCCGCGCGCTCGCAAAGTTTGCGGGCTGAGGGCTCGGGAATGGCTAAGTCGAGCGATCTGGCGTCGATGCACTCCGACTCAGCCGGTTGGCTCCGTTGCTCCACAGCTACGCTACCAGCGAGGATGCGCCTTCGTCGCGCCTCGCCATCCGGGCCCTCGACGGGGATGATCGACCGACTTCACCATTTTCGGACCTTCAGGGATTGTGCGCTACGCTCGGTAGTGTGCGATGCCTCGAAGAGGCGCCTTTGACACGTGCTCGTAACGGCGGTGGAATGCCGAGCATGGTTCCTGCGCGTCTCGGCCCTCACGCGTGAAGGTCACTGGCACTCTGATGGTGGCCTGCAGAGTGGCGCTCGGACTCTTTCAGCCTCGTGGCTCGAAGAGCGCACCGTGATCTGGCGTCTCCTGGCTGGTGTCACGATCGGACTCTTGCTCTCGTGGGGCGTGCTGGTCGTCGTCTTGCTTCGCGTTCGCCCTAAGGGCTCACTGCTGCGCGAGGCACTTCGGCTCCTGCCGGACACGCTTCGGCTGCTCCGTCGTTTGTCTGGCGATGACACATTGCCGAGAGGAGTTCGCGTTCGGCTCTGGTTGCTCTTGGCCTATCTGGCCCTGCCCTTCGATTTGATCCCTGATTTCATTCCGATCCTCGGCTACGCCGATGATGCCATCCTCGTGTGTTGGGTCTTGCGTGCCGTCGTTCGGCGCGCGGGTGCGGACGCGGTTCGTCGACACTGGCCGGGCAGCGAGGATGGCTTGGCCGTGCTCTGGCGCGTAGCGGGCCTCGACGGCTCGAACGCCGGTGAACCACGCGAACGATGAGCAAAGCGCCAAGCGAGAAGTCGAGCAACCGGCGCTAAGCTGTGGGTATTTTGTCGGGAGCGTTCTGTTGGGTTGAGAGAACGAGCGACTTCGTGTCTGCTCGTGATTTGGCCTTTTCGAGGACGAATCGATGAAGCACGCGTTTCTGGCATTGTGGGTGCTGGTCACAGTGGCCGCGCCGGGGTCGAGCGCAGCCGCGGCGCGCCCGGGCGCGGGCGTGGTCGACGCCCAAAGCAGTGCTTCGGAAGCGGGTAGGCCCGAACAGGCCAAGAAAAAGCGCCTGAGCGACCCGCAAATTCGGCAGATTTTGATCGACGAGTCGATTGCCGCTTACTCGGGGAACTGCCCGTGTCCGTACAGTCGGGCGCGCAACGGTTCGCGTTGCGGACGCCGCAGCGCGTACGACCGAGAGGGTGGCGAAGCGCCGCTGTGCTTTGCCAAGGATGTGACAGCTGAGATGGTGCAAGCGTACCGAGACGCCAATCCCGAGCAGTAAGGCTCATTCAGTCGGCAGAAGGCGGCCGAGCGAACGCGCCGCGCTCGGACGCCGAAGGCTGTGCCGCCACGCGCGCGACTCCGTGACCATCAAAAGATATCGGGCCCGAGCTCACAGCCGAGCTCTTGCCGGGGACTACGGCCGTGCTCGTCGGTTCTTCGGGAGTCGGCAAATCGAGTCTGATCAATCGCTTGCTCGGTCGGGAGACGCAGAGCGTGAGCCAGGTGCGTGAGTCCGACACGCGCGGGCGGCACACCACGACGGGCCGCGAGCTGTTCGAGCTGCCCACCGGCGCGCTATTGGTGGACACGCCCGGAATGCGCGAGTTCGGTCTATTCGCCGCCGAGCGCGTCGATCTCGGCGTCACGGGCTTCGCCGAGATCGACGAGCTTTCGTCGATCTGTCGCTTTCGTGATTGCCGGCATGAGAGCGAGCCGGGCTGCGCGGTGCTGGCGGCAATCGAAGCCGGCAGTGTCCAGCGCGAGCGTCTGGCGCGAGCGCACAAGCACCAACGCGAGCTCACCTGGCAAAGCGAGCGCCACGATCCGCGGAAGCTGAGCGAAAAAATCGCCGCCTCTCGGACCCGCACGCGCGCTCTGCGTGCCCAACAGAAGCGCGAAAAGGGTGGTTAGACATCAGTCGCGCGTTCGGATGCTGTGCCGCTGCAAGCCATACACGGTCTGTTGTGGGGCGCTGCAAAGCCCATTCTGCGGGGCAGACGTCGGGCCGCGCCAGCACCCAGCCTTCGCGAGGCTCGAGTCGAGCCGCCACGACGCTCGGACTCACGCGGCTTTCGGCGCTCAGCGCGGGCAAGGGTTAGCCTCTGCGCCGTCGCCTGATAAACTCTCGGACCTTGGCGTCCCGGCTGCCTCCATCGCGTCCCCCTGAGCTCGATCTGACGACGAGTCCGGTCGAAACGGGACAGCCATTTTCCGACGGGAGCCCCGAGAGAGCGAGTCTGCGCGTGGTGCATTCGCCGGACCTCGCCGCGATCGGTCGCGTCATCACGCTGTCCCGCCATGACAGCTTGGCCCTGGGGCGCGGGACCGAGAACCCGCACGGGTTATTGGTCGACACGCGGCTGAGCCGCGCTCACGCCATGGTTGCCTTCGACGCCAACGCCGGCCAATTTCGCGTGACTGATTCCGGAAGCCGCAATGGCACATTCGTACACGGCCGGCGCATCGAGAGTGCCCTGCTCGACCCCGACTCGGTCATCCGACTGGGTGGCAGCGTGCTCGTGTTCGCGGAAAGTGACCGGATGAAGCAGCTGCTCGAGCGCGCCGATCGAGTCGCAGACGGCACACTGTCGCTCTTGCTCCTCGGAGAAACGGGCACAGGCAAAGAGCTTTTGGCCCGGCGCATTCATGAGCGAAGCGGGCGCAGCGGCCCCTTCGTGGCCGTAAATTGCGCCGCGCTGCCGCGTGAGATGATCGCCGCGGAGCTCTTCGGTCACCTGCGCGGGGCATTTTCCGGCGCGGTCCGCGAGCGCGCCGGCTTATTTCGCTCGGCGCAAGGCGGCACGCTCTTGCTCGACGAAATCGGCGATATGCCGCTCGACCTGCAACCAGCGTTGCTGCGTGTGCTCCAAGAGAAGAAGGTGCGTCCGGTCGGCTCCGATCAAGAAGCGCCCGTCGACGTGCGCGTCTTGGCAGCCACGCACAACGATCTGGCGGAAAAGGCGAAGGCCGGCGACTTTCGGGCAGACTTGTGGGCGCGTTTGGCCCAGATGACGCTCACGATCCCGCCCTTGCGCGCACGCCGCGCAGAGCTCCTCGCGCTCGCCCGCACGCTCAGCGAAGCGCACCAGCGCAAGCTGATGCTGAGCGCCGAGAGCGCCGAAGCGCTCTTGCTCTGGAGCTGGCCGCTCAATTTCCGCGAACTCGAGTCGCTGCTGGCGCTGTATGCCGCCACCGCCACCGCGGGCCAGCCGCTCGATCTCGAGTTCTTGCGCGGCGCCAAGCCCGAACTCGTCGAGGCATTGACAGACCCGGGGCCCGGCGGAAATGCCGAGGCTGCCGGCAGCGCAAGCGAAGACAGCGCGAGCCAGGAATCGCTCGTCGTCGACGAGGCGGGGCTGCGGCGCGCATTGGGCGAGGCGCGCGGAAATCTGGCGGTTGCGGCGCGAAGCTTGGGCATTTCTCGGCAAAAGCTGTATCGCTGGTTGAGCCAGGCTGGACTCGACGCGGACTCGTTCCGGCGCACCTTTCGTGGCGGAGCACCGAGCGAGTGACGAGCGATGAGTGACTGCACTGACGAGACCGCGGCGGTCACCCCAAGCGACGCGCCGACCTCGGCGGGCGAGCTGCCCATTGGGACCCTGCTCAACGGCCGCTACGAGCTCGACGAGTTGCTCGGACGTGGCGGCATGGGCGTCGTGTACCGCGCGACGGATTCGTTGGAAGAGCGGGACGTGGCATTGAAGCTGCTCCGCCGCGAAACCCTGAGCACGACGTCTTTGGCGTTGTTCAAGGCGGAGTTTCGCACGCTGGGCACGCTCCACCACCCGAACATCGCGGCCGTCTTCGATTTCGCCGAGCGCCAAGACTCGGGCGATTTCTTTTTCACGATGGAGCTCATCTCCGGGAAAAATGCGTTCGAAGCGACGGAGGGTGTCAGCGTCGATGCGATCTTGGACATCGGGCTACAAGTCCTGCGCGCCCTCGCCTATTTGCATACCCGAGGCGTGATTCACCTCGATCTCAAGCCCGCCAACATCCTCGTTACGGCTGACGGAAGTGCGCGAGTGCTCGATTTCGGTGTTGCGCACTCGGCGCATTCGCAGTCGGGCGGTCGCTACGCGACGCCGGTATTCATGGCTCCGGAATTGTCGCGCGAGGGCGCGGAAGTCGACCGGCGCGCCGACATTTATAGTTTCGGCGTCACGCTCTTCCAGCTCTTGTTCCGGCGCTTGCCTCAGTGCGGAGGCGTGGATTTCACGGCCACTTCGGACAGCGGAGGCTTCGCGCTCAGTGAGCGCGAGCTCGCCTCGCTACCGAGCTGGCTACCGGCAATCTTCCCGCGGCTGATCGCCCGCGATCCTGGGCAACGCTTTCGCTCTGCCAATGAAGTCATCGCGGCAATCAACGACGCCCGGGGGGACCGCAGTGAGATCGAAACGGACGAGACGCGCGACAGCTATGTCGCTTCGACGGCGTTGGTCGGGCGCGACGACGCAATCAGCGCCCTGCTCGGGTGCTTGCACCAGCGGCTACTCGCGGGGCGGCATTGCGCGATCCTGGCGCTCTGCGCCGGGCCCGGTGGCTCGGGCAAATCGCGAGTGCTGCGGGAGATTCGTCAGCAATGCCAAGTGCTCCGGCACTCGTTTTTCCACGCTCAATGTTATGGCGAGACGGGCGCGCCATACGCCGTTTGGGAGCGCATCGTAACCGAGGTTGCGACCTTGCTCGGGCCCGAGGCGCGCGCGCACGGGCCGGTCATTCAGAGCTTGGCGCCAGCATTGGCGGCGCGGATCGGGCTCACCGAGCAAGCAAAGCTCGATCCGAGTGCGCTCGCCAAGCGGCTGGTCGCTCTGCTCCTCGCTTCGGGCAGGCCGTGCGTCGTGAGTCTCGACGACCTGCATTGGATCGACGCTCCGTCGTTGCAGTTGCTCGAGCTCGTGATCGAGCGCTGCGCTGAGGCAGAGCGCACGAGCGCGGTCCGGCTCGGTTTTTTGTGTACCGTGCGCGAAGAGGTCTCGGAAGAGGTCGGCCAAACACTCGATCGCTTGCGCTCGGCACGAGCCGTTCAGGACGTTGTCTTACGCCCGCTCGCTGCCGCTGAAGTCGGGGAACTAGTGAGCTCGATGCTCGGCCCGTGCAACATGCCGGCCGATCTGGCGCACGGCTTGGCCGTTGCCACGGGCGGCAATGCCTTGCTCGTCACCGAAGTGATGCACGCTTGGATCAGAGATCGCAGCATCATCCCGAACTCCGCTGGCTGGACGTTCGAGCGCATGCGCTCGCCCCGCGAGATTGCCGACCAACTCACGCATCTTTTGAGCGATCGCTTGGCCGAGCTCACCCCCGCGCAACTTCGGGCGTTGGGCGCGCTCGCCGTGTTCGGTCGACCGCTTCGTCTCGATCTGCTCGAAGCATTGCTCGGAACCGAGCGCGAGACGTTGCTCTCGCTCGTCCTCGATCTGCGTCAAAAGCACCTGCTGTTTTTGGCTCACGAAGAGCTGCATTTCTCCGCCACGCGCTGGCGCGACTGCGTGCTCGAAGGCATGGCCGCCGAAACGCGCGCAGGCTGGCACAACCTCATCGCCGACCTGATTGCGCCAAGCATGCCGCCAGAACTCGTAGCATTTCATTACGAGCGCGGGCAAAACCTGAATTGTGCCGCTGCATGGTTCGGACGCGCTGCGCTCCAGCACTTCGAGCGCGAAAATTGGCAGCAGGTGCTCGGCTACGCGCAGAAGGCGGCTGACTGCGGCACGAGCAGCGCTGATTTCGGTCACGTGTGCAGCAGAGCCGCCGAGGCCGGGCGCCGCTCCGGCGACCGACGCGCGGCGATTTTCGCCCAACTCGCGCTCACGCTACTCGTGCCGGGTAGCAGCGATTGGTTGCAAGCGTCCCGGGTGGCGATTGCCGCGTTCAATCCGCGGCTGGGCAGGTGATCGCGCCCTTCGTCAGCTCGTCCCAACGACGGCGCAATTCCTGCGGTGTCCAACGCGCAGCTCGCGCTGTTATCGGCGCCGTTTGTTGCATGCGATGAAACGAGACCTGGGGACCGCCCACGTCGATCACCTGACCGGTGATGCCCGCGGCCAAATCTGAAGCCAAAAACAGCACGACATCTGCGACGTAGCGCGGAGATAGCAGCTCTTCGGCGCCGGGGATCGCGGCAAACGCCGGGACCAGATTGGTGAGCCGCGTCCATGCCATGGGCGTGACGACGTTCACGCTGATGCCATGCGGCGCGAGCTCGAGCGCCGCAGTCATGGCTAGACCATAAACCGCGGCTTTCGATGCGGCGTACGCGGCCACGCCTGGGTTCCCGGTCATCGCCACCAAACTGCTGGTGGTGATGATCCGACCTGGACGCTTGTGCTGCACCATGTTCCGCGCCGCGGCTCGCAGACACAGAAAGGTGCCCCGCGCGTTGATCGCCATCAGACGTTCCCAGACCTCGTCCTCGGCTTCCAGAACGCTCGAGCCGAGGTGCAGCGCGCCCGCGCTGGATACGAGCACGTCCACCGCGCCAAACTGGTCGTTCGCCAGCCGGAATAGCGCTTCGACGTCGGCCGGGGAAGAGACGTCGTGATGGCTCGCGATGGCGACACCGCCGGCTTTTTCGATCTCCGCGACCACGCTCGGGGCCACGCTCGCGTCCGCCCCCGTGCCGTCAGGGGCGGCGCCGTTGTCGTTGACCACGACCTTGCAGCCTTCCGCCGCGAAGCGCAGCGCGTACTCACGGCCGAGGCCACGCCCGGCGCCAGTGATCACCGCTACCTTCCCCGCCAAGAGTCCGCCCTGGCGGCTTTCGCCGGCAGTCGCCGAAGCCGGAGCTTCCGAGCGCGCCAACTCCCGCCTAAGCCGCGCGTAGAGCGCGTACGCGCTGACGAAGTGCGCCCGAAAGCGAGCGGAGATTTCGAGCACGTCGCCAGCTTTCATTGGGTAGCCGACGTGCGGGTCGAGCGCGCTGCCGTTGAGTTTGGTTCCGTTCTGCGAACCCGCGTCGTAAACCAGGTACGTCGCCGCGCTCCGGTCGTGGACGAACCGCAAATGAAGCTTCGAGACAGCGAGGTCATCGAGCTGAATGTCGCGGTCTTCCGCGCGACCGAGCGTGATCGCGAGCTCTGCTCGGTTCTCGTCCGAGAGCGCAAACACGAGCAAGTCTTCCGCCTCGGCAGTGTCGATGTCCGCCGAGTCGTCGGCCTGCATCAGCGTGGTGAGGAATCTCTTCTCTACGTCGAGCGCTGGACCGAGCTGTTCAATCAGCAAGAACGCCGAAACCGGGTCAGCGGCGAACGTTTCGCGCGGCGTCGCTCGATGAAGCTGAATGAACTCTGCAAGGCTGGTCCCTCGGCTCATGCCTGCTCCTCTAACATCGAGACGACCGCGAGACGTCCGGACTGTCCGCGATTTCGTCCGGACTAGCCGGAGTGTCCGTCAGTTTGTTGTGTTTACGTTCGGGTAAGCGGGAGATCGGCGCAATTTTAGCGATTTTCGCTTGGCTTCGGCGCGCGACTGGTTGGCATGCGCATTGCTCATCCTAGGCGAACCACGCTCACGTAGTGCTGCGCTGGGGCCGGATGCGGCGCCAAAGAGCTCGACCGTTTTTGGAGCGAGCCTGCGGCGCAATTGGGGACAGCCGGGGGGCCGGGGGGACCTCGGGGGGATCCAGAGCACGGACTCTTCTAGAGCCTGGGCTCTGCCTTTTGTAGGTCGAGCGAGCGCTCAGGATTGCGGGTCGTCCGCGAGCGCGATGCGATTTCTGCCGGCGTGCTTGGCGCGATAGAGCGCCAAATCGGCGGCGCGCAGCACGCTTTCGCTCGTGTCTCCGTGCACGGGAGCGACGGCCACGCCAATCGAGATCGTGACGGCACCGAGCGCTGCACCGCGATGACTCAGCGCCAAGTGAGCCACGCTTTCTCTCAGCTGCTCCGCCTTGCTGGCGGAGCTCTCGAGGTCCGAATGGGGCAGGATCACGAGCAATTCCTCACCGCCGGTTCGGCTCACCACGTCGCCCTTGCGCGTGTTGGTCTTGAGCGTGGCGGCAATTTCTTTCAAGACGTAATCACCAGCGTCGTGTCCGAAGCTGTCGTTGAATTTCTTGAAATGGTCTACGTCGATCGCGAGCACGCACAGATGGGTCTTTTCGCGGATGGCACGGTACAATTCGCGCTCCAGGGTTTCTTCCGTGTAGCGCCGATTGAACAACCCGGTGAGCGGATCACGAATCGATTGGTCCCGAAGCCGCTCGCGCAGCTGCATGTTGGCCAGCGCCATCGCGAGCTGGTCCGCGATGACCTCTGCTTGTTCCAGTGAAGAGGGCTCGGCGGCTCGCGGCTCTGCCAAAAATAGCATCCCGATTACTTCGCCGTGAGCCAGCATGGGCAGGCACAAGGTCGATTCGGGCACGGGGGTCACCAAATGCTTGCACAGAATATCGCGCTGCGAACTTCGAGCCAGGTAGAGTTGACCACGGCGAAGAGCCCAGCATTCGTCCGGTGCCAACACTCTCGTGACCAGGCTCTCGTCGCCCCAGGCAACACAAGCTTCGAGCAGGTTCCGTGACGGCTGAAACAAATAGACGGCACCCGCCACGCTCGCGAACAATTCGGGCGCGAGCCGCGCGATCACTTCGTAAGACTCCTCGGTCGACCGGCAACCTTGCAGCATCTCGGTCAGGCGTAGGAGATTCGCCTGCTCGGCATGCCGGCTGACGATCGCTTGCTCCGCCTGGCTGCGACGCTTGGCCTCTGCCATCAAGAGCACTGCCCCCGCAATCACCAAGCCCGCGGCGACGGTTAAAATGATCCAAGAACTGGCGAGCGCGAGCTGATCGCGAAACTTGTTCTCGCGCTGGCGCGCGTCGAGCAACACCTCCTCCTCGCGGACCATCTCCGCAACCAACCCGCGAATCATGCTCGAGGATTCGAGTTCATCTTCCGCCATCGTCCGGTTCGAGCCGTTCGACAGCGCGTCGCGCAATTGGCGCATCGCGAGCGCGCGCTGCGCCACCATCGGTTCGAGGCGCTCGAGCCGGGCTTGTTGTTCCGGATTGTCGCGCGTCAGTTGCCGCACTCGTTGTAACGCTAGCGCTGCCTCGTCGAGCGCCGGCTCGAATTCACGTAACAGTGTCGCCGAGTGACCCACTGCGAAGGCCTGAACGTTGTTTTCAGCGGTACTCAGGCCGGCGCGAACTCGCTGCAACGCATCGATCACGCGATACGTGTGTTCGACCCAAAGGTTCGCTTCGCTCTCGCGCTGCGCGCTATATTGAGCGAGCGCACCAGTGCCGACGAGCAACGAAAGTGCGGCTGCGACGACCAACAGAGGCAATCGGCGCACCGAAGCTGCTCGAGAGTTCCACATCACGGGTCAGGACCAAGCCGGAAGGGCGGAAAGCTTTTCGAGCTTCGCCCGTGTTCGTCGTAAAAACAATCGGGGCAGCACGCGCGCTGGGCGGACGAAGCGGGCACGAACGCAACGGTTTCTGCAAAGGCAGACACTTTGATCACGGGCGTCGCTTGTACTACATTGGAGCTGCGGACTCGCGACAACGGTGTTCGACCGCTTCACGCGAAGCACTCTTCGCGCGAAGGCGCTGAGCGCATCGGCTGACGCCGCGCCCGTACAAAACGCGCGGAGACTGTGCGGGCAGGTCTGCAGCCAGCTCAAAACGATAGTTTGGAACTGCTTTTGCAGGCACGCTATTGGCATGAGCTTCCTCCGTCTCGGGAACTTGGTCGTCGCGCTCGCGCCGTTCTTCGGCGGAGCTGCTGTGGGCTGTTCAGGTGCGGAGTTCAGCGCAAGTCCGAGCAGCAGCGGAGGCGAGTCGGCGAGCGCGGGGATGGGGGCCACGGGTGGCAATCCGAGTGGCGGTGCAGCGGCAAGCAATGCCGGTGCGGCAGGTGGTCACGCCGGCGGAGTATCGGGCGGCTCGAGCTCCGGCGGGGCGGGCGGTGGTTCACCGGGTGGACAACCGGCCCTGGCGGGAGCGGACTCCGGCGGTGCCGCCGGAATGAACGAAGGCGAAAACGGCGGCGCACCCGGCAGCGCTGGCTCAGACGCCAACGCAGGCGAGGGCGGCGGCTGCAACGCGCGCGCGTGGTATCCGGACAACGATGGCGATCTCTACGGCAGGAGCTCGGGCAAGGTGCTGAGCTGTGAGGCGCCGACGTCTGGCAAGTGGGTCTCCAAAGCCGGCGATTGCAACGACGATAACCAGCTCGTCTTTCCTGCGGCTTTGCCGTACGCGGCCACGGGTTTCACGCCGCCGCAAGGCGGCCGCTCGTTCGACTACGATTGCTCCGGCGCCGAAGAGGAAGATCCGACTCAGCTCGGTGCCGCGCCCGCGTGCAACAACGCGCTCGCCTGTACGGGCTCCGGATTTCAGCCGACATCTCGCAGCGGCAGCGGCGTAAATCCGCTGTGCGGCAGCACGACTCTGGTCACTTGCAAAAAGAGCGGCATTACTTGCAGCGCGGCCGTCACACAGGTGACCGATGGCGTGCGCTGTCGATAGCGAAACCTGGCGTGGTTGCACTGCGCGAATCCCTCACCGCTCAAGACGAGTGTCTGCCTTGCAGCGAGTGGCTTGCCGGCTGTTCCGTGTTGGCGGACTGCTGTGTCTTGGGCTTTCGGCATGCGGCGCTCGAACACCACTCGCTGAGCTCCCAGCGCCCTCCTCATCCGAATACCGGCTGGTCATTCCGAAGCCTCGGGTGGCACGCTTGCCGGGCCGCGACGACCTCCCTCCCACCGCGCGCAGCGCCGAAGGCGCGAGCACGGTGTAGGGGGAGGTCGGCGGCGCGGAGCCCGCGGAGCGGGCGAGCACCGACGGGTGCCAGCGCCGCGCTCTATCGCTCAGCGAGGGGGCAGCCGGCGGAATCCGATGCCCCGAGGCAGCAGCTCGCGTGATGTCTGCGGCCATCAGCGATGACTCCAAGCCGCAGCAGAGTTCTGCCTACGGTGCGCGCGGGACGGTCACCCTTGACTACCTTTCCGCGTGTGCGGAGGGCGTGCGTCTCATTTCGACACGACGTCGCTAGAGCCGAAATCAGCTCGAATTGGCTCACGCCTGGCGCAAGAAGAGAAGCCTGAGACCGGACCGCGCGCAGGCCGGAGCGGCCGCTGCTGCTGGACCCGCAAAACCGCAACACCGCGCACGATTCCTGCTCTCGGCATCATTCAATGAATGGACATCGGCTCCGCTCTCTCCAGCGCCTCACCTTATTGGCGGCAACGTCCACTCCACTGCTCCTGGCTTGCAGCGACGGAAACGTAGCGCGGAGTGAGCAGGACACCGCGACCACCACACAGACGCTCACTGCCGATCGCGGCGGAGCCGCCTTCGCGTTGATAGCCCGGCACAGCGGGGAGTGCCTGGACGTGTACAACGGGCTCACCGGCGACGGGGTGAACGTGCGGCAATGGCCGTGCAACAACCTGGCACCGCAACAATTCCGGCTGGTGACGCTGAACAACGGCTATTTCTACTTGGTCAACGTCAATAGCGGCAAAGTCGTCGAAGTCGCCGGTGGGCTCACGACCGACGGCGCAAACGTCGATCAAAGCAGCAACACTGGCGCGACCTATCAACAGTGGCAATTCGTAGCCACGACCGACGGCTGGTACAAACTCATCGCGCGCCACAGCGGTAAAGCGCTCAAGGTCGCCAACTGCGACGTGACCGACGGCGCCAATGTGGAACAGAACACGTGGTCCGGCTTGCAGTGCCAGGAGTGGCGGCTGCAACCCGTCGGCAACATGAAGGTGATCAACAAGGCCACCGGCAAAGTCGTCACCGTCGACAGCGGGCTCACGACCGACAACGCCAACGTTTACACCTTCACGTACGATAACCACGACTACGAGCACTACACCTTCACGCACACGGACAACGGGTATTACCGCATGACGCCCGTGCACAGCGGCAAGGCGGTCGAAGTCTCGGGCTGCCAGACCACCGACGGCGCGAACATCGCCCAGTATTCCTGGCTCAACAACAACTGCCAGCAGTGGCGGCTATCGCTTTCGACGGACGGCTACCTTGCGCTCGTCAACCGCAACAGCGGCAAGGTGATGGATGTCGCGAGCTGCCTGGAAGCCGACAAGACGAACATTCAGCAATACAGCGCGCTGAACAACGATTGTCAGAAATACCGGCTCGAGTCAGCCGGCTATAGCTACGACCCGAACCTCGATACGCTCGCGCACGATCCGAACATCATCAAACAAGGCAGCTACTACTACCTCACTGCGACCGGCGGGACGATCGCCATCCGCCGGTCCACGGACCAGTTGCACTGGAGCGCGGTTGGCAACGCGTTTTCGGCCATCCCCGCTTGGGTGAATACGCAGCTCGGTACCACGCTTACGGATCTGTGGGCACCGGACGTGGCGTACTTCGGCGGTAAGTACTGGCTTTACTACTCGGGCTCGGTATTCGGCACGAACAAGTCGGTGATCGGCGTGGCGAGCACGCCGACGCTGGATCCTGCGGGTCCAGGCTACGGCTGGGTGGATCAAGGGCTCGTCATTTCCACCACCTCTGCCAACAACTACAACGCAATCGACGCGAACGTGACCTTGGACGCGAACGGCGTGCCCTGGATGGCCTTTGGTTCGTTTTGGACCGGCATCAAGATGCGCCGCATCGATCCCAACACGGGTAAGCTTTCGAGCGCGGACACCACACTGTATGCGTTGGCGCAGCGCTCCGGCTCGCAAGCAGTGGAAGGCCCCGCCATCCTGCGCGCGAACGGGTTCTACTACCTCTTCGTTTCCTTCGACTCGTGTTGTAAGGGCGCCGACAGCACGTATCGAACGATGGTCGGTCGCTCGAGTGCCATCACTGGCCCATATGTCGATTCGTCGGGCCTGGCGATGACCTCCGGCAACGCAGTGCAGCTCTTGGCCGGTGTCGATCACTGGCGCGGGCCCGGCGGTGGCTCGGCCTACTTCGACGGCGCGACGCCGTATTTCACCAATCACTATTACGATTCGACGGACTATTCGAACGCGAAACTGCAAGTTCGACCCATCACCTGGTCGAACAATTGGCCCGTCCTGGGCGCACCGATCCCATAACGCATGAGCTCTCCCCGGGATCGGCGTGCATGGTGCACGCCGGTCCCGCGGCCCTTTGCGATTTGTGCGAGCCGCGATAAGCGGACTCTATGCCGAGACGAAGCGCGGGTTCTCGTAACGCGAACCGGTGACCGCACCTAGGGCCCGCGAATGGCAAAGTCTGTCGCCTTCGCGGCCGATGCATCCCGGCTGTCTTCGTTGCTCCTCAGTTACATGCTAGCGAGGATGTCGCCTTCGTCGCGCCTCGCCAGCCGGGCGCCTCGACCGCGATCATCGACCGACTTAGCCCTTCGCGGGCTCTTAGTTGCCGTGCATCGCTCGAATCGCGGCGACGAGATCGACCGTTCGCAGCGCGAGGGCGATCGCTAGCACCACCGCTAGCAGCAGGAGTGACGCCAATATTTTCTTCTTCATCTGCCGACCTTTGCTCGGCTCCGCGACGGAGCCGGAGTTAGGTCATGTGCGGCGCGGTCGGTAAAAGCAAGCGACAGCCAATGGGGTAGCGACCAGTTTTGGACAATGACAAGGCACTGTCCGCATTGGCCTTTCACTCATCGAGAGCGCTCAAATCATCACTGTAAGTTATTAGTCATACATCAATTAGTTACTGGAGAACGAGGCCGCGCCGGTCCAGTCTGCTTTGCATGCCAAACTGGACGCGCTCGTGCACATTCATCGCGGGGTTCGCGCTGCTCAGCGCTTCAGTCTCGGGCTGCACGCTGGTAGGAATCGGGGTCGGAGCGGGCATCGATTCGCTGGTACCGGGGCCATACGAAGAACACGCGGCCGCAGAGCACGTGCGCCTGGAGCGCCAGCAGCGCGTGATCGTGCGGCTTCGAAATGGGACGGGCGTGGTCGGGCGATACGTTGGGGTGCACGGACCCACCGCCGACGATCTCAACAGCTACTTGCTGATCGATGCGGATGAGAACTTGGTCAGCGTGAAGGCGTCCGAGGTGTCGTCGATCGCGCTCGAGGTGTCGGGCAAGGGGTGGCTGATTGGCGGTCTGATTGGCTTGGCGACCGACACGGCGATCGTCGTCGCGACGGTCATCGCCGTGAACAATATGAAAATAGACCTGTCCGACGGAACGGGCTGCCTCTGCTGACCCGCACGAGTTGCCAAGCCGCGCGCCGCCAAGGATCATCAGCGCCGTGATCCAGCTGCATCGTCTCGAAGGGTTTTATCGCGTGGCGGTCGCGGGTGGCTACACGCGCGCAGCGCGGGAATTTCCTTATCCGATCAGCCAGCCCGGGGTACATCAGCAGGTCAGCAAGCTCGAGGCGGAGCTCGGCAAAAAGCTGTTCGATCGGCTGGGGCGCGACCACGTCGAGCTCACCGCGGCCGGTCGTCGTTTGTTCGAGTTCGTCAAACCGTTCTTCGAGGGCCTGCCGCTAGTAGCGCGCGAGATCGGCGCGGGGAGCTTCGGCGGCGTGCTGCGCATCGACGCTGCTGCGCTCGAGATCCGCTATTTGATGCCGCACTGGATCCAGCGCCTGCGTCGCGCGCGTCCGGATATCGACGTGGATCTAGAAGAAGTTCAAGTCCCGGATTTTTCTCGTCTCGTTCACGGAAAGACGGATCTGGTAGTGGATTACCTGCCGCAGCTACCCGCCGGAGTGGCGGCGCAGCGCGTCGGCACTCACTACGTGTTCGTCGTATTTCCGAAACAGGGGCTCGAGCTCGGCAGTCGTACGCCGAGCTTGCGCGCGCTGCGCGACAAGCCATTCGTGAGCTTTCATCCGAGTTTGCCCCAATGCCAGATGCAACTGAGCGCGCTCGGTGCTCTGGGCGCCCCGCCGCGAAAGACTCTGAGCGCGTCGTCGACGGAAGCCATCCTGGGCTTCGTTGCCGCGGGCCTCGGCTACTCGCTCATCCCGTGGCCCGACGTCGCTGGTCCGCAATTCCGAGGCGTGACCGCGATCCGTCAAAAGGGCCGCGGCACCGAATTTCCGATCCGGGCCGCCTGGCGAGAGCGCGCCGAGCCCGACCCACTGATCAACGCTGCGCTGGAAGCACTCGGTGAGCAAGCGCGCCCGCGCTGAATCGTCGCTTCGCACGCGGTGCCGAGCGCTCGACTTCGACTCATTGGTCGAGCTGAGCGGGGGCGCCGAGCGGGCACGGTTCGGTGCCCCAGACTAACTTTTGGTCGAGGTACAAGGTGGCGCGGAGCCAGCGTTTGTAAGGAAACGGGGCCGCGCTCGTTGGAGCGGAGGCGTCAGGGTCGAACGAGTAGTCGTTGCTTTGGACGAGCGGCGAGGAGCCGGCTTTGAAACCGACCCGCACTTCGAAAACACCCGGGAGCACCTTGACGCCGGCGGCGGTAGGAAAGCTCACTTCTAGGTAGCGAGTTGCGTCTGCCGTTGGCACCGGGACGTCCGCAAATTTCATGTCGGCGAGTGAGCAATGATCGCCCGTCACCCAATAACAGGCCGCGATCTCGGGCGCGCCTGAGTCATTGGTGAAGTAGTAGCGCAGCGTGATGCGATTGAGCGGAACCGTTGCGGCGCGATTCGTGATCTGGAAAAACGGGTGGCTCTCCTCTGTGCTCGCGTCGCGCAACTCCGGAAAGTAGCCGAGCTCGAACGAGCTCGTGGTTGCGCTCGGACAGCTGCGCGACGAGGTACCGCCGCTCGCGTCCGCGCCACCGGCCGCTTGCCCGCCCGCACCGGCGCTCATGCCGGAAGCTGCGCCACCTGCGGCGGAGGCCGCGCCGCCTGCAGCCACGCCCGAGCTTGAACCACCCGCACTGTCTGTCGCGCCCGGAGTATTCTGTGTTGCGTCCGAAACGACGCCCATAGAACCAGCAGCGCCAGCGCTGCGTGCGCCAGCTCCGCCCTCACCGGCTGCCGTGCCCGCGGCGCCGCTAGCAGCGGTGAACGGCTCCCCGCCGCAGCCAGAAACGAGCGCGAAACAAGCGGCTAAGAGAACGAAGCGGCGGAACATACGAAGCATTAACATATGGTATCGGTTCCGCAACTGCGGCCGCCAAAATGTCACGCACGGTCGTGCCCTGCGCAAAGCGTCTCGCTCTGGGACCTCGAGCTTCGTACGGCGATGCGAGCCGTTGGTTTCGCTGCGCGTCGCGTGTCACCCGTACGAGTTAGTGCACAAACTCCGCCGAGCGCGGAGCGCGACGAGCTCATCATGTCCGACCGACCGCGCGACCGAGTTTTCAGTGGGCTCTATTCAGCATCTCGTCGACGAGCGAAGTGCGGCCTATTTGCCGTGCGCTCTCAGACGTCGTTCGAGCTCGTGCGGAACGAGTTGGAGTCGAGACTGCGCGCGTGCTCGCATGGACACTCGGTTCTGCTCGCGACGCGAACCCATCCATCACCGTCGATCACCGCTGAGAGAACGTCGCCATTTGCCAGGTTCTCTCGGTCGCGCCGAGTTCGCGGCCAGTCGCGTCGATCAGGTGCACGTCGAAGCTGTGACCGTCCGGGTTGTACGCGCGCCAGACCGCACGCGGTGGCGGCTCGTTGCAGGACAGCTTGTAACTGGCAATGTGCGTGGGGTTCGAGTCCGCGTTGCCGACGTACTCGTCGTAAACGCAGAGCGACGCGCCCGTGGCATCGAGGACGCGCGTGGAGTTTCGTGCGATGACGGCTTGATCCCGACCGTCCGGCGAGAGGACCGTCGAGACGACGCGCGGGATCGGCGAGCGATGGCAACTTGCGAGGCACAGCAAGACCGCGGCGCCGGTCAGCGCGCGAGCGACGGTGCGAACGCGCTTGGGGCGGCGGCAGACTCGCAGCATCGTTCGAGCTTTTAGCACCGCTCGGGATGGTCTTCGTCCGTTCGCAGCCCCCCGCCCGTGCAGTTCAAAAACTAAACCACGAACGGATCCTCGGCACCCAGGACGCGTCACGCCGCGGCCTGACCATCGGAACAGACCAAATTCGCGGCGTAGCGGAGGGAAACCGAACCCTTATTAGGTGTAGCCCGGCCATCCCTGGGTCCTGCCATGCCGAAGTGCACCTCAGGTGCGACTCCGGAGGAGTTCCATGACCATGCAACGTTCAACGCGCAACTCGCAACGTAATACCGGAGAGTGTTTGGGCTGGTGGGTCAGCTGGCTCGCGTGTGCCGCCAGCTTGGCTGCCTGCTCATCCGGTACGGCGTCTGAACCGGCAGACACGGGTGGCAGCTCCAGCGCTGGCAGCGGCAACCCAGCGGGCGGCGCGACGAACGCGGGCGGCAGCATTTCCGCTGCAGGATCCGCGGCGATGGGCGGCCAAACATCAGCTGGGGGAAGCGCGGGACAAGCAGGAACCGCAGCCGGCGGCGAAGCCGCTGGCGGCACTGGGCCTGGAGGAACGAGCGCCGGCGGTGGGGGCGCGGCCGGCGGTTCCGCGGGCAGCGGGCCCTCGACGGGAGGACCTTTCCCGTTCAAACCGCCGTTCATTCTCGGCGCCGACATCTCATGGACACTCGAGGACGAGGCCTCCGGCGGAAAGTTCGTCGAAGGCGGCGTGACCAAGCCAATCGAACAGATCATGTCGAATAACGGGTTCAACTACATCCGTCTTCGCACCTTCGTTTGCCCGTCGTGTTCCGGCGGCTACAGCAGGCAAGGCTTTTGCGATACCGAGCACACCATCACGATGGCCAAGCGAGTGAAGGCATGCGGCATGGGGCTGCAGATAGATTTCCACATGTCCGATACCTGGGTATCGATCGGCACCGGAGGCAGCGCGTCTTCGGAGCCCAGCCAGTGGGCGGGCAAGACCCCAGCCCAGAAAGCCGTTCTCGCCCATGACTACGTAAAAGACGTGATTACCAAGCTCGTGGCTGCCGGTGCGACGCCCGACATGGTCTCCATCGGCAACGAGACGAACGGCGGAATGTCCGGAATCAAAATCAGCGACTGGGCAGGCCTCTCGCAGGTCATCGCTGGGGCGGTCAGCGGCGTCACCGAGGTCAATGACAAGATCATCATCACCTGCCAAAACGGGCGACCGAGACCCGATTCCGCAGGCGGTAGCAATTTCACCGGCTGGGTCGACAAGTACATGAGCGCAGCCGGAGGCACCAAATTCCGGATGGACCTGATCGGTGGATCCACCTACGGCACCACCAACAACGGCGCTGACTGGACCGAATCCTTCGGCTACGTGATCAAGACGTACAACAAGCCGGTCTGCAGCATGGAGTACAACGACACGGGCGCCAACAAGCCCGCGGGCGCGGCGATCAACCGGGTCATGCGCAGTCTTCCAAACGGCATGGGTTGGGGCTCGTTCTCGTGGGAGCCCGACCGAAATTACTCCAGCGACGGCACGGGGCCGGTATTCGATCACAGCGGCAATAACTACACCACCAATGCGGCGATGGCCGAGTACCCGGCGTACGCAAAGTCCATCGGCTTACCGGTGCCCGCGTCCAAGTGTGTCGGCAGCGCCTACCAGAACTAGAAAGTCCGACGCTACTCTAAGGGCCCGCGAAGCCAGGCGGGATGCATCGGCCGCGAGGGCGACCGACTTAGCCATTCGCGGGCCCTAAACTAGCAGCAACCAGTCAGGAGCGCGCGCAGGCAACTACGCGCGCTCCTCTCGAGTGCGACGGAGGCGACGTGACATGCAAAAGCAGACCAAGCAGGCATTCCTGATCGGTTGCTTGCTGAGTTCTTTACTCGCCACCGGCTGCAAAGGGAGGCAGAGCGGATCGGTAGACCGGGAGCCGAAGACCGTGGAGGACAAAGTCTTTTACGCACTGGGTATGGAATTCGGCAGGCGCATCGTCTCACTTTCGATGTCTCCCGCCGAGCTCAGCATGGTCAAAGCGGGCCTCAGCGATGCCGTCACTCGACGGCCCTCGAAGGTGGATCTGGAACAGATCCGCGCGGCCAGCTCGCAGCTGACCGAACAGCGCAACAAGGCGAGTGCCGAACAGGAAAAGAAGAAGGGCCTGCTGGTCGTCGACCACTTGGCCAAGGAGCCTGGCACGCAGCGGCTAAATGGCGGAGTGCTGGTGAAGACACTTCAGCCAGGTGCCGGCCCCCACCCCGGCGCAACGGACATCGTAAAAGTGAATTACGAGGGCAGTCTGCTGGACGGAACTGTTTTCGAGAGCTCATACAAAAACCACAAGCCCATGGAGGTCGGATTGCTTGCCGTGATGAGCTGCTGGCAAATTGCCATCCCTTCCCTGAAGGTCGGCGAGAAGGCACGTCTATTCTGCCCGTCCGAAGTGGCCTACGGCGACGACGGCATGCCACCGGTGATTGCCGGTGGCGCGACGCTAGTTTTTGATCTCGAACTGCTCGGCACGCGGTCCCTGGATGCAGCGCCGGAGGTTTCCGCGCCCCGGCCACTCCCGCCATGAGGCTGAGCAGTCACGGCCGCCCCCTCGTGCAGCGCTACGGATTTGTGAAGCCGCACCTCACTTCAACGCCGCAGCCAGCGAGCGCCAGCCCCAATAGGCACGAAGGCTCTTGATCAGCCCACCCTCTAGCTCGAACACGTCGACGTAGTCGAGCTGCTCGCCGTCCGGTTGCACACGGCGGTATTCGACGTACACCGTTTGGCCCCGCACCAGTGGCGCTTCGTGCCGGCCCCAGATCACGCCGCGGGCGAGTACCGCCTCGACGAGCGTGCGGATTTCGCCGTGACCGCGACAGACGCCGTCGCTCTTCCGTAGAAGATGCGGGATGAGCGGACTTTCCACGGTGGCGTCTTGCACGTAGAGCCCGAGCAACCCTTCCACATCGCGTCGCGCCCAAGCGTCGTCGAATGCCGCCGAGATTGCTTCAGCGGTTCTATCTTGCTGCTGAGGATGTTTCATCGTCGCCTCCTGTGCCCTCGATTTAGGTCGTGGGCGTGGCGAGACTCGCGGTTTTCGGATGTTCAATTCGCCCCGCTCGACGTCGGCCCTCACTGACGCGGGAAGGAGCACGGATGCAGCGATGCGCACGAGCCGGTGGAACTCGGAGGCTCGCATGCCGCTGGTTTTGCCGCTCCCACCGTAGAAATCCAGGCTTAACCGTCGGCGATAGTGACCGTGCTCGCGAGCTTGGTTGGTTTACGCATTTTCGGGACGGGATTCTGGAGCAGTTGTCACTTAGGGAGAGATGGCTCGCATCTCCCCAAGGTCGGCAGCAATGAACCAATTTCCCCGATATAGCTTTGCAACGTGTGGTCTCGGATTCCTGCTGCTGTGCTCGGGCGCATGCGCGGGCGGTTCCGGCGATACACCGCCGGCAAGCACTGGCGGCCATACTGCGACCGGAGGCGCGACCAGCGGCGGCACGAGCGGCAGCGCGGCGGTGTCCGGCGGCAGCGGGAACACGAGCGGCGGCAGCGGGAACACGAGCGGCAGCGCTGGAACGATCGGGGTTGCCGGAAGCGGCGGTGCCGGCGGCGCGATCGGCACAGCTGGGCAAGGCGGCTCGCTCGCCCCGGCAGGGGGCGCCGGAGGCACTGGGGGTCAGGCAGTGGGCGGCACGGGTGGCAGCGGCGCCACCGGCGGCCTGACGTCTCTCGCCCCAGGTAACCCGCCCGTGCTGAGCGCTGGTTGCGGCAAACCCACGACCGTGACCAACGGCAAGCACACGATCATGAGCAAGGGAGCGTCCCGCTCGTACATCATCGACATTCCCACCGGCTACGACGTCAACAAGCCATATCGCTTCTTCTACACCTCGCACTGGATTGGCGCTCGCGCGGAGGACGTGGTTGGGCAGGATTATTACTTCCTCAAGCCATTGGCGACTGCCGCCAATGAGCCGGCCATTTTCCTCGCGCCCCAAGCATTGCCCGGAAATCCGGGTGGAACGTGGTCGACGAGCGACGATACCGATCAGGTTTTGTTCGACGACATTCTGGCGTACGTCAAAGAGAATTTGTGCATCGATACGACGCGAGTATTCGCTACCGGCTTCAGCTTCGGCGGCATGATGACTTACTCGCTGTCGGTGAATCATCAGAAAGACATTCGCGCTGCCGTCGGCATCGCGCCGGCCAATTACAACATCTACGTGCCCACCAAGACGCACCAACCCATTGCTTGGATGCAGACGACGGGGATGAGCGACGGCACGTGTCCGTGGGTCAACTCCGACGCGCAAATGCGCGGCTCGAAATATATCGGCATCGAGCACGGCACCGACAACGGCTGCATGGTGCCCACGAACATCCCCACCTGGACCCAGGGCGCGCACCTGTGCGTGGATTTCCCAGGTTGCACGCCAGGGCACCCGACCAAGGTCTGCACCTTCAACGGCCCGCACACGAACATCAACAGCGACCCGGGCAGCAACGTGAACTGGATCCCCCAGGAATCCTGGAAGTTCTTCACTCAGTTCTGAGCGCGAACCGAACCAAGGGCGAACAGAACCAGGCACGGCGGAGACGCGGCGCGAGGCCTCGCATTTGGCTCCGCCGCGCAGCCCGCAAGAACGAGCTTTCTGCCCTGGCGTGAGGCGATAGTCTCAGGCTATGGCCAAGCGCTACTCGACGCACGCGTTCACGTTACGGCAGCTGCAGTACGCGCTGGCCGTGGCGGAATACGCAAATTTCCGCAAGGCAGCCGAGGCGTGCGCGGTCGCGCAGCCGTCGCTTTCCGCGCAAGTAGCACAGCTCGAGGCGGCGCTCGGCGTGGCGATCTTCGAGCGCTCGGCGCGCGGGGTCAGCGTGACTCGCGCGGGCAGCGCTGTGCTCGAGCGCGCGCGCCGCACCGTGCTCGAAGCCGACGATTTGGTCGCCACCGCGGAGCGCTCACGTGACCCGCTCGCCGGGTTGCTCAACATCGGCGTCATTCCGACGGTTGCTCCCTATTTGTTGCCCGAGATAACTGGCGAGCTGCGCGCGAAATTCCCACGTCTGCAGCTGTTTTGGCTCGAGGACAAAACGCGGGTGCTGGTCGAGCGGATCGCCAGCGGCGAACTCGACGCGGCGGTGCTGGCGCTCGAATCCGAGCTCGGCGAGCTCGAGTACGAAGAGCTCGGGCGCGACCCGTTCTTGCTCGCGGTTCCAGCCGGTCATCGCCTGGCTCGTGGGACGGCTCCGGCGCGCATCGAGCAATTGCACGATGAAACCGTCTTACTGCTGGAAGACGGGCATTGTTTTCGTGAGCAAGCGCTCGCGGTGTGCCGGCGAGGGGGAGCCGAGGAAGCGAGCCTGCGCGCGACGAGCCTATCGACGCTGACTCAGATGGTCGCTTCAGGCGCGGGCATCACGTTCCTGCCGCAGATCGCGATTCGCACCGAAAATCGGGCAAACCTGCTCGTCACTCGCGCCTTCGGCCCGCGCGGCCCAGCGCGCACACTGGCGCTGGCCTGGCGCAAAACGGCGCCTTTTTCCGAGACTCTGCGGGCCTTGGCGGTCCCGATGCGGGGCCTCGTGCGGCGCGTGGCCAGCGAGCAAGAATAGCTTCTGCCTATCGCGCCGTTCGCTACGATGTATTGGGCGTGCGCTGAGCGTTGCGCGATGTTCTGTGCATGCAGAACAGTGCTTCCAAGTGGGAATCGTACAAGCAAACCATGATCGTGCCCGCGAGCCTTTGGTCCGCGGCCAAGGCCAACGACGTGAGCCAGCTGGCACAGCTGCTCGCCGCCGGCGCCGAGATCGACGAGCGCGACGCGCGCGGCTACTCCGCGCTCATGCTCGCCGCGTATTCCGGCAATGACGCCGCGTTCGAGTACCTGCTCGCGCACGGCGCGGACCCGAACAGCGTGGACGCCGGGGGCAACTCGGTGCTCATGGGCGCCGCGTTCAAGGGTCACACACGGATGGTGAAACAGCTGCTCGACGCGGGTGCCGATGCGCGCCACCGCAATCACGCGGGGCTCGACGCACGCGCCTTCGCCGAAAATTTCGGACGGAGCGAAGTTCTGGGCTTATTGAATGAGGAGTATTGCGCGTGAAAACTCAGTATTTGACCACTGCCAACGGCGTCCCCGTGCCGGACAATCAGAACTCAATCACAGCCGGCGAGCGCGGCCCGATCGTGTTCGAGGATTTTCAGCTCTTCGAAAAGCTCGCCCATTTCAACCGCGAGCGCATCCCGGAGCGCGTGGTGCACGCCAAAGGCTCCGGCGCATTCGGCGAGCTGACGGTGACACGCGATATTACCCGCTACACCAAGGCCAAGCTGTTCTCGGACATCGGCAAGAAGACGCCGCTCTTCATCCGCTTCTCGACCGTGGGCGGAGAGGCCGGCTCGGCCGACACCGAACGCGATCCGCGCGGCTTTGCCGTCAAGTTCTACACCGAGCAAGGGATTTGGGACTTGGTGGGCAACAACACGCCGGTCTTCTTTCTGCGCGATCCCAGTAAATTCCCCGACTTCGTTCACACGCAAAAGCGGCATCCCCAAACCCACTTGAAGAATGCCACGATGCAGTGGGATTTCTGGTCCGCTCATCCGGAATCGCTCCACCAAGTAACGATCCTGTTCTCCGATCGCGGCATCCCGGACGGCTACCGGTTCATGGATGGCTTCGGCAGCCACACGTTCAGCATGATCAACGCGCAAAACGAGCGCTACTTCGTCAAATATCATTTCAAAACCAAACAGGGCATCCGAAACCTGACCCCCGCCCGCGCGCTCGAGCTCGCCGGCTCGGATCCGGATCACGCGCAGCGCGATCTGTTCGAGGCCATCGAGCGCGGAGATTTCCCCAAATGGACGATGATGCTCCAAGTCATGCCCGAAGCAGACGCCGAGCGGTACAAGCTCAATCCGTTCGACGTGACGAAGGTCTGGTCACACCGAGACTACCCGCGCATCGAGGTCGGTGAGATCGTGCTCAACCGCAATCCGGAAAACTACTATGCAGACGTGGAGCAAGCGGCGTTCGCGCCTTCGGCGGTCGTGCCGGGGCTCGGGTTCTCGCCGGACCGCATGCTCCAGGGTCGGCTCTTCTCGTACGCGGATGCGCAACGCTATCGCTTGGGCGTCAATTACCACCAAATCCCGGTGAACAAGCCGCACAGCGCGGTGAAGCACTACCACCGCGATGGCGCGGGCCGGAGCGACGGCAACGGCGGCTCCACGCCCAATTATCACCCGAACAGCTTCGACCAAATCACAGAGTTCGCCGAAACCAAAAGCCCACCGTCCGCGCTGAAGGGCGCGCTCGATCGGCACAACCACCGCGGCGATGACGATTACTTCTCACAAGCCGGCGACCTCTATCGACTGATGAACGAAGCGCAGCGCGCGCTCCTCACCCAAAATATCGTGGCGGCGATGAAGTCGGTGCCAGAGGCCATTCAGCGCCGACAAATCGAGCACTTCAAGCGAGCGGATCCGGACTACGGCGCCCGCGTCCAGCGAGGCCTCGAACACGCCGAGCCCGGCGACCCGCGCCAAGTACCGGTCGTAAAATAGCAGCGCTCGGTTGTGATTGGGGTTGATGGTCACCGAGCGCGTCGCTCGGCGGCACAGCCTTCGGCGTCACAGGGCGGCCCCCGTCGCGCTGACGAAACGAGACGCCGAAGGCTAAGAGCCAGTCCTAGAACCCCGGACCGAGCCCGCCGAAGAGACGCGAGCAGCCCAAGGCGCGCCGACGAGGCGTACCTGGAAGGTACGTTGAGGAGGCGCAACGCAGGGATGCGAAGCGGATCTGAAG
>Ga0207667_10001935_pt1 | contig 25964 bp, 20 predicted proteins | sample KBSCornC52_FD_184301 | JGI IMG/M metagenome (GOLD analysis project Ga0207667, IMG submission 184301) | Corn rhizosphere microbial communities from Kellogg Biological Station, Michigan, USA - KBS Corn C5-2 (SPAdes) (version 2) | ecosystem: Host-associated > Plants > Roots > Rhizosphere > Soil ...
TGCTGGACGGCATCACCCAGTCCGGTACGCCGAACATCGACGTGTACCACGGTCAGACGAGTCCCAGCGCTTACTGGTCGACTTCCGCCTCGGGTCTCGGCGAAAACCGCATCATGTTCGAGATCGCGGGTTATGCGAACACGAACTCCTTCGGCATCTTCGATCCGACCAACACCCAAAATCGCTTGGAATTGTTCGGCGGCCCCGCGGGCCACAATGCCGCCACCACGCTGATGTGGAACGGCGACGGCAGCTTCACCGCCTATTATCTGGACGGTAGCGGCGATTCGGCTACTGCAACATTTGGTGCGACCAACCTGTTTGGTTACTACCTCGACAACGGCCATGGCGAAGTCTTCTATTCCGTGTTGGGTCTGAACAGTGACGGCACGCCGCATATGGTTGCCTATCAAGGTAACGGCCAGACCAAGCTGGACAACGTCAAGAACGGGCAATACGCCACGTTCGGGAGCAGCGACTACATCCTGGCTTGGGAAGATCTGCCCTTCGGCGCGTCCGACCTCGACTACAACGATTTCGTGGTGATGGTCGAGTCCGTGCATCCGGTGCCGGAACCTGCCACGCTCGGCATGTTCGGCTTCGGCGTGTTGTTGATCGGCGCCGCGGTGGGCTTGAACCGCCGTCGCCGCTTCAACATCGGCTGATCTGCGCTTCAAAGGCTGTACCCATGGCCCGCCTCTTGGCGGGCCATTTCTTTGGCGTTCCTCCAGTCACGGACACGTTGAACAACCCTGCGCGAACCAGGAAAGCTCGGATTGCTCGTCATTCCGGAATACTTGCGCCCTCCATGGCGCTCGCGTTTGCAGTCCTGCAAACGCAGTCGCGAAGCGATATCCGGAACCCAGCGACTTTGCATTTCAGTGCGTTGCGCGAAAGGCACTGGGTCCCGGCTTTCGCCGGGATGACGAGTGATGGGGGTTCAGAGATTTCCTACCGCAACATTGCGCAACGGCAAGGCACGCATTGCCCCTGCTGGTACACTCCTTGCATCTGTTAACGGCGTCACAGAATGGAAGGTGCCGGATTGGAAATGCAGCCACTTGGGATCGACCTGATCGCCGCCGCGCGGCCCAATTTCATGAAGGTGGCGCCGCTGTACCACGTGCTGCATGACCAGCCGTGGTGCCGCCTGCGGCTGGTGCACACCGGCCAGCACTACGACGCGAACATGTCGGATGCTTTTTTCCGCGATCTCGGCCTGCCGCGACCCGATTTGCATCTTGGCGTGGGCAGCGGCAGCCACGCCGAACAAACCGCCAACGTGATGATTGCCTACGAGGGCGCGTGCGTCGCGGAACGACCGGACCTCTGCATCGTGGTCGGCGACGTCAATTCCACGGTGGCCTGCGCGCTGGTCGCGTCCAAGCTGTGGATACCCGTGGCGCACCTCGAAGCGGGCCTGCGCAGCGGCGATCGCAGCATGCCGGAGGAAATCAACCGTCTGGTCACCGACACGCTGGCCGACATCCTTTGGACGCCGTCGCCGGACGGCGACGCGCACCTGGCGGCCGAAGGCGTGGTGCCGGAGAAAATCACACGCGTCGGCAACATCATGATCGATTCCTACGAATTGATGAAGGACCGCATCCACGCCAGCGGCGAGCGGCAACGGCTGGGGCTGGGCGACACCGATTACGGCGTGGTGACCTTGCACCGCCCGTCCAACGTGGATACGCGCGCGCCGCTGGAGGCGCTGGTCACACAGTTGACCCGCATCGCGGCCAAGCTGCCGCTGGTGTTTCCGGTGCACCCGCGCACCCGCAAGAATCTCGAAACGTTTGGCTTGTGGAACGCGCTGGCGGACCCGCCCGGCATCCGGATCGTGGAGCCTTTGGGTTACGTGGATTTCATGAACCTCGTGTGCGGCGCGCGGCTGGTAGTCACCGATTCTGGCGGGGTGCAGGAGGAAACCACCTATCTCGGTATTCCGTGCCTGACGCTGCGCCCGAATACCGAACGACCCATCACGATCACCGAAGGCAGCAATCGACTGGTGACCGCGGCCAATCTCGCCTCGACCGTGGACGACATCCTGGCGGGCCATGGCTTACACGGCCGAAAACCTGAGTTGTGGGACGGCCACACCGCGCAGCGTGTGGTGGCCGACATCCGCAGGCGGTTGCTCGATGCCGCGCCAGCGGGAGCACAAGATGATTCGCCCGTGGCAGATGCAGGGGAGCGGCAGGCCGCGAATGCCTGACAGGAGGAGCGGGAAGCGCTGATCCGCTGCGCCCGCGCCTGACCCGCGGGCGCAGCGACGGAATCGAAGTTGAAGATTGCCTTGTTTGCCGGCGTAGCCCTGCAGTGTTCAGGTCGGCCGGCTGAGAACCAGGCTTTCCCGCGGCGAGCCATCCAACATGCACGTGATCATCCTTGCCAGCTACATCACCGCCGCCGCCGCATTCCTCGCGGCGACGGGCGTGCTGGTGGCCGGCTGGCGGGGTCAGCGTACGGGCGCGCTGCTGATCGTCGCAACGACGGTGTCGATGTTGTGGGGCGTATTGCTGGCGTGGGCGGAATGGAAGCACGCGCTGCCGATCTATTGGCTGTTGACCGGCGAGGTCCTGCGCTACGGCGCCTGGCTCACGTTCCTTGGTGCGCTGCTCGGCGGTTTCTCGATGTCCGGCGCGCTGCGCGGCGCGCGCATCGGCACGCACGCATTATGGATTGCGCTGGCGTTGTATTGCCTGTTGCCGGCCGTCGGTCCGCTGCCGTTCCTGCCGCTGCCCTTCAACGCCGCGCTTGCGATGGTGGGGGTGCTGGTGCTGGCGCTCGTCGGCGTGGTGTTCCTGGAGCAGATCTTCCGGAACGTCGATGCCGAGCAGCGTTGGGCGATCAAGTTTCTGGTGATCGCGTTGGGCGTGATGTTCGCCTATGACATCTTCCTGTATTCCTATGCCGTGTTGTACCGCGACTTCAACGTGAGCGCGTGGGCAGCACGCGGTTTTGTCGACGCGCTGCTGGCGCCGCTGTTGGTAGCCGCGGCGGCGCGCAACAGCGGTTGGACGCCTGAAGTAGGCGTATCGCGGCGCGCGGTGTTCTACTCGACCAGCCTGCTGGTGATCGCGCTGTATTTCATCGGCACGGCCGTGGGCGGTTATTACGTGCGCCTGTACGGAGGCGACTGGGGCCGGGTCGCGGAAATCACGCTGATTTTCTTCGCGCTGCTCGCGGTGCTGCTGGTCGCGGGCTCGGGGCAGGTCCGTTCGCGTCTGCGCATATTCCTGCACAAGAACTTTTTCAGTTTCCGGCATGACTATCGCGAGGAATGGCTGCGCCTCACCGCCACGTTGTCGGCCAGCGACAACGACACGGGCTTGCCGCTTCGTGCGCTGCGCGCGATGCAGCAAATCATGGACAGTCCCGCCGGCGTCCTGTGGAGTTGCGATGACGCCGGCACGCTGGTGCCGGAAGCGCAATCCAACCTGCCGGTGCCGGCAGGCCTGAAGGTCGCGGCGAATCAGCCGCTGTTCGATTTCATGTGCGCGCGTCGCTGGATCTATGATCTCGGCGAGCCGCCGCCGCTTGGCGATGCGCACCTGCAGGCGCCGCCCGAATTGGCCGCGTTGCCGCGTGCGTGGCTGCTGGTGCCGCTGGTGCTTGAAAATCGCCTGGTCGGCATCGTGGTGCTGGCCGAAGCGCGGGCACGGCGTGCCCTCGATTGGGAAGACATCGACCTGCTCAGGACCGCGGGCAGCCAGGTCGCCGGAACCCTGGCGCAGGCCGCGAATGCGCGGCGACTGGCGGAGGCGCGCCAGTTCGAGGGTTTCAATCGGCTCACGGCGTTCCTGATGCACGACCTCAAGAATGTCGCGGCCCAGCAGTCGCTGCTGCTGCAGAATGCGGTACGCCATCGCAGCAATCCGGCGTTCGTGGATGACATGCTGGCGACGGTGGAAAATTCGGTGCAGCGGATCACGCGGTTGCTGGAGCAGTTGCAGGGCGAAGCGGCGCCGGTGGCGCGTGCGCGGGTGAAGTTGGCAGATGTCATCGAGCGCGCACTGGCCGAATGCAGCGCGCAGGCACCGCAGCCGGGCTGGACCCCGCCGCCGGAATCGTTGTGGGTTCGCGCGGACGCCGGGCAATTGGCGACGGTGTTGGGGCACCTGATCCGCAATGCGCAGGATGCGGCGACATCGCAGGGACGTGTTTCGGTAAGGCTGGGATCGGGCGAGGGGCAGGCCATGGTCGAAATCGAGGACGACGGGATGGGTATGGATGAAGATTTCATCCGCAATCGGCTGTTCAAGCCGTTTTTCACCACCAAGGCGAGCAAGGGGATGGGGATCGGGGCATATCAGGCGCGCGAGTACGTGCGTGCGCTGGGTGGCGCGCTGGCCGTGCAGAGCACGCCGGGACGTGGCAGCGTGTTTACGGTGAGCCTGCCGCTGGCCGAGCCTGCGGATGACGCGGCACCGGCGCGTGCAGTGGGGGCGGCATCATGAGTGCGGTCGCACGTACTTTGTTGATCGTCGAGGATGACGCCGGACTTCAGACGCAGTTGCGCTGGAGTTTCGACGAATACGCGGTGATCGTGGCCGGCGACCGCGAATCCGCGCTGGCCGAGGTTCGCGACCATCAGCCTGCGGTGGTGTTGCAGGACCTGGGTTTGCCACCCGATCCGGCCGGCACCAGCGAGGGCTTCGCGACCATTGCTTCGATCCTGGAGGAAGCGCCTTACACCAAGATCATCGTCGCCACCGGCAACGGCGATCGTGACAACGCGGTCAAGGCGATCGGCGCGGGCGCCTATGATTTCTGCTCCAAGCCGCTGGACGTCGAGGTGCTGCGGCTGATCGTGGACCGCGCGTTTCGAGTGCATGAACTCGAGGCCGAGAACCGCACGCTGAAAAGCGAATCGGGCGCGGCGATGGACGGCATCATCGGCACCAGTGAAGCAATGGCCCGGGCGTTTCGGCTGGTGGAGAAGGTCGGGCCGACCAGCGCCAGCGTGTTGCTGCTGGGTGAAACCGGCACCGGCAAGGAGTTGGTCGCGCGTGCGGTGCATCGCCTGAGCGCACGGCGCGCCGGACCGTTCGTCGCCATCAATTGCGCGGCCATTCCCGAGAACCTGCTGGAAGCCGAACTGTTCGGCTACGAAAAGGGCGCCTACACCGGCGCGCACAAGCAGACCAAAGGCAAGTTCGAACTGGCGCACAACGGCACGTTGCTGCTGGACGAGATCGGCGACATGCCGGTGGCGTTGCAGGCCAAGTTGCTGCGGTTCCTGCAGGAGCGCGTGGTCGAACGCATCGGCGGGCGTGAGCCGATTGCGGTGGACGTGCGCATCATTTGCGCGACCCATCGCGATCTGCGTTCGCTCATCCAGGAGACGCGTTTTCGCGAGGATCTGTTCTATCGCATTTCGGAAGTCACCATCCAGTTGCCGCCATTGCGCGATCGCTCCGGTGACGCGGTGCTGCTGGCGCGGCACTTCCTTGAGCAGGCCTCCAGCCGCCACGGCCGATCGCTGCGCGGTTTCACCGCCAAGGCGTTGAAGGCGATCGAAGCGTACCCGTGGCGCGGCAACGTGCGCGAACTGGAGAACGCCATCAACAGCGCGGTGATCATGGCCGAGGGCAAGCAGATCGGACCCGAGGCGTTGCGGCTCGACGCGGGCGGCGCCGATGAAGCGCTGGACTTGCGCGAAGTGCGTGCACAGGCGGAAAAGCGTGCCATCCGGCGCGCGCTTACCCGCGAAGGTGGCAACCTGTCGAAGGTCGCCCATTTGCTGGGCGTCAGCCGGCCAACGCTGTATGACCTGCTCGAAAAGTATGATCTCAAGAAACCCAACGATGCCGACTGATGCGGCGCCCGCTCAACCGACAGGGGTGAGGATTACCATGAAGATCTCGAATGGCTTGGCTCTACGCCGTGGGCTGGTGATGCTCGCGATGGGATTGCTGCTTGCCGCTTGCGGCAGCGGCAATGGCAGTGTCGCGACCGGGCTCAAGTATCAGGACAGCGGCAAGTATCGGGCCGCCTACATCGAGGCCAAGAAAGTCCTGCAGCGCGACGACAAGAACGGTGACGCGTGGCTGCTGCTTGGTCGATCGTCGCTGATGCTTGGCAATCCCAAGGACGCGCTGAACGAGTTGGACAAGGCCAAGGCGCACGGCGTGCCCAAGTCGCGTTGGGTCGTACCGACTTCCGAGGCCCTGCTTGCCACCCACGACTTCGACAAGGTGGTGGTAACCGCGGCTCCGGATGACAGCCTCGATGCCAAGCTGCAGGCGCAACTCGCGGTGTTGCGCGGCAACGCCCAGCGCGGCTTGAAGCAGCCGGACCAGGCCAAGCAATCCTATGATGCTGCGTTGCAAAAGGAGCCCGGAAATACGCTGGCGCTGGTGGGACTGGGGCGGCTCGCGGCCGACGCAGGCGATACCGCGGCGGCAAGCCGCTATGTCGATCAGGCGCTGGCATCGGCGCCCGACAGCGCGCAGGCGTTGGTGGCCAAGGCCGATCTGAGCGCGGCTGCCGACGATTTGACGGCGGCCGAAACCTCGTACCAGAAGGCGCTGGATATCAAGCATCCCGACTGGTTGCCGCAGGACGCCTTCTATGCGCGCTTGCGGCTGGTCGAAGCGCAAACCCGGCAGAAACATTACGAGCAGGCGCTTGCCAACCTGCAGACACTGGAGAAGATGGCGCCCGGGCAGCCGGGACCGCATTACCTGCACGCAGTGGTGCTCTATCAACAAGGGCACCTCGATGAGGCGACCGGGCAATTGCAGCAGGTGCTGAAGGTCGCGCCGGACAGCGCGCCCGCACAGATGCTGATGGGCGCCGTCAATTATGCGCAAGGCAATTACGGACAGGCGGAGATGTACCTCAGCAATGTCATGGGCCTGGACAAGAACAACGAAGGGGCTCGCAAGCTGCTGGCGCTGACGTATTACCGGGAAGGCCGTTCCACCCAGGCACTGAGCATGTTGCGACCGGCGGTTCCGGCCCAGACGACCGATGCCGAACTGCTGGCGCAGTTGCAGCGCGCTGCCGCGGAGGGCGCCGGCATGCCGCCAAAGCCCGGACAGGAAGCTGCGGCCTCGGTCGCTGCTGCGGTGGCGAATGCGGCCAGCACCGGTACCCCGTCGAGCAAGGCGTTTGCGGCGGCCGAAAAGGCGCTGGCCGGTAACGATTCAGCCGAAGCCATTCGCCTGTTGAAGGCGATGTCCACGGGCAATGCGGGGGCGGAGGCGCAACGTGTCACGATGCTCACGATCGCCTACGTGCATGACCACCATCCGGAAGAAGCGGTCAAGACCGCCGCCGAGTACGCGGCCAAGCATCCCAGGGAAAGTTCGGCGCACCTGTTGTACGGCACCGCGTTGGTCGCGGCCGGCAAGCACAAGGAAGCGCGTGCGCAGTACGACGAAGCCGTCCGCATCGATCCGAAGAACACGGCGGCGCTGATGAGCCTCGGCAGCCTGGATTCGGTGGAAGGTCAATACAAGGACGCCGAAAATCATTATGGCGCGGTGCTGAAGCAGGATCCCCGCAATGCCGCTGCAATGGTGGCGCTCGGCAAGGTCGCCGCGATCCAGGGCAACAAGGCCGAGGCGATCAAGCGGTTCAAAGAGGCCATCGCCGCCCAGCCCAAATCGGCTGCCGCGTATGTCGAACTGGTGCTGGTGTACAGCCAGAACGGGCAGTTCGACGATGCAGCCGCGGTCGCGAAGCAACTGGCGGACGCGCTGCCGGACAACCCGGCCGCACTGAATGCATTCGGTGCCGCCGAACTCAACGCCGGGCGTCACGCCCAGGCGCTGCCGCCGCTCGAGAAGGCCGTGAAGCTTGCGCCCGAATCGGCGCTGTTCCGGATCAATCTTGCGCGTGCGCAGATCCTCAACAAGGACGCCAAGGCTGCCGAGACCAACCTCCAGACCGTGATCAAGGCCGATCCCGCGCAAACGCAGGCCGTCGCACTGCTGGCCTTCATGAAGCTGCAGGACCACGACACGACCGGTGCCATTGCGCTTGCGCAAACCCTGCAAAAGCAGCCGGCGGCCCGCGCCGCCGGATTCGGCCTGGAAGGCGACCTGTACATGGCCACCAAGGATTATGCCAAGGCCGCCGCCGCGTACCAGCAGGGCTTGAAGGTGACGTACAACCGTCCGCTGGTCATGAAGAACTTCGCGGCACTGGAGCACAGCGACCCGAAGGCATCGGAAAGCCTTTTGCGCAACTGGCTCGCCAAGCATCCCGATGACGCGGCGATGCGCCTGATGCTGGCGCAGTACTACCTCGATCATGACCGCAACGCGGACGCCGCTGGCCAGTACGAACACGTGCTGAAGGCGTTCCCGTCCAACGTGGGTGCGCTCAACAACCTGGCCTGGATATACACCGAGCAGAAGAATCCGAAAGCGCTCGCACTCGCCGAGCGCGCGCACAAGCTCGCTCCCACTTCGGCGAGCGTCCAGGATACCTACGGTTGGGCATTGGTCGCGGCCGGACAAGCCAAGACGGCATTGCCGATCCTGATCCAGGCAGCAAAGGCTGCACCGAACGTGCCCGCCATTCAATACCATCTGGCGGTTGCACAGGTGCGCAGCGGCGATCGCGCCGGCGCGCGCAGCACGCTCGAGGCGCTGCGGAAATCCGGCGCCAGCTTCCCCGACAAGTCGGCTGCGGACAAGCTGTATCACGAACTCGTCAGCGCCACCGGCACCGACAGGTAAACCATCGAGGCCGTGCGCCACGTCGTGGCGCCGCGGCACATCGCAAGGACGATCCATGAATCAAGCGGGAAAAAGCGGCCAGCGGACGATTCTGGTCACGGGTGGCGCCGGTTACATCGGCAGTCACGTGGTGCTCCAACTCACCGAAGCCGGCGAGCGCGTGGTGGTGGTGGATGACCTTTCCACCGGATTCCGCGAATCCGTGATCGGCGCGGAGTTGATCGTCGGCAATGTCGGCGATCGGGTGCTGATGGCGAAAGTTTTGCACGAACACGACGTCGACACCGTCATGCATTTCGCCGCGCGCACGATCGTGCCGGAGTCGGTGGCCGATCCGCTGCGCTACTACGGCAACAACACCTGCGCCACGCGCAACCTGCTGGAATGCTGCCGCGATGCGGCGGTCAAGCAGATCGTGTTCTCTTCGACCGCTGCGGTCTACGGCATTCCCGAAGGCGGCCAGGCCGCCGAAGACACGCCGACCGCGCCAATCAATCCCTACGGCTCGTCCAAGCTGATGAGCGAATGGATGCTGCGTGATCTGGCGGCGGCGGGCGGCCCACGCTACGTCGCGCTGCGCTACTTCAATGTCGCCGGTTGCGATCCGGCCGGACGCATCGGGCAATCGACGCGCCACGCGACATTGCTGTTCAAGGTCGCCTGCGAAGCGGCGCTCGGCAAGCGTGATCGCCTGTCGATCTTCGGCACCGACTATGCGACGGTGGATGGCACCGGCGTGCGCGATTACATCCACGTCGCCGATCTGGCGCGCGCGCACCTCGATGCGTTGGCATACCTGCGCAGCGGTGGCGATTCGACCGTCCTCAACTGCGGTTACGGGCACGGCTACTCGGTGCGCGAGGTGCTGGAAGCGGTCGGGCGCGCGCACGGTTCGCCGGTGCCGTGGATTGAGCAACCGCGGCGTGCGGGCGACCCGCCTTCGCTGATCGCGGTGTCGGATCGAATTCGCGAAACCCTCGGCTGGCAACCGCGCCACGACGACCTGGATTTCATTGCACGCACGTCGCTGGCGTGGGAGCGCAAGCTCGCGTCTTCCGCAACGTGAGCGGCTTTGCTTCCGCGGCCGCGCACGGCTCATCCGGAAATCTGTCCGCATGAGCTTTCCCATCTACGCCACTTCACCGCTCAGTTGGGCACTGGTGCTGCTGGTGCTGCTGGCGCTGGGCTGGCACGCGCTGCCGGGCGCGGTGCGCTGGGCGGGCATTGCGATCGAGGTCTTGTTGATTGCATTGATGACGCCGTTGGGCGCCGCCGGCGTGGCGCACCTGGTGGTCGCGCGGGTGCCCCCGGTGCAGTCTTGCGCTGCGCCAACGCCCACCACGATCGTGGTGCTGGGCGGCGGCTTCAGTTATCCGCCGCGTGCTGCGGACGATTACGGATCGTTGAGCACCGAGGCACTGCAGCGGGTGTTTGCGGGGGTGGCGTTGTGGCAGAAAATTCCTGATGCGCGGCTCGTGATTGCCGGAGGTGGCGGCGGTCGCATTCGCGAAGCCATGCCGATGGCGAATCTCGCGATGCGGATGGATGTTCCGGCAGAGGCCGTCGAAATCGAGGACCAGTCGCGCAATACCTGGCAAAACGCGCGCAACGTCGCAGCGTTGTCGCCGCCGGTATCGAAGCGCATCTGGCTGGTGAGTTCGCCCATGCATTTGCCGCGCGCGCTGGATGCGTTCCGGGCGTGGGGGTTCAAGCCGTGCGCATGGCCGAGTGGCGCCGAGAAAGACGGGTTTGATTTATGGCTGGGTGCGCTCGTGCCCCAAGGCGGGGCGATCCGCAGGTCGGCGATCGCCTTCCACGAACTGGCCGGGAGCGTGGAATACAAGTTCCTCGCGCGGCGGCAGGCGCGTCGCGCGCCCGCTCACACGCCGTAGTAGCCGCGGTACCACTCCACGAAACGCTTCACGCCTTCTTCCACCGACGTGTTCGGGCGATAGCCGGTGTCGGTCATCAGTTCGCTGACTTCGGCGCTGGTATCGGGGACATCGCCCGGCTGCAGCGGCAGCAGGTTCTTCTCGGCCTTGCGGCCGAGGCATGCTTCCAGCACCTCGATGTAGTGTGAAAGCTGCACGGGATGGCTGTTGCCGATGTTGTAGACGCGGTAGGGCGCCGACGAGGTCGCTGAATTAGGCTGCAGCGGGTCGTAGGCCGGGTCGGGCTCGGGCACGCGATCAAGCGTGCGGATCACGCCTTCCACGATATCGTCGACGTAGGTGAAATCGCGGGTGTGGTGGCCGTGGTTGAACACGTCGATCGGTTCGCCCGCCAGGATCTTGCGGGTGAACAGGAACAGCGCCATGTCCGGCCGGCCCCACGGCCCGTAGACCGTGAAAAAGCGCAGGCCCGTCGTGGGCAATCCATAGAGATGGCTGTAGGTGTGCGCCATCAATTCGTTGGCTTTCTTGGTGGCGGCGTACAGGCTGACCGGATGGTCGACCGAATCCTGCACCGAGAACGGCAGCTTGCGATTGGCGCCGTAGACCGAACTGGATGACGCATACACCAGATGTTCGACCTTGCCGTGCCGGCAGGCCTCCAGGATGTTGATGAAACCGACCAGATTGGCTTCGACGTATGCGTACGGATTCTCGAGCGAATAGCGCACGCCGGCCTGCGCGGCCAGGTTCACCACACTCTGCGGCCGGAACTCGTGGAAAACCTTTTCCAGCGCTGGACGATCCTCGATGCTCACCTTCGCGAACTTGAAATTCGGATGGGGGGTCAGGCGATCCAGCCGCGCCTGCTTCAGGGTGACGTCGTAATAGTCATTGAGGTTGTCGACGCCCAGCACCTCGTCGCCGCGCGCAAGCAGCCGCAGGCTGAGGGCGGACCCGATGAAGCCGGCGGCGCCGGTGACCAGTACGCGCATGATGTCTCCTTACAGTCGGTCGTCCACCGCTTCCCGCGGCAGCACGTTCTTCACGTCGAACAGGACGCAATCGGGTTTGCCCAGCGCACGCAGCGCGACCGCGCCCATGTCCGTGAACTGGTGATGCGCGACCGCCAGCACGATCGCGTCGTAGCTGCCGGGATCCGGTTTCGCCACCACATCGACGCCGTATTCGCGGTGCGCCTCGGCGGCGTCGACCCAGGGATCGTACACATCGATGTCGGCGTGGCAGGCGCGGAACTCGTCGATGATGTCGGTGACCCGCGTGTTGCGCAGGTCCGGACAGTTCTCCTTGAAGGTGAGCCCCAGCACCAGCACCTTGGCGCTGGCCACGTTGATGCGCTTTTGCAGCATCAGCCGGATCACCCGTTCGGCCACGTGCCGGCCCATGCCGTCGTTGATGCGGCGGCCGGCCAGGATCACCTCGGGGTGGTAGCCGATTTCCTGGGCCTTGTGGGTGAGGTAATACGGATCGACGCCGATGCAGTGGCCGCCGACCAAGCCCGGCCGGAATGGCAGGAAGTTCCACTTGGTGCCGGCGGCCTCCAGCACCTCCAGCGTGTCGATGTGCAGGCGGTGGAAGATCAGCGCCAGCTCGTTGATCAGCGCGATGTTGAGGTCACGCTGGGTGTTCTCGATCACCTTGGCGGCTTCGGCGACCTTGATGGAAGAGGCCTTGTGGGTGCCTGCGCTGACAACGCGCCGATACAGATCATCCACGAAATCGGCGACCTCGGGCGTCGAACCGGATGTGACCTTCTTGATGGTGTCGAGCCGGTGCTCCTTGTCGCCCGGGTTGATCCGTTCCGGGCTGTAGCCGGCGTAAAAATCCTGGTTGAACTTCAGCCCCGACTCTTCCTCGATGATTGGCACGCAGACCTCTTCGGTCGCGCCCGGATACACGGTCGACTCGAAGATCGCCACGCCGCCGCGGCCAATCGCGCGGCCAACCGTGGTGCTGGCACTCTTGAGCGGCGTCAGGTCGGGGCGCTTGCCGCGGCCAACGGGCGTCGGCACCGACACGATGAAGACATTGCAGCCCTTCAGATCTTGGATGTCCCGGCTGAAGCTGAGCTGGGTGGTCGAGGCCAATTCTTCGGGCGACACTTCCAGTGTATGGTCGCGGTGCTGCTTCAGCTCCTCGATCCGCGCCGCGTTGACATCGAACCCCAGGGTGGGCAGCTTGCGTCCGAAACCGACCGCCAGTGGCAGACCGACATAACCGAGGCCGATCACGGCAAGACGTATGGCTTCGGGGCGGGGCAGCGACGCCTGATTCATGACGCATCCTTTCAAAGGGCACGGGGAAACCGCGGACCATGCGCGATACGTGCCAACAGTGGCCGCGGAAGGCGCCTATGCTCGCATGCGCCGCACGAAATTCAAAACAAACAGGGCCACGCCGATCAGCGCGATCCCGATCCATTCAGGCGCGGAAGGCTGCTCGTGCAGCAGGCCCCATGCGAACAACACGCCGGCCACGGGCACCGCAAGACTGGTCAGGCCGGCCACGTTGGCGGGCAATTTTTGCACCACCAGCGCCCACAGTACCCAGCACACGCCGGACGACAGCAGACCGTTGTAGAGCAGTGCCGCGATGTAGGAACTGGTCCATGCCACCGCGCGTTCGTGGCTGAGCAGCGTCAGCGCCACCAGCCCGATCGTCCCGATCAGCATCTGCCATGCGGTAAGGCGCAGCGGGGTCACCTCAGGGTGGCGCTGGAACAACCGCTTGGACAACACGGTCGCAATCGCCCACGCAAGGCCGGCCAGAAGCGCCAGCATGATGCTGTGCGGTTCACCCAGAGGACGCCACGGCTCGACCACGCAGATGAACCCCGCCGCGGCGATCGCGATGCACAACCAGCGCCGAGGGCCCGGTTTGTCATTGAGCCACCACCACGCCAGCGGCACCACCCAGAAGGGCATCGTGTACGCCAGTAATGCGGTCTTGCCCGCGCCGCCGGACACCAACGCCCATTGCGCCAGCGCCTGGAACGCCGCGGTCTGAGTAAGGCCGATCACGATGGTCGGCAGCCAAGGCGTGGGCTTCAATCCATCGCGCCGCACGGCCAGCAACGCGAACAACACCGCGGTGCCGATCACGTAACGCATGGCGCTGAAGGTGAATGGTCCGCTGTCGCGCATCGCCACCTTCATGACCGACCAGTTGAGGCTCCAGACGATGGTGAGGATCAGCAGTCCGATCCACGCCGCGCGCGTGCTTGCGGGTCGATTCATGGGTTGTCGTTGGAAGCAGGGAAAGGCCGCCATGCGGATCCATGACGGCGGGCAAACCACGTATGCTACCCGTGCTTGCGTAGCGGGCAATGCGATCCGGATGCAACACCCACTGAAGGGCGGAGGCTTGCATGAAGACCAAGGTGTACGTCGCGATGTTGACCGGTGGTATTGGCCTGGCGTTGATGCTGCCCGGCATGGCTCGTGCGGGCGACGGCAGCCTTATGGAAGTCACCACTACCATCAAGCAGTCCATGTCGGGCATGCCGGCGATGCCCTCGCGCACGATGACCCGCAAGGTGTGCTCGGCACCGGGTTCGTTCGATCCGCATGCGCTGAACAAGATGAGGCCGGACAGTCAATGCAAGATCGCCAACTTCAAGAAGCAGGGCGACACCGTCACCTTCGACCAGATCTGCACCGCGCCGATGGCGATGACCATGCACGGCACCTTCCGCACCACCGGCGGCGCCAATTTCACCGGCAGCCTGCACGCGACGTTCGATGCGGGCGGCGGACAGCCGATGACCGTGGATACCGAGTACGCCGGCAAACAGATCGGGACGTGCGACTACACGCCTCCCAGGGCGTCGGATTGAGGCGCGCGGGTCAGCTTTTGGCCGACCCTTCGTAACACGCTTCATCCCGCGATCAGCCATGCACCCGTCCAATGCAGTGCATGGCTGGGATTCGCATCGGCATTTCGGGATGGCGTTACCCGCCGTGGCGCGGGGTGTTTTACCCGGAAGGCTTGGTCCAGCGTGACGAGTTGCATTACGCGTCGCGGTATTTTCCCACCATCGAATTGAACGGCTCGTTCTATTCGCTGCAACGGCCGGAAAGCTACGCGCGCTGGCGCGAGCAGACGCCATACGGCTTCGTGTTCGCGATCAAGGGTCCGCGCTTCATCACCCACGTGCTGCGGCTGCGCGATATCGAGGTACCGCTGGCGAATTTCTTCGCATCCGGCGTGTTCGAGCTGCACGAAAAATTCGGGCCGCTGCTTTGGCAGTTCCCGGCCAACTTCAAATATGACCATGACGTGTTCGCGCGATTTTTCGACCTGCTTCCGCGCGATACCGAAGCCGCCCTGAAACTGGCGCGCCGACGCGACTTCCATGTGAAAGGTCGTGCACGGCTCGCGATCGATCGCAATCGCCGGTTGCGCCACGCCATCGAGGTACGGCATCCGGGCTTCCTGGATGCATCATTCATCGCGCTGTTGCGCAAACACGATATCACGCTGGTGGTGGCAGACACCGCCGGCAAGTGGCCGTACGTGGAGGAGGTCACCGCCAGCTTCATGTACCTGCGGCTGCACGGCGACAAGGAGTTGTACGCCAGTGGCTACACCGATACGGCGCTGGACCGCTGGGCCTCGCGCGTCCGGGCTTGGCATGCCGGTTCGCAACCGCGCGATGCGGTGCGCGTCGACGGAGCACCACCACCGCCAAGTCGCAAGTCGCGTGACGTCTACTGCTACTTCGACAACGACGCCAAGGTGCACGCGCCGTTCGACGCGATTCGGCTGGCGAAAAATCTTGCATCGCGCAACGCGCGCTGACGGTGGGCAATGCAAGGCACACCCGGAATCATGGTTTGCGCAACAGTTCGGGCGGGAAAGCCGCGCGGCCGCGGGTGCCCGGGCGACGCCGTGGTATGAACGCGGCGGCGCCCCACGCATGCAATTCGACCACTTCCCATGTAGCGGAAATCTTGCCGTCGCGTCGTGTCTGTTCGTAGGACCGCAGCATGCGCGCGAAACGCGCCTTGCCGGTCAGGCCTTTCACGCGTTGCGCGTCCGCGTTGGTGACGCCGAGTCCTTTCAGTTCGTGCAGCAGGTCGCGTGGCGCGTTGTAGCGGGTGACGATGCGGTCGACGTCCAGCACCGGCTCGCGCAGACCGGCGGCAAAAGCGGCGTCCCCGAGATCGTGGATGTCGAGGAATGCACTGACGTGGGGGTGCGCGTCGTCGGCTTCGGCCCATGCGGCGCGCAGTTCCTTCAAGGTGTCCGGCCCGAGGCTGGAGGCGGCGAGAAAACCACCGGGTTTCAGCACGCGCGCGAACTCTTCGAACAACGGTTGCGGCGGTCCGCACCATTGCACGCACAGGTTGGCGTGCAGCACGTCGACGCTCTGGTCCGGCAGCGGCAGCGCGCGCGCGTCGGCGCACACGCGCGCGAACGGGTTGAGCAACCCCGCATGGCGACGCGCGGCGCGCAGCATCGGCAGCGCGATGTCCATCGCGATCACGCGCGCCTTGCGCCAGCGCTTGCGCAACGCCGCAGTGCCGCGGCCCGTCCCGCTGCCGACGTCGACCACCAATTCTGGGGAGCCTTCGTAATAATCCAGCCGCTCCAGCAGGCGCGCCTGCACTTCGCGCTGCAAGGCGTCGTGGCGTTCATAGCCGCGCGCGGCACGGCCGAAGGCGTGTCGTACCTGCAGCGGATCGAGTTCGAACGTGTTCATGCGTGCGTGGCTTCCAGCAACGGCCGCAGTGCTGTGACGACTTCGCCGGTGTGTCCGATGAAAGGTGCATGACCGCCGCCGGTGACGCAGGTGAATGCCCCGGCGCATTGCGCCGCGCTCCATTGCATCGCCTGCCACGGGATCAGGCGGTCGCGGCGCCCGGCGATCCATGCGCTCGGTCGCGCAAGTTCCTGGAGGCGCGCGCGCAGATCGGCATGCTCCAGCACGTCCAGGCCTTCCACCAATGCCCGCACGTCGGGGCGATGTTCGCTGAAGGTGTCGGCGCGCAGCTTGCGCAAATCCGCTTGCGCACAGTCGCTGCCCAAGGCTTCCAGTGCGAGAAAACGTTCCAGCGTGCTTTCGTAGTCGCTGCCGAGATCGTGGCCGAAGTTCTGCAGGATTTCCGGCGACACCGCGTACGGCCAGTCGTCGCCGCGCACGAAGCGTGGCGACGCACACAGCATCGCGAGCCCCTGCACCTGTTGCGGAAAATCCAGCGCAGCCTGCAGCGCATACAGGCCACCCAGCGACCAGCCGAGCCAGAGTGCGGGCGGTACGCGCGCGGCGATGGCCTTCGCGCAAGCGGCAGGCTGCAGGGAAACCGTGCACTCGCTGGAACGACCATGCCCCGGGAGGTCGACCACATGCATCGTGCAGCGATCGCGCAGTGCTTCAACCAGCGGCGCGAACACGCCTCCGTGCATCGCCCAGCCATGCAGCAGCACGAGATGCGTGTCGCCGCGGCCTTCGGTATGTATGAAAAGTTCGGACATCGCGTAGCAGGAAGGGAATGGAAAGATAACGATCGTCGTCATTCCGGGGCCATCGCCGGATTCATCGGCGATGGCCCCCGGAACCCAGCGACTTTTCATTGGTCGCTTCAAGCGTCAATGCATCCAGCAGCCGATCGACATCCGCTTCCGAATGCGCCGCGGAGAGCGTGACCCGCAATCGCGCCTTGCCCGCCGGTACGGTAGGCGGACGGATCGCGGTGACCAGGAAGCCGTTCTGCTCCAGCACACGCGATGCTTGCAGCGCGCGTTCGGCATCGCCCAGCACGATCGGCTGGATCGCCGTGGAAGATTTCATCAACGGCAACCCGAGCTGCGCGGCGCCTTGGCGAAAACGGGCGATGAGCACGTGCAGCTTTTCGCGTCGCCAATCTTCTTCGCGCGTGATCCGTACCGCTTCGCAGGCAGCACGGGCCAGTGCGGGCGGCATCGCGGTGGTGTAGACGAACGTGCGCGCGAATTGGGTGAGGCCTTCGATGAGCGCCCGGCTGCCGGCCACGAACGCGCCCATGCAGCCGGGCGCCTTGCCCAGCGTCGCCATCAGCACCGGAACATCGTTTGGTGACAACCCGGTTTCATCGACGCTGCCGGCGCCGTGCGGGCCGAGTACACCAAGCCCGTGCGCGTCGTCCACCATCAGCATGGCGCCTTCCTGCCTGCACAACGCAGCAAGCTCGCGCAGTGGCGCCACGTCACCGTCCATGCTGAACACGCCATCGGAGGCGAGCAACGCGGATGATTCCGGCGTGCCGGCAAGCTGGCGTGCGGCAGCCTCGACATCGTTATGCGGATAGCGTCTCAAAGCCGCACCCGAGATCTGCGCGGCGTCCAGCAGGCTTGCGTGATTCAACTTGTCCTGCACGCAAACACTGTCGCGATCGAGCAACGCCTGCATCGCACCCAGGTTGGCCAGCCAGCCGGAAGAAAACAGCAACGCCGCACCGCGACCGGTCCATTCGCACAGCAGTTCTTCGAGCTGCGCGTGTTCGCGGCGGTGGCCGCAGACCAGGTGCGCGGAGGTGCTGCCGACGCCGCACTCGTTGGCCGCATTCTGAAGCGCGCGAACGATGCGTGGGTCCTGCGCAAGCCCGAGGTAATCGTTGCTGCAGAAATTCAGCAGCTCGCGGCCATCGATGGTGATGCGCACGCCATGTGCGGCATCCAGCGTGCGTGCACGGCGCAGCAAACCTGCGCGTTCGCGTTCCGCCACGCGCGTGGCCAGCGATTGCAACAGATCGAGGCGCACGGCTCAGGCCGCGTGCGGACACGCGGCGAGGATGTCCGCGTGCACGGTGCCCGGCTCATCCGCTTCAGCATCGACGTGCATCGCGTGCAGGTCGAGGCGATGGAACAACGCGTGATCGTGCTCGACGTCCGGATTGCCGGTCGTCAGCAGTTTCTCGCCCATGAAGATCGAACCCGCGCCCGCGAAGAAACACAGCGCCTGCATCTCGTCGCTCATCTGCTGGCGGCCGGCCGAGAGGCGCACGATGGACTTCGGCATCACGATCCGCGCGACGGCAATCGTGCGCACGAATTCGAACGGATCGATCCTGTCGGCATCGGCCAGTGGCGTGCCAGGCACCGGCACCAACTGGTTGATCGGCACCGATTGCGGGTGCTCGGGCAGGTTTGCCAACGCCTGCAGCAACCCCGCGCGTTGCGTGCGCGTTTCGCCCATGCCGACGATGCCGCCGCAGCAGGTTTTCAGGCCCGCCGCACGAATGTCCTGCAGCGTGTCGAGGCGATCTTCGAATTCGCGGGTGTGGATGATTTCGCCGTAGTATTCGGGCGAGGTGTCGATGTTGTGGTTGTAATAGTCGAGCCCGGCATTTTTCAGTTGTTGCGCGTGGCCTTCGCCCAGCAGCCCAAGCGTCGCGCAGGTTTCCATGCCCAGCGCCTTCACCTCGCGGATCATTTCGGCGACCTTCGGGATGTCGCGATCCTTCGGGCCGCGCCACGCCGCGCCCATGCAGAAGCGCGAAGCGCCGGCGGCCTTGGCCGCGCGCGCGCGTTCCAGCACCGCGTCGATGTCCATCAACTTCTGCGCTTCGATGCCGGTGTGGTAGCGCTGCGCCTGTGGGCAATACGCGCAATCTTCAGGGCAGCCGCCGGTCTTGATCGACAGCAGCGTGGAAACCTGCACCGCATTCGGGTCGTGGTTGGCGGCGTGCACGGCGTGCGCGCGCGCCAGCAGATCCATGAATGGAAGATCGAACAAGGCTTCGATCTCGGCCAACTGCCAGTCGTGCCTGACCGGCGTACCGGGATTCATTCCATCCATTGGGCAGCTCCGCGTTACAGTGAATGGGAAGTTTCATGGGTGGGGGAGATGCCTGTCAACTTGAAAGCCGGCCGTCTGGTTGACGGCGCCGTGGATGCACTGTTGCCCTCGCACTGCCTGCTGTGTGGTGCCGACGGGCAAGGTGCGCTGAGTCTGTGTGCCGAATGCGCGGCGGACATGCCGCGCAACACGACGTGCTGCGAGCGCTGCGCGCTGCCGCTGGAAACGCCCGCGCCGTTGTGCGGACGCTGCATCAAGCGCGCGCCGCCCTGGGACGCGGCATGGGTGCCCTTTCGCTACGAATGGCCGTTGGCGCAACTGGAATCACGCTTCAAATTCGGCGGCGATCTTGCGGCCGGCCGGACGCTTGCGCTGCTTTGGCTGGCGTCGCAGCCGCCGCCGGCGGCAATACCCAAGGCACTCGTCCCGGTGCCATTGCATCGTTCCCGTCTGCGCAGGCGCGGTTACAACCAGGCGCTCGAGGTGGCCAAGCCGCTTGCAAAACGTTTCGCCGTCCCGTTGCTGCACGACGCGTTGCGCAGGACGCGCGCCACCGACGCACAAACCGAACTCACCGCGGTGCAGCGTCGCCGCAACGTGCGTGGCGCATTTGAAGCGGTCTTCAACGGAACGCTGCCGGAACACGTCGCGGTGCTGGATGACGTCTTCACCACCGGCGCGACCTTGGCCGAGTGCGCACGCGTGCTGAAACAAGCCGGCGTGGCACGCGTGGACGTGTGGGCGCTGGCGCGCGCGCCAGCTCGCTGATCAGCACATCACTTCATCACCAGCGCGACCACCAAGCCCAGCCACACCGCGCCACCGACCCAGTTGTTGTTGCGGAACGCCGCAAAGCAGGCGTCGCGCTGGCGCCAGCGCATGTTCCAGAGTTGCCACGCGAACAGCAGCAGCGCCACGGCCAGTCCAACCAGGAACGGCCATTCGAGTTGCGCGCGTTGTCCAACCAGCAGCAGCGTGAACAGCAGCGTCGCCATCAATATCCCGAGGATCGGCAGATCCGCTTCGCCGAACAGGATCGCGCTGGATTTGGCGCCGGCGCGGAGATCATCGTCGCGATCCACCATCGCGTACTCGGTGTCGTAGATCGTCGAGAACAACACGTTGCCGAGGAACAGCAGCCAACATACCGGCGGCAAGCCGTTGGTGATGGCCGCGAAGGCCATCGGAATGCCCCAGCCGAATGCCGCGCCCAGCACGACTTGCGGCAGGTGCGTGTAGCGCTTGGAGAATGGATACAGCGCGGCCAGCGCGGCGCCGGCGAACGACAGGTAAATCGTCAGCCGGTTGGTGAACGCCAGCACCAGCGCGAAACCGATCAGCGCCAGCACCACGAACGTCAATACGGCTTCCCATGGCTTCACCCGTCCGGCCGCAATGGGCCGCCCGGCCGTGCGCGCGATCTGTGGGTCGAGGTTGCGGTCGGCAAAATCGTTCATCGCGCAGCCTGCGGCGCGCATCACGAACACGCCCACCGTGAACACGACGAGGTATTTCCACGGCGGAAACCCGTCGGCCGCCAGCCACAGTGCCCACCACGTCGGCCACAGCAACAGCAGCGCGCCGATCGGACGATCCATCCGCACCAGCACCAGCAGATCGCGCATCTTGTCACGCCAGCCATCCGGCAACGCGCGCAACAGGAATTCGATCGTGCGCGTCGAGCGCACCGAGGCATCCGCCGGCCTCGACTTATCCGGGGGCGGCGTCTCCGGCAGATCGGCCGCGCGCAAATCGAGCAGCGGCAGCTCTTCCTGCGTCACTTGCGTCGAACGGCGCCGGGATTTGGACGAACGGCGTTTGCGGGGCATGCGTCGGCGGGTGCGTCGCGGGGATCGAGACCCGATTGTCGCGCAGTAGACGAGCGCGGCCAACCGCCGGGGACCTTCGGCACAGCCACGCGTGGGCCTGTGCCGCTATCCTCGGGCGTTCCTTGGGTCAACGGAAACAGGCGATGAGCTTTTTCAAGAAGATCACCCGCCACAAATCGGTCGAACAGCTGCAATCGGATGCGGGCCAGTCGCAGGATTTCCGACGCACGATGGGGGTATGGCAGCTCACCGCAATCGGCATCGGCGCCATTGTCGGCGTCGGGGTGTTCGTGCTGGCGCCGCACGAGGCGGCGCTGCACGCCGGTCCCGCGATCGTGCTCAGTTTTTTGATTGCCGGCATCGGCAGCGCATGTGCCGCGCTCTCCTACGCCGAATTCGCGGGCATGATCCCGGTCACCGGCAGCGCTTATACCTACGGCTACGCGGTGTTGGGCGAACTGCCCGCGTGGATCATCGGCTGGGATTTGTTGATCGAATATGCGTTGATCGTGGCGGTGGTGGCCGCCGGCACGTCCAATTACCTGCAGTCGCTGATCCAGCAAATCACCGGCTGGCAACTGCCGGTGTTCCTGCAGGGCGCCTACGGCGAAGGCGACGGCATGCTGTTCAACCTGTGGGCTGCGGTGGTGGCGCTGCTGATCGCGGGCCTGCAGATTTTCCGCACCGAGATCGGCGCGCGCTTCAACACCGTGGTGGTGGCGCTGAAGGTAGCGGGCGTGGCGATCGTGATCATCGTCGGCGCGTTCTACGTCGATACCAGCCGCTGGCATCCGTTCATCCCGAAGGTCGTCGAACACGCGGACGGCACGCTGCAGTACGGCTGGGCCGGCGTTATGGCGGCGGCCAGCATCGTGTTCTTCGCGTGCTTCGGTTACGACACCCTGACCACTGCGGCCGAGGAATCGAAAAACCCGCAGCGCGATCTGCCGTGGGCCGTGGTGCTTTCGCTGCTGGTGGCGATGGTGATGTATTTCGGCGTGTCGCTGGTGCTGACCGGCATGGTGCATTACACCGACCTCAATGTGCCTGCGCCCGTCAGTGCGGCCTTTCAGGAGCGCGGGCTGCACTGGATCAGCGGCGTGATCAACGTGGCCGCGGTGGCCGGCATCGCCAGCGTGGTGTTCGCGTTCATGCTGGGCGCGGCGCGCATCTGGTACGCCTTGTCGCGCGACGGGCTGCTGCCGCGCTGGTTCGCGCACAGCCACCCGCGCTACGGCACGCCGTATCGCACCACCGCGATCCTTGGCGTGGTGACGGCGGTGACGGCCGGGTTCGTTCCGCTGACCGAATTGGCCAAGCTGGTCAACATCGGCACGCTCTCGGCGTTCATCCTGATCTGTACCTCGGTGCTGATCTTGCGCATCCGCCAGCCCGATCTGGAGCGCCGCTTCCGCACGCCGGTGTTGTGGTTGCTGGCGCCGGTGGGCGTGATTTTCTCGCTGTTCCTGATCATCGGCTGGCCGTGGTTCAGCAACGGCGAGTTCCACCTGATCGGCGGACTGGACCGCGACACCTACATTCGTTTCATCGTGTGGATGCTGGTCGGCTTCGCGATCTATTTCGGTTACGGAATTCGCAACAGCGCGCTGAATCGCGACGGATAGGTTCGCGGCGCCGGACTTGTGGTGGCTCTCGCGCGGCACCATCTGGAACGGTGTCGCGCGAGGTGTGGCCGCACCTTGCGCCAACGCAAACCCTTGCCGCGAGGTATTTCCGATGATCGACCTTTATTACTGGCCTACGCCCAACGGCCACAAGATCACGCTGTTCCTCGAAGAGACCGGGCTGCCTTATACGATCAGGCCGGTGGACATCGGCAAGGGCGACCAGTTCAAGCCGGCATACCTCGCCATCTCGCCCAACAACAAGATGCCGGCGATCGTCGATCATCATCCGGTGGGCGGCGGCGCGCCGCTCAGCGTGTTCGAATCCGGCGCGATCCTCGTTTACCTCGCGGGCAAGACCGGCAAGTTCATCCCTGCCGACGCACGCGGCAAGGTGGAGTGCCTGGAATGGCTGTTCTGGCAGGTCGGCGGGCTCGGTCCCATGACCGGCCAGCACGGGCACTTCAGCGTGTATGCACCCGAGAAAATCCCCTATGCGATCGAACGCTACCGCAAGGAATCGGAACGCCTGCTCGACGTGCTGAACCGCCGCCTCGTCGGGCGTGCTTTCATCACCGGTGACGATTACACCATCGCCGACATGGCGTGCTACCCGTGGATCGATCCCTACGACAAGGCGCCGCTGGATCTCGAACCTTTCGCCGAAGTGCGGCGCTGGCGCGACGCGATCGCGGTGCGTCCGGCGACCCAGCGCGCCTATGCACGCGGCCCGGAAGCCAATCCGAAAACCGGCACACCGATGAGCGACGAGGAAAAGAAGATCCTGTTCGGGCAGGGCGCGCGCAAGGGCTGACGCGCCTGGCGCCGTTTCGAACGGCGCGATCAAGCACGCTTGTGAGGGTTCTGTGCCATCCGGCCTATGCGCGCCGCGCCGCGGGGTGCTAGGTTCCACGGGTTGCCAACCCTCGCGGAGCCCTCGCATGTCCTTCCTGCGCCGTCGTTCGTCGCCGCATGCCCGTTTGTTTGCGCTGCTCGTCTTCGGACTGATCGGGGTTGCCTTTGCCGGCAGCGCGTTCGCGGACGCCGCGGATGCGCATATCGCGCCGCCGCAGGACGCGCCATATCCCGGCACCCTGCAGATCCACGTGGATGCCAGCGATACGCGCCAAGGCATTTTTCGCGTGCACGAAACCATCCCGGTGCAGGCAGGCGAACTGACGCTGCTGTATCCGAAGTGGTTGCCGGGCGATCATTCGCCCAGCGGGCCGATCGCGATGCTGGCGGGCTTGAAGATCACTGCCAGCGGCCAGCCGCTCAAGTGGAAGCGCGACAAGTACGACGTCTATGCGTTCAAGGTCGATGTGCCGCAGGGTGTGTCGGATATCGGCGTGGACTTCCAGTTCCTGTCCGGACGCGGCGCGCATGCCTTCATCCAGATGACCGACAAGATGCTGTCGCTGGAATGGAACACGGTGTCGCTGTATCCCGCCGGCCATTACTCGCGCCAGATCAAGGTTGAACCCAGCGTCACGTTCCCGAAGGGCTGGCAGTTCGGCACCGCGCTGGAAGTTGCCCATCAAAATCGGCAATCGCAGTCGGGCGATACCGTCACTTTCAAGACCACCACGTTCAACACGCTGGTCGATTCACCGATCTACGCGGGCAAGTACTTCAAGCGTGTCGATTTGAATCCGGGTGCGAAAGCGCCGGTGTATCTCGACGTGTTCGCCGATGCGCCGAAAGATCTCGAAATGACGACCGAGCAGGTGCAGGTGCACAAGAACCTCGTCACCCAGGCGGTCAAGCTGTTCGATTCCCACCATTACGATCACTACAACTTTCTGTTCTCGCTGTCCGACCAGTTGAGCGGCAACGGGCTGGAACACCACCAGTCCAGCGAGGACGGCGCCGATCCCGATTACTTCACCAGCTGGGACGACGGTGCGCCCAACCGCGACCTGCTGGCGCACGAATACACGCACTCGTGGAACGGCAAGTTCCGCCGTCCCGCGGACTTGTGGACGCCCAATTTCAACGTGCCGATGGGCGATTCGCTGCTGTGGGTGTACGAAGGCCAGACCCAGTATTGGGGTTTCGTGCTGACCGCACGCGCAGGGATGTGGACGCCGGGACAATTCCGCGATGCGCTGGCGATGGTCGCCGCCAACTACGACCGCAACCGCGTCGGGTTCCAGTGGCGCACGCTGGAAGACACCACCAATGATCCGACCGCAGCGCATCGCGCCGGGCTGCCGTATCGCAGTTGGCAGATGAGCGAGGAGTATTACTCCGGCGGCCAGATGATGTGGCTGGCGGTGGACGCGAAGATTCGCGCGCTCACCCACGACAAGCAATCGCTGGATACCTTCGCCAAGGATTTCTTCGGCGTCGACAACGGCAGCTTCGTCACCAACACCTACACCTTCGATGATGTCGTGAATGCATTGAACGGCGTCGTGAAGTACGACTGGAAAGGGTTCCTCGATCGTTATGTCGACGAACTGGAGCCGCCGTTCACCCATGGCTTGGAGTCGACCGGCTGGAAGCTGGTGTACACCGACAAGGAAAGCCCGTACGAGAAACAGTACGAAAGCCAGGATGAATCGCCGCGCCACATCTTCAACTTCACGTATTCGATCGGCCTGACCCTGACCAAGAACGGCGGCATCAACGACGTGCGCTGGAATGGTCCGGCGTTCAAGGCCGGCATCGGTTCCGGCGGCGAAGTGGTCGCGGTGAATGGCCAGGATTACAAGGCCAGCGTGTTGAAGCAGGCGATCACCGCCGCCAAGGATTCGAAGCAGCCGATCGAATTGCTGATCAAGTATCAGGGCGATTACACGGCCGTGCCGGTGGATTACCACGGCGGCTTGCAATATCCACACCTCGTGCGGATCAAGGGCACGCCGGATTACCTGTCGCAGATCATCGCTCCACGCAAGTAAACCCTCGCACCTGCGGCCCGCGCAGGCGGGTCGCCATCGCTGGAGACGCCGCATGAAGACCCCAACCCTCGCTGCCGCCCCTTTGTTCGCCATCGCCGTCGCTGCATTCGGAGTCGCGCCGTTCGCCGCAGCCCAGCAGGCCTCGATCCCCCTGACCGGCAGCAATCAGCCGCCGCCGCAGGACATCGACTATCCCGGCACGCTGAAAAT
>Ga0207667_10001936_pt1 | contig 25962 bp, 37 predicted proteins | sample KBSCornC52_FD_184301 | JGI IMG/M metagenome (GOLD analysis project Ga0207667, IMG submission 184301) | Corn rhizosphere microbial communities from Kellogg Biological Station, Michigan, USA - KBS Corn C5-2 (SPAdes) (version 2) | ecosystem: Host-associated > Plants > Roots > Rhizosphere > Soil ...
GAGACAGACACAGCATGTCCGAGACAGACGAGATTCCGCACGTGAACGGCTCGCGGATCGTCGCGCCGATCGAGGCGGACGAGGCGGTACCGGCGCAGCGCGAACCGCAGGACGCGCCCCCGCCCGGCGTCTGGCGTGGACCGCGCGACACCGAACCGCGACCGCTGCCCGAGCAGCACGACGACCAGGACGACGCCGACGAGGGCGCCCCGGTGCCGGTCGACCAGGACCCGGGCAAGGTCCCCGGACTGCTGCCGTGGCAGGCGCCCGGCACCCCCAAGCCGATCGTGCCCGCGTGGGTCCTGGACGCCGCGCAGCGCAAGGCCGCCGCGTCCTGGTCGCTGCGCTGGCTCGCCCACGGGTCCGCGTTCCATCTGGTCAGAGTGCCCAAGTACACGGCGCGGGCCTGCTTCTACACGCCCCGGGGTATCGCCCGCGCCGCTGTGGCGTGGTTCCGGTGGGTGTTCGACTGGGATGCGCACGCGCTGCGCCTGGACCTGATTCAGAAGCGTGAGGCGAAGGCGTATCACGTGGCCGCGCGGCACCGTGACGACCGGCTGAAGAACCGGGCGCTCGGATCGCTCGCGGTCGCCGCGACTGGTGTGCTCGCCACGTTCGTCGGCGCCGCGCTGTATGCCCCGACGCCGTATCTGCTGCTCACGGCCGCCGGGCTGTTCATGGTCTGGCACGGGCGCCCGGTCGGCAAGCCGTTCATCATCGACCGCACCGTCATCAGCAACACCGTGGCGCGCCTGACCTCGGACGTCATCGCGCGGGCACTGGGCTCGCTCGGGATCGCGGACCTGCGCCGCGAGATCGAGAAGGGAAACCTCGACTTCACCGCGCCCATCGTCCGCGACGGCCCGGGATGGCGTGCGGAGCTGGACCTGCCATACGGCGTCACCGCCGTGGACATCATCGAACTGCGCCGGGAACTGTCCTCCGGGCTGCGCCGGCCGCTCGGGTGCGTGTGGCCCGAACCCGAGGAAGAGGAGCACTCCGGGCACCTGATTCTGTGGGTGGGCGACAAGCCGCTGTCCAAGACGGCGCCGGTACCGTACCCGCTGCTCGAGCGCGGGCAGACCGACATGTTCATGGGCCTGCCGTTCGGCGTGGACGCCAAAGGCAACCCGGTTACCGTCACCCTGATGTTCGCCTCGGTTGCGTGCGGCGCACAGCCGCGGATGGGCAAAACGTTCTCCGTGCGGCTGCTCGCGCTCGGCGCCGCGCTCGATCCGCGCTGTGAGCTGCACATCTACGACGGCAAGGGCATGGGCGACTACGTCGCGTTCGAGTCGATCGCGCACTGGATCGGCTCCGGCTCGCGCGACGAGGTCCTGCTCTCGCTGCTCGCGGACCTCAAGGCGCTCAAGGTCGAGGTCGACCGGCGCGCGGTACTGCTGACCAAGCTGGCCCGCGCCGGCCGCTGCCGCGAGGGGAAGATCACCCCGGAACTGGTCAAGGACAAGTCCCTGAACCTGTACCCGATCCTGATCCTGCTCGACGAGTGCCACCTCGCGTTCGACACCGGCACCGGCCCGGCGGGCAAGCTGGGGCAGGAGATCACCGAGCTTGCCGAGTACCTGGTGCGGGTGGGTCCGGCCGCCGGGGTGTCCCTGATCGCGTCCACTCAGCGCCCCGACGCCAAGTCCCTGCCGTCCGGGATCAGCGCGAACGTGCAGATCCGGTTCTGCCTGCGGGTGGCCGGGCAGCCCACCAACGACATGGTGCTGGGCACCTCGGCGTACAAGTCCGGGGTGCGCGCCACCGAGTTCAGCCGCAAGGACCTGGGCATCGGCTATCTGTCCGGTGAGGGACTGCGCCCGGTGATCGTGCGCTCGTATCTCGCCGACTCCGACGACGCCTCGAAGGTCACCGCCCGCGCGTATCTGGCGCGCAAGGCCGCCGGGCGCATCACCGGCATGGCCGCCGGCCTTGAAGCTCCGCGCGAGAGCGACCCGGCCGAGCTGCTGGCCGCCGTCCTGGACGCGCTCGGCAGCGAAGAGCAGATGTGGTCCTCGGCGATCTGCGAGCGCCTGGCCGACGCGCACCCGGGCCGGTACGCCGGCTGGGATCAGACCGCGCTCGGCAAGGCGCTGCGCGCACTCGGCGTGAGCACCGGACAGACCTGGTGGACCCCGCCGGACGGCAACGCGACCAACAAGAACGGCGTCAAGCGCGAGCAGATCGCCGACGCGTTGAACGCCGCCCGATCCACGGATAGCGCGCCGAAGTCCTAGACCCCGCCGGGTCTAGACCTAGACCCGGCCCTAGACCCGAAACCGCCGCGCGACCTGCGCCCTAGCGTCTAGGCGCAGACGTACGGCGATCATGAAACCCGCTCTGAGAGGCACCTTCGATGCTCATCCTGGTTCTAGCGCTAGCCGTCATCACGCTGATTCTCATCGTCCGCGCCCGGTTCTCTCCGGTGAAGCTGTGCCGCCGCTGCGCGGGCATCGGGTGCCGTCGCTGCGACGAGACGGGAGTACGCATGCGCCGCGGCGTCGGCGTCGCGCACCGCCGCCAATAGCCGCACCCGAGCCCGACCTCGCGCCCCCGCTGATCGCCCCGGCGGGGGCGTCGTCGTGTCCGCCGCGTGCGGTATCGTCGACGGCACGGTTCGTGGCGCGGCATGGCTTCATCGTTGATCAACGAATGGAGAAGTCATGTCCGAGTTGGTGCATATGCGCGTGGTCTACATCGATGGCAACGGCGGGTCCGACCTGCTGGCCTACAGACTGCGACAGCAGTCCGAGCGCCTTGAAGCGGAGAACAGGCGGCGCACGATTGCGGCCGAGTCCCCGGCTGTTCCAGCTACCGACAACCCTGGCGCGGCCGTGACGTTAGACCCGGAGCAAGTCCGCGAGATCTCCGAGCGAAACCGCGCGCAACTCCTCGCTTCGCCAGCCTTCCGCAACAGCCGGGCCGGACGGCGGCTCATGGCGACGCGGCCGGAACTGTTCCCGGACCTCAACGGATAGGGCATGGCGCGAGTCGTCGCTGCAACCGTTAGACACCCGTGAGACGGCTCGCTCCGCAGCAGGTCACAGCCCTGAAATCGGCGCTCATTTGACCTCTCGACAAGCGCCCGAACAGCCCGCGGCGCCCTGCCAGTACTCTGCGGGCCATGACCGACTATGTGACCGTCACGACGACCACCGACAGCACGGAGGAGGCACAGCGCCTGTCCGCGTCCGCGGTCGAGGCGCGCCTGGCCGCCTGCGGGCAGGTCTCGCAGCCCATCACATCCACCTACTGGTGGCAGGGCAAGCTGGAGACCGCGACCGAGTACCGCGTCGACTTCAAGACCCGCGCCGCCCTCGCGCAGCGGCTGACCGAGCACCTGAAGAGCGCCCACTCGTATGACACGCCCGAGGTGATCGTGACGCCGGTCCTCGGCGGCAACCCGGCGTACCTCGACTGGATCAGCGCCGAGACGGCCGACGCCTAGAACGAGGCCGCGATCCGCTCGGCGACCTGGACGCCGACCGCCGTGCCGGACGCGTGCAGGGCGGGGCGCAGCGCCGTGAGCCGTTCCCGCCCGAGCACCGCCTCGCCGGACAGCGTCGCGTCGAGCGCCCGCGCCGCCAGGTCGCAGCCCGCCTCGAGGTCGCCGTGCGCCATGTGCCCGGTCGCCACGTCCGCGAGGATCACCGCGCGCGTCTTGTGGTCGCTGGCCGCGAGCGAGCCCATGACGGCCTGCGCCGCGCCCTCGACGTCCGGGTGCCCGAGCCGCGCGTAGGTGGCCACGGCCATGGACCCGAGGCGCGCGTTGTCGAAGAACTTCACCCACGGCCGCCCGGTGTCCGGTTGCGCGTAGTCGAACGCGGTCATCGCCCGTTCGAGCGAGACCAGCGCCGCCGGGTCGCCGAGCGCCGCCGCCTCTTCGGAGGCGCGGGCCGCGATCCACGAGCGGGCCGCGGCGTGTTGCGGCGAGCGCACGTGGCCGCCGGCCGCGGTCAGCAGCCGGAACGCCTCCGCGGGCTCGCCCTGGCTGCTGGTCAGGTAGGACAGGTATGCCAGGACGCAGGCGAGCAGCGGGCCGTCCCCGGCGTGCCGGGCGGCGTCGATCGCGGTCTGCCAGTATCCGCGCGCCCCGGCCAAGTCCCCGGTGTCGTACGCGAGCCAGCCGGCCAGGGCCGCGGACTCTCCGGCGAGCACGGCCAGGCGCGTGCGGTGGCGCTCCGTGCTGCCGGCGAGCAGCAGCGACAGCAGGTCGACGTGTGCGCCGACGTGGTCGGCGAGTAGGCGCGCCGGGATCTGTTCCTCTTGGGTGAAGTGGTCGGCGCCGGCCTGTTCGAGCAGGTCGACCGCGGCGACGTCCAGGCGCGCGGGGAACTGCAGGGCGCGGCGCAGCCGGTCGAACGGCTCCGCGAGGGCGATGCCTCCCGTGGCGAGCATGCCCGCGGCGACGAACGAGCGGCGGTCGACGGGTATCGGTTCGGCCGGGGTGAAGCCGAGTTCTTCGAAGCGGCGGCCGGTGGCCTCCTGCAGGGCGCGCTGGTACACGGGGCGGCAGGTGGCGTGCTCACCCGATTCCCAGCGCTGCACCAGTCGCTTGGAGCAGTCGTTCGGTTCGCCGAGGCGCGCGCCGGCCTGGCGGACGCGGGCGGCGAATTCGTCCTGAGACAGGCGCAGGCGCGCGCGGATCTCGCGCAGGGCCAGGTTCGGCGTGCGGGGTGTGTCGTCGCCCATGTGGCGACGATACGGCGGCGGTAAGGGCTCTGCCAGCGATTCGACGCCGAAGCGACGCCCCTGTGTCGCCGCGCCGCCGCTGGTCGCGCGGTTGAGTGGCGGGCATGGACACGTTGCGAGCGGCGCGCCTCTCGGTGCAGGTGCGCGCCTGGGGCTTGACCGACGCGGATGTCGAGGACGCGCTGCGCCACGCCGGACGCGGGTGGGGCCGTGGCGGCTGGGAGTTCGTCGCCGTCGAGCGCCTGACAGGGGCGCCCTGTCCGCTGGACGTGCGTAATCCGGGGGCGCTGGCCGCGGATGCGGGCTACGGATGGGCGTACGTGGTGACGCGGGGCGTCCAGTGAGCGGCGCCGAGGATCCGGATCCGCTGCTCGAACTGTGGTTGCGGATGCGCCGTGTGTTGGCGCCTTGGGGTGCGCGCGTCGAGCGGGAACACCTGGACTTGTGGCGGGATCAGGCCAAGCACGGACACGGTCCGATCCGGTGGGCCGAGCGCGGCCAGGCGGAGGCCGTCGAGGAGTTGATCGCGCTGCTGCGGCTGCTGACCGGGACCGGCGACGCCGCAGGCCGGGAAGGGGACGACCCGCGGGCGCGCTGAGCGCCATTCCGTCACGTCACTCTCCGTCGATTTTGACTCCTCCAGATCTGGAGGACGACCCACGGGCGCATCCCGGAAAAAGGACATACTGGGACACCCACGGTGGCAGATCTGCCACAGTCCGAGTAGACGCAGAGTTACCGTTGTGGCTGTTCCGGTCACCGACGGCAGGTCGCGCCGCACAGACAGACCGGCCGCCGGGTGGCCTGAGACCCCGGCGGCCGGTCCTTTTCACGTGCCTACGCGCCGTCTGCTGCGTCGCCCTCGTCCTTGCGCTTGCCGGTCGTGCGGCCTTCGGCGATCTGCTGGGCGCGGGCGCGGCTGATCCCGAGTTCCTTCGCCACGTCGCCATGGCTCATGCCGGCGGCGCGCATCTCCTGCACGGCCTGTTGGCGTTCGCCGCGTAGCCAGGCCTGGAGTTGGGGGACGGCGTCGAGTGCGGCGCCGAGGTGTTTCGCGCGCTTGGCGGGGTCGGGGTCTTTGAAGGTGCGGGCGAGCGGCCCGAACGGGGTCGGTGGCTGATCCATGCCGTTCAGTGTAAGGGCTAGGCTTGACACTGCAAGGGGTAGCCCTTACATTTGAAGTGTCGGACGGCGGCCACCGAACCCCCTACGAGCAGGACGGATACGCTCCATGTCGTACTACCGCAAGGGTGAAGTGACCACCATCCGTGCCGGCCGCGCCGCCCGTGCCCGCGTCGGCACCTACAGCAGCCCGGCCCGCCGCGCTGCGAACCTCGCGAAGGTCGCCGAGCGCGTTAACGCTGCCGAGGGCGTCCTGACCGTCGCCGACGTGCTGCGCGACCGCGGCGCGGACGCCGACCTGGTGAGGCGCTACGCGTCGCCGGTCGGGCGCAAGACGGCCGCGGCGTGGCGCGAGGCCACCGGCACCGAGCCGCAGCAGAACGGCCTCGCCGTCGCCGGGCGGCGCCTGGTGCGGGCCTCCGCCTACAGCGCCGCCGACCGGGCCATGCTCGACGCGGTGATCGACGGGTACGAGATGCGTGACCCGGCCGCGCCGAAGATCGGCAAGGCCGCGCGGGTGCGCCTGGCCGACCTGCTCACGCCGGCTGAAGTCCCCGCAAAATTTACGGAGACTCCACTCACCCCGGCCGTCCTGATCGCCGAGCTGGCCGAGCGCCACCAGGTGCCCGCCGGGTTCGCCGCCGTCCGCGTCGAGGCGATCGTGGCCGGCATGCGATCGAACCCGAAGCTCTACGACCCGCAGCACGACGCCCTGACGAGCGGCGGCGCGGCCGTGGTGCGCAGCGTCCTGCACGCCGAGGACGTCGAGGGCATGCTGCGGCGCGAGGCCGGCGCGTGGCAGGACGAGCAGCGGCCCGCGTTCGCCCCCGGCGAGCGGGTGCGCCTGCTCGTCTCAGACCAGGCCGATCCGGTGACCGGCACCGTGCGCACGATCGAGCGCAACGCGATCGGCCTGGACGTCGCCGAGGTGGCGCTGCCCGGCGGGCGCACCACACACCAGGTCACCCGGTTCCTGACGGCGGCGTAGGCGGCACGACCGTCCGCAGCGCCCCTGAGACGTGCACGGGGCGCTGCGGCGTAACGGTTGCATCAACCCGCGTCCGGCACGCCTCCCCCGGCGTAGCGTCACCGATGTCTGACATACCGGCACCGAGGGGAACGCGCATGGATGACGAGCAGAACCCAATCGCCCCGGCCTCACAGCCGTCCTACGCGCCCCCTGCCGCATCCGAGCAGCCGCAGCCGCCACTGTGGCGGCGCAGGCCCGTCCAGATCGGCGCCGTCGCCCTGCTCGCGGCGGTCGGCGTCGGCGTCGGGATCGCGGTCAGCAGCGGATCGGGCAACGCGCAGATCCACGTGCGCGGCACGCTGCAGCTCGGCCCGCTCAGCGCCGTCGCCACCAGCGGGACCGCCGCCGACGGCGGCGCGTGCACGGCCGGCCAGGGCTACGACGACATCACCCCGGGCACAACCGTCACGATCGGCGGCGACCACGGACAAACCCTCGGCGTCGGACCGCTGAGCACGGGCGTCGAGCGCAACGTGGACGACTCGCTCGGCGTGGCGGCGGGCAACTGCGTGTTCTCCTTCGACGTGCCCGTCGCGGGCGGCCAGAGCGCTTACACGGTCACGATCTCGCATCGCGGCACGCAGACCTTCACCCCGGCGCAAGTCGCGGACGGGGTTGCACTCACGCTCGGCCAGTGAGCGGCTGGTCCCTGAACGGGTTGTACCGGCCCGCGTCGACGACCGCGGACATGCACAGAGCCTCCATCTGCTGATCGGTGAAGCTGAGCGTTCGCAGCAGGCCGACCACCGTGCCCAGCGACGGGGCACGCCGACCGGACTCCAGGGACGACCAGAAGCCCGGCGATATCCCAGCGCGGCGGGCCGCCTCGCGCACGCTCAGGCCCGCGTCGAGGCGGCACTGGCGGATCGACGCGGCGACCTCCGGGGGCAGCGTCCGGGGCTCGCGCGCGCCGGTCACGTCAACACCGAGGCGAGTTTGCGCAGCATCTGAGCTTCCTGCTCGGGCGTGGGCTGCTGCGTGCCGTAGTAGTGGAAGTGGTTGACGATCGGCGCGGGCCCGGCTTGGGGCCGCGACTGCATGGCGGTGGTCTGGCCGTGGGTGAGGATGTAGGCGTCCTGGCCGAAGATCACGGTCTCCTGTCCGTGTTCGCCGACGGTGGACATGCTGCCCGCGGTGACCGGGCCGCCGGACGCGTACCCCTTGTTGGTCGTCGCGCCGTGGCCCGCACCCGCGCCCAGCGCCTTGCCGCCGCCGGTCAGGTCGACGCCCCCGCCGGGCATGTTGTGCGTGACCGCGTACACCTGGACCGTGCCGTACGAGGCGTCGATGTCGTTGAGCAGATGGTCGACCGCGTTCCACGCGGCTGCCGTATTCGCGCGGACCGTCGTGTTGATGTCCGGCGGAATCTGCGTGATCTTGTCGAGGTAGTTCTCGATCGCGTTCTTCGCGTCGCCGGTCGCGCCGGTCGACTTCACGAACGCGTCGACCTGCTGGTTGATCGTGTCGTTCGCCTGGTTGATACTGCCGCCCGCGTTGATCTGGTCGACGCCGAGCTGGATGATCGCCTTGGACGCGGCCGACAGCGCCATGCGGTTGTTGATACCGGCCTGCGTGGACTGGTCCATGGAGTACTTGTTCTGAGCGAACGACGTCTTCGCGTTCAACACGTCCTGGTCGAGGGTGTTCTGCGCGTCGTCGAGCTGGCTCGTCGCGCCGTGCAGCGCCGTCATCACATTGCCGTACGCCTGCGCGGCGGCAGAGGTCAACTGGTAGTTGTACACGATGTTCGACAGGTGCTGGCCGAGCTGCTGCTGGCCGTCGCCGAGTTGCAGCGACGCGACGGTGCTGATGGCGGTCTGCTCGGCGTGCGTCTGCAACGCGGTGGTCGCGGTGGACACCATCCCCGCGAAGATCCCCGCCGACTTCGTGGCCGCCAGGAAAGCCTGGTTCTGGTCGTTCTGCTCTTTCAGCGCCTCCTTGACCGCGCCCGTCATCTGATCGAGCCGGAACTTCGCGTTCGCCAGCTCGTTGGACTCCCCGCGCACCGCCACCTGCTGCGACGTGGCCGCACGCCCAAGGAGCTGCGTGGAAGGAACGACCTTGTCCAACGCCGCTTGCTTCGCGTTGTACGCCGCAGTGACCTTGTCCTGGGCGCCCTTCTCCCCGGCCGCATACTCGATCAACGTCGCTTGCGACACGCCGAGATCGTCTTGCACGGACTTCAGCTGTAGCTTCGCGATCTGGTTCTGGATGATCGCCGTCGTCGAGGCGCCTACCACGCCGCTGTCCTGCGCCACCGCCGCCGTGAAGTCGGACGCGCTCACCGTCATCGAGTGCAGCCCGGACACCAGGCCGCCGACCAGGCCGATACCGGCGCCGATGGCGATGCCCCACGGCCCGCCCATCACGTCGGCCATCTTCCCGAAGCCGCCCGCCGCCTTCTCCGCGGTGCCGCCGACCTTCCCGAGCAGCCCGCCGGCGCCCTCCGCGGACGCCGCGACCGACGTCAATCCGTTGCTGACGCCCTGAAGTCCCTTGCTGACCATGGGGTCGAACTTCATCGCGCCGAACGCGCCGACCAGGCCGCCGACCGTCGCCGGAGACGCGATCTTGTCGAGCACGCCGAGTGTGCCGTTGAGCACGGGCGTGATCGCGTTGAAGTCCTCCGACAGCGCCGCCGACGCCGAACCCAGCACGTGCCCGAGCGTGCCCACCAGGTTCGAGGTGACGTCGACGAAATCCTTGATCCCGACCGCCGTGGACTGCGCGCCCGTGGTCAGCCCGGTGAAGAACCGGCCGATCCCGTCGCCGAGCACCGGAAGCTCGCCGGTGAACCCGGAGACGATGCCGCGGGACTGGTCCACCGCGGTGGTCAGCCCGGGGATCGTGTGCGTCGCCAGGCCGGTGATGCCGGTGGTGAACGAGAGCAGGTCGGGTTCGGCGGCCGTGAACAGCGCTTTGATCTGCGGCTGCGCCTGGTGCACCGCCTTGTCGATGTCGACCATCGCGGCCTGCACGGCGGGCACGAACGGGGCGACCGCATCCGCCATGTCCCGCTTCACGTCGTACGCGAGCGTCTTGTACTCGGCCTGCACGTCGGCGTTGGACCTGGTCAGCAGTGCGCCGATGCCGGTGATCGCGCCGGAGAGCCCGGCCAGGACCAGGCCGGGCGCGAACGCGGCGCCGGCCACGATCGCCGAGCCGAGCAGCAGGCCGCCGCCCTGGCCCGCGTCCTTGGCGCTCTGCTTGGTCTTGTCCCTGATCTTCTTGTCGAGGTCGTCCAGGCCGGGATCGATGCCCTTGCCGATGCCGTCGCCGATACCTTTGCCGATCCCGTCGCCCGTGTCCTGGCCCGCGGCGGTGAACCGGCCGCGCGAGTCGCGCAGCCGTCCGGCGGTCTCGATGCTGATGTTGTCGCTGACCTTGCCGCCGATGCCTTTGCCGATGCGTTCGGCCTCGTCCATGATCGGGGCTTCGGCGTCGCGCAGACCTTTGGACAGGCCGGAGCCGAGCGGCGCCCCCGCTTTGGCGCCCGCGCCCTCGACCGCCGCGGCGATCCTCGCCTTCCACTCGGCCTCGTCGATGTTCGGCTTGACGTCCATCCACGCGGAACCGGCTTTGAAGCCCTGCGGGTCAGGCATGAGCGCCTTCCAACGGTTCGAGGAGCGCCGCGCGCGCCGCGGCGCCGACGGCGGTCATGTCCTCGGAGGTCACCGCCGGGTCCTGTTCGAGGCGCCGGTACTGCTCGGGGCCGAGCAGCGTCATCAGTCCCCAGGTCATCGCGTGGAACGGGTCGGAGCCGTGCAGCAGCCGCAGGAACGTCAGGGCGTTGCCGGGCGGCACGTGCGCGGGGAACGTGTAGACGGTTTCCCCGATGGTGAACCCGGGGACGCGCTGCGTCTCGGCCGGAGCGGTGTCGGCGAGCGCCGTCTCAGCCATCGGCGTCGTCCCCGCCGTCGTCTCCGTAGTCGTCAGGCAGCCCGAGTGCGCGGTTCGCGAGCACATACATCGACGCGCCGAGCCGGGGGTCACGTGTCGGCTTGGGCTGCGGCCGATTCGGGTCGACCAGTCGGTTGGCGAGGAGCTGCGCGGTGCCCATGGGGGGCTCAGGCAGCAGCTCCCCGTTCTCGCGCGCCAAGTGGCGACGATCTATCTCCGCCAGCCGCTCGGCTTCGCGCTCGTAGGCCGTCTTGTGGCGGGGTGCTTCCTGCTGCTGGCCGGTCATGGCTTCCGTTTCCGTTCTTCCATAGAAGTCGACGTAGGCGTGGGGATTGGGTGGCGGTTTGCCGATCGCGTCCAGCCGCGCCTCGCGCAGCCGCTCGGCTCCGGCGAGGGATTCGACCTCGCGCTCGTACGCGCTCTTCCGCGCCATCAGCGCGCCCCGGCCGCCTCGGTGGTGCGTGCGGGGCGTCCGACACGTCGCGGGGGCGGTACGGGCTTCTCGCCGCGCCGCAGCAGCGGCAGGCCGGCCTGCACAGCGGCGCGCAACGCCTGGCTGCGCGTGGTCCCGTGCTCACGAGCGACGGCGTCCAACTCGGGCAGCAACGGCGCCTCGGTCAGGTCGAAGAACGCGACGTGAGGTCGAGTCATCGGTTCACCAATCAGATAGTGAGTCTTACTCAGCATATCGATCGGCGGAGTAACTTGACAAGGATTGCGGGCAGCGTCCGCACAGGTCAGCGGCCTGCGATCATCCGGGCGCCGCGCGTGAATGACTCCATTCAGCGCGCGGATCGGACGGCAGCACATCAGCCTCGGCGGACATCCTCGCGCACGGCGCGCAGCCCGGCGCCGAGCGCGTCGAGATAGGCGGCGGTCGCCGGACCGGGCCGCAGCCGTGCACGGGCCGCGTTCACCCGGTTCAGGATGCGCAGCGCGGCGGCGCGGGCCGGGTCGATCTCGTCGAAGCAGTCCGCGCAAAGCTCGCCGAAGTCGGCGCGCACGGCGAAGCCCGGTTCGAGCCGCGCGGGCAGATCGATCTCGCACACTCGACACTCGCCGGGATGCGGGCGCGGCTCGAACACGATGGCAGGAGTTGCGGTCATGGGGTCACAGCCTGAGGGGTCACGGTGGGCTGGGTGGGTGAAGGGGCGTCCGCTATGGCAAACGCGAGTGCTGCTGTACGCCACAGCGGACACGGGACGGTCCGTGCGCGGGATCGGCGCCCGGTGTCATGGCTTGAGTTGTCACGGTCGGACCGGACTTCGCCCCTCGGAGGCATGATCTGGGGCGCGCTCACCGGTCGTGAATCGTCGGCAGGTACGGCACGCCCCGCGGGCACGCCCTGGTGCCGCGCTGCGGCGGGTACGGGCCGCGCGGTCGCCCGTACATGTCCGGCAACGTCCAGTCCATGATCCACCAGTAGCGGCGCCATGCCGTCGTCGGCGACATGCCCAGGATCTTCGCCGCGCTGCGGATCGAGTTCCCGGCGAGCACCAGATCGACGACGGCGTACCCCTGGTTGAACTTCACAGCCACGCTGAGGCGCAGGTGCGGGTACGGTCCACCGCGGCGGGTCATCGCGCTGTTTCATCTTCTACGCGCGCACCGGTACGCGTGGCGGTGCGGGCCTGGGCGCGGGCGGCGCGCTGCTTGGCCGCGAGGTAGCGTTTGCGGGCCGCGCGGAAGGCCTCGGCGCTGCCGCCGCGGTCGGGGTGTGCGTCGACCATGTCGCGGTGTAGTCGGCGCAGGTCGTCAGGCTGGCGCTGGACGTCGGCAGCGCGGTGCGTCTCGTAGTGTTCGCGGGTGTGCAGGACGCGGTCGTTTTCCCACCAGTGGCCGCAGTGGCGTCCGACCATGCCGTCGGTTTCGAGGATGTGCCGGTTGACGTGGCGGATGGTTCCGTGGCCGTCGGCGCCGCGGTGGTCGTCGAGCACGTAGTAGACGCGTTGGGGGGTTTTCCTGATGACGCGGTAGGTGGTGCCGCTGTAGCCGTAGAGCAGTTCGACGGGGGCGGCTTCGCTGGTGTCGGACGGGGGTTTGGCGGCGCGTTCGGCGGCGTTGAGGCGTTTGAGTGCTTCGGTGGCGGCGGCGTGCAGTTGCCGCGCGGACAGGGTGCGGTGGCCGGCGATGTGTTCGGCGGCGGCTTGGGCGCGGGTGAGGGCGTCGTGTTCGGTGTCGGCGCGGCCGTGTTGCCCGGTGCCGCCGGGTTCGCCGATTTCGCCGGCCCACCAGAACCAGGTGTTGCCGGAGCGGGTGCGGCCGTAGTGGATGTGGCTGTCGTGTTCGCGGCGGCAGCGTTGCCGTGGCTGGTGCCAGCAGACGGGCATCAGGTGTCCAGTTCGGCGAGGGCGCGCAAATGCAGGCTCACGGCTTGCGGTTGGTCGGTGTCGGGCCAGGTGTAGGGCGCGTAGAGCTGGTCCGTGAGGGTGTCGTACAGCCAGTCGCTGCCGTCGTAGTCGCGGCGGGCCGCGTGGATCGTGCGAAGGGCGCTCAGGACCCGGTCGTTCATCCACGAAATCCAGAACCGGCCGGCGAGCAGCTCGGCCTTAATGCCGGGCACGTCTTGCGGCGGGCGCCGGTCGTCGGGGTAGCTCACGGTGACGTTGTCGAACGCGTGGACCCGGTCGGACTCCGGGATGAGAGTGCCGGCGATGTACTCGGCGGTTTCCTGTGCGAGCTGGTCGCGGTCGGCGTCGAGCATTAGGTGTCCTTTCAAGGGGATGTCAGGCCGCCGCGCGGGATTGCGCGGCGGTGTGCATCAGGGGGCCACAGCAGACCTTGTGACAAGGGGCGCCCTCGGCCGGGTCGCGCAGGACCGAGAGCTGAAGGCACAGGACGCACGGCGCGGGCTCGGAGACAGGCGCGTGACTCCAGTCGTAGAGCCTGAGCACGTCTGCGTCGCGCGCCCGGATCTGGCGCGCGAGTGCGGCAGCAGTCCTTGGCGCACGCAAGGTGAGTGCGCCTTCCGTGCCTCTAGCGATCACGACTCCGGCGGTGCGGGCCTGCGCGACCAGGATCACGAGCGGGGCGGCCATCAGTACGACTCCAGGCCGTCATCGCGCGCTTGGCCGTCGTCGGCCAGGTGCTGTCCGTCGGACGGGGAGACGGGCGGGCAGGCGACGTGTGTCGAGCGGCCGAGCGCCACGAAATCCGGGTGCATCGGGCGCCCGCAGGAGGCGCAGAGGCTTGGGCTGTCAGAACCTGTTCCCTCCTTAGAGGGAGGGGAGGGAACAGGTTCTTCTTCGGCGCCTGCTCCCGGCCTGTTCCCGACCTGTTCGGAACAGGTCTGACCTGCGGGTATGGGTGTACCTGTTCCGGTGTCGGGAACAGCTTTTCCGTCAAGATCCGGGAACAGGTTGTTCCCGTTTCGCAGAACAGGTGATTCCGGACTTTCCGGGCGCGACTTGCGGAGCTTGACGACATCGCTGAGCTTCGCCGCGCTCGCCTGAATACCGAGCTTGGAACACTCCGCCTGGAGCCGCTGGCGCCCGAGGGTGGACGGAATCCCGGCCGCGTCGAGGCGTGCGGCGATGTCCTCGACACTGCCCGGCAGCGGCCGGTGCGGCCTGCCGTTCGGGTCGATGAGCGAGTGCCGAGTCTCCCCCGGCGCCCAATATTCGTCGTCCCCGTCCTTGACCAGTCGGCCGAACCTCACGACTTCCAAGTTGCCGGGTCCGATGCCGGTCCGGGTGTGCGTGCGCTTGAGCTGCAGCAGGCTGCCCCGGGTCAGCCCGGAGTTCTTGACCGAGACCAGCTCCCAGACGTGATCGATGTCCTGCGTCTTGGCCGAGGACCCCCGCGATCCGCGCTCTGTGTCTTTGCCGAAGTGGTCAAGGCGCACCGAGGAGATACCGAGCCGCTTGAGGGGGACGATCGTGTTGCGGTACACCGCAAGCCATGTGTCGGAGTCGTTCTCTTTGCCCGCGATGAACCGGGAGATCGTGTCGATCACGACGATGTCGGGCTGGTATTCCTCGACGTAGGCGCGCAGCGCGGCGGCGCCGGCCGGGGTGTCCAGCGGCGGGATTGGCGGAAAGGACGCGTAGATCAGTCCGCCCATCGTTTCCGGCCCGGCGTTGGCGTCCAGAGCTCGCAGGCGTCCTTGAATGTCTGGCTGCGCGTTTTCCTGATCGAGGTACAGGACTCGGATCGGGTCGCGGCGCACCGTCTCCAGGAAGGGACGCCCCGTCGCAGCGCGCCATACCCAGTCGAGGCAGAACAGGCTCTTGCCTGCTTTGCCGTCGCCGATGATCGCGATGTGCTGGCCGCGGGTCATCAGCCGGCCTGGCAGCCATTCGGGGCGGCTGAAGTCGGTGGTGAAGAACTCCGGCCACACCAGGACCCCTGGCAGCGGGCCGCCGGTCTGGTTGTCGTCGCCTTCCGGCTGGTCGGAGTCCGGGAGCGGAACCGGGACGAGGTCGACGATCGTCCGGCCGGCGGCGAGCATGTCTGTGATGTCCTTGAAGCCCTCCGGCGGCCGGACGGCGGACACGCTGGCGCCAACTGCTTGCAGCAGGGGCGTGACCAGCGGCAAGCGCCTTTCGCCGGTCGCGTCGTTGTCGAGCACGACCACGACCTTGCCGCCCTTGAGATGGTCGGCATGGACCGGCTTGAAGTTCATCTCGCCGCCGTAGTTCGTGGTGGCGGTCATGCCGAGCCGGTTGAGGCTGTCGGCGTCGCGCTCGCCCGAACACAGATGGATTTCACGGTTGTCGGCCAGCGCCTCGGCAACCTGCGGCCAGTTGTAGATCGCGGACTTCAGGTCTTCGCTAGCCTTCAGGTCCCAACTCTTGCCGTTGGGTGTGAGCGGGAAGAAATCCTTCCCGCCGCCCGGCTTGTCTCGGGTTCGGGAGGCAACGCCGATCAGGCTCCCGTTCCGGTCGGGGTATTCGAACTCGCGTAGTGCGCCGCGCGACTTGGGGTGCGGCTGTTCGTAGAGGTCGGCCCAGGTGAGCCGGTAGGCGGCGATGACATCCTCGTCCGGGCAGCCCTTGAAGCACTTCATGCGGACTTTGCCGATTGCGGCGACGAACTGAATCGAAACGGTGTCGGGGTTGTCGCCGCCGTGGCACAGTCCGCGGCAGCGCGCACCGCCCGCGACATCGTGATACCTGCCATCCATCGTCTCGACTGCGGCACGGACGCGATCCATGGCGCGGCTGTTGATCACCGGGTTGTCGCCTTCCTGTGCTGCAGGCAGAGCATCGTCACGTCGCCGCCGTGCCAGATGTCCACGAGGAACCCGGCGCTCAGCAGTGCGGCGGCGAGCTGCGGCAGCGCCTCGGCCTCGACGATCCACACGTGCGCCGAGTCGTCCCACCTGCGCGTGTCGACGTCCAGCGCCTTGATGATCGGGTTTGCGCTGAACGGCGCATTCACGTGCGCGACTCCGGGTTCTGCGTCGAGGTCGGCGACTGCGAGGCGGTCCGTGACGCGGCTCATGGCTAGGCCGCCTCGGCGCCGATGACCGCGGTTACGACGAGCCGGTACGCCTGGCCGCAGGGGCAGGTGCGCAGGCCGTCCTGTGTGTGGCGGCGCGGTTGTCCGCAGCCGGGGCAGCCGCTGATGACATACAGGCAGGCCGTGAGCCCGTTGCGCCGATTGCGGGTGCTGATTCGGGTCGCGGGTACGCGCGGCGGTTCTGACCTGCCGTTCTTCCCGGCGCCGATGGTGCTTGTCGGTGGCACTGTGTACCCTGTTCTCTGTTGGTGGTGATTGCGCCTGCCGGGCTGCGATCTTGAGCCGCGTAGGTTGGTCCCCTACGCGGCTGTCGCATTTGTGGGGCTGTTTCGCCGTTGCCGCGGGATCGCGGCCGGGGCGGGCTCGGAACGAAGCAGCACGGCGAGCTGATCGCGCAGCGCGCCGGTCAGCGGGGGCGCCTGGTCGACACGGGCTCTGATCCGCTCCCAGCGCCGGACCTCGGCCCACTCCCCCGCCGCAGTGGCCGCTTCGATCATTCGGTCCGCGTGGCTGCTCATCAGGCCGCCTCGCGCAGCGCCTGCAGCACCTCGACGTACCTGTCGAGCAACTGGCCCTTCGGCTCGCGAATCCCGGCCTCCCAGTGGCTGATGCATCCCCGGGTGACGCCGACGGCTTTAGCGATGTCTTCCTGCGGCAAGTTCGCGTTTTCGCGTAGCTGCCGGCGCACGGCCGGGGGTGGCAACTCCCGGTGGACGAGCAGGCGAGCGCGGATGGCATCCGCCGCTGTAGCTGCTGTAGCGGTCATGTAAACATGATGGACTAGGTAATGAGAATGTGCAAACCACGGAATGACATACTGAAATCCGTGCGCACTAACGCGTACCTGCTGAGTCGTGGGATATTCGTGACCATGAGCACCGACGACACTGGAACCGCGCACGCAGGCGCAGACGGCCACGTACGCGAGCTGGGGAGCGGGGTTGTCGAGCTGTACGGACCACCCGCCGCGGCGCGAGGGTCCGGCGAGGTCGCACGGTTTCTGTGGCGCGGCGAGGATATGGACGTAGCAGGCAGCGTGGTCCGCAGCGGTGCCGGCCTAGTCATCTCTCGCGTCGAGATCACAGCGCGGGCAGCCGCAGGCATCACACATCATCTACTGCGGAAGGTCCCGCTCGGTTCACTGCTCGCCGAGGCTCGCGCGCACGCCGCAGCCAGCGAACCCCCTGCGCTAGAAGCGCCCTCGGACAGCACAGACCACACAGGCAGTGGGTACGTGGCAATGACAGACGACCACTTACGCAGGGTCGCCATGGCTTACTTGCGGGAAACGGCTCCGGGTAAGGACCGGGCGGCGATCAGCCGCATGGAACAGGAATTCGGCCGTCCGCGGGGAACGATTCTGACCTGGATCACGCGTGCCCGCAAAGAAGGCTGGCTTGGTCCCGCTGTCCGTGGGCGCCTCGGCTCGGAGGCTGGCCCGAAGCTGAACGCGTACGCCGTCGAGGAGGGCATCGACGAGATCGAGCCACCTTACGGCGCGCCTACCGCGGATGATCAGATTGGCGTGAAGCGCAATCTAACCCCGGAGCAGCGCCGTCGGCGTGACCGGTTCAACGAGTTGGCGCGTGCCGAGCTGGCGCAGCCGACCGGGAAGACGATTCGTGAGTTGTGGGACATGACGGCCGCAGAGCGCAACGGCGAGTGACGTGCCGCATACCAAACTCCTGATCCGCATATCAATGGCTTGACTATCACTGTGGGGCGCGCTTCGCGACTGGCTGCCGCAGGACTCCTGAGTGTCTGCTATGGCGTACGTTTTGGCGCCGTTTTGCTAGCGCATAAGGGAACGTTATGCGCTACCTTCGAAGCGTGACGACACCCGCTCTCGCCGAGTCCGCCAGCCTGCCCGCGCTGCCCGGCGCCGACCTCGCGGACGCGGTCCGCGCGAAGCTGACCGCCGACCTCGGCCGGGTCGAGGTCGGCCGGGTCGGCGAGAAGGGCGACAAGCGCCGCGTCTATCGCGATCGGGTCGACTTGCTCGCCGAGGCGCTGGAGCCGCGCACATTCGTCCTCGCGATGGACTGGCTCTCGTCCACCCGTCGCGGCTCGGTCCAGACCAAGCGCGCGTACGCCGACGACCTGCGCACAGTGTGGACACCGTACGTGCGGGAGATCGGACTCGGCGATCGGTTCGCGCTCGGCCTGCTGACCGCCGACCACATCCGGGCCTGGCGCATCCGCGAAGAGGGCAGCGGGGCATCGCGCACGACGATCGGCCGCAGGCTCAACGCCCTGTCCTCGCTGCACCGGTACGCCGCCGAGCGGATCGACCTGCCGCGCAACCCGGTAACGCAGGACGACCGGCCGCAGATCGACAAGCGCAACTCCTCGACCTCGACGCCGATCCTGGAGCCTGCCGAGATCAAGGCCGTTGCCGCAGCCGGCGGCAGCGAGCTGGACGTGCTGGTCGTCTCGCTGCTCTATGCGCTCGCCGGCCGGGTCACGGAGATGTGCGCGGCCGACGTGGGCGACCGCATCGAACGCGGCCGGCGCTCATATCTGGACGTGACCCGCAAGGAACACAAGCAGCGGATCCTGCCGCTGCCGACCTCGGTCGCCGAGCTGCTGGACCGGCACGTCGGCGACCGGGCGGACGGCCCGCTGCTGCTCGACGCCGCCGGGAACCGGCTGGACCGGCACGACGTGGCGCGGCTGCTCGCCCGCCTCGGCCGGCGCGCCGGAGTGCTGCCGGGCCGGAAGCTGACGCCGCACGTGTTGCGCGCGAGCCGTATCACACACATGCTCGACGCGGGGGTGCCCCTGGCCGAGGTGCAGCAGTTCGCCGACCACGACAACCCGGCAACCACGGTCGGCTACTGGGAACGCCGCAACAAGGATCAGCGTAACTCGAAGCATGTCGATGACGGCGAATCGCTTCTCGCCGACGTCCTCGACCATTACCTCCACCGTATCTAGTCCGCGAACAGGCAGTTCACGTAGCGGCGCAGCGCGGTCGTTCTCGCCGCGGTGCCAGCCGTCAGCAAGTCCTTTCGGCGGCGGGGCGGGTGACACGAGGCAGTTTCGTTCCGGTCGCGTTCCGGTCACCCCAGCGACTCAGCGTTCTGCCGGGCGTTACGGTTCCCAGGTCGGCGCCATCCGGCCGCCGCGCGGTAGGGGTGGGGGCGTTATGCGTGGTCGAGTCGTGTCTGCTGTGGGTGTGACCGTGGGCCTGGTCTTAGGTGTGGCGGCCTGCTCCTCGGCGAGTCCGTCCGATTCCGGCCCTCCACTGGCTGTCACGTCCAGTTCCGCCATCGAGCCGGCCGCGATCCAGACCACTGATCCGGCCGCTGACAACTACAGCTACGCGCCCCCGCCGAGTTTCGGGCTGGGCAGCAATGTCGTCTCCGACACCGGTTCCCCGGCACCTGACGACCCGGCCTCGACGCAGCCAGCCGCCCCGGTGTACACAACGCAAGCCCCTCCCCCGGCACCGGTTTACACGACGCGGGCACCGCAGCCCGCGCAAACCACCGCGCAAGCCCAGCACTGCTACCCGGTGACAAGCGGCGGCAACTGCTACTCGCCCGGCGAGTACTGCCGCAACAGTGATCACGGCGCGAGTGGCATCGATGGCGACGGCGACCCGATCAAGTGCGAGTACGTCAACGGTTGGCGCTGGGAGCGAGTCTGATCCCGCACCGCGCACCGGCTCGCCGGCTACGCGAACCAGCCAGACACGACCGCTGCGCGCCTGGTGCGGCGCCCGCACCGCCGGGAGCGCGCCGGGCAGGGCAAGCACAAACGCAAGGCTCCGCCGATGGGCCGAGAACTCACCCGTGGTGCTCGGCTACATCCGGGCTGTGGACAAGTGGACGGACAATCCGATGCGCGGCGTCGGGCTGTGACCTCGGCCGTTTGCCACTATCTCCCTCGCCGCGAATGAAAACGATCGCTCAGGGAATGGTCTACCTGACTGCCCCGTTGTAATGTTCCAACATGGTGAGTACGGGCCGACACCCGAGAAACCCTGTCGCCCAGGCACTCGACGCCGCCAAGCAAGCTGGCCTCGATGTCATAGAGATCCACAAGGGCCACCGCTGGGGCAAGGTCGAATGCGATAGGTGCGGCGTCAGCGTCGCCGTCTTCTCCACACCGAAGGACGACGACAACCACGCCAAGCAGATCGTTCGATTCATCGCCAAGCACGTCCACTGAGAGGAGGCCGACATGGAGACCTGGAACTTCCAGCTGCGACTAAACCGCATCCCAACTGACGATGAGATCGACACGCTTTACGAGGCGGGACTGGACGATGCCGCAATCAGCGGCGCGGTGGTCGATGTGGACCGGGAGGCGGACAGCCTGCTTGAGGCCATCACCTCAGCCTTGGTGCAGATCCGCAGCGTCTCCGATCTGCGCGCCATCGGGATGTTGGACGACGACGCTGTCACCCTCTCGGACGCCGCACAGCGGCTCCACGGGGTTCGGACAGCCGAGAGCCTGCGTCTGCTGGCGAACGGGGAGCGCGGTGCCGGTGGTTTTCCAGCGCCGATCGTGGACACGGGCAAGATCCGGGTCTACTCGTTCATCGCCATACTGCGGTTTTTGAAGCTGTCCGGCGATCCGGTTAAGGAACCAGATCCCGAGCGGGCGCTGTATGGCCGCGTCCTTCAGTTGCTCCATGAGGCGCAAGACGCGGGGCGCACGCAGGATGTGGAGAAGTTGCTCCACGCTGCCTGACCTGTTGAATACATGCTTGACTTAACTCCGCTGCGGTAGAGGTAGCGGCGCTACCTCTACCAGCGTCGTGCTCGCGCTCTATTCTCCAGGCCGCGGTCAGGCCGCCCGTTTCCAGTCGATCACGATCGTGTCCTCGTCGAAGTAGGTCTGTCCCGTGCCTGCCTTGAAGCCAGGCGGCCGGCCACGCCGCGCCCGGTGCACGGTCACGGTCATGAGCGCGTCGATGATCGCGCGCCGTTTGTCGAGGTGGTAGCCCTCCCACTGCTCGGCGATGTCCGGCGTGCCAAGCGGCAGCGAGGCGAGGACCGAGGTCGTCGCCCGCTGTGCTACGCGAGCCTCAGTCTGTTCCAGGCGGGTGCGGGTGTCGGCGGTCATCTTCAGCATCTGCGCCCGCGTGATTGCGTCCGCGGCGTAGTCGGCCGCGATCGAGTCGAGCTTGACTCGCAGCGCGTTCGCCTGCGCGGCGAAGTTCTCGACCGGCTCTAGTTTCGGCGGCGGGGGCAGTAGCAGATCGGCGGCGTCCGACCGGGACAGACGCTCGATCGCGTGGTCCGTCACGAACTGGTCGAGGTTCACCGCGCGGCGCACGACATGCCCGGCGTTCGCCCGGCACCGGTAGGCCGCGACGTGGCCCTTGCCGGGCTCACGTCCTCGCTGCGCCGCTTTGGCGCGCTCGCCGGTGCCCGTCGTCGTGCCCTTGAGCGTCGAGCCGCACCAGCACCGGTAGATGCCCGAGCCGAGCCACACGCGGCCGTTTCCGGGCGTCGTGCGCCGGCCGGGATTCTCCAGGATGTCCTTGCAGGCCCGCCAGCGTTCCTCGTCGACGAACCCGGGCCACACAGCCTTGCCCACGATCTCCCCGTCGTGCTCGACCAGGCCCGCATTGCGTGCCCGCAGCAGCATCTTGCGTAGCTCGGGCGGCTCCCAGTCGCGGCTCTCGGGTTCGCCCCTGGTGCCGTCCGGCTGCCTGTAGCGCCGGGGGACGGTCTGCACGCCGGCCTCTTTGAGCGTGCAGCAGATCGAGCGCAGCGACTCGCCGCTGATGACAGCGTCCGTCGCCGCCTCGCCGTGCCACATCTCGCTGCCGGGTTCGTTGACCGCCTGCGCGCCGCACGCCAGGCAGTTCCGGTCTCGATCGAATCCCTCGCTCCCGGGGCATGACGGGCACAGCAGCGCCCTAGGCGTCACGCCGTCGGCTTCATACCCGAACGGGCGCGGACCGCCGCGGTAACGGCCCTCGGCAGCGGCCTGCGCCTTGGCGCTGGCGACGCGCTCGATCGAGTGCGCGACCTCGTGCTTGCTGACCGAGGCGAGGATTTCGGCGGTCATGACGCCGCTGGCGGTGTTCAGGTCGACGGCTCCGGCACGCACGGTGCGAATCGCGATGTCGTTCGCCTGGACGACCTTGGTGAGTTCTTCGAGATCGGGCAAGCGCCGATAGAGACGGTCGGGGTGCCAAGCGATCACGGCATCGGCACGCCCCTCGCGCAAGTCGTCGAGCAGGGCGCGGTAACTGGGCCTCGGCTTGCCGGAGTAGGCGCTAACGTCGTTGTCGCGGTGGACGGCGACGACCTTCCAGCCGAGTTGCTTCGCCAGGGCGCGGCAGTCGACGTCCTGGCGCTCAACACCGGCGGCCCGTCCGGTGGGGTCGGAGCTGATGCGTACGTAGATCACGACGCGGCGGCCTCGATCTGTGGCTTTGGTCACGTGTTGAGAGTAGCGAGAAAAACAGTTCCCCGTACAGCCTTGACAACACAAGAGATCACTTGAGACGCTGCTAAGGCATCGCCCCTAACAAACGGCCCCGCACTGGTGCGGCTAACACCAAGTGCAGGGCCTGGGGCCACCGAACACTTCCATCGCACGGAAGGTCCAGAGCCTTGAGCAGCAACGTTAGCGGCATTCCTGCCGCCCCCGCATCCACGCAGCACGTCATTCAGTTCACCGCTATCAACGCGGACGGCACTGAGAGCGCCGGCATCGCCACCGTCACCGGCACCACCGACGACGAGGGCCGCCGCGTCGTGCCCTGGTCGCAGCTCGCCGCGATCCCCGGTTTCAGCGAGGGCGACGTCATCGACCACGCCGACGGCGAGCACCGCCCGCTGCTGCTCGGCCCCGGCACCGACGCGCCCGGACACCCGGCCTGGTGCCGCACCCACGACAACACGTGCGGCGACGGGCAGAGCGTGTGCCTCGGCGAGTTCTTCTCGGTCGACGGCGACGCCGACGCCGAGGACATGGGCGCCGGTTCGCTGCGCGCGGGCCTGGTGAGCAGCGTGGACGAGGGGACGCGTATCTCCGTCGACCTCGACAACGAGAACGCCGTGTCCCTCTCGGCGGCGCGCGGGTTCGCGCTGCTGCTGCTGTCCCTTGTCGAGGCGGCCGAGGCCGGTTCGGCGGTGTCCCGGTGAGCGCCCCGACGATCGACCGCGCCGCGGCGGCCTCCGAGTTCCCGAAGTGCCAGCACGCCGGCTGCCCCAACGGCTCGCCGGGCACCGTGGGCGCGGACCGGTTCTGCGCCGATCACATCGGTGACATCCACCTTGACGGCGCCGTGCCGCAGCCGGTGCGCCGCAGCCTGGACGACGCCTACTTCGACCGGTTCAGCGTGGTGGCCCGCGCGCAGGGCGACGCGGCGTTCCGCGAGGGCGTGTTCGCCGCGTACCGCGAGCTGGGCCGCGTCGACCTGGTCCTGTCGTTCGTGGGTGACCTGGAATGGCTCGACCGGTTCGACCCGGACCTGCCGCCGGCTCTCAACCGCCTGGTGACGCTCGGCACGGTGCGACGCGCCCCGGACGGCACGATCCTCGACCTGACCCGGCCGCTGATCGACAACGAAGGCGGTACGTGGCGGTGGGGCGGGTACACCGCGGCCGGTGAGCCGCTGGTGACCGGCGCCCCCGAACTCGGGTGGTTCATGCCGATCTCGGTGGTGTGGGACGAGGTCGGGCCGCTGACGCAGCCGCCGGCCGAGCCGGTGCCCGCGGGTCCGTGCGCGCTGTGCGGCACGGGGGTCGGGACGCTGCTCGTCCGTGACCCGCGCACCCGCGAGATGGAATCGCTGTGCGCCTGGTGCCAGCACCCCGAGGCGACCAAGCGCACGGGCGGTGCCCGATGACGACGGCCGAACTGTTCACCGCGCTGTACGAAACGCAGGTCGCCCACGTGCGCGCCGTCGCGACCGCGCGGGTGCGCCGCGACGATCGGGACCTGGTCGATGACCTGGTGCAGGAAGCCTTCCTGCGGCTGTGGGTGTACCTGGAGCGCGGCGCCGTCGTCGGCAACGCGGGCGCGCTGCTGGGCACGATGGCCCGCCGCGCGGCGGCCGACCACTACCGCCTCGCCCGCAACACCCGCGAGGGCGCGACCGACTTCACGGACCCGCTGAACGCCCGGCGGGTGCCCGTCGAGCCGAGCGCCGAGGACATCGCGATGCTGCACGCTGAGCTGGACCGTCTGCTCGCCGCGGTCGGGGCGGGGGTGGCCTGATGCCGGTGTTCACCCGCGAAGTCAGGTTCCCCGTGCAGCTCTCCGCGCCGGATGCGGTCGCCGCCGACCGTGACGCGATGGACCACGCCGTGGCCGCGGTGCAGCACGTCGAGGCGCGCGACACGAGCGGCGCCCTGTGCGTCGGCAAGCTGACCGTCACGGTGCCGCCGCCGGCGCCGACCTACCCCCGGTGGACCGTCGTCTACGGCCAGGGCGAGCACGCGATGGCGCAGGTGCTCGCGTGGCTGGCCGAGGGCAGCGCAGTGGACTCACGGCTCGCGCGCGGCATGTGGGTGCACCGCCCGGTGCCGCGCGAGCAGCCGGGAACGGCGGTGGCGTCGTGAGCGGCGCCCGTAAGCCCACCGCCGCGCAGCGCCTCGACGCGCTGACCGACGCGTTCCTGTACCGGCCCGGGTTCGACGGGCTCTCAGCCGGGCAGGCCGAACGGCTCGGCGCGCAGACCGAGGCGCACGCCCTCTACGGGCTGCTCGGCGCCCTGCAGTCCGAGCTCGGCCCGTTCAACCGGTCACTGACCCGCGAGGGCGTGCTCAAGACGATCGAGCAGGTGCTGGAGCGCGCCATGGAGCGCGAGCGCGAGGGCGCCGCCCGGCTCGGCGGCACGCCGCAGCCCGTGTATGTGCATGCCGGTCCCGACGACGACGCGAAAACGCTGTGCGGCGGCGGTGGTCCGGTCGCACGGACCGGCGAGCGCGATGCGGTGACCTGCCCGCAGTGCGCCGTCCTGCTCGTCGGCCGCGACGCGGCGGCCGACGCCCGCCCTAACCCCGATCGGAGCGTGAACTGATGAACGGACCGTACGAGACCAGGGCGCAGGCCCGCGCCGACGCCGCCGAGCTGACCGCGGCGGAACGCGCCGCCGACCCGGGATACGGGCCGATGACCGACGCCGTGCGCGCCGCGCGACGGCAGGTGCGCGTCGACTACCTCGTCGCGGCCCTCACCGCCGCCGGGATCGAGCTCGGCGAGTTCGACCGGCGTATCGCCACCTGGCTCGCGGACTGGGAGGACGAGACGCTGCAGGTGCTCGTCGGATGGATCGCGCGCGCCCACGCCGACCAGGTGCCCGCGGACATCACCGACGACCTGGTCGGCCTGCCGTGGCGGGTGTACGGCCTGCCGCGTCCCGGCGACCAGGGCCGGCCGTGGCTGGTGAACGCCTTCAGCACCGAGCAGCGCGCCGAGGCCTTCGCCGAGCGCCACCCGGAGTACGGGCCGCTGACGATCACCTGCGCGGATGAGGCGGACGCCGACGGCAAGCACGCGGGAATGCCCGCGCTCATCGCCGCCGCCACCGACCCGGACACGGTCGTGTGGGTCGTCGACCCGAAGGCCGCCGGGGGTGCGTCGTGAAGGCCCTGATCGCCTCGCTCGGGTTCGCCTACGTCGCACACTCCCCGATCCTGTCTGCCGCGCTGCTGCCCGTGCTCGGCGCGGCGGTCGCGGCCGAAGCCGCCTATGTCATCCGCTCACTGCGACGCACCCGGAAGGCCTCCTGATGACCGCCAACCACGCCACGTGGCGCCTGAGCCCCGAAGGCG
>Ga0207667_10001941_pt1 | contig 25914 bp, 23 predicted proteins | sample KBSCornC52_FD_184301 | JGI IMG/M metagenome (GOLD analysis project Ga0207667, IMG submission 184301) | Corn rhizosphere microbial communities from Kellogg Biological Station, Michigan, USA - KBS Corn C5-2 (SPAdes) (version 2) | ecosystem: Host-associated > Plants > Roots > Rhizosphere > Soil ...
ACCTATCCCATCACCGGGACGCAGTTTAACGGGCTCTCCCAAGCAGTCGCCTTTGGTGACGATTACCAAGGTGCCACCAACTACCCCCTGGTGCGTGTCACCAATACCGCCACCGGGCATGTTTTCTACGCACGGACGCACGATCACAGCACCATGGGTGTCGCGACGGGATCTACCGTAGTGTCCACTCAGTTCGATGTCCCGCCATCGATCGAAATAGGCCCCTCAACCTTGGTAGTTGTCGCCAATGGTATAGCGTCGAAACCTGTCAGCCTTACGGTTGCCTTGAATCCGGTCAGCATAACAACTCCGCTGACCCCGCTTTCAGGTATGGCGGGTGTTTCCTATTCGCAGACTCTCGCGGTCAGCGGCGGCACTCCGCCCTACACTTGGTCTGTGAGTTCCGGTGCGCTTCCTGCCGGACTCACGCTGTCGAGCACCGGGGTCATCACGGGAACACCAACCGGATCGGGAACCTCGAACTTTACGCTGAAGGTCACCGACAGCGCGTCCGCGTCAGCGACACAGGCGTTCACTCTCACGGTGGCGCAATCCCCGGACTTCACCACGGCTCTTAGAATCGCCCAGGTAGCAGACGGGGCGGGATGGAAGACGTTATTTGCAATTACGAATCTCGACTCTTCGCCGGTCACCTACGTCTTTCGGTTCTGGGATAACAATGGCAACGTTTTACAGCTGCCGATTCTGAATGGAACCGATGGCACGCTTTCCGGGACGCTCGCTCCCGGGGTGACGATCTTCGCCGAAACACCCGGCACCTCGCTGGGGCTGTTTCAAGGGTGGGCTGAGGTAGCCAGTAGCGGACGGATCGGAGTGCTGACAATATTCCGACAAAGTGTTCCCGGACGGCCGGATTCAGAAGGGAGCGTCACCGGCACTTTGTCGGGCAACCGCATTTTCTTGCCATTCGATAATACCCAGGGGTACGTGACGTCCGTAGCGGTGGCTAACACTAATCCCAGTCAAGCTATCACAGTTTCTTTGCTCTTTCAATTGGAAGATGGCACGCAAGTTCCTGGGTCGCTTTCTCTTCCGGCTCATACCCACCAGGCGTTCGTCTTGCCGGCAATGTTCCAGGCGCTCAAGAACGCGCGCGGGTCGATACAGTTCAGTGCACCATCGGCTGACATCACGGTGCTGGGATTGCGAACCAATCCTACCAACTCGTTCACATCGATTGGAACGTTCCAGTAAAACATTATAGCCGACTGAGGCTGCGTTTCGAGCGTGAGTGTCGGACATTCGTGAAGATGCCACACGAAGAGCTAACCGGCACGTCGCTCGCTGGGATGATCCGGCGCGGCCGGAGTCTGCGGCGAATCGATACCAACCACGTGATGGTGCCAATGGTGCCAGCGGACAAGAAACAATCGCCGAGTGAAAGCCGAGTTTGGACTCCATTTGGACTCCACAGAGGCACTTTGGCGACTCAGAACTCGACGCAAGTCTTTGAAAACTTGTGGTGGCCAGGGACGGAATCGAACCGCCGACGCCAGCCTTTTCAGGGCTGCGCTCTACCAACTGAGCTACCTGGCCGGGAGTAAACTACGAAGCCTTCACATTTTATCACGCGGCGCTTTTCAGCTGCTATCATACCGGTCCGATTGTCTGCCCCGACCCAATTGTCCGCCATTGCCGCGACCATTCGCGCGCCGTGCGCCACCAGAACGCCGTCAGCACCACCCCAATCGCGATCAGTCCAGCCGAAAGTCCGATCCATAAACCTGGCGCACCCAGGCCGCGCCAGAAGCACAACATCGCTCCCAGCGGCAGTCCGATCACCCAGTATCCGATCAGGTGGCACACCATGGGCGTACGCGTGTCACCCGCGCCTCGCAGCGAGCCCGTGACCACGATCTGCAGCCCGTCGAACAGTTGAAAGAAGGCCGCTACTCTCAGAATCGTCGCCGCAGTGGCAATCACCGCGGCGTCGGGGGTGAACACGCGCGCAATCCACTCGGGCACTGTCAGCAACACGACTGCTGCCGCCGACATCGCTATGGCGCCCAGTGCTAGCGCTGTCCATCCCGCGCGAGCAGCCCCGTGGCGGTCACCCTGTCCCAGCGCAAATCCGACTCGCACTGCAGCCGCCGAGCTGATACCCAGCGGCATCATGAACGTCGTGCTCACTGTCGTCAGAGCGATCTGATGTCCGGCAAGCGCAGTCGCGTTCAATTTACTCACCAATACCGTCACAGTGGCGAACACACCGATCTCAACCGCCATCTGTCCCGCCGCCGGCGCACCTAGCTTGATCAGCGCCCATATCCGGGCCGCCTCCGGCTTCCAGGAAAGCCGCCAAACTTCCGGGTCGTGCTTCAACAGAACATATGCCAGCGCACCCGCCATATATAGGCGTGAAAAACAAGTCGCCCAACCGGCTCCTTCCGCGCCTAGCCGCGGCGCTCCCAGATGACCCAGGACCAGGATCCAATTGCCCGCCAGATTCACCAGGTTGGCTGTGAGAAGCGTGATCATCACCGGGCGCGCGATGTGCAGCGCTTGCAGATAACGCCGCAGCGCGAAATAGATCAGCAACGGAGGCGCACTCCAGATCAGAGCGTGCAGATAGGGCCGCGTCGCGTCCAACACGGTCCGGTTGACTCCCACACTCGGCAGGATTGCTTCCAGCGCCCAAACCGCACCCATTACGATAGGGATCATGAACACCGCCATCCACACGCCGGACACCAGGGAACGATGATAGTCATCGCGATCTCGTGCGCCGAACGCGCGCGCCACCAACGTGTCGAGCCCCAGCAGCACGCCGGCCGAGCAGATTGCGATCCCGTAGAACACCATTGTGCCGAGACCCACGGCACCGATCGCTTCCGCGCCTACGCGGCCGACAAACATGGTGTCGACGACGCCCATCGCCATCCACCCCAGCTCGGCGAGCACAAGGGGACCGCCCAGGCGGATCATCTGTATGAGTTCTTCTCGCACCAGGCTCTCTATTTCCCGATACAGAATGTGGAGAAGATCCGGTTCAGAATATCATCGGCTGTGGTTGCGCCGGTGATGGCATCGATCGGCCGCAGCGCGGCGTAGAGGTCCAGCAAAACCATTTCATGCGGGATGCCGACAGTTGTTGCGGTACGCGCCTGCGCCAGAGCCTCGCCCGATTCGCGCAAGAGCTGCTCATGCCGAAGGCTGGTAATGAAGCCGCCTTCTTGCTCCAGCCGCCCGTCCGGAACATTTATACCAACGATGGTTTCCATAATCGCGTGCCTCAGTGGTTCGATTCCGGCGCCCGTGAGCGCGGAAACGGGCAGCGCACCAGGCACTTCGACCTGCGGCGCTAGGTCTGATTTGTTTGCGGCCACGAGTGTCTTGCCGTCCTGGCGCGCGCGCCGGATGAGCGCCTCATCCTCTGGTGCGAGGCGTTGTGACGCGTCCACAACGACCAGTGTCAGATCCGCATCCGCCATGGCCTGATAGCTGCGCGCGATTCCCAGCGACTCGACGACATCCTGCCCTATACGTACGCCCGCCGTATCCAGAAGCTTCACTGGAATCCCGCCGAGCGAAGCTGTCTCCGACACCACGTCGCGCGTAGTTCCAGGGATCGCGGTCACAATCGCCCGGTCTTGTTCCAGCAATCTATTAAAGAGGCTGCTCTTGCCGACATTCGGCCGTCCGACGATAGCGAGAGTGAATCCTTCGTGCACCAGCTTGCCGTAGGCGAAGCTGGCGGTGAGATCGGCGATAGCCGATTCAATGGGCTCCAAACGCCGCAGAATCTCCTCGGCCGGCGCAACGCTGATGTCGTCTTCCGCAAAGTCGATCCCGGCTTCGAGCAGAGCGACCAGTTCCAGCAACTGCTCCTTCACTGGCTTCAGCCGCAGCGATACAGACCCTTCCGCTTGTTGCGCGGCAACACGTGCCTGGTATAACGTGGTTGCCTCGATGAGATCGCGGATCGCTTCCGCCTGCGGCAGATCGATGCGGCCGTTGAGATACGCACGCAGCGTGAACTCGCCCGGTTCTGCCAATCGTGCGCCGGCTTGGCAGAGACCCTCCAGAGCGTAGCGCAGTACCACAGGCGATCCATGGCAGGCGATCTCCACTACATCTTCGGCGGTGTAAGATCGCGGGGCGGCAAAATACGTTACTACGACTTGATCTACAGCATGGTCGTCAGCATCAGGCAATATCGCCAATGCAGCGGACCAAGGCTTCCATTCGGGCGACCCGCCGGGAAATCGCAGAACGCGTTCGGCAATGGCGCGGGCGTCGGGGCCAGAAACCCGGATGAGGCCGATACCACCGCGGCCAAGCGGCGTGGAGATTGCCGCGATGGTATCACCGGTTCGCACAAAATCTTACAAGTTGAGTTTAGAAACGACGGCCGCGGTCCCCGTCTCGGCGCGGGCCACGAGGGCCACCAGGACCCCCGCCGGGACCACGGCCACGGTCGCGTCCTCCGCCAAAGGGACGGCGGCTCCGGGGAGTGTCATCCTCAGGACGCGGACGCGGCGGACGAATCGGCTCCGGCAAAACTTTCAAGTCCGCGGGAACCACCACGACTTGCCGTATAGGGCCTTCGCCCACGCTCTCGCTCCGCACGTCCGTTTCATCGCGCAGCGACAAGTGCAGAATGCGCCGTTCACGGCTGTTCATGGGGCTAAAGTGGAACGGCACGCGCGTTTTCTTGACGCGTTCCGCTGCGGCCTGCGCGCTCATGCGCAGCTCTTGAATCCGCAGCATACGATGATCGTTGGCATCGAAACACAGGAGCGAATGTTGCTCTGGAGCCATGCCCAGCGCCTCGGTGGTCAATTGCTCAATCGCCAACAGAAGTTCCGCCTTGTTGGCAAGCAGCAGTTCTACATCCTGACCAGTGAAGCGTACCAGAACGTCTGGGTTCTCGAAGTCCGGATGCACGGTTTCGCCGGCGCTCACGGCATAGGTCAGCGCAAAGCCAGTCCGCTGGATGAGCAGATCAAGGAACTGCCGGATGCGCGGCTCAGATTCCGCAAGCGTGAACTTCTTTGACACCGTGTCAGACCCTATTCTTCTTCGCCTACTTTTTCTTTTTCTGGGGCGGACTCGGGATTACCGCTGGTGCAGGAGTTCCTCGGTTAAGCAACCACTGCTGTGCGACACCCACTAGACCGCTGGTCATGTAGTATAGTACCAATCCCGCCGACAGGTAGTAAAATATGTAGCCCATCACCAGCGGCATGAATAGCATCATCTTCTGCTGTGCCGGATCCATGCCTGGACTGGGCGTCATCTTTTGCTGCAGGAATTGTGTGACCACCAGCAGAACCGGCAATACGCGGATAGCCAGGGTTTCGGGCTGCGAGAGATCGTGCACCCAAAGCCAATTCGCCCCGCGCATCTCGATCGCCACTCTCAGTACCGTGTAGAAGCCGTACAGAAACGGGAGTTGGATGATCATCGGGATGCATCCCCCCACGGGATTGACCCCGTTTTTTTTGTACAGCTCCATCATCTCCGCCTGCTGCTCCTGCTTGCGGGGATCGCGCATGGGCAGGTCTTTATACTTGGCATTGATCGCCTGGATCTGCGGCTGTAGCGCCTGCATCTTCTTGGATGACCGCATACTTGAGAAGCGCAGAGGGAACAGCACCATGCTGATCGCGATCGTTACCACCACAATCGCCCAGCCGAAATTTTCGCCCGTCACGTGTTTCGCAGTCCACGTCAGAACGTAGAACAGCGGCTTGGCGATGAACCCGAAATATTTTCCCCAATCGATCAGCTTGTCCAGCTTGGGGTTTACCGCACCCAATATCTCCGAATCCTTGGGGCCGATGTACGCGTTAAACGAATTCAAACCGGAGCCGCCCACGCCCGCGCCGATTCGTTTCTCGTCGGCTCCGGTTGAGCCAGGAACCTGGTCGGAATAGGTGGTGACCGTCAAACCACCGCCCGCCGCGGTGGGAAGAACCAAGGCGGCGAAATAGCTGTCTTCGATGCCGGCGAAGGAGTACTGGCCGCTGGTGGTAACGGGACCCTTGTCGGCGGATTTCAAGGCGTTCTGTACTAGCTTTGAGTCCGCTTCGTCATAGTAGGGCACATCCTCGACGCTGGCCGGATTCACGATGGTCTGATCGCCGAAGCCGCCCCGCCAAGTCAGCTCATGCGGCAGCAGCACGCCGTTATCGACCACCTGAGATGTGATCCCCACCAGGTAGCTCTTGGGCATGAACTGGAAGGTTTTCTTGGTCGCCGTGCGCCCGTCCGAGTATTCGAACGTCACCTCGAGATCGCCGGACCGTTCCACCCGGAAGAGTCCCTTGTTGGGATCGTTAGGCGGCGCTTGGCTGCGGAACGCCACCGCGAACGGCGCCGGGACCTTCGACAAAGCCTTGGTATTCACCAGATCCAGTGGTTTGCCGCTGCCGTCCTTGTAATTCTTGAGAATCCAACTCAGGACCGTCGCGCCCTGATTCGAAAACCGAACTCGATATACATCTGTTTCGATGGTGAAATCTTGAGCCGCACTCTCCTGGATCTGCCCAGGTACCGCGATCGGTATTACAGGAGTTGTGGGTTCGGGCTTGGGGGCTTCGACGGGCGATTGCGTAGCAGGCGTCGGAACTGGAACCGTTACAGGCGGAGTCGCCGGCGGCTTGTAAATGTAGTTCCAACCCACCAGAACTATCCCCACCAGCACGAACGCCAGTAGGAGTCGCGTCTCGGTTGTCAGTTCCTTATTCGGCATTACTCGCGAGACCGCGTGTCCTTAGCGGACCGGGTCAAATCCTCCTTGATGGAACGGATGGCAGCGCGAGAGGCGGCGCAGGCCCATGCCGACGCCCTTCCACACACCATGCTTTTCGATGGCGTCCTTCATGTACTCCGAACACGTCGGATGAAAACGGCACGCCGAGGGGAGCAGGGGAGAGATCACCAGTTTGTAGGTCCGGATGAGACCAATCGCTATCGTGCGGGGCAAGCTCATCTCGCGTTGCATTGTTTGTTGCAATGTTCGATCACCTTCCTGAGCGCCCGCTCAAGGTCCGTAAAGGGCGCGGCGAGCGCCGTTCGCCGTGGATTAATGACGATGTCCCACTCTGGATTGAGTTTCGTTCGGTGCAGGCGGAACGCTTCCCGCATACGCCGCTTGATGCGGTTCCGGACAACGCTTCCACCGATAGCGCGGGGAACCGTGAGTCCCAATCGCGGCCCTGGACTCTGATCCTCCGGTCTCGCCAAACAAAAAGCGGCGAAGAGGGGACCGGAAACGCGCTTGCCGTGGTCATACACTTTTCGGAAATCGGCGGTGCGCAAGGCCCTGACGGAAGAAGACACTGGAGAACGAAGGGGCGCGCTACCACCGGCCAGATCAACTGGCTTTGGCGTAGCGGACAGCCTTCTCGTCGCTTACGGTCAGCTTGTGACGTCCCCGGGCCCGGCGGCGTGCCAACACGGCCCGGCCGTTCTTGGTCTTCATACGCTCGCGGAATCCATGCACTTTGGCGCGCTTACGATTATTAGGTTGAAAAGTCCGTTTCGGCATATTGGCTTACATTTGCGCGCGCGTCGCCCAAAGCGAAGGCGCCTCTTTCGATGGGTCGTTTGTAGACGAATCTAGTATAACAAACGAATCGCCCGCCCCGGAGTTCCGTTATATAGGGTTAGAAACCCGCCAACAGATCAAAATCCACGTTTCCGCCCGAGAGCACGATACCGACCCGCCCCAATTCCGCTGGAAGCTTGCCGAAAAGCGCTGCCGCCGCTCCTACCGCTCCGCTGGGCTCCACTAGGATCTTGAGCCGCGTCAGCAGGAACTTGACAGCGGCTCGGATTTCGTCGTCGCTTACCAGGACCACCCGCTCGACATTTCTTTGCAAAATCGGGAAGGTTATGGCGCCGGGAACTGGCGTGCGCAGCCCGTCGGCGATGGTATCCGGCGGCGGGACTTCGACGCGCTTTCCCGCTGCCAGCGACAGAAACGCATCGTTACCTTTCTCCGGTTCGACGCCGATCACGCGGATCCTGGGACGTAGATGCTTGGCCGCGATCGAGCAGCCGGACATCAGCCCGCCGCCGCCGATGGGCGCGACCAGGGCGTCCAGATCGGGAACTTCTTCAAGCAACTCCAGTGCGGCGGTTCCCTGTCCCGCGATGATCCAGGGATGATCGAACGGCGGGACCAGCGTGGCTCCTGTTTCGGCGGCGATGCGCGCGCCGATCGCCGCGCGGTCATCGCGGAAGCGATCATACTCGACGATTTTTGCGCCTTGCGCCCGCGTCGCTTCGAGCTTAGAGCGGGGCGCGTCGGTCGGCATCACGAGGGTCGCCGGAATTCCCAGGGAGCGCGCAGCGATCGCCACAGCCTGCGCGTGGTTACCCGAGGAGAACGCGACCACTCCCCGTGGAAGATCCGCTTTGGGGATGGAATACACGAAGTTCGACGCGCCCCGGATCTTGAAGGCTCCTCCGGTCTGGAAGTTTTCGCACTTGAAAAACGCGGCGACTTTGGCCTCGGCGTCGAACCCGCGGGAATGCATGACAGGCGTGCGCTTGGCGATCGGCCGAATGCGCTCGGAGGCTTTGTGGATGTCGTCGAACTTAACTTCGGAGCGCACAATCTCAATAGCCGGCATGTTTGTCCACCAAGTTCAGCAGCGGCTCATCGGCCCGAAAGCGGCGCAGGTTCTCAAGGAAACAGTCGACCGCCAGATGAATGAAATCCCGCACATGATCCGCAGTGTGGGGCGAAAGCAAGACATTTTCCATCTTATAGAAAGGATGCCCCGCCGGAAGCGGTTCCACGGCGAACACGTCCAGCGCTGCACCGCGAATTATCCCGGTCTCAAGCGCCTGTATCAGCGCCAGCTCGTCGACCACCGCTCCCCGGCCCACATTGATCAGCACCGCCGTGGACTTCATGGCAGCGATCTGAGGCGCGCCGATCATGCCGCGCGTCTCGTCGGTCAGCGGCGCTGCCAGCAACACGTAATCACTCGCGGCTAGCATTTGATTGAGGTTCGCTGGGGCGAAACTCTCATCCACAAAGGGATCTTTGTCGAACAACTCAGCGCGGCGTCTCAGTGCGGCGATTCGCATCCCAAATGGTCTCGCCAATTCCGCCGCTGTGCTGCCGATCGCGCCATATCCCACAATCCCTAGCGTCTTACCCTGGATTTCGTCGGTCGTGAATGCTTCCCACACGGCGGCCTGCTGTTGCCGAACCATGCGGCGCATGTTGTATGCGAAGTACAGCATCGCTCCAATGGTCCACTCGGCCAGGGGCCTGCGAAACACCCCGCGTCCATTGGTCAGCGGCAGCGGACTCGCCATTATTTCAGGGCACAGGACATTGTCGACGCCGGTCCACAGCGAGTGGATCCACTTGGCGCGATGCGCGGGCGGAATAGCCGCGCTCAATAGCGGCGGATTCGATGTTCCATTGACAATCACGTCGGCCTGCGGAGCAAACTCGCGTACTTTCGCCGGATCATTGCTGACGATCAGGCTGACCTCGGGTCCCAGGTTTGCAAGCAATTTCAGCCACGAAGCCGATGGATCGGCCAGCACCAGCAGAGTCAAAGACATGCGCACCTTTCAGAATAACGTGCCAAACTGGAGACGTGCCTGAGTTTTGTACCTGCGGCGCGCAACTTCCGCCCGACGCCCGATTCTGCCACAAGTGCGGCAAGCCGCAGCGTGAAGAAGATGTGCCGGTCGAGGAACAACCGATCGTTGTCTTACCGCCCGCGCCGCCGGTCGCGGCCGAACCTCCTCCCATTAGCTTTCGCAATGCCACGGCCGTCCGGGTGGCGCTGGCCACCGGAATTCCGATGTTCTTGCTCTCAGCTGTGGCCGGAAACTTTGCGCTGGCCGTTCCCGTGGCCGGAGGATTCTTCGCCGTGTACCTTTATCGGCGTCGCACGGGCCAGAAAATCACCGTATTGGCCGGAGCCCATCTGGGATGGATCTCCGGCATTATCGTCTTCGCGATCGTAACCGTGGTGCTCACAGCGGTGATGTTGCTACTCTCGCAGCCGGAATTTGTGCAGAGCATGCGCGATCAGATGGCCAAGATGTCATCCATTTCTCAGGATGAGCTTACCAAGCGCATCGACCTCCTGCGGACCCCGTCCGGGCTGGCGCTTGGGTTGTTGGATACCTTCGTGTCTTATACCGTGCTAACTGCTCTAGGCGGTGCGGTTGGGGCGAAGATTCTGAACCGGCCTTGAAGTCGCCCGCCGCACCATGGCCACGCCCGCGAAGATGACCGCCATTGCACCGGCCTCGCGCAGACCAAATCGCTCCCGGTAAACCCACCAACCCAAAAACACTGCGACCACCGGATTGATGTAAGTGTAGATCGATGCAATCGCCAGCGGCAGCCGGCTGATCACCAGTGCATAGCAGCTGTATCCGACGATGCCTCCAAAGATCGCCAGATAAGCGATCGCTCCTATGCCGCGCGCGGTCCAATGCGCCGACGGCATTTGAAAAATGCTCGGCACCAGGAGAGCCAGCCCCGTGCTGAGCTGCTGCACGCCGCCGATTACGAACGGGTGCGCGCGCGATCGCCGATTGCGCTGCAGCAGCGAACCGAGCGCCCAACTCGCGCCGCTCACTTGCAGAAGCAGAAACGCCAGGACCACCGATCCCCCAGAAGAGAAGCTGTGATGTGTCAATGCGGTCCACGCGTCCGGCGCTATCAGCAGAAACACCCCCAGGAAGCCCAGGAGCAGTCCCCTCATCGTCGGCGCGTGAAACTTCTCACCACCGGCCAGCAGCGCATCGATGCCGACGAACCAAAACGGCGCTGTAGTTACGAACAGGGAGCTCAGTCCCGTGGGAATCCACTGCTCGACCACAGCCAGCGTGCCGTTGCCCACGCCGATCACCATCAGCCCGTAACCCGCCGTCATCCACAAATCGCGCCCGCGCGGGAAGTGAGCTCCGATCATCGCCGCCACGCTCAAGGTGATGGCCCCCGACATCAGGTTCCGCAGGCAGACCAGAAGAGCAGGCGGAAAGGAATCCAGGGCGATGCGGATTCCCAGGTACGTGGTGCCCCAGAATATACACACACAAATCAGCGCTAGATACGCCGTAAAGTGTGGATGATCCCGCAACGGTTAGCTACCATATTAACTTGATTCTTACGCTGACCATTAATCCCGCCATCGATCGCACCATCATTTCCGACCGGATCGCATTTGAGGATCGGGGATATATTTTGTCCCGCGGTGAAGATGCCGGCGGGCGCGGTGTCAATGCCTCTCAGGTGATTCACGAATTCGGCGGAAAGACGCTCGCTCTGCTGACTTCCGGCGGCGAGATCGGCAAGCGCATGGAACACTTTCTAGGGGAGATGGGATTTCCCTTCGAAGTGGTCCGCGTGCATGCGGAAGGTCGCGCGAACCTGACCATTTCAGACAAGCAGGGACTGACCATCAAGCTGAACGAAATCGGCGCGCCGCTGGAGGAAAAAGAAGTGGGCGCGGTGCGCGATCTAGTGGAGGCGCGTCTTAAGAAAGCCAGTTGGCTGATGCTCTGCGGTAGTACGCAACCCGGCGTTCCTCCGGCGTTTTATTCGGAAATCATCGCGCTCGCCAAGAGCCGCGGTGTTAAGACTCTGCTCGATACCGATGGCGAGGCGCTCAATCATGCGCTCGAAGCTAAGCCGTCGGTCATTTCTCCCAATCAACAGGAAGCCGAGCGTTTGCTGGGGCGCGCCATCATCACGCGCAGCCAATCGCTCGAAGCCGTAAAGCGTATCCACGACATGGGCCCGGAAGCCGTGATTCTGTCGTTAGGCAGCCGGGGCGCGTTGGCCTCGTCGCCGGAAGGAATTCTGGAAGCGCTCCCTCCGCGTATCGAAGCTCTGTGTCCCATCGGCGCGGGCGATGCGCTGGCGGCTGCATTCGTGTGGGCCCTGGACAAGAAAAAGTCATTCGCGGATGCTCTTCGCTGGGCGGTCGCGGCCGGAACCGCCACTGCTTCACTGCCCGGGATGCGCTTCCCGACACTCGATCAGACCAAGGCGGTCTATAAGAAGGTGGAAGTTCGCCCCGCACGTTAGTACGAAGGTAAGGTTAGCGTTTCTTCTTGCGCTTCTTGAAAAACGGATCCGGACTCTTCAGCCGCGTCGAGAGCAACACCACGAACATCACCAGCAACGAAACCAAGGTCGCGATGGAGCCGATCACGAGGTAATCGGAATCCTTGAGCGGGGCCGGCATGATCTCGACCAGGACGACCGCCGATACGGCGAATACGCAGACACCGCCCAGAATGAGCATGATCTGTCGCATTAGTCGTATTTCTCGTAGAAGATTTGCTTGCGGTCGAAACCCTGGCTTTTCAGAAGGCCGCGCACCTCATCCACCATTTCTTTCAAGCCGCACAAGTAGAAGTCGACATCGCGCCGATCTCCGATCGCTTCTGCCAGATGCGCCTGTACGCGGCCTTGGCGTCCAGTCCATCCACTTTCCGGACGTGTGAGCGTCGGCCAAAATCGGAAGTTGGCATGAGCCAGCGCCATCTCCTCGAATTCCTGACGATATAGCAGATGTGATTCGTAGCGCACGCCGAACAACAGTGTGAATCCCGGCGAAGCTGCGTTCAGATGTGTCTGCAAGATAGACCGAAACGGTGCGACGCCGGTACCTGTCGCAATCAAAATCGAATCCCGCGGAGGCTGCCGTAGCACGAACATCCCCAGCGGCTGGCGCATCTCGATGCGATCGCCGGGCTGCATATCGAATAACCGCGGTGAAAGATGTCCGGCTTCCACGCGGTTCAGGCACAACTCAAACCGGTTGCTCCCCGAGGGCGCCGAAGCTAGCGAATACGCGCGCGTGATTTCCTTGCCTCCAATCATTTCCGTGAAGGATGTGAACTGGCCGGGGACGAACTCCAGCCGCTCCACTCCCAAGGCCTCAAATCCAAAATGCCGTACGCCGGGCGCGATCTCGCGCGACTCGATAAGCCTAGCCTGCATATTTGAGCTACGATGCCGCGCGCGCCCGATCTAGCAATGCATCGACCATCGCCGGGTGCTGGTCCAACGGAGCCGTAACTTCAATCGTCAGCCCTGGATGCGCGCTTTTAACCTGATCGATCAGCCTTGGCAGATCGCGCTGCAAATGCAGCCCGAGCGTCAGGAAATAAGGCACCACCACCACGTGCGAGATATTTTTTGAGAGCGCTTCCATAGCTCCCGGTAAGTCCGGCTGGCCGCCTTCGAGAAACGCTGCAACTACCGTCTCCAGGCCCCCGCGCCGGGCCATCTCTGCCGCGACCACGCGAACCGCATCGTTCGCCGATTCGACACTCGATCCGTGCGCGAACACTACATAAGCCGTGCTGCCGTTTGCGGCGTCGCGCATTACGCCACCACCGCAGGCGGAGGCGTCTGCACCGGGAAATAAGTGCGTAGAAAATCGAAAAACGCACGGCCCCGCCGCCGTCCATTGCCGTGCTGCAACTCCAGCCGCTGGAGGAAAACCAGAGAGCCCAGGATATCGGTGTCTCGTAGTGTCTGCATGCCGCTGGTTTCGGTTAATTGCTTACGAAGTTCATCGATCGCCTGTTTGAGTGCTTCCTGGATATCAGCCGCGTATGGATTGTTCGGCCGCGTCTCATAGATCAAGCCGGATTCGAGTGTCCGGTAAGTCTTAATGAGCGATTCCAGCCCCTCGCGCGCGTCGCCGTCGACGGCCCGCCGCGCTTCCATCACCCGCGCCAAAGCGTTCCCCAGCCACATCACGACGTGTTCCTGCTTGCGGATGAAATCTTCGCTCACCTGGATGTCTTTATTAGGCACATCAGCCTCGCCGATCGGGACCGGCCGGTCCCGTAATCGCGCCTCGCGAAGGTACTCGCAATGCAGCGGACAATCCACGGTAACTTCGCGCTCCGTACCGCAGCAGACGGTACAGATCTCGCCCTGCACGCCTGGACAGTGCCGTTTCGCGCGCCTCTTTCCGCAGAGTTTGCAAGGATCATTCACGCTGGTTTATCGAATGGGCACCTTCATCGTATCGTACGACCAGCGTCGTATGATCAAAATGTGGCGCGCACCGATGTGTACTTGAAAGTGGAGCTGGATCTGGATCCGAAAGAAAAGCCGGAGCGGGTGGCCGCCGAAATTTGCCGGACCATCCGCAGAATCTACGGCGTTCGCAAGGCGGAAGTATCCAGCATGGTGGAACGCGACGAATCCTGAGTGCATCATGAGATTATGCATACCCAAAAGAGGTACCGGAGGAAATATTATGAAGCTTAAATTGATTGCCGCCGTGACGCTAGGTGCGGGATTATTGTCCGCGGCCGAAGCACCCGAACGCCTGCAGGCTGCCGCCGATGCCTTCAAGGAAGTGATGGGCATTCCCGACAAGTCTATTCCGCAGGATCTTCTTGAACGCGCCCAATGCATCGTGATCGTTCCCGGCTTGAAGAAGGGTGCCTTCTTCCTGGGCGCTAAGTATGGAAAAGGATTCGTTAGTTGCCGCCGCGCCGATGGCGTGGGCTGGTCCGCGCCCGGCGCCATTCGCGTGGAGGGCGGAAGTTTTGGTTTCCAGTTCGGCGGTACCGAAACCGATGCCTTCATGCTGGTCATGAACAAAAAAGGGATGGACCGGCTGCTTTCGACCAAATTCACTTTAGGTGGTGACGCTTCCGTGGCGGCTGGCCCAGTTGGCCGATCCACGCAGGCGGAAACCGACGCTGCCCTGACTGCTGAGATCCTCACCTGGTCCCGCCAGCGGGGTTTGTTCGCCGGTATCTCTTTGAGTGGGGCCACGCTGCGCGAAGACTCGGATTGGAATCGGGATCTCTACGGCAAGAAGATCACCAACCGGGAGATCATCATGAAAGGCACCGTGCAAACTCCCAAAGCGGCGGAAGGTTTGATGGCCGAGCTCAACCGCTATTCGAGCCGTAAGTAGGGCCCGCAATATATGGATGATTCCGAAGTATCCGGGCGTATGCGAGACGACTGGAACGAGCGCGCCCGCGAAGATGCCGGCTACTACGTCGCCTTCGGCCGCCGCCAGCAGAACGACGCGGATTTCCTGGCCACCGCCACCGAAGTCATCAACATCCTGGAATCCGAGTTGCGCCGCGTGCCGCCTCCCCAGCGCAGCACGTGGAAAGCGCTCGAGATTGGCTGCGGCCCCGGCCGCCTGATGCGCCCCATGAGCCGTCATTTCGCTGAAATCCATGGCGTGGACGTTTCCGATGAGATGATTGCCTTGGCGCGGGAGCGGCTCAAAGACACGCCCAACGCGTATCCCCACGTTAGCGATGGCGCGAGCTTGCGCGAGTTTCCCGAGGAAACGTTCGATTTCGTCTACTCCTACGCAGTGTTCCAGCATGTGCCCAGCCGCGAAGTCATCTCGACCTACATGCGCGAAACCCAACGCGTGCTGAAGACCGGCGGCTTCGCGCGGCTACAGTTCAACGGCATGCTTGCTCGCGCAACCTCTCCCGATACCTGGGCGGGCGCGTCAACGACCACCGGCGAAATTCTCGAATTCACGCAATTGCAAGACATCCAGGTGTTGGCCCTGGAAGGTGCGGCAACACAGTATCTGTGGACCACTTGGCGCAAGCAGCCTCAGGGATGGCAGACGCAGCAGGATGAACGCCACTTTTCCTCCGACACGTCGCGGATCCGGCGAATCACCAACGCGCAAAGTACCGAGCCCGGAGCGCCGTCGCGTGGACGATATGCCTCGATTTCCCTGTGGATCGAAAATCTTCCTGCCGATGCGGGACTTCACCACCTGCGCGTTCAGGTGGGGGATTCACTGGGAACGATCACCTCGATCGGTCCCCTGATGAAAGACGGCCTGCAACAGGTCAGCGTCCTATTGCCGGAGCTGGAAGCAACCGGATTGCTCCCCGTCGAATTACGCTGGCTTGAAGGGCCCATAGCCCCCTTGGCTACATTACGGGTTATTCCCCCTGGTCCATCTGTGCCGCGTCTTTGCTCAGTGACGGACGGGACCAATCTCGTGGCCGATAAGCGCATCGAGACGCGTCACGTGAAGATGATCTTGGAAGAGATCGCACGGCCGCACGACATCGAAGCGACCGTGGACGGCATTCCGGTAGGGGATCGGGAATTCCTCTGCACGCATCCAAAGCCGCAGCGATACGAGGTCGATTTCCGCTTGCCCGAGGAGATCCAACCGGGGAAGCACGAGCTTCAAGTAAGTATTGGACGGCGGAAGCTCGCGCCGGTGATGCTGGAGGTCACTGCGTGACCGATTCCAGGCGTTACCTGGTGATCGTGACCTGCGTTTTGCGGTAGTCCGTCCAGCCCTTCCAGCCGAGATTCGCGCCGAGAATCACGAGAGCCACGCACAGCACGAAGCGCAATTTCTTCGAAGGCAGCTTTGAAGCCAGCATTCCGCCCGCTAAAGCTCCGACCACCCCGCCGATGAGAAGCTTGATTAATACCGCAGTATTCAGGTCGCCCATTGCCGCGTGAATTCCGCCACCCACTAGCGACAACACGAGCCCGAAGCTCAAATCCGTCCCAACCACGGCAGCGGGGGCCAGCATGGTCATGTTCATCAGGCACAGCGCGCCCAGAGCGCCCGCTCCCGCGGAGGAAAAGCCTACTTCGATGCCGATCGGTAAACCGACTGCGGATAGCCACGGAGTCCGGTCATGGCGCGTGATGTTTGAAAAACGAAAAAGATTGATCGCCGCGATACAGACGATGGTGAAGCCGACGAACGCTGTAAGCAGATCGCTCTTGAAGCCTTGCAGCAACAGCGAGCCGATCAGAACTCCAGGCAGTCCGGTCGCCATCAGGAACCCGAACGCGCGCCAGTTTACCTGCCTGCGGGCGATATACAGCGGCGTGGTCAGGATCTTCACCGCGGCTCCGAAGATCAATGCAGTGCCGACGGCTTGCTTGGTCGGCATGCCGATCAGAAGGATCAGCAACGGAGTAGTCATCGAGCCCGCGCCAACTCCGGTGATCGCGATGAAAATCGCGATGATGAAGCCGAGGGCTATCTCCATTATTTACTCTGGTGGTCTACTTCTCTTGAATGTGGATCCCGCATTCGAGCTTGCCCTGGCCCTGCCAGCGGCCTGAGCGCGGATCATTGGGATCAAGCGGCAGTTTCGTGCACGGCTGGCAGCCGATGCTGGTGTAACCCAGATCGTAGAGCGAAAGCTCGGGGATGCGATGCGCTTGCATGTATTGATAAACGTCGCGCGTGGTCCAATCCGCCAGCGGACTGATCTTCTGGATCGATTTTCCGCTGGGCAGCTTGAAGGGTTCCACTGCCTGGAGATTGGCGCGCGTGGGCGACTGGTCGCGCCGCAACGCCGTAAACCACGTGTCGTACTTCTCCAGACCGCCAAACAGCGGTTCGACTTTGCGTAGCTTACAGCAACGCGTTGGATCGGTCTGGTTCAGAATGCCGAACTGCGATTCCTGATCGGCAACGCTCTGTTCGGCTTCGAGATTAAATAAGTTGAGCTTCCACTCCGAGGTCAACCGGTCGCGATATTCGATGGTCTCGGGAAAGTGGTATCCCGTCTCCAGGAACAACACCGGAATGTGCGGCTCCTGAGCCAGCAGCATGTGTACCAGCACCACGCACTCGGATTGGAAGCTGGAGGTGACACAGGGCGCGGCAGCATCTCCTAGAATTTTGGAAATCAGCTCCTGGGCCTGTTCGGTTTTCGAATCGATGGAGGTGGTGCTCATCTCAGTACGCCCTTCAGTAATCCACGAACCACTTCCATGGCCTGCGCGTCATCCGACGGCAGATTCAACCGCGAGCCCTCGGGAACGGCGGCGCGAACCAGCCGGACTAGGCGATCGGCGGCATCTTCAAGCGACCCTTCGGCTTCTGCCAGGATCATCCCGGCCCCCGCCGTATGGTTGGTTTTCCGGTCGATCAGAATGAAACTGCCAGTCACGCGATTCCCCTGATACGGGTCGAAGAACAGCGGCTTGGCTGTGGCGATGCGCACCACGCCGATTTCGTTCATCGCCAGGCTGGTGGCGGGCTCGCTCTCTAGCGTCGCGACGTTTATCAGATGCCGAACGCCGTCGACCCTCGCAGGAATGGTGTGCGAGGTATGCTTTACGAGATAGTCGTGCGCCGGATCCAGCGGGTGGGCGTCGAACCAGACCATAGTCGCATCGAAAATACGCGCCGAATGCGGGGGGATCCCCGACGAAATCATGTCGCCGCGGCTGATGTCGATCTCATCCGCCAGAGTAAGCGTGACGGACATGGGCGCATGCGCCATTTCAAGATCGCCATCGAAGGTGACTACGCGTTTTACTTTCGAGCGCCGGCCCGACGGCAATGCCTGCACCTCGTCGCCCGGCCGGATGGTCCCAGAGGCAATCTGCCCGGCATACCCGCGAAAGTTGTGATCCGGCCGAACCACGCGCTGCACAGGCATGCGGAACGGCGCCTGGATCATGTTGTCGGCGGCGTCCACGGTCTCCAAATACTCCAGCAGGCACGGGCCGTCGAACCAGGGCATATGCGAGCCGCGGTCGACCACGTTATCGCCCTTCAGCGCGCTCAATGGAAGGAAGTAATAGTTCTTGGTGCCGATGCGCTCCAGAAACGGCTCGAATTCCGCGCGTATGCGGTTGAAAACTTCCTGGTCGTATCCCACCAGGTCCATCTTATTCACCGCCATCACGAAGTTCGGAATGCCCAGCATAGTAGCGATGAATGCATGTCGGCGCGATTGTGTGGTCAGTCCGCGATGTGCGTCCAGCAGAATGATGGCTAGCTCGGCGGTCGAGGCGCCGGTCGCCATATTGCGCGTGTACTGCTCGTGGCCGGGAGTGTCCGCCAGGATGAACTTGCGTTTGATGGTCGCGAAATAGCGGTACGCGACGTCGATCGTGATGCCCTGCTCGCGTTCCGCGCGTAGCCCGTCGGTCAGCAGTGAAAAATCGATCTGGCCGGCCCGGACCGCCGACTTGAGCTGGTCTTCATAAGCACCCTTGGCGTCATGCAGCAGCCGGCCGATCAGCGTGCTTTTGCCGTCGTCCACGCTGCCCGCTGTGGTCAGGCGCAGTAGGCCCTTAGATTCCTCGGCGGCGAGGAATTGTTCGATATCGAATGATTGCTGGGAAGGTTGTTCCACGGAGGCCGCACACATAATTTTAGAAGTACCCCTCGCGTTTCTTCAACTCCATGGATCCTTCGCGGTCGTGGTCGATTACGCGATTCTCGCGCTCCGAATTCCGCACCGCCACCAGCTCCGCGATGATTTTCGGCAGCGTATCGGCATCCGAGCGGACCGCGCCTGTGCACGGCGAGCAGCCGAGGGAGCGCATTCTGCACCGGACGGTCTCTAACTTGTCTCCCAGTTGAGGTTTCACGAAATCCTGCTCGGGAACGATCAGAGAGTTCCCTCGCACCAGCACTTGCCGGTCTTTCGCGAAATACAGCGGCACAATCGGGATGTTTTCTACGTGGATGTACTGCCACACGTCCATCTCGGTCCAGTTGGAAAGCGGAAACACGCGGATACTTTCGCCCGGCTCCACGCGGCCGTTAAAGATGTTCCATAGCTCAGGACGCTGGTTCTTCGGATCCCATTGCCCCAGCGAATCGCGAAAAGAGAAGATCCGCTCCTTGGCGCGCGATTTTTCCTCGTCCCGCCGTGCCCCGCCAAATGCCGCATCATAGCTTCCCGCGCGCAAAGCATCGAGCAGCGACTGCGTCTTGAGCAGCCCGCAGCAGCGCTCCGTCCCAAGACGGAATGGATTCGCGCCCGCCTGGAGCGCCGACGTGTTCGAATGCACGATCAGTTTCACGCCCAGTTCGGCCGCAAACTTATCGCGAAATTCGATCATTTCTTTGAACTTGTACGTGGTGTCCACGTGCAGCAAGGGAAACGGGATGGGACCGGGGTAAAATGCCTTCTGCGCCAGCCTGACCATCACCGACGAGTCTTTGCCGATCGAGTACAGCATCACCGGACGCTGGAATTCGGAGGCTACCTCGCGTATGATATGGATGCTTTCAGCCTCTAAAGCCTGTAAGTGACTGAGCCTGCTCACGTACCCGAGTATAGCACGAAAGGTACATTGTCGATTAAGAATGTGATGATTCAGAAAAACTGTAGATTCGTCAGTGGCATACAATTACTCGCGTGTTTTCTGATTGACACCTCCAGATGTGGGGGTTAACATGGCCGACAGCGGAATTCTTAAGACTGGGTGAAGTCTGAAGGGTTCCTCCCCCCGCAGAAAAAGAGAGAGGCGTCGACCATGGGACAATTAGGGTTGAGTGTTGCGATGAAGTTGAAAGACGTTCGGAGGCCGATACCCGTTCCGGAGCGGGTCGGAGTGGTTTTCCCGCGGTACTTTACCGCCAAACTAGAGGGTGGGAAGACCCCTTATGACGACGTGCAATGGGAGCTGCGCAACGCCACCATTGGCAACGATAAGGGTGCGGTCATCTTTGAACAGCGCGACGTCGAAGTGCCCGTCGATTGGTCCCAGACGGCCACCAATATTGTCGTCAGCAAGTATTTCTATGGCAAGATGGGGTCGCCGGAGCGCGAAACCAGCGTCCGCGAACTGGTCTCGCGCGTGTGCGACACGATTGCCGGCTGGGGCGCCGAGCAGCGCTACTTCAAAACTCCCGAAGACGCCGAGAATTTTCGTTTCGAACTCACTCACCTGATGCTGACCCAGAAGGCGTGCTTCAACTCGCCGGTCTGGTTCAACGTCGGCGTGAAGGAGCCCCGCGGTTACGGCTTCTACTTCGACGATACGGACAACGCGGTCAAGAAACTGAACCCCGGCGAGTCGCGTCCCCAATGCTCGGCGTGCTTCATCAATTCGGTGGGCGACACGCTGGAATCGATTCTCGACCTCGCGAAGACGGAAGGGATGTTATTCAAGTGGGGATCGGGTACTGGCACCAATCTTTCCACGCTGAGGGAAGAGAACGGCCTGCTATCGAGCGGCGGGCGCGCGTCCGGGCCCCTGAGCTTTATGAAGGGCTTCGACGCATTTGCCGGCGTGATCAAGAGCGGAGGCAAGACCCGTCGCGCCGCGAAAATGGTGATTCTCAATGCTGATCACCCCGACATCGGCGCGTTCATTTGGTGTAAGGCCAAGGAAGAGAAGAAAGCGCACACGCTGATCGACGCGGGCTACGATTCTTCGCTCGACGGCGACGCCTACAGTTCCATCTTTTTCCAGAACGCCAACAACAGCGTCCGCGCCACCGACGAGTTCATGCAAGCCGTAGAATCCGATTCCGACTGGTGGACGAAATCGCGCGCCAATGCCCAGCCCGTGGATCGCTACAAGGCCCGCGACCTGATGCGCCAGATCGCCGAAGCCACGCATCAGTGTGGCGATCCCGGCATGCAGTTCGATACCACTATCAACCGCTGGCACACGTCGAAGAACACGGCGCGCATCAACGCGTCGAATCCCTGCTCGGAATACATGTTCCTGGACGATTCCGCCTGCAACCTGGCGTCCTTGAACTTGATGAAGTTTGTCGGCATCGACGGGCAGTTTGACGTCGAAGCTTATCGCAACGCCGTGGATACCATCATCATGGCGCAGGAAATTATCGTCGATAACGCGACGTATCCCACCGAGAAAATCGCCAAGAATTCACACGATTTCCGTCCCCTAGGGCTAGGCTATGCCAACCTCGGCGCGCTGCTGATGTCCATGGGAATTCCTTATGACAGCGATCAGGGCCGCGATTGGGCTGCCGCGCTCACCGCCATCATGTGCGGCCAGGCCTACCTGACTAGCGCGGGTATTTCAGCCGGTTCCACCGGCCCGTGCGAAGGCTACGCCCTCAATGAGGATCCTTTCCTGGACGTGATCCGCATGCATCGCGATGCAACCCTCAGGATCGACAGCAAGCGCGTCCCGCAGGCCGTTTACGAGAACGCTCGCAAGTGTTGGGAAGAAGCCTACGACTTGGGCCGGGTGGCGGGATTCCGCAACGCCCAGACCACTGTGATCGCCCCTACCGGCACCATCGGTTTCATGATGGATTGCGACACCACCGGCATCGAGCCCGATCTCGCGCTGGTCAAATACAAGAAGCTGGTCGGCGGCGGCGTCATCAAGATCGTAAATCAGACCGTGCCGAATGCGCTGATCAAGCTGGGTTACACCTCAGACCAAGTCAGCGCCATTGTCGAGCACATCGATTCCACCGGCACTATCGAAGGCGCACCGCATCTTAAAGACCAGCACCTGGCCTGCTTCGATTGCAGCTTCCGTCCGCAGAACGGCAGCCGGTCCATCCACTACATGGGCCACGTCCGCATGATGGCGGCGGTTCAGCCTTTTATCTCCGGGGCAATCTCCAAGACTATAAACATGCCGGAAGAGTGCACGGTGGAAGACGTTATGGACGCGTATACCGAGAGTTGGAAGCTCGGATTGAAGGCCGTCGCGATTTATCGCGATAACTCCAAGCGCGTGCAGCCACTCAGTTCGGGAACATCGAAGGGCGCGAAGGCGGCAACTGGACCCGCTGCAGCGACGCCCACGATCAAAATTGAGGAGAAGATCGTTTACCGGCCGGTGCGGCGCAAACTCCCTACCGAGCGGAACGCGATCACCCACAAATTTTCGATCGGCGGCCACGAAGGTTACATGACCGTTGGCCTCTATGAGGATGGCTCGCCCGGCGAGCTGTTCGTCACCATGGCCAAGGAAGGCTCGACCATCTCGGGCCTGATGGACGCCTTCGCCACTGCGATCAGCTATGCACTGCAGTATGGCGTGCCGCTGAAGTTCTTCGTCGACAAGTTCAGCCACGTGCGTTTCGAGCCCAGCGGCTGGACTGGCAACCCGACGGTGCCGTACGCCAAGTCCATCATGGATTACATTTTCCGCTGGATGGGCGCGCGCTTCATCGGCGAAGAGTATGCCGCAAGCGGAGAAGCCGGCGAATCCCCCACGCTCCGTGTCACCGAGCCCGACCCGCAGCAGGCTCTGCCGTTCTCCGCAGTTGTCTCCGACGCCCCGACGTGTTCGGAATGCGGCGGCCTGATGACTCGCAACGGCTCGTGCTACAAGTGCGAGAACTGCGGAGGTACAAGTGGATGCAGTTGAGTATTCCGTGTGAACGGCTCGCGCAGAGGTTTGCTCTGAGCCACTAGAATATGATCTCCAGCGTTCCGTATTCTGTGTGCGAAACACTGGGATTCTTCCTGTCCAAGCCTGACAAGCGCGGCGACATCATTTCGTTTCCTTGGATTCGCATCCTTTGGGAGAACACGCGATGGCCGCGATTGAGAAAGTGACGCGGCAGGGTCTACTGCGAGCAACGGGCATCGGAGAACCTTGATACGACGAAGAAGAGCCGAAGATCCCCGAAGATCGATCCACCCGCGAAGTCTGCTAGCAGATTAGTTCGGGCCAGCCGGGATGGCGACCAATTCCATTACTTGTGGGCCGCCAGACGGTGCCTTCGCCTGCTTTCACCGACATCCGGTTTAGTGGCCGTCACGATCGAGGGCGCATCCTCCATCGAGTTTCCAAACGGCGAAGCGGTAGAGGCAGGCGAAGAGGTGATCGACGTCGCTGAGTACTACGGAAGCCAGGACGTCACGCAGGCCACGCTAATTCGATATGTCCAGCTCAAACACTCTACTTTGCACGCAAATGAGTCTTGGACGGCCAGTGGCCTCCAGAAAACATTAGGCAAGTTCGGTCAACGCTACACGGAAATTCGAAAGCGCCAGGGGTGGAAAATCCCAGCCGGAAATTTGGAGTTTTGGTTCGTTTCGAATCGGCCCATCAGCAGCGACCTCCTGGAGACTATTGAGGACGCCGCCGACGACGCTCCAGCCAGACACCCGTCAGAACGCGAGAAGTTGGAGGAGTCTGCGGATCTACACGGATCCGAGCTTGCCGCGTTCTGCAAACTCCTTAGCTTGAAGGGTGGACAAGATGGCTATCGGGCGCAACGGAACCTTCTCTTTGAAGATGTGCGCGGGTATCTCCCGGAAGCTGATGTCGATGCCCCCGTTCAACTCAAGGAACTGGTTACTCAAAAAGCTCTCTCTCAAAGTGCATCCAATCCCTCTATTACCAAGATGGACGTGCTGCGAGCGCTCCAAACAGATGAGACGGGGCTGTTTCCAGCGCCGTGCTTGATCAAGCCGGTGCCGAATGTCGTGCCGCGAGAACAGGAATCAGAATTGGTCGATGGCATCATCAACGCAGGCGTGCGGCCGGTCTTGGTCCATGCTGCGGGCGGCGTCGGCAAGACGGTGTTTTCGGCTCGCATACAAATGCTTTTGCCGCCCGGCTCGGTTTGCGTTCTGTACGACTGCTTTGGGAATGGCGAATACCGCAGCCCGAGCCGTTATCGGCACCGGCACAAAACGGGGCTTGTCCAAATCGCAAATGAACTTGCTGGGAAGGGTCTTTGTGATCCGCTCATTCCGGCGGCACGCGCCGACTCTTCGGCGTATTTAGCGGCGTTTCTCCACCGTTTGAGGCAGGGTATTGCTTCGATCAGAGCTGACAACTCCGCTGGGCTCCTATGCATTGTGATCGACGCGGCTGACAATGCCGAGATTGCGGCAGAGGAAGTCAACGAGGGCCACTCTTTTATTCGCAATCTACTTCGCGAAGAAATTCCCGACGGTGTTCGCATAGTTGCCCTATGCCGAACTGAGCGGCAAGCTCTATTGGATCCATCTCCCAAAGTCTTGCGCTTGGAATTGAGGTCTTTTAGTCGGGTTGAAACTACTGCCCACCTTCGCCACCGCGTTCCGAGTGCCAGTGAGCGCGATGTGGATGAATTTCATTCGCTGAGCTCACAGAATCCGCGAGTACAAGTGATGGCACTCTCACGAGACGAGCCGTTGCGAGACGTTTTACGCAGGTTAGGCCCAAATCCGACTACTGTCGAAACGGCGATCGAGAGTCTGCTCGACGAGGCCATTGCAAAACTCCGGTATTCCGCAGGATCGACGGAAAAGGCGCAGATAGACCGCATATGTTCAGGCTTGGCGATTCTACGGCCGCTTATTCCTATCTCGGTGCTCGCTTCGATGTCAGGCGTTGCCGAGTCGGCGATTAGGAGCTTTGCCGTAGATCTTGGGCGACCACTACATGTTGCGGGCGGGACGATCCAGTTTTTCGATGAACCGGCTGAGACCTGGTTCCGGGGACGGTTCAAAGCGAAACCCTCTGACCTCACAACATTCCTCCAAGTGTTGAAGCCTCTAGCCTCATCCAGTTCTTACGTGTCGTCGGTACTACCACAGTTGATGTTGGAGGCCGGCCAGTTCTCAGAGTTGGTGGACATGGCTCTCTCCTCGAAGGGTTTGCCGGAAGCGAGCCGGATTGAGCGGCGGGACGTTGAGCTCCAGCGCTTTCAATTCGCCCTAAAGGCGAGCCTGCGGATGGGACGTTACACCGATGCCGCCAAGTTAGCTTTGAAAGCTGGAGGTGAGAGTGCGGGACACGGACGTGAGGCCGCGCTTCTTCAATCCAATACAGATTTGGTCGCGACGTTGCTCGATACAGACCGGATTCAGGAGATCGTTTCCAGGAGGACTTTCGGGTCAGGCTGGGTCGGGTCTCAAAACGCCTACGAGGCCGGGCTAATGTCGGGCAGGGTTGAACTCATCGGTGACGCGCGCAGTCGATTGCGTATGGCCGAGGAATGGCTCCGAAACTGGAGCCGACTCCCGAACGACCGAAGAGCAGAGGAACCCGTTACGGACCAGGATGTTGCCGAACTGGCGATGGCACAGTTTCAGGTTCACGGGGCTATAGCGTGCGCTAAGAGCCTTCGCAGTTGGTCACCCCGGACGATCTCCTTTAGAGTTGGCCGAATCGTCGCACAGAGGTTTGTGGATCATGCCCGGTACTCGGACTTAGATGCACTCGCTGCTGCCGCCGGCAACGATCTTTGGCTCGTCCTC